>Ga0326727_10011676_pt1 | contig 20333 bp, 19 predicted proteins | sample MB2enrmetagenome_FD_207643 | JGI IMG/M metagenome (GOLD analysis project Ga0326727, IMG submission 207643) | Lab enriched peat soil microbial communities from McLean, Ithaca, NY, United States - MB29MY | ecosystem: Environmental > Terrestrial > Soil > Wetlands > Peat | place: USA: New York...
GAAGGCCGAAAAAGAGGACGAAAGCCTCTGGATAAAATGCAGCTCCTGCCAGGAGCTGCTCTACAGAAAGGAAGTCGAAAGAAACCTGAATGTCTGCCTCAAGTGCTCGTACCACTTCCCCATTTCCGTCGAGAAGCGCATCGACCTCACCTTCGATGAAGGGAGCTTTATGGAGCTCTATACCGGCGTGGAACCGGTCGACTTCCTGAAATTCAAGGACACAAAGAGCTACAAGGTGCGCCTCATCGAGACAAAAGAAGCGACGAAACGAAGCGACGCGGTCGTCTGCGGCAGAGCGCGAATAGAGGGCATCGAGGTGCTCGCCGCGATCTTCGACTTCAGCTTCATGGGCGGGAGCTTGGGGTCGGTGGTGGGAGAAAAGATCACGAGGCTCATCGAGGAGGGCACGGACAAAGGGGTGCCCGTCATCGTATTCTGCGCTTCCGGCGGCGCCCGGATGCAGGAGGGGATTATGTCCCTCATGCAGATGTCGAAGGTGTCGGGGGCTATATACAGGCTTAAATGCAACCGGGTCCCCTATATCAGCGTCATCACCGACCCCACCCTGGGGGGCGTGAGCGCGAGCCTCGCCATGCTGGGAGATATCATTATCGGCGAGCCGAAGGCGATGATAGGCTTTGCCGGGTCGAGGGTGATCAAAGACACGATAAAAGTGGAGCTGCCCCATGGGTTCCAGAGGTCGGAATACCTGCTGGAGCACGGCATGATCGACCTCATATCGCCGAGAAAACAGCTCAAACAGCATTTGTACAATATCCTCTCTCTTGTCGCTCTATGAAAGAGTATTCCCAAATTCTCGATTACCTGTACGGCCTTGAGAAGTTCGGCATGGTATTCGGTCTGGACAACATCACGTGGCTCCTCGGGCTCATCGGCAACCCGCAGGACTCCCTGAAAGCGGTCCACATCGCCGGCACCAACGGGAAAGGCTCCGTTGCTTCCATGTTGTCGGAAATACTGAGGACGGCGGGCTATGCGACGGGCACGTACACCTCCCCCCACCTCATCTCGTTCACGGAGCGTATCGCCGTCAATGGGGACTACATCCCGGAAGAGGAGGTCGCCGAGCTGACGGAGTTCATCAAAGAGCGGATCGACCGGGAAGAAAGCGCGAAGCCCCTCACGTTCTTCGATTTCACGACCGCCCTCGCCTTTGAATATTTCAAGAGAAAAGGCGTCGCCATCGCGGTGGTGGAGGCGGGCCTCGGAGGCAGGCTCGACTCGACGAATGTGCTGCGCCCTCTCGTCACCGTCATCACGAACGTCGCCCTGGACCACCAGGAATATCTTGGAAACACCATCAAGGAGGTCGCGCGGGAAAAGGCAGGCGTTGTGAAGGAGCATGTGCCGGTCGTCACCGGGGCAAAGGGGGAGTCCCTCGAGGTCATAAGGGCGGCGGCAGTGAAGACCACTCTCTACGCGCTGGGCGAGAGCTTCACGTACAAGATCAAAGGCGAGCAGCTCATGTGGTACCGCGGCATACACATGACCTACGACGACCTTTCCGTCGGCCTCAGGGGGGACCACCAGCTTTTCAACGCGGCCCTCGCCCTCTGCGCGCTCGAGCTCCTCAGCCCGGCCGGCTTCCCCGTCAGAGAGTATGCGGTCAGGAAGGGGCTTGCGTCGGTGCAGTGGCCGGCGAGGCTTGAGCTGATCCGCAAGCCCGGACAACCCCTCGTCCTCATCGACGGCGCCCACAACCCCGACGGGGTAGGCACACTCGTCTCGTACCTGAAAAGCCACTTTGTGAACAGGAAGAAGATACTCGTTTTCGGGGTGATGAAGGACAAGGACTTCAAGGAGATGCTGCAAGAGATCCTTCCCATAGTGCAGCAGACCATCCTGACTAGGCCGGAAATCGAAAGGGCGGCCCTTCCAACCGACGTCGCCCGCTACGCGCCCGGCGCCCTCATCGCCGCTTCGGTGAAAGACGCCGTCGACGGAGCCTTTGCCTTAGCCGATGAGCATGATCTCATCATCATTACCGGCTCCTTTTACACGGCCGGAGAGGCAAAAAGGCTCCTCGATGAACGGCCTTAGGCTCGTTGCCGCCCTATCCCTGCTCGCCATGCTGCTTCCTTTCGAGGTTCACGCGCAACTGGCAAAGCCGTCCAAACTGACCGGTCCCGTCGACATTACCGCGAAAGAGATTAACTACAACAAGGAGCAGAACATCTACACGGCGGAAGGGGACGTCGACATGAAGGAAGGGACGAGGCGACTCAATGCCGACTTCGTCCTCTACAACGACACGACCAAGGACGCCTTTGCCGAGGGGCACGTGGTCTTCCAGGACCTTGGGGACGTGATCCACGCGCAGCGGATGTCCCTCAACATGGTGACGCAGCGGGGCACCATAGAAGAAGGGCAAGTCTTCGTAAAGACGGGCAATTTTTCCATAAACGGGAACGAGATCGAAAAAACCGGAGAGTCGTCCTACGTGGTCCACAAGGGCGAGTTCACTACCTGCGGCTGGGATCGGCCTTCCTGGACGTTCAAGGCGAAAGAGATCCAGTTGACCATGGGCGATTACGCGACCGCCCGCTCGAGTACGTTCACCGTCATGGGTCACAAGGCATTCTACCTGCCCTGGAGCATGTTCCCCGTGAAATCGGAAAGGCAATCGGGCTTCCTCGTCCCCCAGTTCCAGTTGTCGAGCCGGGACGGGACGATCTTCAGGAACGCCTTTTACTGGGCAATCGCGAAAGACAAGGACGCGACCTTCTTTCTCGACTGGATACAGGAGCGGGGCTTCAAGCCCGGCGCGGAATACCGGTACTGGCTCACGGAGGACACAAAGGGCACATGGTACGCTTCAGCGATCGACGACGCGAAAGACGGCCACGAGCGCTACCAGATAAAAGGGCAACACCAGCAGATGTTCGACGATATGAGCTTCAAGACGAGTGTCAATTACGTCTCCGACTACCTCTACTTGCAAGACCTGGGAAGGACGACGGTTGAGAGGAGCGAGAGCTCGCTGCGGGACGTCGCGTTTATCGAGAAGCCTCTCCCCAGGTCCCTTTTGACGGTTGAAACCGCCTATTTCCAAACCCTGACGCAGAAAGACAACAGCGGCACCCTGCAATACCTTCCCTCGGCGTCCTATTTCACCGAGTATCTGCCCTTTGCGAAAAACAGGCTCTATGCCGACCTGACAAGCGACGTGACAAACTTTTGGAGGGATAAAGGTGATAAGGACACCAGGTTTGCCGTCACGCCGAGCCTGAGGATCCCTTACTCCTGGAACGGGTTGAATTTCCTCGGCTCGGCGAGTCTGCTGGAAAAAGCATACGCCGCCGACCCCGCTTCGCCCTCACCCAGCGACACCGTGCACCATGAAGCGTTCGCAGCGCAGGGCGATATGAACGCCCAGTTCCTCAAAGAGTCATCCACGACGCTCTTCGGCCTCGGAAACCTTCAGAGCATTATCACGCCCCGGCTACAGTATAACTATGATCAGAACACGACATCCATCGGGAAAGTCCCTTCCATAGACCCTTCGGACCGGCTCTTCAACACGAACACGGCAACGTATTCCCTGAACCATTACCTGAACGCGGTGAATAACGGCCAGGTGAGGGAGATCTCCCTCCTGGAGATAAGCCAGACCTACGGGCTGACGGGCAAGCTCCCCGGCGACCCCTACCTGTATCAGGTGGTCCAGCCCGATGAAACCCGTTTTTCCGAAGTGCACAGCAGGTTCACCCTCTTCCCCCACTCAACCTTCTGGTACGTCCATGACGACTACTACAGCACGGCGGGCAAAGGTTTACAAAACATGACGAACAGTATACACTATGCCTGGCTGCCGAGGTTCCAGATCGATCTAAGCCATAGCTACGCACCGGGTCTCGTCGACCAGGTATGGGTGAACACGTTAGTGAGATGGAAATTTATCGACGTGAACTACCAGGTCAGGTACGACCTTTTGCTGCACACATGGATCAATACCCTCGCCTCCCTTACCTACCACCCCGGCTGCTGGGGCTTCACCTTTACTTTGATGAAAACGAAAGTCCCCAGCGATACGAGCTTTCATTTCTCTATAAATTTAACGGGCATCACGCAAAAGATCGGAACGTATTAATGACGCAGCAGGTATGGGCAGTCCACCTCACCAGGAGAGGACGCATATGATCGATGGAGCAACGGTAAAACGTCTCACGCTCATCTCTGACGAACGGGGCAGGCTCATGGAGATCCTTCGCTCCGACGAAGACCTTTTTGTGAAGTTCGGCCAGGTCTATATGACCACCACCTATCCCCAGGTAGTCAAAGCCTGGCACTATCACAAAGTGCAGGACGATTTCATCACCTGCGTCAGGGGCATGCTCAAGCTCGTGCTTTACGACGACAGGGACGGCTCGCCGACGCGGGGGGAGGTCAACGAATTTTTTCTGGGCGACTACAACCCTACCCTCATCAAAGTGCCGAAGATGGTCTACCACGGATGGAAATGTATCTCCCCTGAGGAGGCGCTTGTCATCAACGTGCCCACGGAACCTTACGACGCGGGTGCGCCGGACGAGTATCGACTGGACCCCCATAACAACAATATTCCGTACAGGTGGACGAGAAAAGATGGATAACCCGCATATTCTTGTCACCGGCGGATGCGGCTTTATCGGGAGCAACTTCATCCGTTACCTGCTCTCCTCCGGCGGCTGCACGATTACGAACCTGGACAAGCTCACCTACGCGGGAAATCTGGAAAATCTGAAGGACCTCGAAGGCCGGCCCGGATACACCTTCGTGAGGGGCGACATCGCGAGCGAGGCCGACGTGGAGCGCGTATTCGCGACGCGGATAGACGCGGTGGTCAATTTTGCCGCGGAATCCCATGTGGACAGGAGCATCATGGATCCCGGCGCGTTCGTGACAACCAATATCTACGGCACCTACCTTCTTCTGGAGCAGGCACGCCACAAGGGCACGAAAAAGTTCCTTCAGGTATCGACCGACGAGGTGTACGGCAGCCTGGGCGAGACGGGAAAATTCAGGGAAGAGACGCCCCTTGCGCCCAACAGCCCCTACTCCGCGTCGAAGGCCTCGGCCGACCTGCTCGCGATGGCATACCACACGACCTTCGGCCTGCCGGTGGTGATCACCCGCTGCTCGAACAACTACGGCCCTTACCAGTTTCCCGAGAAACTGATACCGCTGCTCGTCAGCAACGCCCTCGTCGACCGCGAGCTCCCCATTTACGGTGACGGCCTGAACGTGCGCGACTGGATACACGTCTCCGACCACTGCGCGGCCCTCGCCCTCGCGCTGGAAAAGGGCGTCCCCGGCAACGTCTACAACGTGGGCGCCGGTAATGAAAGGGCTAACCTCGAAATCGTGGAGATCATCCTGGACGTCCTTCAAAAACCCAGGAGCCTCATCAGATACGTCAAGGACAGGCCGGGCCACGACCGCAGATACGCCATAGACAACACAAAGATACGAAACGCGCTCGGCTTCGAGGTGCGCGTGCCCTTCAGGGCAGGAATGGAACAGACGGTGCGCTGGTACGTGGAGCACAAGGACTGGTGGGAGAAGATCAAGACAGGGGAATACCTGAGCTACTATGAGAAATGGTATGGTCCACGGTAAGGTCGCCCAAAAAAGGGCATGAAAGCAGTCTTTTTTTCAGACGCGCACCTGCCCTATAACGACGCGGGCAGGGTCAGGGCGGTCAAGACATTCCTGCGGCAGATCGCCGAGGACGCAGACATAGTCGTCGTCCTCGGCGATCTCTTCGAATTCTACCACGGCTATGACGACTACATTTATCCCTTCTACGGAGAGGTCGTCGATGCGTTGCGCGCTGCGGCCCTTTCGAAGTCCGTCTATTTCATCGAGGGGAACCATGAATACCGGATGGGACCCTATTTTGAATCCTACACGGGCATCAGGTGCGTCAGGAGTTTGAGCCTCGACCTCGATGGGAAGCACGTGTTCCTGTGCCACGGCGACGCGTTCAGGGCCTTCAGCCTGAGTAGGCTCCTGAGGTCGCGTCTTGTCTATTCGATCATGGACGTCCTCGGCCCCGACCTCACCTGGCGGATCGCCATGCAATGCGGGCGCGTGCTTTCGAAAAAGCACAAAGCCTATGACGAAGGGGTGCGTGCCCGGTTCAGGAGATACGGAAAAAAGAAGCTCCGGGAAGGTTATGACGCAGTCGTCATCGCCCATTCCCACATCGCGGACATCGAAAGTTACGATATGGACGGCAAAAAAAAGACCTACATGAATACGGGAGATATTGTTGAATCCGGCACCTACGGAAGTTATATTAGTGGTGAGGGATTTATGCTGCGTACTATGACTGATGATAGGAGGATATCATGAAGAAGCATCCTGTATGCACGCTGTTTTTCGTCCTTGCCCTTCTCCTTTTCACGGGGCTGATATATGCGGGTGCCGCCGGGACGCAGTCCGGGACGGGAAAAGTTATCGCTATCGACCCGCAGGGACAGGGGATCGTGATCGACGTGGGGACGGGTAAGTCGGCAATGACGGTGGGCGCCGTCGTAAACGCCGACACCACCCTCATCATAAAGGGCAAGAATGTTCCCCTTTCCGACCTCCGGAAAGATATCCGGATGGGCGACAGGGTGACGCTCAAGTACACGAAGACAGACGATCTCTACGCGAAGGAAATCATCAAGAAGTAGACTTTTCGGTGAGAGACAGTCCGATATGGAGGAGGAGCTCGCTCTTTCCATACCCGTCTCTCGAAGAAAATAGGAAGACATCTTCGCGTCCGAGCATAGCTTGGAATGCGTGTTTCTTTTGCAAGGACGCTCCTCTCCCCTCCTTGTCCGCTTTGGTGAGGACGAGTGAGAATTCGAGCCGGTTTGCCCTCAGCCAGTCGAGGAGCATCATGTCGAGCCGGTCAAAGGTCCGGCGGATGTCGAAGACCCATAGTACGCGTCGCACCCACTCGTTTCGGGCCATATAGCCTTCGACCATCGCCTGCCAGCCTTCATACAGATCTTTTGAGACTTTTGAGTAGCCGAAACCAGGGAAATCCGAGAAAAGGGCGCTTCCCCTGCGGCCCCCACGCTCCCATACTATCGTGTAGAGGTTGATGAGCCGGGTGACTCCGGGAGTGCCGCCGGTCCTCGCAATTTTTCTCGCAGCCAGCGTATTGAGGAGGGAGGATTTGCCGACGTTCGACCTGCCGATAAAGCAGGCTTCCGGCAGGCTGATCTGCTTCCTCTGACCGATCTCCGTCACGCTCCTGGTAAAACTCGCGTCAATTATGCGCATGGGAAGTCCTTTTTTTCCCAAAGCGGGAAGCACACTCGCTGCTTTCGCGGCTCATGACCCGAAAGCCTATCCGAGGGTGAGCCGGTCCGGGAGTACATCCCCTATCCGCTCCTTCCCGAAGAGCGCCATGAGGAGCCTGTCTATGCCGACCGAAACGCCGGCAATGGGGCCGCGTATGCGGCCGAGGGCGTCGAGAAAGTGCTCGTCAAGGGGGAAAACCCGCATCCCCCGCTGCGCCCGGCTTGCGTTGTCCCTTGAAAGACGCGCCCGCTGCTCGAGCGCGTCAAGGAGCTCGGTATACCCGTTCGCGATCTCCAGCCCATTTATGTAAAGCTCGAACCGCTCCACCGTATGGTCATCCTTTTTTTTGGCCATGGCCGTGAGCGACGCGGGCCAGTCCTTTATGAAGCACGGGGCCTCACCGAGCGCGCGTATCCGGGGCTCGACCTTTTGAACGAAAAACAGGAAAAAAAGGTCTTCCCACGTGTCAGCCGGGGCCAGTCCCTGAAAACCGCGCTCTTCCATCGCGGAAAAGAGGGCGTCCCTGTCGAGAGGAAAGGGGTCGAGACCGGCCGTCTCAAGGAAGAGCGCCTTCACCTCGCGGACTTTGAAGCGGCCCGCGACCATGTCCGCAGCACCAGGACCCAACGCCCGGCCTAACGTGCGGACCAGCCCTGTTGTTTCCTCCATCGCCTCCAGGTAGGTGCCCCTCATGTACCACTCGAGCATGGTGAACTCTATCGCGTGGTGCTCCTCGAATTCCTCTACCCTGAAGGCCTTGCAGATCTGGAAGATCTTCTCATGGCCCAGGGCAACGAGCTTCTTCATCCCCATCTCCGGCGAGGTGTGGAGATAATAAGGCCCCGAACGGCCCACGTACACCTCCAGCGGCTCGATATACGGGTCGGGAGACGCCGTCTTCATGAGGGCGGGTGTCTCCACCTCGATATAGCCCCGGCCGTAGAAGAACTCCCTTGCGGCCCGGAGCGCTACGTGCCTTTCCCCGACCATGTCCGTCTTGGCATCGCCCATAAAGTACGCATATTACCACAAGGGCGGCATGCGTGGCAAACCGCCGCTGCGGCAAGGCAGAGACAGCACATGGGTAACACCCCGTTTCCTTGATATTCACTGCATCAATGGGTACATTTTACCGGGCGACGAGAACTCTTTCGACGATGCTCTTCGTGCTGCTGATTGCGGCGATGAAGAACCCAACACATGCGACAACGCACGGACCCTGACCCGAGCCTTTTGCGCGGCCCCCTTGCTTTCCGGCGCCTTAGAAGTCCCGGTATCGTGCCCCCGGGAGCCCGTCTCGCTGGTGACACGTGTCGTTGCTGAAGACCAGGGTGAAAAGGGCGCCGTCTCCTTCGAGAAGGGTGATGGATCCCGGATCGTACTTCATAGCCCAGAAATGCTCGTTTCCCATGTGCAGGAGGCTAAGGACGAGTATCTTGCAGATCGCCCTGTGGGTCACGATGACAACGGCGCCCGCAAGGCCGTCCATCCGCGCCAAGCCTCTCGATATGCGCCCCCTTACCTCGGCCAGGGTCTCCCCGTCCGCAATCCGCAGTTTTTCAGGCGATATCTTCCACACGGCAAACGCATCCGGGTAGCGCTCTTCCACCTCCCTGAGCGGAAGGCCCTCCCAGATACCGAAATTGATATCGGTCAGTTCCTCCGTTCTCTCTATGGGCACACCCGTCGCCGAGCTGATGCCTTCCGCCGTCTCCACCGCCCTTGCAAGGGGGCTTGAGATGATCCTCTTTACGGGGATGCCCGCGAAATAGGCCCCGGCTTGTTCCGCCTGCTTCCTTCCCGTCTCATTCAGAGGGATATCCTTCCTCCCCCGGAATACCTCTTCCTTGTTCCATTGGGTCTCGCCGTGCCGTACTATGTAGATGTCCATCGTATCCTCCTTGACGGGGAATGTGCTGCCGGCCGGCCGTGCCGGGTTCTCTCAGCCGGAAAGCAGCTGATACTCCCGGCAGGTGAAAAAGCATGCCTTTATCGTCATGCGTGATCTCCGTCATAGTATACCGAATCCTTCGGCCTCCACAAGCCTTCTATCTCATTATTACATCATCTCCGTCGCGGCGAGGTCACACTCCCTGCTCGATCAGTGGTTAAACGGGCTTCCGATGCCTCCGATACCCTCGGCAAGGTGACATAGAATGTGGCGCCTTCGTCAGGTGCGCCCTCAGCCCATACCGTCCCCCCGTGGAGGCTGACAATTCTCTTCACGATAGCAAGGCCCATCCCGTTCCCGCCAAACTCCTCCTGCGAGTGAAGTCTCTGGAACACGCCGAACAGTTTGTCTTTCTGCTGCATATCGAAGCCGGCGCCGTTATCTCTGACAAAGTAAACGTTCTCCTTTGTCTGTTCAAGGCATCCGACCTCGACCACTCTTCCGGTCCTGTGACTGGAGAACTTGAAAGCGTTCGAAAGGAGGTTGGTAAACACCTGGCGCAGCATGCCTTCGTCGCCGACGCAAGGAGCAAGGGGAGAGATAGTCACCTCCCCACCGGGATAGATCGTCCTCAGTTCCTCCACGACGGGTTGAATCAGTTCGTCCATGTGTACCGGCGCCCTTTGCAGCGCCTGTTTGCCGAGCTTTGAGTAAGCCAGCAGATCGTCGATAAGCTGCTCCATTTTCAGCGCGCTCGCCTGAATGGTACCCATCTGATCCACGAACTTTTCGTCAAGCCCCCGGCTATACTTTTTTGTGACCCTCCCGGCAAACCCACGTATGACCATGAGCGGCGTGCGCAGGTCATGGGAAACCGTAGAGTTGAACGCCTCCAATTCGTCATTGGCATTCTTGAGATCGAGGACATTCTGTGTGAGCTCTCCATTGAGTCTCATGATTTCCATTTCTGCGTGCTTTATCGCCGTGACATCCCGGAGGACCGCCAGAACGGCAGGCTCTCCCTTGTAGACGATCGTCACCACCGAGGCCTGCACCGTTCGTATCTCTCCGTCAGGCCTCTGGATCCTGTATTCAGCGAGGCCGTCCAGAGACTCACCTCTCTGCCGCGCCAGGACCCGATCCCTGAACGCCTGTCGGTCTTCCGGAAAAACGAACCGGTCAGCGGTGTGACCCACAACCTCCGAGGCATCCCGGAGGCCATGAATGGCGAGGAAAGCCTGATTCACAAAAACCCTTTCCGTCCTCACGGTGATCGCAATGCCGTCGGCGACGCTTTCAACCACCGCCCGGTGAAGCTTTTCATTTTCGAGAAGCCTTCTCCCTACCTCCTCGCGTGAGGCGTTCAGCGCTTCCAGATGGTTCACGCGATCGCGGAGTGACTCCAGCTCGCTTATGAGCAGTTCCCTGTCCTTGTCCTGATCGTCCATGGCGTGTCCTTACACGTATAATTGCCATATAAGTATACAACGCCGGATGGCGGTATACGATGAGGTGGAAAGAGTGACGTGCGGATCTTAAGAGTATTTCGCGATGCTCGTGTGCTTGATACGCCCGGAAACGCTGAAAGCGAACACCGGGGGTGGACACCCCTTCCCGGCGCCTTTATGCAGGCGTATTCTCGCTTTTCTGAGCCCCACCAGCGGAAAGCGTTGTGTAGAAGAAATCGGCGCAGGCCGGCCTGTTGCCCTCCAGGACCATCTCAACGAAAAACGCACGCGTCTCCTTTTTGTCTTCGGTACGGACCACGTACCGGAACGTGTGCTTCGCTTTTTCTTCACCACCTGCTTCCCGATAAAAGCCGGCCTCGTCGCCGGCCAATTCGGCCGCGACCATGCGCCCGCCGCCCACGGCGCACATCTGTTCGATCATTGTGCCGATTGCGTCCGCAGGTACCGCGTCTCGATAGGCCCTGCTCATTGTGGCGTAAATCTCCTCGTACTTTCCGCTCACGAGCGCCCCGACTATGAGGTTGCTCACATCGAGCACCTCCTGTCTGTCCAGGGGCGGAGCAGTCTTGACCGCGGGTTTTCCCGGGGTCGGCTGTTTTCGCGGCGGCTTTTGAGGCAAACCGGCCGCATCCGTGGATCGGATGCGTTTCTCGGGAGGCGAGACAGCTTTCTCCGGCAGCGATGCGGGCAAGGCGTCCGCCTCTGCCGGGGCGGGAACGCTTTGTGCCTTTACCTTTTTCGCAGGTCTGGATGACGGTGCGGCCGCCGCTTTGGAGACAAGTTTTTCCTTTGGCCCCGCTTCCTGCATGGGCCCTTTGGTTTTCTTACCTCTCCGGGACGGTTGCACGGGGTCGTCACGCCTGTCCGCCTTCGTCGGGTTGGTCGGAGTGGTGCGCCGGCCTCCGGACGATACCTTCAATGCCTGCCGGCTGCGTTCTCCCTCATCGTCATCCGGCAGCTCTTCGACCTGGTCTTCAGGCGATCCACGAAAGGCGGCACTTCCATAAAGTTCCACCGCCCGGGTATCGCTTCCAGACAAGCCGCTGCCGTGTCCATACCTCATGCCAACCCCGTTCCCTGCCCCGGCTTCTCCCGTCCTCGCCCTCTGCAGGAAGCGTGTGTGCTCTTGGATCTCATCGCGCCCGTGCTCGTAGCCCTCGTCCGGCCAATGCCCGCCAATCCGATCGTCCGCCAACATGTTCCCCTCCCGGCCGGCAAGGCGGTACGATGCCCTCTTTTGCCGCCGTTTTGCGGGGAAAAAGCACCACTTCATCACGGCGATATAGAGAAACACGAGCATCAGGATAAAGAGGTCACGCATCACATTTCATCTTTGTTGGACATCATCAGACATCATTACCACCATATCGGAAAAATTGCAACGGAATTCTCTTCCTGATGTTCCCGCACCATGATAATGTCCTATTTGTGCAAAATAGAAATGTCCCATTCCGAGAATGCTACACTGCTTCTGTTTCCAAGGAGGCAGACGTGGCGGGGGAGGGCATTATCATGGTGACGTCGGGGCACCTTTTTTGTACACGTCCTTGAGTGGAGGTGATTGTGGCATGAGGGGGATGTTCCCTCTTTTTTATTGACACGGACCGACCGGGTAGGATAAAACATAAATGTCGACAAATATTCATGGGCGTTGGGTGGCTCCTTTGAGCCTTAGAAGGGAAGCCGGTAAGATTCCGGCACGGACCCGCCGCTGTGTATGGGGACGAAACCCGCACGAGGATTGTCACTGGGTCGTAGGCTGAAATAAGACGAAACGACCTGGGAAGACGCGGGGAGTAGGATGATCCATCAGTCAGAAGACCTGCCAAAGCCCTGGTAAGAACTTGGAGAGAAGGTAAATCCCCAAGCTGACGAGGTCAGTTTTGGGGATTTTTTGTTGGTAAAAAACAGTATGCATCACAAGTGAGGAGAACGATATGGGATATGCAGCTTCCATCAGGATCATTCCCGAAAACTGCCGCGGTTGCCGGCGTTGTCAGGTCGCCTGTTCCTCTCACGACCCTGGGCCGCTCAATCCTCGCCTTGCCGGCATTCAGATCTTGCAGCTCGAAGACGAAGGCGGCAATTATCCGGTGATAAACATGGAATGTCTGGAGAGGTTTTGCGGAAAGACCCATCCGAGGGATACGGAACGGAAGCCGGCATGTGTGGGCGCGTGTCTCTTCGGGACCCTGGAGATGACTCAAAGGAAGGATAACAATGAATAAGAACAGGAAGCGGTACGGCTGGACCGGGACGATCCTGGAGGTCGACCTCACCCGCAGCGCTGTCCGGAAGGTGGACCTGCCGGAGCAACTGGCCTACAATTATCTCGGCCAGGCGGGAATAAATGCCCGCATCCTGTATGATCGTGTCTCGTCGGATACCGACCCCTTGAGTCCGGAGGCACCCCTGATCTTCGGTGTGGGCCCCCTTGGAGGAACCCTCGCGCCATGCTCGGGAAGACTCTCCGTCACGTTCAAGTCCCCCCTCACCGGTATCTTCGGCGATTCCAACTGCGGCGGCCATTGGGCGTCCGAGCTGAAGATGGCTGGATACGACCATATCGTCGTCACGGGAAAGGCGAAGCACCCGGTTTATCTCTGGATCGACAACGATCGGGTAGAGGTCCGGGACGGGCGCTCGATCTGGGGCAAAACTACGTGGGAGACGGATGAGCTGGTCCGGCAGGACGTGGGGGAGAGGACCGCCCAGGTGGCCTGCATCGGCCCGGCCGGCGAGAACCTGGTGCGGTTTGCGGCGATCATATGCAACAAAGCGCGCGCCGCCGCCCGCTGCGGCCCCGGTGCCGTGATGGGATCCAAGAACCTGAAAGCCATTGCAGTGCGGGGAGACCGCGGCATCTATGTTGCCGACAAATCGGCGTTCAGCGAGGCGGTCGAGGAGGCCGTTTCGGCTATCCTCGCGGATCCCCTCTATGAATCGGCGAAGACCTATGGGACGTTGGCCATTACGCCTCTCGCCCAGGCCCTCGGGTTCCTGCCCACCCGCAACTTCCAGGAATCCACCTTCGAAGGCGCCGACAAATTGGCGGGAGAGGTATTCATAAAGCACTTCGCGACCAAACATAAGGGATGCTACAACTGCCCGGTCGGGTGCAGCAGGCTCTACAAAGTTGCCGGCGGACCTTATGCGACTCACGGGGAAGGCCCGGAGTACGAGACCGTTTCAGCCCTTGGCGCCAAATGCGGCAACGATAACTTCGAGTCGATCCTCCATGCCAATACGCTATGCAACCAGCTGGGGATGGACACTATCTCCACGGGCAATACGCTCGCCTGGGCCATGGAATGCCATGAGAAGGGCATGCTCGATGAGACGGACCTGGACGGTCTCGATCTCCATTTCGGCAACGCCCCGGCCATGATGGCCCTCATCAAGAGGATCGCCGACCGGGAGGGCGTGGGAGACGTTCTGGCAGAAGGGGCATACCGGGCCGCCAAAAAGCTGGGAGGCAGCGACTGGGTGGTGCAGAGCAAGGGCATGGACTATCCGGCCGTCGACACGAGGGGGACGAAAGGCATGGCCCTCTCTTTTGCCGTATCGCCGAGAGGCGGGGACCACCTGAAAGGACTCTCGCTCTACGAGGTTGCGCCCGACGTCTACGCTCAGGACATCAAGAAGGAGACAGGCATCGATGTCACCCCCCAGTACTGGCTACAGTACGAGACAAAGGCCGGGCTGATGCGGTGGCATGAAAACTGGCACTGCGTAGTCGATTCTCTCGGCCTGTGCAAACTGGAGGGGATCGCCATCAAGCCCCTCCTCCCCAGGCACTTTCAGCGGATGCTTGCCGCCGCAACGGGATGGGACGTCTCCGTGGCGGACCTTGAGCGCATCGGGGAAAGGATCTGGAACCTTGAGCGCCTCTTTAACGTCAGGGAAGGGATGGGAAGGGGCGACGATTTACCGCCGCGCCGCCTGCTGGAGGAGCCGATAGCCACCGGGCCCGCCCGGGGAGAGCGGCTGAATAGAGAGAGCTACGAACAGATGCTCACCGAATACTATCGGCTGCGGGGGTGGGACCAGGAAAACGGCATTCCCACGCAGGATAAGCAGCGGGAGCTCGGCCTTATCTAAGTGACAAAAAACGCTGCGGATCGTCCGCCAGGAAATCTGCCCTCCCCGACGGCGCGGAGCAGGCGTAAGCAACTTTGCGCGGCATCCGCGTGTGGGTCGTTGAATGTTGAATAAGGGCGCTTTGCCGCAAGACGGCGCTTTAGCGGCAAAGCGCCGCGGCGCGCGCGCGCCTCAACCCATCAAGGAGGCCCTCCATGAGGGTGGCCCCTTCCGCTCTTTCGCCTTCCAGCCGGTCCCTGAAGATGATCGCACCGGTCTCGTCGCCGTATGCGGCGCGGAGGGTAACACGGCCGCCGGAAAGCCTCGCATTGATACCGAGAGGCACACTGCAGCCGCCCCCTACGCCGGCCTGGAATGTCCGCTCGATGCCCACCTCAAACCGGGTCGCCTCATGGTTGAGCGGCTCCACCAGCGAGGCGGCATCACTGCCGGACCTTGTCTCTATCCCGATGGCCCCCTGCCCGCAGGCGGGTATCATCACGTCGAGGGAAAGGACCTCCCTGACGCGCTGTTCGAGGCCCATCCTCTTTACCCCCGCATACGCGAGTATCACGGCGTCCAGATCCTGTTCCTGAAGCTTCCTCACCCGCGTGTCCACATTCCCCCGCAACGGCATTATCTCCAGGTCGGGTCTCAAGGCGAGGAGCTGCGCCCTGCGGCGCATGCTGCTCGTGCCGACCCTCGCCCCGCACGGCGCATCCGCAAGAGCTGCATGGTTCAGGGAGATGAAAGTATCTCTCGGGTCCTCCCTTTCGAGGACAGCGGACAGGCTCAAGCCCTCGAGAAGCTCCGTGGGAAGGTCTTTAATGCTGTGGACCGCAAAGTCGATCTCACCGGCCGCAAGGGCCTCTTCTATCTCCTTGATGAAAAGCCCCTTCTCACCGATCAGGTAGAGCGGGGTATTCCAGACGGAATCGCCGGTAGTCTTTATGGTCTTCACGGAGAAGTCGCAGCCGGGATAGAAGCCGGCCAGGGCATCTATGACCATCCCTGTCTGAACGAGGGCGAGCTTACTCCCCCTCGTTCCTACTATCCATCTCTTTTTCATCTTCCTCCCCGGATAAGAGCAGGTTCTTTATAAGGTCGAGCACCGCCGGGCTCCCGTTTTTCTTGATCATCATCAAGTGAGGGTGGACGATCTTGTTGACGATTGCCCTCGTGAGCATATCGAGCTGCCTGGTTGTCTCAGGGTCCGCGCTTTTCAGCTTCTGGAGCGTCCTTTTCAGCTCCCCGGTCCTTATGGCTTCCATGTTTTCACGGATCCGGCCGATCAGGGGGTTCATCTCCAGCTCTTTGAGCCTTTGGTTGAACTTGTGCACCTCTTCGTCGACGATCGCGTGCGCCTTTCGCGATTCCTCAAGCCTGTCCGAGAGGTGGGCCTGGGAAAGCTCTTTCAAGTCATCGATGTCGTACAGGTAGACGTTCTCGATATCATTGACGGCAGCCTCTATGTCCCGCGGCACGGCTATGTCGATAAAGAAGAGGGGGCGCATCTTCCTCCTTTTCATGACGTCGAGGACCATGGCCTTGTCGACAATCGGCTTTTCCGCGCCCGTCGACGAGAGCACCATATCGACTTTGGTGAGGAGATTCGGGATATCGTCGAAAGGACGGGCAATGCCTGTTACCTCTTCGGCAAGCTGCTGCGCCTTGCCGAAGGTGCGGTTTGTCACGAGCACCTGTTCGAGGCCCTCCTTTTTGAAGTGCTTCAGCGCGATCCCGCACATCTCCCCGGCCCCGATCACGAGTATCTGCCTGCGGGCGAACTCGCCGAATATCTTCCTTGCAAGCTCGACCGCCATGGCGCTGATCGAGACGGGATTGTAGCCGATCCGCGTCTCTGTCCGCACCCGTTTTGCGACCTGGAAGGCCCGGTTGAACACCTGATCGAGGAAGGGCCCCGCAAAGCCGGAGACGCGCGCCGCACGGTACGCATCCTTCACCTGACCCAGTATCTGAGGCTCGCCTATCACCATCGAATCGAGCCCCGAAGCGACGAGGAAAAGGTGCCTGTATGCCTCCTCATCGCTGAACGTATAGGTGTAGTCGGCAAGCGACGCCATCCCGAAGCGGTCAACCAAAAACCCCATGGCGGCCCGGTGTGATGCCTCTGTATCGGCGCAGGTCACATAGACCTCCGTCCTGTTGCAGGTGGAGATTACCGCCGCCTCGTCGCCGCTTCGCATCTTAAGCTCGCGGAGTACCTCGGCACTCGCCTCTTCGGGGATAAAGAACCGCTCTCTTACGTCAAGGGGCGCGGTGTTGTGGCTGAGGCCGAGGACAATGAGGTGCATGGGTCATTCACCTGTAAGAATGAAGTCCGCCCAGGAAAAAGTTGACGCCGATAAAAGTGACTACCACGGAGACAAAGCCGGCGATCATCATATAGGCTGTTTTCCTCCCGCGCCAGCCGATGGCGAGCCGGTTATGAATGAGTATGGCGTACATGATCCAGGTGATGAGCGACCACGTCTCTTTCGGGTCCCAGTTCCAGTATGAGCCCCAGGCAAACTCCGCCCAGAGAGAGCCGGTGATAATGCCTATGGTCAGAAAAGGGAACCCGTAGGACATGCACTTGTAGTTGATCCGGTCGAGCGTCTCCAGCGAAGGAAAGCGCCCGGAAATATCCCGCATCTTCTTTTTCTTTATGCCCCGCTCCAGAAAAAGGTAGACCATGGAGACGAGGAACCCCGCAAAGAAGACGGCGTTGCCGATAAAGGCAAAGGCGGTGTGGACGGGGAGCCAGTAGCTTTGCAGGACCGGCGGCAGAGGCCTGACATCGGCGCCGGCGGCAAGCGCCCCGATGAGCATGAGGCAAAGGGCGGGGAGGAAGATGCTGCCCAGTACCCCCACCCTGTAGACGCGTCTCAGAAAAATAAAGAAGCCCGCCGTGCACAGGGCGAAGAAAGAGAGGGATTCATGGAGATTGGTGATGGGTGCGTAACCGGTGACGATATACCGGAGGACGAGGGCGAAGAGATGGACGGAAAAGGCGACGGTGAAAAAATAGTGCGCGGGCTTCTCCAAGCCCTTCCTGCCCGCGGCCAGAGAAATCACATAGCAGACGGCCGAGGCGAGGTAGAGGCTGAGGGCTATGTAAAGCACGAAAACAACGGTCATCTCCCCACCCCTTTCACTCGCACGATTGCAACTTTTACATTATACACGAGGAGGACGCAACTTGCCACGGCGCCTCGGCGAACGACCGGGGGCTGCGGCAGGTGGCGCATTCAAGGTAAACGAAGTGGAGGCAGGAGCTGCCGTTTTTCAGCAAATGTTCCGAAGCCTTGCAAGACAACAGCGCATGAAGACGAAAACTTCTAGCCGCCGGCCAGGAGCATAAAACGGGGCGACTCCAGTATCTCAACCTCCGTATACCCCTTCTCCATCTTGCGATAGAGTATATTGAGGAGCTGCTGGAAGCTCGTGATCTGCCATCCGCCGATCATTCTCCAGGTCTCGGGGTTATCCCAGTCCCATGCCTTCGCTTCATCAAGCGTCGCGTACCGGTATTGCGCGGTCTCCCTGTCGAGCACTTTAAGCTTGATCTTATACCTGGTCTTGCCTTCAGTCTGTTCCCCGGCCGGCAAGCCTTCTTCTTTCTCTGCCATTTCTGGCCTTCCTTTCACACATAGTCATTGTCGGCGCATAGACCTGCGATCCCTCACCACGTCAGCGCCTTCATGGCATGCGTTCACTATAGACAACCAACTTACTCAACAATACTATATACTTTACCATAACACTAGTCAATAAGGCCATAAAAACAGTTGTTGCAATAAGTTTCGCGGGATCGCGCGGGGCGGCTCACCGTTTCTTTGAAAGCAAGACCGGCATTCGAGTGTTATCTCTTATGACACTCCATGCACTTCGTGGGCGAGTGCAGCCCTTTTGCCACCATCTCTTTATGACAGGTCTGACACCGGGTGTGGAACGCATCCCGGGCCGCGGGCGCCTTCCCGTTCTCCGGTTTTCCATGACAGGTGGTGCAGGCGGTGGGGTTCTCGGGGTCCTTGTGGTGGCACTTCACGCAGTCGATCTTCTGCTTTTCCACGTGGGTGGCGTGAGAGAAGGTAACGGGGGGCATCTTCGCCCCTTCGAGCTTGATGGTAACGGGCTGCTTCGGGTAGTCGGCCGCCTTCGCGGCAAAGGGGACGCAAAAGAGCACTAGCAGGCAAAATAATAGACCGACCTTCAATCCCGTTTTCATCGCCTCACCCCCTGTTCGGATTTACTTCTATAAATATTGTACAAAAAACGACGCTCGTCAAGCTTTTTCGTCCATGCGCCGTGGGGTTTGGGCCCTTTTGCAAAACAGGGCATCGCTTGAACAGTCGTCACTCATCGCTCGTCTCTCGGTTCTTCAGGGTGCCAGGAAGCGTTTTTTCATCTCCCCCAGGGTCATGCGGCTGACATCACGGAGGCCGGCCCTGCTCACCCGTTTCATGATTTCCCTTCTCAGGCGGCTATTTTCCACGTTTTGAAGAAGGTATTTCCTGAATGCCCCAACCCGCCTCGCGTAGGCCGTATAGTCGGGCGTCAGGTTTTTTGTGATCTCCACCCGCAGCTTTTTTGACAGCAAAGGCAGGAGGCCCGAGGTGGAGATGGCGATGAGGATAGGCCCCTTCTTTATCAGGCTGGGGACGATAAAGTCGCACATGTCGGGGCTATCAGCGGCATTCAGGGGGACAGCGAGACGCCGCGATTCCTCCCGCACCTGTCTATTCACTTCGCTGTTGTCCGTTGCGGCGAATACGAGCGCGGCCCCCTCCAGGTCGCCCTTACGGAACTGCCTCGCCACCAGTTCTATTCTGCCCTGCAGATGAAGTCCGGAGAGACCAATGGTGTTTTTCGGGCTGATGAGCCGCACCCTGGCCCCGGCCGCGAGAAGCGCCCGTGCCTTTCGCTCGGCGACCCTGCCGCCTCCGACGACAATGCACAGCGTGCCGGCGAGGCGAAAAAAAAGCGGGTAATAGGACTCTTTCACGTCGCTGATACTCTCACGAAACGTTTTTTCACACGCGTCTCGGTTTTGTCTATCGTGCGATCAGTATCGCCATCGAGCGCATCTTCAGGGTGAAGCCGTCCCGGTGCTGAAGCGCATCTTCCCGGCCTGCCGGCCACACGCCCCTCGACGTGTCGACCGCGCAGCGCCAGGTTTTACCCCCGGGGGCAGGCGGCAGGACAAACTCCTTTTCCGTAAAACCGGCATAAAACATGAGGTACAACGGGTCTTTCCCGAGGATCATAGCCGCAAGGCCCCGGCTCTCGTAAGCCCAGTCCTGCGGACCGCCGTCGGGGCCATACCAGGCGATGTCCTTATCCGTGTAGAACTTCACCTCTCTCAGCACCTCGTTCCTTTTCCGGAATGCGATCATGCCTCTGGTGAATCTGAAGATCTCCCGGTTCTTCTGCAGCAAATCCCAGTTGTGCCAGGATATCTCGTTGTCCTGACAGAATGCGTTGTTATTGCCTTTTTGCGTCCGCCTGAACTCATCGCCGCCGAGGAAAAGGGGCACACCGCGCGAGACGAAAAGGGTCGCGATAAAATTCTTGATCTGCCGGACCCT
>Ga0326727_10011678_pt1 | contig 20329 bp, 9 predicted proteins | sample MB2enrmetagenome_FD_207643 | JGI IMG/M metagenome (GOLD analysis project Ga0326727, IMG submission 207643) | Lab enriched peat soil microbial communities from McLean, Ithaca, NY, United States - MB29MY | ecosystem: Environmental > Terrestrial > Soil > Wetlands > Peat | place: USA: New York...
AATCAGGAATTGGCTTGCGGCTTTGGCCGCGCGGCGAGCAATATCAAACAATGTTCCTTCGCGCCACCGACAGAAATATTCTTTGCCGGTTCGCGCTCGTCTTCGCGGTGGCAGCCGCCGGGGTTTTTTCCGCGACGGCCGCGCCGAATTATTTCACGCGCACCTGGCAGGTGGAGCAAGGGTTGCCGCAAAACAAGGTCACCGCTGTGGTGCAGACGCGCGACGGCCACTTGTGGGTCGGCACCTACAACGGACTGGCGCGGTTCGACGGCGTGCGCTTCACGGTTTTCGATGATCACGACACGCCGGAACTGCGCGGCAGCCGCATCACGAGTCTGTATGAAGCCGGCGACGGCACGCTGTGGATTGGCGCGGAAAGCGGCGACGTTTCGCAATACAAGGATGGCCATTTCGCCGCCGTGCCGCTGCGCGCGAATTGGAGCGGCGGAAAGATTTACGAAATATCGTCGGACGAAGCGGGAGATGTCTGGTTGATGAATGAAACTGGCGAACTCGCGCGGGTGCGGGACGGTCAGGTATTGACCCCATCAGCCGGGGTCATCGGCAAGGTGGTCGCCCTGACGCGGTCGGCAAGCGGTCAGATTTGGGTTGATTGCGAGGGACGGGTGTCGCTTCTCAAGCAAGGCCAGTTGCTGCCCGTTGAATTTGCGGCGACTACCTCCGAAACCTATCCGTATATCCAGGGAATTGCCGCAAGTCGCGGTGGCGGGCTTTGGGTGGCCTGCGATGGCAGTATCAAAAAGTGGCGGGACGGTCAATGGGTCGCCGACTTGGGCGCGGCCCCGTGGGGGAGGCGCGCCCTTACCCGGCTGATGGAAGCCAAAAATGGAACCTTGGTGGGAGGGAATTCCGATTATGGCATCTGCTTGGTTTTTCCCGGCCAGACCAACGCTGCTTTTCTGCACTTTGACCATGCCAACGGCCTGCCTTCGGACTGGGTGATTTCGCTGTCGGAAGACCGCGAAAAAAACTTGTGGTGCGGCACCGGCGCGGGACTGGTGGTCATCCGCCCGAACAACCTTGAAACCATTTCGCCGCCGGACAAATGGAAAGGCTGTCCCGTGCTCTCCGTGCTGCCGGCGCCGGACGGCGCGCTGTGGATAGGCACCGAAGGCGCGGGACTGTATCGCTTGCAAAACGGCGGCTGGACGAATTTCTACCCGGATCAAGGCATCCCCAATCCCTACGTTTGGTCGCTCGCCGCGGACAGCGCCGGAAGAATCTGGGCCGGCACGTGGCGCGGAGGATTATATGCGCAGAAGGACGATTCGTTTGATATTGCGCCGGGGCTGGAAGATTTTCGGCCGCCGATCCCCGCGCTTTTGTTTTTGGGCGACGGACTCTGGATCGGCACGACGTCCGGTGCGCTGCGTTATCAAAACGAAAAACTCGAACCGTTCAACGAAATTGCCGGCAAACCGTTCGGCGACGTGCGCGCCATTGCTCGGGACAAATCGGGCGCGATGTGGTTTGGCACCGCGGGCGGCGGCTTGGTACGTTTGCAAAATGGAAGTTTTCAGCGGTTTAAAAAAAACGACGGCTTATCGTCCGATTTTATTGAGTGCCTGCATTTCGCGGACGATGGCGCCTTGTGGATCGGCACGTTCGGCGGCGGGCTGTGTCGGTTCAAGGATGGAAAATTTGCCGTCATCAAACGCGAACAAGGTTTGCCAAACGGCATCATCGGCCACATCGAAGCAGACGGACGCGGATTTTTGTGGATGAGTTCCTACGGTGGCATCCTGCGCGCGAACGAAACGGATTTGAACCGCTGCGCCGACGGCCAGTTGGCCGAGGTGTCATTTCTGAATTACGGCATCAACGACGGGTTGCCGACGCTTGAATGTTCCGAAGGCTTGCAATTGGCGGGCGGCAAAACGGCGGACGGGCGGTTGTGGTTTCCGACGGCGAAGGGACTCGTTGCCGTCGATCCGGCGGATGTCAAAATGAATCCACTGCCGCCGCCGGTGTGCATCGAGGAAATGCGCGTGGACGACAAAAAATTCGCGGACGGCAACGCTGCCGGGCCGGTGAAAATTCCGCCGGGCCGGCATCGGATTGAATTTGAATACACCGGCTTGAGCTTTGTCGCGCCGGAAAAAGTGCGGTTCAAATGCCGGCTGGAGGGCTTCGAGCCGGATTGGGCGAACGTCGGCGCGAAGAGGGTGGCGACCTACAATTACATCCCGCCCGGGAATTATTCGTTCCAAGTGGCTGCGTGCAACAACGACGGCGTGTGGAACGAAGCCGGCGCGGCCCTGATATTTGAAGTGCTGCCGTATTTCTGGCAGACGACATGGTTCCGAGTTCTCGGCGGGCTGGCAACCATGTTGGCGGCCGGCGGTGCGGTCTGGCTCGACACGCGGCGGCGGATGCGGCGCCGGCTCGAACGCGCCGAGCGCCAGCGTGACATTGAGCGCGAACGCTCGCGCATCGCCAAGGACATCCACGACGATTTGGGCGCGAGCCTGACGCGCATCGCGATGCTCAGCCAGTCAGATCGCGGCGAAATGCAGTTGCCCGAACCGATGACAAAGAACCTCGATCGCATTTTTGCCACCGCGCGCGAATTGACCCGCGCGATGGATGAAATTGTCTGGGCGGTGAGTCCGCGCCATGACCGGCTGGACAGCCTGGCGAGTTATTTGAGCCGGTTCGCCTACGAGTATTTGAGCGTGGCGGAAATCCGTTGCCGGCTCGACCTCCCGTTGCACCTGCCGACGCTGCCGGTCACCGCCGAAGTCCGGCATAATCTGTTTCTCGCGTTCAAAGAAGCGCTGCACAACATCGTCAAACACGCGGCCGCAAATGAAGTGCGCGTGGAATTGAAATTGGAGGCGGCGCAACTGGCGCTGCACGTGGCTGACGACGGGCGTGGGTTTGACCCGGCGACTCCGGCGGACGGCCACGCTGCGGCGGGCCGCATCGCGTGCGGCAACGGGCTGGCGAACATGCAGCGGCGGTTGGTGGACATCGGCGGCGTGTGCGAGATTCGCAGCGAACCTGGACGCGGCACGATGGTGACATTCACCGTGCCCTTGCGCGGAACATAAACGCTCCAGAGAGTTTTGTCGGTAAGAATTACGACAATACAAAAAATCTTTCCGGCGTAAGATGAATCAGCAAAATATGAACATCGCCGTTTGCATTGTGGAGGACGACGCCTTGGTGCGGGAAATTCTCGCCGACTGGGTGCGTCACGCCAGCGGTTTCAAGTGCGTTGGCGCGCACGCCAGCGTGGAACAGGCTCTGGAACATCTGCCCGCCGAAAAGCCGTCGGTGGTGCTGATGGACATCAACCTGCCCGGCATGAGTGGCATCGAAGGCGTGCGGCGTCTCAAGCCGATCTTGCCGGACGCGCAATTTCTAATGCTCACGGTTTATGAGGACGCCGACCACGTCTTCGAGGCTCTGGAGGCGGGGGCGACGGGTTATTTGCTCAAGCAGACGCCACGATGCGAATTGCTCGCGTCCATCAAGGACGTTTACGCCGGCGGTTCCCCCATGACCAGCAATATCGCACGCCGCGTGGTGCAGGCCTTTCAGCGGCAGGACGCCACGGTGCCGGAGTCGGCCAAACTGTCCCCGCGCGAGCGCGAGGTGCTGGAATTGCTGGCGCGCGGTTACCTCTACAAGGAAATCATGCATTCGCTGAACGTTAGCCGCGGCACGTTGAACACTTACGTCCGGCGCACTTACGAAAAACTCCACGTCCGCTCGCGGGCGCAGGCGGTCGCCAAATTCAGTCATTTCTCCTTGAACGAGCCGGGCAACCGCCCACCTAAGCCATGACATGCGGCGCGGCCGCGTCTGCCGCTTAAATTAGACTTCTCCCCAAGGGGTCGTGAGGCGTCCCGACGCTCCCATCGTAATGCACTGGATCGGATACGGATGCTGCGTGGCGCGCTGTCATATCCTTTCACGACATGACATGCGGGCGGGCTTTGACAATACTCGTGCCACAAAGCTGATACCCGCATGTTTGGAATAAAAAGTCCATCAACACTATGAAGATTATGACAAAACCCATAAATAGTACCCTCTCCGTTGATTCACCCCGGAAAACGGGCCGCCGCTCCCGGCGTCGCCTGCTTGCCGCCTGCCTGATACTGGGCGTCGCGGCGCTCTCGCAATCGGCCCGCTCCCAGACTCTGGTGGGTGAATGGCTTAGCGGAGCAGCCGTTCTCACCGATGTTTCGAGCTATTCGCCGACGGGAACACACGACGCTAGTGTCATTGGCGCTGGCAACTTTGCGTGGACGGATGATGTGCCGAACGGCATGTCCGGCCAAGCGTTTTCGTTCACCAGCGGCGACACGGGCCTGTCCATCAATAACTCCTGTACTAACGACACGGGCTACGTCAACACGTTCGATCAGGGCATCAGCAACGCTTTCACCGTCTCGTGCTGGGCCAAGGGCCTTCCGGGCGGATGGAACCCGTTTGTGTCCAAGTACGGCGAAGGTCCCGGGTGGCAACTCCGCGTTGACGGATCGGGAATTGGGACATTCACCGTTCGCGGCACGGGTGCCAATGACGATATGGAAGGGAACATTGGCACCAGTGATGGCCTCTGGCACCTCTATGTTGGCGTTTACAGCTCCGTGACGGGCGTGCGCAGCCTCTATGTCGATGGCCTGCTGGCCGCTCAGGAGACCAACAACGGGCCATATAACTTGGCTGTGGGTGAACACCTGTGCATTGGCGCCAAAGACCAGCCTTCGACCTCGCCGCCGAACTATTGCTGCGAATCCACCATGGAGATGTACGACGTGCGCATCTATAATTCCGCCCTCAGTTCCAACGATGTTCAGGCATTGTATCCCCAGGTTGCACCAACGGTTGGCGGTCAAGCGGAAACCCTCTACGCCATTGAGGGCAAATCAGCACAGGTGTCCTTTCCCGCCATTGGCTACCAACCCCTTGGGTATCAGTGGCTGTTGAACAACGTCAATTTGACGAATGGCGCCAGTTTCACCAACGTAACGGGGAGCGCATTGACCATTCTCAATGTGTCGCAGGCCGACGAGGGTTCGTACACGGTGATTGTCTCGGACGCCTACGGCCACACGAACAGCCCCTATGCGGTGACCCTGATCGTTCAGGCTCCGGCCTTGGTGGGTGAATGGCTTGCCGGAGCAACCAATTTAACCGATGTTTCGACCAATTCGCTGGCGGGCATGCACGAAGGTGTCGTCATCGGCGGTGGCAACTATTACTTCACGAATGATGTGCCCCTCGGCAGGCCCGGTCAGTCGCTTTACTTCTGGAACGGTGACACGGGTATCGCCATCACTAACACGTCCGCATTGGACTCAAACTACGACGACACGTTCGATACCCTCATGCAGGACGCTTTCAGCGTCACGTGCTGGGCGAAGGGCATGCCGAGCGCTTGGAACCCGTGGGTGTCCGAGTTTGGCGAAACTGAAGCCGGGTGGCAGCTCCGCGACTTGGGATACGACACGGCTTATTCGTGTTTCACCGTTCGAGACAATGGCAGTGGAGCCGAAATCTTGGGGATGGACGGTGGGGACGATATGGGCAGCGGCATTGCAAGCGATGATGGCCACTGGCACCACTATGCCGGCGTTTTCAGCGCCGGCACGGGCGTGCGCAGCCTCTATGTAGATGGTGTGCTGGCCGCTCAGGAAACCGGCAACGTACCCTATATCTTGGCTACGAACGAACACGTCTGCATCGGCGCCAAAGACCAGCCGCCGGGCGACACCTATTGCTGCGAATCCAGCTTCGAGATCTACGATGTGCGCATCTATAACTACGACCTCACCTCCGACGAGGTTCAGGCATTGGTCGCCTTACCCTCTGGCATTAAGCCAGAGTTAACCGGGCAGCAACCCGTGCCCGTCAGCGTCTATGCGAACGGAACAGTTTACATGGGTGCCACCGGCATCATCGGCAGCGCGCCACTTTCGTATCAGTGGCAGTTCAATAGCGCGAACCTGACTAACGGCGCAAATATTTCGGGAGCATTAACGCCCACCCTGGCCATCAGCAATGTGGGTCCGGCTAATGTGGGCACCTACCAACTCCTGATCACCAACCCGGCTGGGTCACTCCTGAGCAGCAATGCGACGTTGCAGATCCTCACTCCACCAGCGCCCGGTTCCTATGACGCGCAGGTGTTGGCTTACAACCCGTATGTTTATTGGAAACTGAATGAAACCAACGATCCGTCGTCGGCTGGTGTGTTTGCCTACGAATCCATAAGCGGCATGAACGGAACCTATGGAACCAACGCGGAAAACGGGTTCAACGACGACAGTCCGGGGCCGCAGGGGCTTGGCTTCCTCTCCCCCAATTGGTCGCTGACCCAGCCCGTGGGGCCGGTGGCCGACTCCTATGTAAAGGTCTCGACGGTAGCCCCCCCCGTGGCGAGTGGCAACGTGACTTATGCCATGTGGATCAATCCGAGCGAATCAGTGGGGGGATCTGTAGCACTGATCGTGGACCGCTCAGCGCCTCCAGGAGGCGAAGGCTTTGGCTTTACTGGAGCCGGCGGCGCTCAAAATGCCGACGGCATGACCGCATTGGGTTATTGGTGGAATGAGAATAACGGCGACACTTGGGGCTTTAACACTCAATTGTTCCCGCCTGTGGGTCAATGGTCGTTCGTGGCTTTGGTGATTTCGCCAACCGGCGCCACGTTCTATATGATAAACTCCAACGGGGTGCAGACCGCGAGAAATCCCATTTCGCACGACAGCGAGGAGTTCGGGAATTCCTGGCATATTGGGAGCGATCAGGCCGCGGAATCATCGCCGCAGTATGGCGGAGCCTGGAGAGCAGAGTTCCCCGGGAGCATTGCCGACGTGAGCATTTTCACCTCGTCACTGTCCTCCAACCAAATCATCACCCTCTACAATGCGGGTATAGGAATTCCGACGCTGACCGCGCAGGTCATACCGGGCCCCAATGGCGGCAATACTGGCGGCAGCTTGGTGTTGACCTGGTCGGCGGGCAATCTGCTCCATGCGACGAACGTGGCGGGCCCGTGGGCGCAAGTCAACGGCACATCGCCTTACACGAACATCATGACGGGTCCGAGTATGTTCTTCAAAGCGGTTAACCCGTAAGGCGGCCGCTTGTAATCAAGATCTGAATCAGAGAGGCAGAGGATTTTTCCTCTGCCTCTTTTTTTGTCATCCTTGTTCCAGCCTGCCAGCAACCGCGATGCGCCCCATCTGGTGCGCGGGGCAAATTAACGCTCGACCGATTCCCGCCTGCCATTATCATTTCCGCCTGCATTATGAGCCGCCGGAAGCCAAAGCCTAATTCCGCCGGGAATCCGGCCGCGCCGTTATCCGGTCGGAAATTGTGGCGTTTCCGCCTCATAGCCCTGGCGGGGGTGCCGCTGCTTTTCTTGGGCCTCTTTGAATTGGGCCTCCGGCTGGCCGGTTTTGGATACCCAACCGCATTCCTGCTCAAATCATCCAATCACGGTGAGGCGACATTCGTGCAGAACAACCAGTTTGGCTGGCGATTCTTTGGCCCGCGCATGGCCCGCCTGCCGGACGCAATTTCCATCCCGCGCGAGAAGCCGCCCGACACGGTTCGGATTTTTGTCTTTGGCGAATCCGCTGCTTATGGCGATCCGCAACCGCGCTTCGGCCTGCCTCGTATGCTGGAAGCCATTCTTGGCCTGCGTCATCCCGGCAAAAAATTTGAGGTGGTTAACGCCGCCATGACCGGCATCAATTCGCACGTCATACTGCCCCTGTCCCGCGGCTGCGACAAGGCCCGCGGGGACGTTTGGGTCATTTACATGGGAAACAATGAAGTCGTCGGGCCGTTCGGCGCCGGCACGGTTTTTGGCCGTCAAACGACGCCGCTGCCGTTGATCCGCGCCGGACTGGCGCTCAAAGCGACACGGACCGGCCAATGGCTCGACGCGCCGCGGGGATCGGCGCGGAAAACCGCCGCCGGGAACGGCGAATGGGAGGGCATGAGGATGTTCGTCAAATATAAATTGGCCGGGTCCGACCCGCGCTTGGGCGCCGTCTATGCGAATTTCGGGCAGAACCTGAAAGACATCGTTGCCGCGGGCCGAAACAGCGGCGCGAAAATCGTATTAAGCACGGTGGCGGTGAACTTGAAGGATTGCGCCCCTTTCGCGTCACTGCATCGCCCCGATCTTTCCGATTCCCGGCTAAATGACTGGCAACGCTTCTTTGGCGCCGGCGAAAAAGCCCGGCAGAGCGGGGATTTTCGGCAGTCAGCAATTGACTACGATCAAGCGGAACGGATCGACGAGAGCTTTGCGGAGTTGCGTTTCCGCCGCGGCCAATGCGCGCTGGCGCTCAATGACATCGGGGCGGCCCAAAAGGAGTTTGCCGCGGCGCGCGATCTGGATGCCTTGCGTTTTCGTTGTGACAGCCAATGCAATGACATCATCCGCCGGCAGGCGGCGGGCGATGTCGCGCTGGCCGACGGTGAACGGGCGCTGGCGGAGGCAAGTTCGGACGGCATTCCCGGCGCCGAATTTTTTTATGAACATGTCCATCTCACGTTCCGGGGCAACTATGTTCTTGCCCGCGCCGTCGCGGAAAAAGTGGAAAGAGCATTGATGCTGCCGGAAAGCGCCCATTGGCCGGACATGGCCCAATGCGCGCAACGCCTCGGCCGCACGCCGCGCGACACGCAACTGGCCCTCTCCGACATGCTCGGGCGGCTTGCGGACGTTCCATTCACTTTGCAAGCCAACCACGCCGAACAAATGCGCCGCCTGACGGAAGCCGCGCGCGCGTTGCCGCCGGCCAATTCAGCGGCGGCGCTTCGCGAGGCTCAATCCGCCGCCGAGGCCGCGCTCGCGCCGCGGCCCGACGATGCCGCGCTGTGGGAACAACTGGGCGAAATCAAGCAGGCGCGGGGAGATTATGCCGGGGCGGCGGCCGCAGCTCAACGTTCGCTTGACAATGTGCCCGGCAGCGCCCAGTGCTGGCTGCTTTGCGGCACGGTGCTGGCGCAGGAAGCGAAATACGAGGATGCAGCCGCGGCCTTTAAGCGGGTGTTTGCGCTTGATCCGCAAGCCGTTTGGGGCAGGCACAACTTCGCCTTGTGCCTGGAAAAACTTGGCCGCCGCCGCGAAGCCATCGTCGAATTCAAACGCGCCCTCGCGCTGAAACCGGATTATGGCACGGCCTGGCTGGCGCTTGGTCAGCTATATGAAGAAATGGGGCGCACCAACGACGCGCAACAATGCTACAACACGGCGTTGACCAATCGCGTTAACCAGGCGGACGATCTGGCCACGCTGGCGCGTTTTTGCCTCAGCCGCCGCTGGTTTGGGCTGGCCGTCACCAATTTTGCCGCTGCCATTGAGCTTAGCCCGTCGGATCCCGCCTTGCGCATGGAAGCCGGACGGTCGCTGTCGGCTTTCGGCCGGCATGACGAAGCAGCGCGACAATATCTGTCGGCCGCTGAACTGGAGCCCGATCAGCCTCAACCGCACATGCAACTGGGTGTTGAACTGGGCCGACTTAGAAAGCCCGCTCTGGCCGAGGAGGAGTTTCGGCAAGCCCTGCGACTTGATCCCAGTTTAGTTGAGACGCGTGTGGACTTGGGTATCGCCTTATACGAACAGGAAAAGCTTGAAGATGCCCTCCGACAATTTGAGGACGTTCTTCAGCGCAACCCCAAGGATGCAACCGCCCTGCACTATGCCCGGCTATTGCGGAATCGAATACCTTTGCCGGCAGCCCGATAGATAGCGAACGCCGTCAAATACGTATATGATGTTCATCATATTCCAAGCCAACCCGAGTCCCGATAAACTGCCCAAAAGTTTTGGCGAATCCAGGATTATTGCCCAATGTCAGATTTTCCCCATTCCTGAACTATGAGAACTAAATTGATCATTACCATCGCGTTGATTGCGGGCAACTTCGTTTGCTTTGCCCAAACCAATTTGCCTCCCTCGACCAATCAGCTTGGTGGTGACGCAAAACCAGCCAGCTCCAATGCCGCGGGGCAACAATATCCGAAAATAGATTCCCAGCAACGCGCGGAATTCCGGCTTCGCGCGCCGGATGCACAAAAGGTTCAAGTAGATATAGGAGGACACAAATACGGCATGACCAAAGACGACAGCGGCCTTTGGTCGGTGGTTACGCCGCCGCTGGTGGTTGGCTTCCATTATTATGCGCTCGTCGTTGACGGCGTTTCCATGGCCGACCCGGCCAGCGAAAGTTTCTTTGGCGTGAGCAAAATGATGAGCGGGATTGATGTGCCCTCGCCGGGCGAAGATTTTTATGATGCCAAAGACGTGCCACACGGCGAAGTGCGCGAGCATTGGTATTATTCCAAAACGAACAGCGCCTGGCGCAGGTGCTTTGTCTATACCCCGCCGGATTACGACAGCAACCCGGCCGCCCGTTATCCGGTGGTCTATCTCCAACACGGCGCCGGTGAAGATGAACGCGGCTGGTCCACGCAGGGCAGGGTGAATTTCATTCTCGATAACCTCATCGCCGAAGGAAAAGCCAAGCCGATGATTGTCGTGATGGATAATGGCGGCGGCAGCGCCCTTTTCGCCGAGGGCGGACGGGGCGGGCGCGGCGCGGGCGGTCTCATGGGAGGGCCGACGGGAACGAACAGGCCGGCGACGGCAAATGCCGGAACGAATCAGCCTGGTCGCGGTGGTTTTGGGCGCGGCGGCCCCGGTATGTTTGGCGGCCCGGCCGGCCTCTTTGCCGACACTCTCCTGCACGAGATCATTCCGATGATTGATTCGAGTTACCGCACCGTTCCTGACCGGGAGCATCGCGGCATGGCTGGGTTGTCCATGGGCGGAATGCAGACTCGGATGATCGCAATGTCGCACCTGGATACGTTTTCGCACATCGGCATATTCAGCGGTGGCACTCTGGGCGAATTGACGGCGACAAATAGCCCGCTGGCCAACCCGGCGGAATTCAACCGCCTCGTCAAAGCGGCCTTCGTGAGCTATGGCAGCGTCGAAGGCGGCGCCAACAATCTCAAGAGCTACCACGATGCGCTCGTCACGGCAGGCATCACGAACATGACCTATTACATCTCGCCGGGCACGGCCCACGAATGGCAGTCCTGGCGGCGGAGTTTCCACGAATTTGCGCCGCTGTTGTTCCAAAATCCTTGAGGATTCTCCGGTTCCCTGTTGCTCATCGGATGAATTCAGTTGAGAATCGTGGATCAAACAATGAACCTTCAGCTCAAAAACGTGACATCCAGCCAATCAGATCCACCCGCCACACGGCGCAATCCTGACTTCTCGTCACGGGAATCCACTGGTTGCCGACCGCCAGGCTGTCGCAGCTTTTCAATGCTGGCCATCTCCCTGATGGCATTGGGGAATCTATGGTTTTCTGTGTCGCCCGCCTTTGCGGCTGACGAAATCTGCGCTTCCTGCGGCCTGCAAGTGAGCGTCAGCGGAAACTTTGCGCATCGCAAGGACCGCGCGTCAGTCACAATCGAGGGCGCCACCGACGCGGCGGCATTTCGTGAAGAGATCACTGGCACGAATTTCACCGTCGCCATCGCGCATTTGCCCGCGGGCAAATACACGGTCTCCATCGGCGAAGCGGAAACCTCGGCGGGCGCAGCCGGCGAAAGGGTGTTCGATGTCACTTCAGGCGACACTTTCGTTGGCAAGGATTTCGACATCATCGCTACTGCTGGCAGTGTGCGGAAAGTTTGTTACATCAACGGCACCGTGGAGCATGAGGACGATTCGATCAAGGGACCGCTGAAAATTTCTTTTTCGGCGAGCAAGGGCGCCGCAAAATTCAACACCCTTGAGGTAAAAGATTCCTCGGGTGCGTCGGTCGTTTCGTTCAGCGCCTCGGAATTGGCGGACGCATTTTCGGCTGCCGCCATGCGCGTGCCTGAAATCAGCGACCCCCCTGTCTGGCGCGATTCGTCTCATCCGCTCCAGGTGCGCGCCAACGATTTGATCCGCCGGATGTCCCTGTCCGAAAAAGTCGCGCAGTTGCAGAACGGCGCGCCGGGCATTCCGAGAATTGGCCTTCCAGCCTACAATTACTGGAACGAAGCGCTTCATGGCGTCGCGAACGACGGCCTCGCCACCGTGTTCCCGGAGCCGGTCGGCATGGCTTCCACTTGGAATCCAGAATTGGTGCGTCAGGAAGGAAGCGTCGTTGGCATTGAAGGCCGGGCCAAGTTCAACGATTACGTCTCCTTACATAATGGCGACAGCAAATGGTGGACGGGTCTGACGTTCTGGACGCCCAACATCAACATTTTCCGCGACCCGCGCTGGGGCCGCGGCCAGGAAACCTACGGCGAAGATCCCTATCTCACGGGCGCCATCGGCGTGGAGTTTGTCAAAGGAGTACAGGGCGACGACCCCAATTACATGCTGGCAATGGCATGCGCCAAACATTACGCGGTCCACAGCGGCCCGGAAGCGGATCGCCATCGTTTCGATGCCCGGCCCTCCGAGCGCGATTTGCATGAAACGTATCTGCCGCAATTTGAGCAAGTGGTGCGTGAGGGGCGCGTCGGCGGGGTCATGGGCGCCTACAACGCGTTGAATGGCGTGCCTGACTGCGCAAATTATTTCCTGCTCACCGACCTGTTGCGCAAGCAATGGGGATTTGACGGTTACGTCGTCTCCGATTGCGATGCGATCCACGACATCTGGGGACGGAACCAACATCATTACGTGAACACGCCGGAAGAGGCCGCCGCCGCCGCGGTCAAAGCGGGCTGTAATCTCTGTTGCGGCGGCGATTACAATGCCTTGGTGCGCGCGGTGCAAAAAGGACTGATCACCGAAAAGGAAATTGATCAGGCCTTGTATTACACCTTGTGGATCCGCTTCCGGCTCGGCTTGTTTGATCCGGCGGAAAAGGTTCCTTATTCGAAAATCACCCTCAAAGACAACGATACGCCCGAGCACCGGCGGCTTGCTCTGCAAATCGCGCGGCAATCTTTGGTGTTGCTTAGGAATGACGGCATCCTCCCGCTCAACCGCGCCAACATCAAACGGATCGCCGTCATTGGCCCTAATGGCAACTCGACGTCCATGTTGCATGGCAACTACCACGGGTCGGCTTCGCATCCGATCTCAATTCTCAACGGCATCAAGGAACTGGCCGGGACGAACATCGAAGTCACTTTTGCGCAAGGATGTCCGATCACCACCCAAACCGACCGGGGGATTGCTCCGTGGAGTCGCCAGGATAACGAAACGACCCGTCCATTGCCGGAACTCAGTGCCGAAGCCCTCAGCCATGCGACGAATGCCGACTTGATCATTTATGTCGGCGGCATCACTCCGGCGCAGGAAGGCGAAATGTTCGATCGTGATTCGATTGAACTGCCCGAAGTGCAGGAAAAACTGGTGCAATCGCTCCATGCAACCGGCAAGCCGCTCATCATGATCAATTGCAGTGGTTCCGCCATTGCCATGCCGTGGGAAGCCGAGCATCTGCCCGCGATCCTTCAGGCTTGGTATCCGGGCGAGGAAGGCGGACGCGCTGTGGGCGAGGTTCTCTTCGGCGACGTGAACCCCTCCGGCCATCTCCCGTTGACGTTCTACCGGGCCACTGCGGACCTGCCGGGCTTCACCGATTATTCAATGAGCAATCGCACCTACCGTTACTACAGCGGCACACCACTCTACGCGTTCGGTCACGGCTTGAGCTACACTAGGTTCGATTTCAAGAGCGCCAAGCTGCAGTCCAAGAAAATCCCGGCCGGCGGCACGGCGAAAGTGACGTTTACGGTGAAGAATGCCGGCAAACGCGACGGCGATGAAGTGGCGCAGGTTTATTTCCGCCACGTCAACTCAACGGTTCCGCAGCCGAAGCTTGCGCTGTGCGGTTTTACCCGCGTCCAACTCAAACACGGCGAATCAAGCCGCGTCACGGTCCAAGTTCCCACCCAACGCCTGCGCTACTGGGACACGCGGAAAAATCAGTATGTGGTCGAGCCGGGTGACTATGAAATTCTCATCGGCGCGGCATCCGATGACATCCGGCTGAAATTACGCCTGACAATCACCGCCCAGTGAAATAGAAAACAACGACAACATGACAACTATGCAAAATATTCTTACTCGAACCCTAACTGTCTGTGCAACCGCTTGCGCTTTAACTTTCGTGACCGGCTGCCAGAGCAACAATCATGGCTCCGCGCCGGCTGTGGCAACGCCGCCGGCAACACCCTCCGTTGCGGCCGCTCCAGCGGCAACGCGATCGGTTGTCCGCATTAAAGCCGGCGTGTCAGACGCGTTCACCGATTCCAGCGGCAACGTCTGGCAACCCGACCAGGGGTTTGAAGGCGGGGACATGATTTCGCGCGATGCGAGCACGGTGATTGCCAACACCAAAGACGCCGGGCTTTATCTGTCGGAACATTATGGGATGAGCTCCTTTTCCTGCGCCGTTCCCAACGGCAAATACATTGCCAAACTTCACTTCGCCGAAACCTTTGAGGGCGTCACCGGCGCCGGCGGGCGCGTTTTTTCCTTCACTGTCCACGGGCACGAGTTCAAGGATTTTGATGTTTTTGTCAAGGCCGGCGGTTCAAACCGCGCCTACATTGAAACCGTGCCGGTGGAAGTCACCAACGGGAAATTCACCATTACTTTCATCACCAACGTCGAAAATCCGGAAATAAACGCGATTGAGCTTGTGCCGCAATCTTGATTCGGCTTTGTCGCCAAGGTGAAGGGATCGGTCCGCGTTGGGATTCACGAATATGAAAACCAACTTTCTCAAACTGGCCGCGCTCGTTTTTGCGGGTCTTGTCCCGCAAGTCCGGGCCGACAACGCGCACAATCCGATCATTTATGCCGACGTGCCGGACATGGCGATGATTCGCGTGGGCGATACCTATTATGTGAGCAGTACCACCATGCACATGAGTCCCGGGTTGCCGATCATGAAATCGAAGGACTTGGTGAACTGGCGGATCGTGAACTATGCCTACGACACTCTCGACAACGTTGACGCACTGAACCTTGTCAACGGGAAAAACAGCTACGGAAGAGGCTCTTGGGCGAGCAGCCTGCGGTATCACGACGGCTTGTTCTACGCCACGACATTCTCCGACACCACGGGCAAGACGTATGTTTATACGACCAAAGACATTGAGAATGGTCCGTGGAAGCTCTCCTCCTTCATGCCTGCGTTGCACGACCACTCGCTGTTCTTCGATGACGACGCCCGTGTGTATATGGCCAACGGAACCGGTGACATCCGTTTGACCGAGCTGACGGCGGACGCGTCGGGAATCAAACCCGGCGGATTTGACCAAATCATCATCACCAACGCCAGCGCCGTGGCCGGGCCCAACATCGGCCTCGAGGCTGAGGGATCGCAGATGTTCAAGATCAACGGCAAGTACTACCTTTTCAACATCACCTGGCCGTCAGGCGGCATGCGCACGGCGATTGTTCACCGGGCGGATAAAATCACCGGGCCGTACGAAGGCCGCGTCGCCTTGATGGACAAGGGTGTGGCGCAGGGCGGCCTCATCGATACGCCGCATGGCGGCTGGTATGCGTATCTGTTTCAGGATCACGGCGCGGTCGGGCGCGTCCCGTATCTCGTGCCGGTCAAATGGGAGGATGGCTGGCCGGTGCTCGGCGATAACGGCAAGGCGCCTGATACGTTGGATCTTCCCGCCGGCACGGGGGTCATTCCCGGCATTGTGGCCTCCGATGAATTCGACCGGCATCCCGGCGACCCCGCGCTTCCGTTGGTCTGGCAATGGAACCACAATCCCGACAACAACCTTTGGTCACTCACGCAGCGTCCCGGCTTCTTGCGTCTCACCACCGGTCGGGTTGATTCGGATTTCGTTTCCGCCAGAAACACGCTCACGCAACGGACCTTCGGCCCGGAATGTTCCGGCACAACCGCCGTGGATGTTTCCAACCTCAAGGACGGTGATTTCGCGGGACTCGCCCTGTTGCAGAAGAATTACGGACTGATCGGCGTGAAGTCCGACGGCGGCGCCAACTTCATCGTCATGGTGAACGGCGGCCCTCGTTCGCCCACCGAGGTGGAGCGCGTTCCGTTGACGCAAACAAACGTCTTTTTGAAGGCCGAATGTAATTTCAACAATCGCGCGGATAATGCGAAGTTCTTTTACAGCCTCGACGGCAAGTCGTGGACCGCGATCGGCGGCCCATTGAAAATGTCTTACACGATTCCGCACTTCATGGGCTATCGTTTCGGTCTGTTCAACTTTGCGACGAAAACCGCGGGTGGGTTCGCGGATTTCGATTTCTTCCGCGTCAGCGGCAAGATCACGCCGGACGGAACTGAGTGACCGGCAGGAACCAAACAATCAGGAAAGATACAACATGCTAAAATCAATTATTAAAACGTGGCCCATTTTCTTTCTTCTAACCGCAATGGCCGCCTCGGCTCAATCCACCGTCCCCGGCCAGCCCGTCACCGCTACTGTTGATGCCGCGAAGACCGGTTCGCCCATTTCTCCCTATCTTTATGGGCAGTTTATCGAGCACGCCGGCAGCCTCATTTACAGCGGTCTTTGGTGCGAAATGCTCGATGACCGCAAGTTTTATTACGACGTGATGCTCAAACCAGCGGAAGATCCCAACGCCAGCCAACGCGGGCCCGGCGGTTTCGGACCGGGCCGCCGCCGCAATGTCGGCCCCGGACGATGGAATCCGGTTGGCCCGGTTGATTCCGTCGTGATGGACACCAGCAATCCTTTCGTTGGCGACCACACGCCGTTGATCAAACTCGCCGGCTCCGAGCCTCGCGGCATTCGTCAGACCGGCGTTAACTTCACCCAGGATGTCACCTACAATGGCCGCATCCAGTTGGCCGGTGATCCCGGCGCGAAAGTTTCCATCAACATCCTCTGGGGCACCAACGCCGACGCTGTGCGCCAGACCGTTTCACTCGCCGACTTGCAACCGGATTACCAGAAGCTGGCGTTCTCGTTCAAGGCCGAACACTCCGGCGCGGCGCAATTTGAAATCATCGGCGCCGGCGCCGGTTCGTTCCATGTCGGCGCGGTTTCGCTGATGCCGGCGGACAACATTGACGGCTTCCGTCCGGATGTCATCGCCGCGCTCAAGAGTCTTCGCTCCGGTGTTTATCGCTTCCCCGGCGGCAATTTCGTTTCCGCCCACGAATGGCACTGTGCGATCGGCGACCCGGACAAACGTCCGCCCATCTACGACCCGGTTTGGCGCGCCCTTCAACCCAACGACATCGGCACTGACGAGTTCATGACGCTGTGCAATCTCCTCGGTGTCGAGCCATATATCACCGTCAATGCCGGCACCGGCGATGACTGGTCCGCCGCCGAATACGTCGAATACTGCAACGGCGACGCCTCCACTGCGATGGGCAAACAGCGCGCGGCCAATGGCCATCCGGAACCTTATCACGTGAAGTTCTGGGGCATCGGCAACGAGATGTGGGGCATCAGCTACCAGTATGGCGCCATGAAGCCAATGCAGTTTGCCTATAAGCACAACCAATTCGCCAAGGCGATGAAGAAGGTGGACCCGACCATCAAATTGATCTCCTGTGGAGCCATGCCCGACACCATGACCGGTTCCAAGGAATCGTTGAACCTGGGCACCAATCTTATTCCGCCTTACCTGTCGCCTGGGGACTGGAGCGGTATGTTGTTCTCCAATTGCTTCAACAACTTCGACCTGATGAGCGATCACTACTACAACTACGGCGCCACCCACTTTAGTCTCGCCGAGGGCAAGCAAGTGCATAATGATCCGAACGAGCCGATCACTGACTGGATGCGCCGTCCCGCCAATCATATTCGGATCAAATATGAGGAATACAAGGATTACGAAAAATTGTTCCCTCAGCTCGTCACCCATCCCAAACCGCTGAACATTGACGAATGGGCTTACAGCGGCGGCAGTCATCCCGTTTATCCGTCCTACGCTTGGGCGTTCCATGAAATGTTCCGGCACAGCGACCTCATGCAGATGGCGGCTTACACCTTTGCCACGTCGCTCCTGTCCCGCAATGCAACCAACGCCTCGCTCAATGCCAACGGCCTCGTCTTCAAAATCTATCGCGACCACTTTGGCTCCATTCCCGTCGAAGTTTCCGGCAACTCACCGCAGCCCAAACCGACCGATCCGCCTGGTGGCGAGCAGCCCGCGGTCAACGCCGGCAGCGACACTTTCCCGCTCGACGTGGTCGCCGCGTGGACCGAAGACCATCGCGCCCTCACGGTTGCCGTCTTGAATCCGACCGATGTGGAACAATCTCTCAAACTCAACATTGCCGGGGCAGGCCTGTCCGGCAATGGCACGCTGTGGCGGCTCGCTTCCACTGAAAGCGACGGCCAAAATCCCGGCATCAGCAGTTCGCCCGTTGATTCCATTCCGGATTCGCTGACTCTTCCACGCTTCAGCATCAACATCTACGAACTCCAATTGAAATAATTAAATGATCCACAACAGTGCTGACGTTGACGAACAACGGCGCGTAGCAGTGCATCATTCCAGCTCATTACTGCTTGCGCAACTCCTTCGATCCGCCTATCCTCAATCCACGAATGCTTCCACAAAGTTGCTTATGAAAAAAACAGGAACAATTCTCCTCTGCGGTCTGATCGGAGTTCTGGCTTACGCCGCTCACGCCGTTGACATCGCCGGCCAATGGCGCGCCGAGTTCGACACCCAGATCGGCATACAAAAATACGTTTTTACGTTCAAGACCGACGGTGACAAACTGACCGGCAAGGCCGCTGCCGAGGTCAACGACCAGAAGCGTGAATCGGATCTGAAAGAAGGCAAGCTCACCGGTGATACCGTGAGCTTTGTGGAAATGTTGGATTTCCAAGGCAACGAACTGCGCATTCAATACACTGGAAAAATCAGCACCAATGAAATCGCGTTCACCCGTGAAGTGGGTGACTTCGCCAAGGAGGAGTTCAAGGCAACCCGTCTGGAGCCGCCAGCGGCCACAAATGCCGCTCCGGCTAATTTGCCACCGGAACCGCGAGCCGCATTCGGACGACCTATTGTGCTCGGCCCGGATGATAAACCCGCCTTCCCGGAGCCGCCTGCCGGATTCGCGTCGAAACGCGATGACATTCAGCACGGCAAGCTGGAGATGATCGAATACGACTCGAAGACAGTCGGCAACAAACGCAAGGCCCTCGTCTATACGCCGCCAGGTTACTCGCCCGAAACCAAGTATCCTGTCCTTTATCTCCTCCACGGCATCGGCGGTGACGAAGAAGAATGGCATCAACACGCCCATCCCGAAGTCATCCTCGACAACCTCATCGCCGACAAGAAGGCGGTCCCGATGATTGTCGTGATGCCCAACGGCCGCGCGCAACCGAACGACCGCGCCGAAGGAGACGTCTTCGCCGCCGCCCCGGCGTTTGCGGTTTTCGAGAATGACCTGCTGAAAGACCTCATCCCGTCCATCGAATCAAGATTCTCCGTGAAAACCGATCGCGAAGACCGTGCCCTCGCCGGACTTTCCATGGGCGGCGGCCAATCGTTGAACTTTGGACTCGCCCATCTCGATGTATTCGCCTGGATCGGTGGATTCTCCTCCGCTCCAAACACCAAACCGCCGGAAGAACTTGTGCCCAATCCGGCGAAGGCGATTTCAATGCTCAAACTGCTTTGGCTCTCCTGCGGCGACAAGGACGGTCTCATCAATTTCAGCCAACGGACCCATGCCTACCTCAAGGAAAAGAACGTTCCGCACATCTGGCAAGTGGACTCCGGCATGCACGAATTCCCGGTCTGGAAGAAAGATCTGTATCAGTTTGCCCAACTGCTGTTCCGGTGAGCGCAACCGTGAAAACCTTCTTTGCCATATCCGCCCTGTTGCTGTCCGGTCTTCTTACAGGTTGTGGGACCGCGACGAAATCCAAGTCGCCTGCCACGCTTAAGGACGCCTACAAACACCATATCTATGTCGGCGTGGCCATCAACCGAACCATCACAACCGGCGTCTCGGTCCGGGCCGAGAACGTCAACCGGAACATGGAACAGGTGGATAAAGACACTGCTCTCGTCAAGGCACAGTTCAACCAAATTTCCCCGGAGAACGACCTGAAGTGGCAAGTGATCCATCCACGGAAGGGAGCGGACGGCTATAATTTTGCCCCGGCCGACGCCTATGTGGACTTCGGCGTGAAGAACAACATGTATATCGTCGGGCACACGCTCGTTTGGCATGGCCAGACGCCAAGCTGGGTTTTCCAAGGGACCAATATGCCGCCCGGAGCGACTAACACTCCGCCACCGGCCGCCGCGGAATCTAACGGGACAAATGTGCCTGGCGGTCGCGGAATG
>Ga0326727_10011680_pt1 | contig 20325 bp, 12 predicted proteins | sample MB2enrmetagenome_FD_207643 | JGI IMG/M metagenome (GOLD analysis project Ga0326727, IMG submission 207643) | Lab enriched peat soil microbial communities from McLean, Ithaca, NY, United States - MB29MY | ecosystem: Environmental > Terrestrial > Soil > Wetlands > Peat | place: USA: New York...
TATCCCGATGGAGCACGCCCTTCGAGTGCATATAGTCGAGAGCTTCAGCTGCCTCGCGCAGATAGGCGACTAGCTCCGCAGCCGGAATGCCCGGTTGGCCGGCCGCTCGACACACTCGAAACCAATCGGAAAGACTGTCATCGGCCAGCTCCATGACCATGACGACACGATCTTTCAGCGCCCAGTAGCGATGCGTCTGCAAGAGAAATGGGTGCCGGAGCGTTCGAATCAGCTCGAGCGCTTGCACCTCGCGCTGACTGGCTTCGTCGTCGAGAGCGCGGAAGATGCGCTTGATCGCGACGTCGACGCCGCCGGAAGAGCTGGCGCGAAATACCTCGCCATACTGGCCCGCACCGATGCGTTCCAGAAGTTGATATCCCTCGCTCGGCGGCAGGACCTCACCCAGAGGTGATGAAGTGCTCGACGGCGCGGCGGCGGCCGCCACTCCTGACGGCGCATCCTGCCGGGGCTGCACGGGATGCTCGCGAACGAGCTGGCGCAGCGCTGCGAATTGCCAGGGAAATCGATCGCGGTAAGCGGGCAGCGGCGGTCGATCGCCGTACAGCGTCCGGACGCGAAACTCCTCGTAAACGAGCTTCGCGGAGATGGCGCGCGGCGGTCCCAATTCCGGGAACCGCTGCAGGTAATCTTCCAATGCGACCGGTAAGCCGCGGCGGCAACGGACTTCGAGATCGGTCTTGATCAGCTCTTCGAGGATGGCAGCGCGCAGCGGAGTCCCGGCGGGCGGCAGAAAGCCGGTGATGTCCACATCCTCGGCACCCTGCCAGGCATCTTCAAAGCGGTCGGCGATGCTGAGGAGGTGGTCCCAGCCACTTTCGGCGAGCGGGGCGGGGCCGGATGGGTCGTTCAAGAGCGATCCCCTTCGGCTACGACAGCCAGGAACCGAGCCAATTACGGCATTTATTCTACTTCACTCCCTGACACGGTCTACAGTACCGACTCGAGGGAGTTCCCGCGGAACGGAACGATCGCGCTCTTGCATGCGTACAGCCGGGCAGTAACATAACTGTTCCCCAAACTGGGCCGGGGAAGCAGTCAGTACCGCATCGCAGGATACTATCATGGTCGAACGCCGCAGCGAGTTGAAGCGCCGCTATCACCGCAAGAAGAAGATGACCAAACTCAAGGCCCGACTGGCCGCCGCCAAGGACAATCGCGAGCGCGAGACGATCCTCCGCAAGATCCACATCCTCAGTCCGTGGTGGGCCGAGCCCGTTACGGCATAGTCAGCCTCGGCCGGCGTTCAATAGACCCTGCCGCCGAGCGGGACGTCTCGCTCCGGCGTGAGCAGGATCACCTGTCCGTCTTCGTCGGGCAGTCCTAATACCAGCACTTCCGAGGCGAAGCCGGCGATATTGCGCGTGCCGAGGTTTACCGCGGCCACGACCTGTCGGCCGACGAGCGTCTCCAATGCATAGCGCGTCTTAATCTGTGCACTCGACGTCTTGACGCCAAGCGCCCCAAAATCGATCCATAACTTGTAAGCTGGCTTACGGGCCTTCTCGTTCGACTCTGCGCGGGTGATCCGACCCACGCGGAGATCCAGTACCGCGAACGCGTCGACGGGGGTCAAGTGTCTTCCTCCGGAACGGACAATCTGAATCTGCTGTCCTGAATTCATACCCGAATACAGACCACGAAGCATGGGAGTGGTGACATGGAAAAAATCTCAGTCGCCGACGCACGCAAGCCGGAATCGGTCGGCCGCTCGGTGCGCTTGCAAGGATGGGTTCGCACGCGGCGTGATTCGAAGGGCGGCTTCAGCTTCATCGAGCTGAACGACGGCTCCTGTCTGGCCAATGTGCAGATTGTCGCGGACGGGGCGCTCCCCAACTATGCGTCCGAAGTGCTTCACCTAACCGTCGGCAGCAGCGTCACCGTCGATGGCCTGGTGAAGGCATCACCCGCAAAGGGCCAGGCAACGGAAGTGCAGGCGACCTCGATCTTGATTCATGGGACCGCCGACGCGGTGACTTATCCGCTGCAGAAAAAGGGACATACCATGGAGTTCTTGCGGACGCAGGCGCACCTGCGGCCGCGAAGCAACACGTTCGGCGCGGTCGCGCGCGTGCGAAATTGCGTCTGCAACTCGATTCACCAGTTCTACCAGGAGCGCGGTTTCCTGTACGTTCACCCGCCGATCATCACGGCCAGCGATTGTGAAGGCGCGGGCCAGATGTTTCGCGTAACGACGCTCGATCTCGGCAAGCTGCCGCGCGACACCGACGGCCAGATCGATTACGCAAGCGATTTCTTCGGCCGGCCAACCTACTTGACTGTCAGCGGCCAGTTGGAAGCGGAGATATTCGCCTGCGCCGTGGGCAAGGTGTACACGTTCGGTCCGACGTTCCGCGCCGAGAACTCGAATACTTCGCGCCACCTGGCCGAATTCTGGATGGTCGAACCGGAGATGGCGTTCTACGATCTGACCGACAATATGGACCTGGCGGAGGCGTTCCTGAAGCGCATCTGCAAGGAAGTTCTCGAACGCTGTCCCGAAGACATGAAGTTCTTCGCCGAGCGCGTCGAGCCGACGGCCGTTGCCACCCTGCAAGGGATTGTCGAGACCCCGTTTGTCCGACTTTCGTATACGGAGGCAGTCGACATCCTGGTAAAGTCCGGCGAGAAATTCGAGTTCCCGGTCGCCTGGGGGCACGATCTGCAATCCGAGCACGAGCGCTATCTCACCGAGAAGCACTTTCAAAAGCCGGTCATCCTGTACGACTATCCGAGCGCCATCAAGGCGTTTTACATGCGCCTGAACGACGACGGAAAAACGGTGCGGGCCATGGACGTGCTGGTACCGCGGGTCGGCGAGATTATCGGGGGCAGTCAGCGTGAAGAGCGCTTAGACGTGTTGGAACGTCGAATGAGGGAGCATCACCTCGATCCGGCGACCTACTGGTGGTACCTGGACCTGCGCCGCTACGGTACGGTGCCGCACAGCGGCTTCGGCCTGGGACTGGAGCGGACCGTCCAATTCGTCACCGGCATGGGCAATATCCGCGACGTCATCCCATTCCCGCGTACGCCCGGAAGTGCGGATTTTTAGGCTTGTTCCCTCCCCCACAAGAGGGGTGGGCGTATAGAGCGGGGACATCGGGAACATGTGTTCGGAGAGATAGGTAACACTTTTATATCCCGAGCGGCTGATTTCTCCGCAGGAAGCCAACGCGGCACTTCTCCAGCGATTCGGCGCGGAGGTTCAATGTCCGAAACGAAGGCAAATCGCTATTTGACGCCACTAATTATCTCAAAAACCATTAATCGGCCTGCGCTCCGTCGGGCGGGCTCGGCGGTCTCCAAACAAAAGCGCTGGTCGATCCGATCGCGCGAGCGCGCCCGCTAATCCGGAAGGCGCGCCGGTGCGCAACACTGAGAACTCCACTGTACTTAGATTGGGAAATGATGTAGGTTTGATGCATAGATGCGTTTGCTCGTGACGTAAGAATGCTTCGCGCCACGGGCTAACGAGTGAAAAGCTGCCGGCGCGGCCTGACCTACACCTGGCGATTCTCTCCCTTCGCCGCCTTCCGGACTCGGACGTTCCCGGACACTACTGTGTTGGCCGGCTTGGGTATTTCCCTCTCGGGGTACTCGCGCACCCTGGAGGCTTCTATTGCCGCGGCCGCAACGGCGCTGCCGGGGATCTCTGCTCCGACTGACTGACCGGCAGGTACCCGCTTGGGGTGCCCGAAACCGGCTGAAAGTCGCTCTCACGACCCCCCTGTTTTACGCCCGAGCTAGCGTTTCGTTCTCCATCTTCATCCCGGAGGTGCGGCCATGAGCCTCGCCAGCCGCCTGATGCGATACTCCGCGTGCCTTGGCGCGTTCCTTCCCTTACTCACCGCGAGTGCTGTTCAGGCGGCGCCCAAAGCGGGCTCGTATTGGAACGTCGAAGAGATTCGCAGCGGCATGAAGGGTTCCGGCCGAACCGTCATGAAGGGGACCAAGGTCGAGACGTTTCAGGCGGAAGTGCTGGGCGTGCTGAAGAACACGAGCCCGGGTCGCGACATCGTCTTATGCCGGCTCTCGGGCCTTGGTTTGGAAAAGACCGGGGTCATCGCGGGAATGAGCGGCAGCCCGGTTTATATCGAAGACAAGTTGCTCGGCGCGGTCGCTTACGCCTGGGCCTACGGCAAGGAGCCGATCGCGGGCATTACTCCATTCAGTCAAATGGTCGGCTTCGTCGAGAACTACGAACGCCGCGACGTCGCCGAACAATCAAAGCCGAGCCGCGTCAGCCTGGCGGCGCCCCTGCGTATCGGCGGGCAGGATTTTGATTCGGTTACGGTCAGCGAGAACGCCGACACGGAGCCGGCGTCGGTCGATGGAGCTTGGTTACGGCCGCTCAGCACACCGCTGGCAGCGACCGGTTTCACGGCACAGAGCCTGAAACTGCTGCGCGAGCGCTGCGGAACCACCGGGCTGGTTCCGGTTCAGGGTGGCGGCGCTGCCGCTCAGGTTGCGGACGAAGAGAAGGACACGCCCCTGGTCCCGGGTGGACCGTTGGCTGTATCGCTCATCAGCGGTGATTTCGATCTATCGGGCATCGGCACGGTTACGCACATCGACGGCAACCGCGTCTACGGCTGGGGTCACCCGTTCATGGCACTGGGCGGTTGCGAGTTCCCGCTGATGACCGGCTTCATTCACACGGTTTATCCGCGGCAGACGGTCAGCTTCAAGATGGGCTCGCCATTACGAACCGTCGGCGTCATCAATGCCGACACCAGCACCGGCATCGCAGGCTGGCTCGATCGCAAACCTGATCTGCTGCCGGTTCGCATGACCGTTGCCCTGGGCCCGAAGGGACCGGCGCGGACTTTCAATGTCCGCGTCGTGCGGCAACGGTCGTTGATGCCGACGCTGGTCTTTACGGCCCTGTCGAATTCGGTGGACATGGAGGGAGAGCTGCCTGAGGAACTGACCGCAGAACTGACGGCCCGTGTCGAGCTTGAAGGCCACGAGCCGTTGGTCCTGAAAGATACGTTCTCCGGCTTCACCGGCGGACGGGCGCCGACTGCACTATACACACCGGTGTCGACGATTTTGCAGATGCTTGCTTACAACCCCTATCAGCCGATTCGCGTAACGAACGTCTCGTGCGAGACGGAGATTACACCTGGCCGGCGGACCGCCGAAATCGAGGCGGTGGAGCAAGACTCCGACACCTATGCTCCCGGCGATACGCTGAAAGTGACCGCGCTGCTACGGCCCTACAAGGGTGAGCTGCATCGTGTGCCGATCGAGTTGAAACTGCCCGCGGATATGCCCGAAGGCAGCTACACGGCAACAGTCTGCGACGACCAGTCGCGCGCTCGGCTGGCTCTCCGCGACGATCCGACACTATCCAATCCGCGAAGCACGCGTGCTCTGCTCGACGCCGTTCAGCTTCAGTTGGGTGTGAAGCGCACCAATCTAGTCCTGCGCGTGCCGGTTGGAGCGACGGGCGTCGCCCTGGATGGAACGGCTATGCCCAAATTGCCCGGCAGTATGGTGCAGGTGCTCGGCAATGGCCGTCGCACCGGAGCGCAACCGGTGAGCGAAGCGCTGGTGGCTCGTCGCTCGACCGAGTGGGTTATTCAAGGAGCGGAAGCAATCCGTTTTTCCGTGGTGGCACGCAAACGCACCCCGGGCGACCCGCGATGATCTTCGCTTTTGTTTGGCTCGCTCCAACTCAAGCTGTCAGCCGATGGGTGTTTGTTTCCCGGGCGAGTGCGAGCGGGACGAACGGACCTCCCGCGTCGCACGGCTTGAAGGCCGAATGCTAGTTCTCCTCTCCCCGAAGGCTGGAAAAATGATGAATAACCGGACCGCCGTTTTGATAGCGATAGTCGTCGTTTGTTTTGCTCCCGCGATCGCCGAATCGCGTGCCGGGAAAGTAAAGGTGTGGCACCAGCACACGCCGGCGAATTACGACAAGGCGCAGTGGAAGGACGCGGTTATCAGCAGTGAAGGCACATTGCGATTGGCGCGACTGCTCCGCCCGCTGACGTCGCTCGACGCCGATCACATTTGGGATATCGCCGAGGACGCGGAAGGAAATCTTTACGCGGCCGCCGGCGGCGAAGGCAAAGTCTGGAAGATCGCCCCCGACGGCAAAGCAACGGTCGCCTGGACGGGCGAAGGTTGCCAGGTACTCTGCCTGGCCATCGGCTCGGATGGGACGGTTTATGCGGGCACGGGACCGACCGGGCGCATCGTCCGCATTGACGCTCGAGGAGGCGCACGAGTTCTCTCTGAAACCGGTGAATCCTATGTCTGGTCGTTAGTAATCGACCCGAAAAGCGGGCATCTCTACGCGGGGACCGGCCCTCACGGCAAGATTCTGTCGATTACCCCGGAAGGTAAGGCGAGTGTGTTCTACGCGACCAAGCAGGAGCACATCCTTTGCCTTGCGCGCGCGGAGAACGGCAATCTTTATGCCGGCACCGATAAGGGCGGTCTCGTTTATCGCATTGATTCCAAAGGCAAAGGCTTTGTGCTGCACCAGGTACCCCAGGCCGAGGTTCACTGCCTGAGCGTGACGCCGGAGGGTTTATACGTCGGGACGAGTGCCCCCACGAAGCGGCGCGGCAGCTCCACCGCAGCCTCGAGTACCAGTCGCGAGACTACGGCAAGCCGGGCACTGCCAGCACGAGAAACGATCGGCGTCGCCGCGGGCAGTCGGGCTGTGGCGAGCGACGACTTCCCGGCTGCCAAGCCCGGTCCGGCTCCCGCCCCGGCGCCGCCTGCAACCGGAGAAAACTCTGTTTATCGAATTTCGCCTGACGGATCCGTCCGGGAAGTGTTCCGAGAAAAAGCGATGGTGATGAGCTTTTTGAAGCAAGGCAATCGTCTCTTCGTCGGGACCGGTATGGACGGCCAGCTCTTCGAAGCCGACGAAACGATCCGCGAGCGCAGCGAGATTGCCCGCCTCGAGCACAGCCAGGTTCTTGCCTTGCTGCGGCGAAAGGATGGCTCGATCGTGCTCGCGACCGGCGATCCGGGAAAGCTCTACGTGTTGCAGGATCGGTACGTCGCACGCGGCACGGTCACTTCGGATGTCCACGATGCCAAATTGGTGAGCCACTGGGGTGCGCTGCGTTGGGAGGCCGAAACGCCAGCCGGTACCGCTGTCTCGATCGCGACCCGTAGCGGCAATGTGGCGGAGCCGGATGAAACCTGGAGCGACTGGTCTACGGAAGAGAGCGACGCCGGAGTCGCGACTGTCACATCGCCGGCAGCGCGCTTCTTGCAATATCGCGTCACGCTGACAACCGAAGACCCTGCGACGACACCGGCGGTTCATGCCGTCAGCATCCGCTACGCCACCGCCAACCAGGCGCCGGAAGTGACGAAAGTCGACGTACCCGATCTGAATGCAGTGAATCTAGAGAACCCGAAAAAGCTGCGTTTGAAATGGTCCGCGACGGACGCCAACGAGGACGACCTGACCTACTCGATTCTCATCCGTAAGGACGGTTGGAAGAGCTGGGTCGAGCTGGAAGAAGACCTGGAAAAGAGCGAGTACGAGTGGGATACGACCACTACGCCATCCGGCGTGTATCAAATCAAGGTAGTCGCCAGCGATCGCAAAGATAACCCGGACGCTGAAGCACTCACGGGCGAACGGACCAGTGCGCCGTTCGTGGTCTGTCATGAATCGCCAGCCGTGGCGGTGAAAGTGAAAGGACTCGAGGGCGATCGAGCCGTGATCGAAGCGACCGCAACGTCGCCGTTGGTTCGCCTAACCGGCGCCTCGTTCGCGGTCAACGGTAAGAAATGGATCAACGTGTTCCCGACCGATGGCCTGTTTGATAGCAAGTCCGAGCTGTTCCGGTTCACGACAGATGCGCTGAAGCCGGGTGCGTACGTTTTGGTGCTCCGCGTCCGCGACGCGGCAGGCAACACGGGTAGCAGCGACGTCGTTTTTCGTGTTGAAGCCCCGAAGAAGTGATTCGGTAGGTTGGCTGGAGAACTGCTGCTGGCGAGAGCGAAGTGCGGCCGATCGAGTTTTGCTTACGCCGCGCCGCTCATCTAGTTATTGTTCTCGAACGCTCGAAAGACTTGAAATAGGTTCGAATAATCGTCGGTCCAGAGCTGCAGACCGGATTTTCGGACCGGCGGTGTCCACACCCCGCCGAGGCTGCGCAAGCGCGGCAGATCCTTTTCACGCCGCGCCATAACCAACCATTGTGACTGGGTCTTTCCATTCTGCGCGTCGGCTTTGGCCGCCGGACTTCCCGGGTTTCCTTGTTCATCCAGGTAGAGCCGATCGTCGTCGAACAAGCAGACAGCGCTGCTATCGTGTGCCAACTCGGCAATAATCGGCTCGAGATTGAGATACCGATTGGAGATATTAAAAGTCAGGATGCCGTCGTCCTCCAGATGATCGAGATAGACTTGCAGGGCTTCGCGCGTCAGCAGATGAACGGGTATCGCATCCGAGCTGAACGCGTCGATCACGATCATGCCGAACTTCTCATTGCTCCGCCGGATCGTCAGACGAGCGTCTCCGAATACGGTGTCCAGTTCGACGCCACGATCCTGCGCGTCACGGTAGAACGTAAACAGGTCGCGGTTTTGAGCGATGCGGGCAACGGCCGGGTCGATTTCGAAATAGGTCCAGTGCTGTCCGGGGCGCGCGTAAGTGACCATGGTCCCCGAACCGAGGCCGATAATGCCCACTCGTTGCAGGCGGCGATCGTTGCCAAGAGTCTTGAACAGGTGCCCGACCGGTCCGGTCGGATAGTAGTAGGTGAGCGGCTTGCCGCGCCGTTCCGGGTCCACATACTGCTGTCCGTGAATCGTGTTGCCGTGAGCCAGAACGTGAAATTGGCCGGTCGGGTCCAGGGTGACGCGATGGACACCGAAAAAGCTACGCGTACTGTAGATAACTTCGCCCAGCAAGCCCGGGTATAGAACGCTCGCGATCATAATTGCGGCGACACCCAACCCGAATCGGATCGGGCGTTCGGAAAACATGTAGCAGAGAATCAGCGGCGGTGCGAACATTATCGCCACGCTCGTTTTTCCCGGGGCGACCCCGGCCAGGCGGCAAATCACGATATTTCCCGCGGTGAATAATCCCAGGCCGATCGGCAGTGCGAGATCGAGCCGCCGCCGCAGCGGCTCGCGTTTGTCGTCCGCGCCGCGCCGGGGCATCAGCAGACAAGCCAGAACCAACGCGATCGGGTATTCCAAGATCGAATTGAACGCCAGTGGCGCTATCAACGCATTAAAAAGTCCGCCGAGAACGCCGCCCACCGAAAGCCACAAATAGAACTCCGTTAAGTGTCCGACGGCCGGCCGGTCGTTCGCGAGCAAACCGTGACAGGCCAGACTTACCCAGAGCAGGCCCAGCAGGTGGATGCCGATCAGCATGTTTACCGGCGGTTCCGTCCCCTTCGACAGGAGAACGATCAAGACCAACAGTACGACGATCGGCAGGCAGCGGACGACGAGCGCTACCGGCACCAGTCGCCAGCGCGAGAATACGACGATAAACGTGAACAAGTACAGCGACAGGGGCAACACCCAGAACAGCGGAATCGACGCGATATCCGTCGTCAGATAGGTCGTGACACTGAGCATCAGGCTGGAGGGGACGAAGGCCAATAGCACCCAGCGAAGCCGCCTCTGCGCCGTGACCGGAGCGTCCCATGCCGGGACCGAGATGGTCGGCGATGGCAACTGCTTGTCAGCCGGTGGTGCGGTGTCGTCCGCTCCCGGGCCCGGGACGGAGATAACGGCAGCATCGGAATCGGCTGCATTCGCGACGGGAGCATCGATAGGCTGAGACGACTTGTCCGGATCGGCAGTGGTATCTTGGGGCGGCGAAGCCAAGCGGGCTTTGCCGGACGAGAACCACATGCAGACGGCGCAAAGCGTCACGAGCACCGCCAATACGCCGTACCCGATCGCCCAAAGCCGACTCTGCTCGGCGAGACCGAAGCGCGGCTCGAACAGAAAAGGGTAACCGAGCAGGGCGATCATACTGCCCAGGTTGCTGGACGCGTACAGGAAGTAGGGATCGTGAGCGTGGCGATGACCGGTCGCGGCGAACCAGCGCTGCAGAAGCGGTCCGCTCGTCGAAATCACGAAGAACGGCAATCCGACTGTTACGAACAAGAGCGCCAAGAGGGCAGGCACGGGGTTGCCGGTCTCCGGTGGCGTCCATCCGGCAGGCAGCATGATCGGCAGCGCGAACAGGGGGAGCAGCAATAAGCCGATGTGCAGAATCGTTTGCCGCCGCAACCCGAGCCAGTTAGGAGCAGCGTGCGCGTAGGCATAACCCGCCAGCAGCAGCGCCTGAAAGAAGACCATGCAGGTGTTCCATACGGCCGGCGTACCGCCCAGGAGCGGCAGCACCATGCGCGCGAGCATCGGCTGCACGAGAAAAAGGAGAAAGGCGCTGACGAATAGCGTCACTGTGAACAGGACCGCCACGACGATGTCTCCGCCCGCGAAGCCAGAAGGATCAGAGACGAATCATCCGGGCCGGCGGTTCGGATTCGTGTCGTCTCGTACGTGCAAGCCGGACTGCAGAGATCGCACGGCGTTCCGCGACAGTCCCGAGGTTGGCCAAATCAAATGGCTCGCGCACTCGATCCAAGGAATGAGTGCAGCGAGCCCGTATGACTCGCGCTCTCCTATCCTGTACGCAGCGCGGAACGCCAAAGAAAGAAGATTCGTTCGAATTTTCAGCAAAGATGGGAACTTATACCGAGACTTCCTTCCCCTCGCGCGCCGAGGTTGCCAGAGCGTCGAGCACACGCAGCGTGCGTACAGCCTCGTCCGCTGAAGGACGAACCGGCGTGCCCTCGAGGATCGAGCGGCTGAACCCGTTGATCATGTTCGCAATCTGGTTCTCGCCTTCGACGACAATTTCTTCCGGGTCATGTCCCTCGCGTCGGACGAGGTAGCTGGCGCGCGGCCCCGGCACCCACATCTCGGGGACGAAGATGCTGCCGGCCGTGCCCGAGATCTCCAACCAAGGTCGAATCGGCTGGGTAAATCCGCAATCGAACGACGCCGTTCGTCCGTCGGCAAGCCAGACCATGCCATTCAAGGCTACGTCTACGCCATGTTCGTACCTGGACCGAGCATAGACGCCGACCGGTTCCGCACCGAACGCCCAGCGAATGCCATAGACCGGATAGCAGCCCACGTCGAGCAAGCTGCCGCCGGCCAGGGCGGGCTGCAGGCGGATGTTCGCCGGCTCGATCGGCAACAGAAATGTGAACGTCCCGGTGACGCGTTGCACCGAGCCGATTGCCCCGCTGTCGATCACCCGCCGAATGCGGGAGGTACGCGGATGGTGCGGCCACATGAAGCCTTCCATGAGCTGCACCTTCTTGTTCCGGCAATAGGCTACCAGCTCGGCTGCCTCGGAGGCGGTCGGCGTGAGCGGCTTTTCGCAGAGAACGTGCTTGCCGCGATCGGCTGCCTTTCGCGTCCATTCCGCATGCAACGTGTTGGGCAACGGGATGTAGACTGCGTCGATGCCCGGATCATCGAGCAGTGCCTCATAGCTGCCGTGCGCGACCTGTAGATTCCACGTTCGAGCAGACTCGCGTGCCCGGGCGACGTCGCGACTTGCGATGGCGACCAGGTCGGCGCGCGGCGATGCACGAAATCCGGGCACGATGCGATTATTGATCTTGGCGACGCCAAGGATGCCCCAACGAAGCTTGGAAGTCGCTGCCATGGTCGAGTCGCAGCCTCGGGGAGATTGGTTCCGAATGGCATGCTTTGCCACTGTACAATAACGAGTCGACGTTGACACGCACAGGGTCGAACTCTATGTGGGAGCGTAAGAATGTGTCTTTTGGCCCTGTTCTTTCGCGCGGTCGATGATGCTCCGGTGGTTGTCGGTGCCAACCGGGAGGAGTACTTCGCGCGCGGCGGCGAGCCGCCGCAGATTCTGTCCGCTCAACCGCGCATCGTCGCCGGACTCGACCCCGTCGCCGGTGGCACCTGGCTTGGCGTCAACGAATACGGGGTCATCGTGGCCGTGACGAACCGGCCGAAGTCGAGTGTGCCGGCCATGCCGAGAAGCCGGGGACTGTTGGTGCGCGAACTGCTCAGCAGCCGCAGTGCGGTAGCAGCAGCCGACAAGGCAACTCGCGAACTCGACGCCGGCCAATATGCGGGCTGTAACCTGCTCTGCGTCGACGTCGAACGGGCGATCGTGATCCAGGCAGGCGATTGGCTGCGGGTGCGGCCGCTGCCCTCCGGACTTCACGTTTTGAGCAACGGCGACGTCAACGACGAGGGTAATCGTCGCGTCGGTCATGCGCTGTGGGCGCTCAATCGCGACAAGTACGCGACAGGCGACGATTGCATCGCAGCTTTGCGGCGGCTTTGTGCCGATGCCGGGCCGCCGGAAGCGCCGATTTGTTTGCACGGCAAGGATGGCGGGACAGTTTCCAGTACACTGATCGCCCTGCGTTCGCCCCCGGCGCGCGGCACTCTTCTGCATGCACAAGGTCCTCCCGATCAGACACCTTACGGGGATGCCTCCGACTTGCTGGAACAAATAAACCCGCTCGCGAACGGGTCAACCCGGGAATAGGAGGAATTACATGCCGCCGACCAAGCATCCGCCCGGGCCGCCGGGCCATTGGCTGACGGGCAATCTTCCGGAATTGCGGCAAGACTCCCTGGCCATGTATGTCCGGTGCGCGAAAGAGTTCGGCGACTGCGTCAGTCTGCGCTTCGGCCCCAGCCGCGTCACGTTGCTGGCCCATCCGGACTACATCGAAGACGTGCTCGTGACCAAGGCGGCGAACTTTACCAAGCACTGGGGTCTACGCAGCGCTCGTCGTCTGCTCGGCAACGGTCTACTCACCAGCGAGGGTGAATTCTGGCGGCGCCAACGCCGCTTGATTCAGCCGGCGTTCACGCGCGAACGCATTGCTTCCTACGGCGCCACGATGGTGCGCCTGGCCGAGCGCCATATCGGCGAGTGGCGCGACGGCGAAACGCGCGACGTCCACGCCGACATGAGTCAGCTCGCGCTGGAGATTGCCGCCGCCACTTTTTTCGGCGCTGACGAGATGCAAGGGGAGACCGGGAAAGTCACTGGCGCCCTGCGGGATCTGACGGCCGGGTTCGGGTCGCGCTTTTTCCGCATCGTGCAAATTCCGGATTACATTCCAACGCCCGGCAATATTCGTCGCGAACGGGCCGCTCGCCGTCTGGATGACATCATTTACGATCTCATCCGTCGCCGGCGTGAAAGCGCCGCCCGCGATGACCTGCTCGGCATGCTCCTGTCCGCCCGCGACGAAGACGGTACCACCATGACCGATCGGCAGCTGCGGGACGAGGCGATGACCCTGTTCCTCGCCGGCCACGATACCACGGCCCTGACGCTGTCCTGGGGCTGGTACCTCCTCGCTCGTCATCCGGAAGTGGCCAGAAACCTGGCTGCCGAGGCCGATCGCATCGTCGGCGCTCGCGCCCCGGCGCCGGACGACTGGCCGCGGCTGCGCTACGCCGACGCCGTGGCTCACGAGATCATGCGACTGTATCCGTCGGCGTACCTCGTTGGCCGCCAGGCCATCGAGGCGTGCGACGTCGGCGGATATCGAATTCCGCCACGCGGTACGGTTATCATGAGTCAGTGGGTCGTGCACCGCGATCCGCGCTGGTACGACGAGCCCGAACAATTCCGGCCGGAGCGCTGGCTCAACGGATCGTTACGCCGACTGCCGAAGTACGCCTACTTCCCGTTTGGCGGCGGCCCGCGTGTTTGCATCGGCAACCATTTCGCGATGATGGAGGCCGTGCTGGTACTGACCACCATGGCTCGGCGCTGGAGCTTTGGAGTTCCACCCGGAGAGCCGTCCATGAAGCCGAAGCCTGCCGTCACGCTGCGACCGGCCGGCCCGATTCGCCTCACGGTTCACGCTCGGCAAGCGACGATCCGGCGAGCGGCTTGAGAGCCTGTCGTCTGCTGGGGCGCCGCATCGGTTCTTTGAGTCGGCTCATGTATCCGCATCGCATACGCCTTCGCGGTCCTTGGGAATGTCATCCGCTCGCCCGGCGCGGACCGGGAGAGCTTCCTCCACCGCTGCGAATGACACTCCCTTGTCGCTGGGCTGAAGGCGGCCTGACCGGATTTGCCGGGCGTGCACGCTTCACGCGCCGGTTTGGTTATCCCGGCCGAATCGACGATTTCGAACGAGTCTGGCTCACAGTCGCCGGTGTTGACTCGTCCGGCGAACTAAGCCTAAACGGTTCGGCAGTGGGTCGCCTCGGCGCAAGCGATCCGGCCTTCGAAGCAGAGATAACGCCTCTCCTTCGACCGAGAAACGAGCTTGTCGTCGATGTCGAGGGGGACGAGCAGGGCGGCCTGTACGGTGAAGTTGTGTTGGAAGTGCGTTGTCAGGCATTCCTGCGTAACATCCGTGTCGCATTCGCAAATGGCGCACTACAAATAGAGGGAATCGTGGCGGGCTGTGCCGATCGGCCGCTGGAACTGTACGCGGTCCTGGGGCGCCGCAATGTCGCTTACTCCACGGTGACTCCTTCGCCGGCTGGATCGTCTTTCCATATGTCCGGTGAAATACCGTCGCTCGACGCTGACGACGGACCGCCCGTATTCAAGTTGGATCTGGTGAACGGAGCAAGCGTCTGGTACACGTTTGAGCAAGTCTGCGCTCTACCCGTCCGGGAGCGCCCGCAGAGTTGAAAGGCTGGCATGGAAATCCTGGCTCTGAAGTTGTCCGTCACGGAAGTGGATGTCAATCGTCTGATTGCGGAACACGCTCCCAAGGACTTACCGGTCCAAAAGCTGTTGGTTAGCCTTACGCCCGAAGGCGTGCGCGTTCAGGGCGAGTATCCGACCGTATTCATGAACGTCGCCTTCGAATCGCTTTGGGCGTTGTCGGTTGCTGCCGGCAAGCTCGAAGTGTGCCTGGCGGACGTCAAAGTATCCGGCTTTCCGGCCACGATGCTGCGGGGCATCGTCTTCAAGATGCTGAAGGAATCTGCCAGCGAAGATCCGGGTCTGACGGTAGATGGGGAGACATTGCGGATCGATCTCGAACAGTTTCTGTCAGCCAAGGGATTGCCGCTCGCAGCGAACCTTCGGAACCTGCGCTGCGGGACGGGAGAGTTAATGATCGAAGCAGGGACGCCGTAGTCGTCTCAAAAGCGAACGGGCTCCCTGTTTCGGGAGCCCGCGCCAGCTGTACATGTCGAGAGCTTACTTCTTATCGTCGCGCCGACCTTCTTCGCCGAGCGCCGTTTCCAGGGCCCGCACGGTATCGGCCACCCCTTCCATGTGCGGATAGATCCGAAGGGCATCGCGAAATGCCTTCAGCGCGGCCTTGTGTTTGCGCATCTGCAGATAGGACTGAGCCATGCCCGCTCGGGCGCCAAAGTGGACCGGATTCAACTGCAGCACTTTTTCGCAATCGGAAACGCTGCGTTCGAATTCCTTCATGCGGAAGAGAAGAATGGCCCGCTGATTGTAAGCCTCGGCATAGGCCGGAGCACGTAGGATCAATTCGTCCAGACCGGCCAGTGCTTTCTGCCGGTCGCGCATGCGCATGAGTCTTTGCAACTCGCGATTGTTCGCGTCGCTGTCGGCTCGAAACCAGATCGACCAAAGCGTGTCGACGGCGAGCTTGCGCACATCCGCGGAATCGTCGTGCAAGCGATTGGCGACGGGGCGATTGGCTGTCATGCTGCCGACCAGTCCCAGTGCCGTCAGCGCTGCCTGGCGCGCGCGGATCGAGGGCGAATCGAGAAGCCGCAGCAGCGTCCCTTCCGTATATCGTGCTTCGACGCGTTGCCGAAAGGTATCCGTCGCCGCTTGCAGGCGCGCACGCCAAGTGCTGGCGTCCTCTTTCAGCCGGCGCTCCGGCATTTCGCTGTAATATTCGACCAGCAAGGGAATGCTCACGGCAGTACCTCGTGGTTGCGCACATGGGCAGTTGATTCTACCGTCGCGGTGCACCGGCCGGCACAACCGCTGTACATGGAGTCTATGACCCTCTCACCGAAAGGGCAAAGCGCAATCCTGTGCCTGATATGCATTGAAAATTACGCTGTCGGCGCAATCTGGACAAGCTACGAAGTTCGCGGGAGAAAAGAAAAACAAGCGCCTCGCTTGAACCGGTCGTTTCGCCTGCCGCCTCCGATCGTAAGATAAGGGTCCGCAAGAGTTTTGTTGACCGCCGCCGGGCGCGGCTAAACAATAAGACCTCGGCAAGCCTCCGTTTCGTCACGCCTGCCAATTGACCGAACAATTTCGGAGTCGAGATGAGCCGCTCGTTTTTTTTCGTCGGAATGTGGTTACTCCTCGGGCTGCTCACTCCGGCTAGGATTCAGGCAGGCGAACAGTCGCGCGGCGAGCTGCCGCTCGGTGCGGATGGTAAGCCGTTGAATCTTGATTTTGAGACCGGCACGCTCAAAGACTGGACAGCCAGCGGCGACGCGTTCGCCGGTCAACCGGTGAAGGGCGACACGGTCTCCGCGCGCCGCCGCGACATGCACAGCGCGCACCAAGGACAGTACTGGATCGGCGGCTATGAGTTGCGCGGCGATGCCGCTCAAGGCACGCTGATTTCGGCTTCGTTCAAGGTCACGCACCCCTGGGCCGCGTTCCTGATCGGCGGAGGAGCGCAGACGACGACGTGCGTGGAGCTGGTGCGCAAAGACACAGGTGTCGTCTTTCATCGAGCCTCCGGACTCGACGAGGAGGATATGCGCCGCGAAGTGGTTGACCTTCGCCCCTTGGCCGGCAAGGAGATATTCATCCGCCTGATCGATCGAAATTCCGGGGGCTGGGGCCACATCAATTTCGATGATTTCCGCTTCTATCACGACCGGCCGAACTTCCCGCTGCGGGGAGGCGCGCCGGATGTTTACAAGTACGCCGGTCTACCTCCTGCCAAGGCCGCGGAAGCGATGACCGTACCGGAAGGCTTCTCGGTCCAACTGTTTGCCGGTGAGCCGGACGTGCGGCAACCAATTGCCTTCTGCCTCGACGATCGCGGCCGGTTGTGGGTTGCCGAGGCCTATTCCTATCCGGTGCGTCGCAAAGACTCGGAAGCCAGGGACCGCATCCTGATCTTCGAAGATACCGACGGCGACGGCAAATTCGACAAGCGCACGGTCTTCATGGAAGGACTGAATCTTGTCAGCGGCCTCGAAGTCGGGTTCGGCGGCGTCTGGATCGGCGCCGCGCCGTACCTGATGTTCGTTCCGTTCGAGAGCGGCGAAGACAAGCCGTCAGGTCCGCCAAAGATCCTGCTCGACGGTTGGGCCTATCAGGACACGCACGAGACGCTTCGGTGGGGACCGGACGGATGGTTGTACGGCTGCCACGGCGTTTTCACACATTCGCGCGTCGGCAAACCCGGAACGCCGGACGAGAGACGGACGCGGATCAACGCCGGCATCTGGCGTTATCATCCGACTCGGCAAATTTTCGAGGTCTTTTCAGAGGGCACGAGCAACCCGTGGGGTCTCGATTTCGATCCGCACGGTCAGGCATTCATCGAAGCATGTGTAATCCCCCACGCCTTTCACATGATCCAGGGCGGACGCTATCAGCGCCAGGCGGGAGTGCATTTCAATCCGTACACCTATGCCGACATTCAAACGATCGCCGACCATCTGCACTGGCAGGGTGCCAATCCGTGGGCCGGCAATGTTCGGTCCGACAGCACGGGCGGCGGTCACGCCCATTGCGGGTTGATGATCTATCAGGGAGGCGCCTGGCCGGAAGAGTACGCCGACAACAAACTGTTCATGGGCAACGTGCACGGCCATCGATTCAACACGGACGTGCTCAAACGCAAGGGCTCGGGATTTGTCGCCTCGCACGGGCCGGATTTCTTGCTGGCCAACGACGCCTGGGCCCGCTTCATCAACTTGCGGTACGGGCCCGATGGCAACGTCTACTTCATCGACTGGTACGACAAGCAAGCCTGCCACACCGGCAACGTCGACATCTGGGATCGCACGAACGGCCGAATCTACAAGGTCTCCTATCGCGGGACCAAGCCGGTGCAAGTCGATCTAGCAGCTAAAAGCGATGTCGAATTGGTTCAATTGCAATCGAGCAACAACGAGTGGTTTGTTCAGCACGCCCGCAGGCTGCTGCAGGAGCGCACCGCAGCGAACAAGCTGGATAAGAGCGCCGTTTACGAGTTGCTGGACAGAAACGCCTTCTCCGACACGCGCCCGCTCGTGCGCCTGCGTGCCCTTTGGGCCTTGCATGCGACAGACGGCCTGTCCGCCGAACGCGTGCGAAAAGCGCTCGCTGACGGCAACGAATATGTTCGAGCGTGGGCGCTTCAGCTGGCTCTCGAAGAAAAAGCAGCGTCGTCGGAACTGCGCATGAGGCTCGCTCTGTTGGCGCGGGTGGATGAATCGCCCGTCGTGCGACTTTATCTCTCGTCCGCTCTGCAGCGAATGCCGCTCGACCAGCGCTGGGAGATCCTCGGTGGGCTTCTCACCCATGCCGAGGACGCGAACGATCCGAATTTGCCGCTGATGAACTGGTACGCCGCCGAACCGCTGGCGGAACTCGATCCGGCGAAAGCGCTGGCATTGGCCAAGAATGCGGCGATGCCTCCCCTGCTTGGCTTCATGGCTCGGCGCGTGGCGTCCGCTGCAAGCAAAGATGCCGTCGATCTCGTAATTCAGACCCTGGCCGGGGCCGAGGATGACGCGACTCGCCGAGTTATTTTGCGTGGACTTTCCGAAGCGCTGAAGGGTCATCGCAAGGTGGCCATGCCAGCTGCCTGGTCCAAGGTGTTTGCTCGCCTGGCCGCCGGGACGGATGCGGAGGTTCGTTCGCTCGCGCTGGCCCTCGGTGTCGTTTTCGGCGATGAAAAAGCGTTCGCAAGTATGCGCGACCTTCTCGCCGACCACGCTGCGGATTTCAGATCGCGCCAAGCAGCCTTGACGGCATTGCTCGGCAGCGAGGACGCGGCTCTGCCACCGATCCTGCACAAGCTGGTCGGCGAGTCCGCGCTCCGTGGAGCGGCCTTGCGCGGCCTGGCCGAATATAGCGACCCGAAAACCCCAGCCGTCGTGCTCAAGGCCTACCCGTCACTGACGCAGGAGGAAAAGCGCGACGCCTTGAACACGCTGGCGGCCCGAGTTCCGTACGCGATCGCGTTGCTCGATGCAGTCGCTGCGAAGAAGATTCCGGCCACGGATGTCTCCGCCGATCTGATCCGCCAAATGCGCAATCTGCAAAACAAGGGACTCGACGAGCGCATCGCCGAAACCTGGGGAATCGTGCGTACCACGCCCGCCGATCGGGCGCGGATGATTGCCAGCTACAAAAAGAAATTGACCGCTCCCGTGATGGATCGGCCCGACATCGCTCTCGGTCGAGCGCTCTTCGCCAAGACGTGCCAGCAATGTCACACATTATTCGGCATCGGCGGCAAGGTCGGACCCGACATTACAGGTTCCAATCGCGCCAATCTCGATTACTTGCTCGAGAACATTCTCGACCCGAGCGCTGTGATTCCCAAGGAGTATGCGGTCACCATCCTCACTCTGAAGAACGGCCGAGTGATCACCGGCATCATTCGCGGCGAAACGAAAGCCGCTTACACCGTCGTGTTGCCGACCGAGACGCTGACTGTGAGTCGGGAGGACGTCGAAAGCAAGGTCGCCAGCGAGCTATCGATGATGCCCGACGACCTCGTCAAATTGCTGTCCGATGCCGAGATGCACGCGCTAATCGCCTATCTGCAAAGTCCGGTGCAGACTCCCTTCCTCGCGACCGCGGATAACGTCAAGGACTTCTTCAACGGCAAAGATCTCAGCGGTTGGACGGGCAATCCCAAGTTGTGGACCGTCGAAGACGGCGAGATCGTTGGCCGAAGCCCGGGTCTGCGGCGCAACGAATTCTTGCGCAGCCACTTGGCGGCCGGCGATTTTCGGCTCACGCTCAAGATCAAGCTCGTCCCCGATGAAGAGAATAGCGGCGTCCAATTCCGCACCGAGGAACTCCACGACGGCGAGGTCAGAGGGCCGCAGGCCGACGTCGGCAAAGGTTGGTGGGGCAAATTGTACGAAGAGAATGCACGCGGCGTCCTTTCGAACAAATCCGGCGAGCCGTTCGTCAAGCGCAACGAGTGGAACGAGTACGAAATCGTCGCCATCGGTCCCAAAGTGAAGACGTTCATCAACGGCAAGCCTTGCGTCGACCTCGAAGATCCGGCCTTGCCGCGGCGTGGCATTTTCGCCTTCCAGATTCACGCCGGTGGAGCGATGGAAGTGCGTTTTAAGGACATTCGGCTCGAATTGCTGACACCGGACGCGCGTCCGGCG
>Ga0326727_10011681_pt1 | contig 20318 bp, 19 predicted proteins | sample MB2enrmetagenome_FD_207643 | JGI IMG/M metagenome (GOLD analysis project Ga0326727, IMG submission 207643) | Lab enriched peat soil microbial communities from McLean, Ithaca, NY, United States - MB29MY | ecosystem: Environmental > Terrestrial > Soil > Wetlands > Peat | place: USA: New York...
AGGCCCTTGGCCCTGGTGGGGCCAAGGGCTCGGGGTGTCCGCGAAGGCCAGGGGCTGGTGTCACATCCAGCCTCTCTGCACAGAGGTTTTGACGCATTGGCGGCGCCTGTCCCATCGAACGATTTTTCCCATCCTCTCCCGCCCGCCCCACGCGGGCGCCGGATGGATCAAAGACAACCGGTCGGAACCTCTGCGACGCGGTCCTCGTGCGCGAGACCTCAGTCGCCGGATATGGCGGTCGGCCGATTGTCGCCGGTCCTCTCCTTGGTTAGAGTCCGGGTGCGTTTGACCGTTCAGGGACGTGGGAGGGCAATGGCAATGAGGCTGCTGGCTCTGGCATCTGTCCTGCTGGTGGGGCTTGCCGGGGCGCCGGCCTCGGCAAAGGACTTCCTGAAGACCAATCTGCGGCCTGAAGTGATTGCGATCAATGCCACCGCGGTCGCTGCCCAGGCCCTGGCCGGCCCGCCACCGGCCCAGCCGATCGGCGATTGGCGCGGTGAGTCCCGGGGGGCGGAAACCGCTGTCGATCCGGGCTGTGCGGTTGCCGGAACCAATGCGGTGGTCAAAGGCCTTCTGGCGGCGGCGCCGGCCGACGGCGCTCCTCGGAAGACGTTGCGGTTGACCGGGCCGGAGGTGGCTCCCCCGTTGGCCTCCAATGGATCGGCCGGCGCCGATGATCGGGCGACGGTCACCGGCGTGAACCTTGTCTGTCCGGGCAAGGTCCTGTCTGTCGACGGACGCTAACGTCGACCCAAGGTCACCGTGGTGGTGACGGGTTGACGGGCCGTGCCGGCGGGGTCATGCTCTGGCCATGTTTCCGCTGTTTGCCACCGGCGGGCCGATCGATCCCCTGATGGTTCTTATCGCCGCCTTGATCCTTGACGCCGTTATTGGCGATCCGCCATGGCTGTGGCGGACGGTGCCCCATCCGGTTGCCCTGATCGGCCGGCTGATCGATTTTCTCGACAACAAATTGAACCGCGTCCATCGCAGTCCGCTGGACCGCCGGTTGCGCGGCATGGCGGTGGCCTTCGGCTTGACCCTGGTGGCCATTGCGGCGGGGGTGGCGGTGACCGAGTTGCGCCACCGTTGGCTGTGGGGCTGGGCGGTCGAGGGGCTGCTGATCACCCTTCTGGTGGCCCAGCGCAGCTTGTTTTCCCACGTCGCCGCGGTGGCTCGCGCCCTGGATCGCGAAGGGCTCGCCGGTGGGCGCAAGGCCGTCGGCATGATCGTCGGGCGCGATCCGGAAAGCCTGGACGAGTTTGGTGTGGCGCGGGCGGCCATCGAGTCCTGCGCCGAGAATTTCTCCGACGCCGTCGTGGCGCCTGCGTTTTGGTATGTGCTGTTCGGTTTTCCGGGGCTTTTGGCCTACAAGACGGTCAACACCATGGACAGCATGATCGGCCACCGGTCCGAGCAGTACCTGGAGTTTGGCATGGCGGCGGCGCGGCTGGACGACGTCATGAACCTGCTTCCCGCCCGCCTGTCCGGGCTGTTGCTGTCGCTGGCCAGCCTGTTCGTCCCCAGGGGGCGGCCGATTGCGGCATTGAGGATCATGTTGCGCGATCACGGGCACCATCGGTCGCCCAATTCCGGCTGGCCGGAGTCGGCGATGGCCGGCGGTCTTGACTTGTCGCTGGCCGGCCCGCGCCGCTATCCCGGCTATGTGGCGCAGGAAAAATGGATCGGCGAGGGACGGGCACGGGCCACCACCGGCGATATCCGCCGCGCCCTGATGGTGATGGCGGTGGCCTGTCTTTTGAACGCGGGCCTGGTGATCCTGGTGGTGGTGCTGCAAGGGTAGGCGATCTGCCTTCCGCCCAAGGGCGGGCGACGGACGATCTTTTCAGTCCGCCGCGACAATGGGCGTGGCCGCCGGCGATGCGCCCGGCACCGCCAGGACGGCCGTCAGACGCAGGGTGGTCAGGCCCAGGACCAGGGCCAGGGCGATCCAGGCGCCGCCGGGCGAGGTCATCGCCGGACCGCGATGTTCAGTCCCTTGCCGATGGGCAGGGTGATGCTGTCGAACAGGCCCAATGTCTCGATGCTGCGCAGATAGCCCTCGACCTCGGCCGGGTGGGATAGAACGTTGTCGGCCAGCAGGCAGGCATCGTCGGTCAGCCGGGGAAGCAGGTGGGACAGCTGGTCGGGAGCCGACAGTCGGTCGGCATCGAAAAAGACGCAGTCGAATGGGCCGGCCAGACCCTCGACAATCTGGGTCGCCTCGCCCTCCAGAAGGGTCACCCGGTCGGCCAGGCCGGCTCGCTGCAGGTTGGCGCGGGCCTGGGCCAATTTGTCGGCGCTGCGGTCGATGGAGACGATGCCGCCGTCGGTGGGGAGTGCCGCCGCCAGCCAGATCGCCGAAAAGCCGTTGGAGGTGCCGATTTCCAAAATCCGCCGCCGGCGCGCCTGGCGCACCCACAGATACAGCATCTCGGCCGCCGGCCAGTCCAGGTTCAGCATCTTCCTGTCTCGCCGTGGTTCGGCGGCATCGTGAGCGGCGCCGAAGGCGGTCAGGTCTTTCAACACATCGAGAACGCATGCGGGCAGGTGAAGCATGGAAAAGGTCCTCCCAGAAATTTCATGTTTCGTGTTTCATGTTACATAATGAACCGCTTTCGCCGAGAAGGCAACCTGGGGCATACTCGGAGGATGGAAAGGGCCCACCCATGACAACAATCCTCATCCGCAAGACCAATCTTGCCGAACAGTGCTATGACGTCGTCCGCCGCCAGATGCTGGAGGGTGGGCGCTACCGGCCGGGCGAGAAGATCAGCGTCGAAGGGATCACCCGCGAGTTGGGGGTCAGTCGGTCTCCCGTCTGGGCGGCCATCAACCGGCTGGCGGCCGAGGGAATGGTCGAGGTGCGGCCCCGCGACGGCGTCTTCTTCCTGGGCTTTGACGAGCGCCATCTGGCCGAACTTTTTGCGGTCCGCGAGGAACTGGAAGCGATGGCGGCGCGCCTGGCCGCCCACCGTCGGGACGTCGCCGCGACCGACCGTTTGTTCGTCTCGCTGGCGCGGCAGCGCCAAGCGGTGAGCCTGGGCGATGGCGACGCCTATGCCCGGGAGGGGGCGGCGTTTCACGACGTCCTGGTCGAACTGGCCGGCAACGCGGTGCTGGCGGAAACGCTTGATCGCATCCTGGCCCAGATCAAGCTGCTGTGCATGACCCGGGTGGCGGGATCGGACGGTCAAGCCGCTTTTGTCGCCGAACACCAGAAGATTGCCGAGGCGATTGCCGCCGGTGATGCCGCCGCTGCCGATGCCGCCGTGCGGATCCATGTGCAAGGACTGGCCCGAACCTTGTGATCCCAACTTACGATGAGTTTGACTCATCACAAGTTGGATGGCCCACCCCGGACGCGCTCGGCTTCTGCGAGCGTCGCCAAGGGTTTCGGAGAAACCCGGCCGGCGCCCATGTCGGCGAGCAGAGACGGGGCGGAAGAGATAAATATCGATAATATCGATTAATTAGACGAAATATATCCGTTTTACTCGATCAGTCGAACGGGGCACTCTTTGCTTATCAACACGAACCCCGATGGGAGTACCGAAGATGAGCAAGACGATGTCCAGCCGCCTGATCACCGCCGCCGCCGCCGCCCTGATCGTGGGCGCCACCGCGTCCGGCGCTTCTGCCGGCAACACCAGCCAGAACGCCCTGATGGAACGCGCCCTCTCCGCCACCGGCCTGCCTGGCGCCGTCTCGCTGAGCGCGACCTGCGGCGAAGCCGAGAAGGGCCCCCTGGGCTACTAAGTCCCGTCCGCTCTCACGATGCTCCTTCGCCGGCCCTGACCGCACGGCCTCGGCCCTGGGGGAGCGTGTCGGGCAAGGTCGACAGATGGCGGCGCCGGCGGAGACCGGCGAATGGCTGGCCCTGGTCGACCAGGGCCGGTACGGCCAGAGCCGGGTGCGCACCGGATCCTATTTCCGATCCCGGATCGACCAGAACGACTGGGTGGATGAGGTTGGGGCCGTCCGTGGTCCCTTGGGTGCCGTCACGTCGCGCACCCTGGTTTCGGTCCAGCATATGACCTCGCTGCCGGATGCGCCGAACGGTGTCTATGCGGTGGTGACCGATCGGACCGGGATCGCAAACAAGGGGCCGGCGACCGAGACCATAACGATGGTTGGGGAGAACGAGGATTGGCGGGCGGTGGGATATGTCATCAGGTGAAGCGGTGACGAACCGCAGGCATCGGGTTGGCGTCCGCGGATGTGAAAAAATGAGTGCGACAGGCCGGGACGGCTGGTCCCCCTGAGACACATTTTTCACCCTTGGACGCCGACCCCGCTTGATACCCCGGCGATGGCCATTAGACGGTCGATGGCGACATGGGCCTCCAGGTGGTCGGCCAGGTTGTCGAGCACGGCGTCCACCGTCGCCTCATAGGCCAGGTCGCTGTTGCGGCCGGGGCGCAGCAGGGCGAGGAAGGCACGGCGGAAACCGTCTTGTGCGAACAGGCCGTGCAGATAACAGCCCATGATGCGGCCGTCGGACGAGATGGCGCCGTCGGGGCGTCCGGCCAGAGTCAGCAGTGGACGGGTCCGGTCGGGGCCCTCGGTCACGCCCATATGCATCTCGTACCCCTGCACAGGCTGCCCCAGACCATGGCCCTCGATCTGGCAAAGCCGTTTGTCGCCGGCCATTTCGGTCGCGACATTCAGCCAGCCCAGTCCCGGAACGGCGCCCGGCGGGCCTTCGACGCCCATCGGGTCGGCCACCTCGGTCCCCAGCATCTGGTATCCGGCACAGACCCCAAGAACGCGTCCGCCGCGCCGGACATGGGCGGCCAGGTCGATGTCCCAGCCCTGGGCGCGAAAGAACGCCAAGTCGGCGATGGTGGCCTTGGATCCCGGCAGCAGGATCAGGTCGGCATCAAGAGGCAGGGACCGGCCGGGCGGAACGAACAGAACGTCCACATCCGTCTCGGCGGCCAGGGGGTCCAGGTCATCGAAATTGGCAATGCGGGACAATTGCGGCACCACCACCCGGAGCGGCCGGTCCTGTCCCCCGCCCGTGCCCGCCCTTTGCGCCAGCGAGGCGGCATCCTCGGCCGGCAGCCGGGCGGCGTCGGCGAACCAGGGCACCAAGCCCAGGCTGGGCCATCCGGTGCGGTCGGCGATGACGGAAAGGGCCGGATCGAACAGCGCCGGGTCGCCGCGGAACTTGTTGACCAGAAATCCCTTGACCCTGGTTCGCTCGGTGTCGGGAAGCAGGGCGTGGGTGCCCACCAGTTGGGCGATCACACCGCCGCGGTCGATGTCGCCGGCCAGCACCACCGGAATGTCGGCGGCCTCGGCAAAGCCCATGTTGGCAATGTCCTGGGCGCGCAGATTGACTTCGGCAGCGCTGCCCGCGCCCTCGACGATCACCAGATCGCGCCCCTGGCCCAGGATCCGGAAGCTGTCCAGCACCCGGGGCAGCAGGGTGCGCTTCAGGACGTGGTAGTCTTTGGCGCCGGCGCATCCCTCGACCCGGCCCTGCACCACCACCTGGGCGCCGATGTCGCTTTGCGGTTTCAGCAGCACTGGGTTCATATGCCGGTTGGGTTCAAGTCGGCAGGCCCGCGCCTGCAACGCCTGGGCCCGGCCGATTTCGCCGCCGTCCGGGGTGACGGCGGCGTTGTTGGACATGTTCTGCGGCTTGAACGGCGCCACCTCGAGCCCGCGTCGTACCGCCGCCCGGCACAAGCCGGCCACCAGCAGCGACTTGCCAACGTCCGAGCCGGTGCCTTGCAGCATCAGCGCGGCGGGGCGGCGATGCGGATCAGCGGGCAAGAATGTCACGCAAGCGGTCAGCCTGCGGATTGCTGGCGACGTTGTCGAGAACGATGGCGCGCGACGACAGGTTCTGTCCGTAGTAGGCGGCGTTCCAGGCTTCGCGGGGCGACAGCGCGGTCCCTTCCAGCGACAGGCCGCCATAGAGGCCGATCCCGGACATGGCGACGGCGGTGATGTCGGCGCCCATGTTGCTGGTGGTGGATTCGCCCATCCCGGCACCGACCACCAGGAAGGTGATGCCGGCATCGGCACCGAAGCGGAACTGGTTGGCGAGAATGGCGTGCAGCGCCTTGTCGCTGTTGATGATGAACATGATGGAGGTGCTTTCCAGCCCGATCTGCAGACCGATGCTGCCTCCTTCCATGGTGTAGAAGGCGGGGCCGCTCCAGCTGCCGTCGGCCTGATGGGTCAGCAGCACGCCGTTGCCATACTGGCCGCCCAGGATGAATCCGCCCTTGTAGAGATCGGGCACCACCAGGACGGCGCGGCTCTTCTTCAGGCCCTCGGTCACGGTGTCCTTGAAATTGGTTCCCATCATCCGCTCGACGGTCGAGGCGGCGTTGTTGACGACCTTTTCCTGGTCGACTTGAGCCTGGGCGGGACGACCCAGCATGCACATCAGGGTCAGGACCAAAACGGCAAGGCCGCGAAGATGATTCATCGCTTAAAACTCCACTCCCGGCTGGGCCTTCACCCCATCGCGGAACGGGTGCTTGACCAGACTCATTTCCGTCACCAGATCGGCCTGGGCGATCAGGGCGTCCGGCGCATTGCGCCCGGTCACCACCACATGCTGCCCGGCCGGCCGGCCGGCAATGGCGGCCAGCACCGGATCGACCGGCAAATAGCCGTATCGCAGGACGACGTTCAGTTCATCGAGAATGACCATGGCGTATTTAGGGTCGGCAAGCAACTGCGCCGCCTCGTCCCAGGCCCGCTCGGCACAGGCGATGTCGCGGGCGCGATCCTGGGTCTCCCAGGTGAAGCCCTCGCCCATCGCCTTGAAGGTGACCAGGTCCTCGAACGACGTCAGCACGCGGCGTTCGGCGGTGTCCCAGGCCCCTTTGATGAACTGGATGACGCCCACCCGCAGGCCATGCCCGACGCAACGCAGCGCCATGCCGAAGGCGGACGAGGACTTTCCCTTGCCGGCGCCGGTATGCACGATCAACAGGCCGCGGGCCTCGGTCTTCTTGGCCATCAGCCGGTCGCGGGCCGCCTTCTTCTTGGCCATCTTGTCGTGATGGCGCCGCTCGGGTTCATCGTCGGGGGACAGGGGAAGTCCTTCCGGATCGGACATCAGCTCAAGCCTTTCAACAGCAGGTGGGTATCGTTGCGACGCGGCCGCCACAAGCCGCGGGCAATGGCTTCGGCGAACCGAGCGGCCATTTCCGACGAGGCCTGCGGGTTGTGTTCGGCCAGAAAGTCGCGCACCGCGGCATCGCCCAGATAGGCGTCGAACAGGGCGTCGAAATGGTGGTTCCCGACGGCCGGGGTGGTGGCGGCAAAGGCAAACAGATAATCCACCGTGGCGGCCATCTCGAACGCCCCCTTGTAGCCATGGCGCATCACGCCGGCGATCCATTTGGGGTTGGCGGCGCGCCCGCGGACCACGCGGGCGATTTCCTCGCTCAAGGTGCGAATGATCGGTCGTTCCGGGCGGGAATGATCGGTGTGGTAGATCGCCGGGGCCTCGTGGCTCAGGGTGCGCACGGCGGCGGTCATGCCGCCTTCGAACTGATAATAATCGTCGGAATCGAGAAGGTCATGTTCGCGGTTGTCCTGATTCTGGATCACCGCCTCGACCATCGCCAGGCGCCGCTCGAACAACCCGTGCTGGGCCTGGCCGGCCGCTCCGGCGCCATAGGCGTATCCACCCCAGGCCACATAGGCCCGGGTCAGGTCGGCGGCGCTGTCCCAACCCCGTTCGTCGATCAGGGCCTGAAGCCCGGCGCCGTAGGCTCCCGGCTTGGCGCCGAAGACGCGGAAGCCAGCCCGCCGACCAGCCTCGTCGGGAGCCACGCCGTCGTCCTCCAGGCGCTGTCGGTCGGCCCGGACCCGGGCCGCCAGTGGGTTGTCGGCTTCGCTCTCGGCAAGGGCGGCCACCGCGCGCGCCGCCGAATCGAACAGGTCGATCAGGCCGGGGAAGGCATCGCGGAAAAATCCCGAGATCCTCAAGGTGACGTCGACCCGCGGTCGGTCCAGGACCGACAAAGGCATGATCTCGAAGCCGGTGACGCGGCGCGAGGCCCCATCCCAGGTCGGACGGGCGCCCATCAGGGCCAGCGCCTGGGCGATGTCATCGCCGCCGGTTCGCATGTTGCTGGTCCCCCAGGCGCTGATGGCGACGGTGCGGGGCCAGTCGCCATGGTCCTGCAGATGTCGCTGGACCAGCAGGGACGCCGACGTCCATCCCAGCGTCCAGGCCGCCGGGGTGGGAACCGCCCGGCTGTCCAGGGAGAAGAAGTTGCGCCCGGTGGGCAGGACGTCGGGCCGGCCGCGGGTGGGGGCGCCGGACGGGCCGGGGGGGACGAACCGCCCGGCCAGCCCGCGCAGCAGGCCGTCCATCTCGGCCGGACCGCAGCCCTTGACCAAAGGGCGAAGGCTCTGATCGATCCAATCCAGGACGGCGGCGCTGGCGGGGCCGGGAGCGACCGCCTCTCCGGCGATCAGGGCGCTGGCAAGACGCTCCAGGCGTTCGACGGTATCACCGGCGGTTCGCCAGGGCTGGTCGGCGGGTTCCGCCAGCGGGGCCGGACGGGGACCCGGCCAGGGGTCGGCAAAGCAGGCGTCCAGCGGGTCGAAGCCCAAGAATTGCAGGTCGGCCGCCAGGGCCCGCAGCAGGGACTGCTGATGGGGTGCCGTCCCGCGCGGGATGCGGACCAGGGCGGCCAACAGATCGATCAACTGGCGCCCGTCCGGGCTTGTCCCGAAGATATGCAGACCGTCGCGGATCTGCAGCTCCTTAAGATCGCACAGGTGGTTGTCCAGCTTTCCCAAAGCCTGCTCGGGCGCGTCCGCCGCCGTGATGCCGACATCGCGATCCAGGCCGATGCTGGCCGCCAAGGCCAGGATCTCGTCGGTCAGCAGACGCAGCCGGCGTGGGTCGACTGCCGCCGCTTCGAAATATTCGTCCACCAGCTGTTCCAGGTGGCGCAGCGGACCATAGCTGTCCGCCCGGGTCAAAGGCGGGGTCAGGTGATCGATGATCACCGCCTGGGCGCGGCGCTTGGCTTGGGTGCCTTCGCCGGGATCGTTGACAATGAAGGGGTACAGATGAGGCATCGGCCCCAGGACGGCGTCGGGAAAGCACTCGTCGGACAGCGCCAGCGCTTTGCCCGGCAGCCATTCCAGGGTGCCATGCTTGCCCATGTGGATGATGGCATCGGAGCGAAAATCGTCACGCAGCCAGGCATAGAAGGCCAGGTAGCCGTGCGGTGGGACCAGGGCAGGATCGTGGTAGCTGGCGGCCGGGTCGATGTTGTAGCCCCGCGCCGGCTGGATGCCCACCGCCACCGCGCCGAAAACCCGCATCGACAGGGCAAAATGGCCGCAGGACACGGTGCCCGGGACGAAATGCGGGTCTTGTTCGGGGGTTCCCCAGCGGGCGGTGACGGCATCCTGCACCGGTCGCGGCAACTGGCGGAAGAAGGCCAGGTAATCGGGCAGCGCCAGGGTTTCGGTGACCTGGCGGTGGCTGCGCTCGGCCAGCGCATTGCTGGGGCCGGCCAACAGCGCCGCCATCAGGGCCTTACCGTCGACCGGCGGATCGACCACACGGTATCCCGCCGTGGCCAGGGCGGCCAGGATGGCGACGGTGGCGGCCGGGGTGTCAAGGCCGACGCCGTTGCCGACCCGGCCATCGCGGTTGGGATAGTTGGCAAGCACCATCGCCACCCGTCGCTCCGCCGGATCCTTGCGGCGAAGCCGGGCCCAGCGCAATGCCAGTTCGGCGACGAAGGCGATGCGGTCTGCCACCGGCTGCGGACCGACGATATCGCACTGGGTCGCCTGGTCCCGCCGGGCTGCCGCCTTGAACGAGACGGCGCGGGTGATCAGGCGGCCGTCGATTTCGGGCAGCGCCACCCCCATGGCGATGTCGCGGGCGGTGAGCCCGGCGGCGCCGGTCCGCCAGGAGGCCGCGTCACGGCTGGCAAAGATCACCTGCAGCACCGGACAGTCGCTGGCGGAGAATGGCGTGGCCGCCGCTTCCGAGGGAGAGGCCACGGCAAAGCCGGTGGCATTGAGAATCACATCGGGGCGCGCTTCCTCCAGCAGGGCGGCGAGGGTAGCCGCGCTAAGTCCATCCTTGAGGCTGACCACGAAGACCGGCAGGACATTGGCCCCCCGGGTGGTCAGGGCGTCCATCAGGGCGTCCAGGGCGGCGGTGTGCCCGGCCTGGACCAGGGCGCGGTAAACCACCAAGGCGACCGTGGGGGCGGTCGCAACCCAGGTCGCCGTCAGCTCGGCCAGGGTGCGTCCCGCCGGGTAAAGGCCGGCCGGCGGCAAGGGCGCCGGCTCGCGCCAGGTTGACGGGCCGCCGAGCAGGCTGGCGGCGTAGATCAGGGCGTTGACGCTATTGGCCGGTCCGCCGTGCAGCAGATACTGCCACAGTCGGTGGCAGGCATCGGGGGCCAGGCTGCTCCAGTTGGCCAGATCGGCGTCGGGTTGGTCGTCGCCGGGCAGGAAGGCCAGCGGAATCCCTTCGCTGCGGCAAGCGGCGGCGATCTGTTCGACGCCGTAGGACCAGTAGCCGCGCCCCCCCAGCAGGCGGACGATGACCAGGCGGGCATGGCGAATCACCCGGTCGACGTACAGGTCCACCGACAGAGGGTGGGACAGCTGCAACAGATTGGCCAGGCGCAGCGAGATGTCTGGAACCGCCGCCTTGGCCTGCGCCAGGGCGGCCAGTTCGCTGTCGGCAGCCGACAGGATGACCAGATCGGCCGGGGTCTGGCCGAGATCGACGGCGGTGGTGCCGTCCGACACCGCGCCGGGGGTCGCGGCCAGCAGATGCACGGCGCTCAGACTCCGTCGGGCGCCGGGACGCCGCCGAGGGCGGCGGCGATGGCGGTTCGGTTCAGTCCCCGGCGTCCGATCACCACCAGCGTCCCGGCGCGGATCTCGTCGGCCCGCCAGGGCCGGTCGTAATAGCCGGCCAGCCTGGGACCCACGGCCTGGATCACGTGGCGCATATTTTTTCCGGCAACGGCCAGGATTCCTTTCAGGCGCAGGATGTCGTGGGCGGCGATGATCTCGCGCAGGCGCTCGGCCAGGCTGTCGGGGTGCGGTACCGGCGCCAAGGCGATGGCGAAACTCTCGAAATCGTCGTGATCGTGGTCGAACGCGGTGTCGTGGCGGCACGGGCGGGCACCCAGGTCGTCCTCGGCGGCGGCGGACAACCCCAGCAGGACGGCGGTGTCGATGGTTCCATGCCGGGTTTCCACCACCTTGACGCCAGGGCGCAGGCGGTCTTGCAAACGTCCGGCAAGGATGTCGGCCTGGCCGTCGTCCAGCAGGTCGACCTTGGTCATCAGGACCAGATCGGCGCAGGCCAGCTGGTCGTCGAAAACCTCCTCCAACGGATTCTCATGCTCGGGTCGCGGGCTGACGGCCGGCGTGAAGCGGCCTTCGGCATAGGCTGGCCCGTCGACCACGACGATAACGCCGTCGACGGTAACGCGGGCGCGGATATCGGGCCAGTCGAAGGCCTTGATCAGCGGCTTGGGGAGGGCCAGGCCACTGGTTTCGATCAGGATATGGTCGGGCGGGTTGGCGCGCTCCAGCAGGCCTTCCATGGCCGGAATGAAGGAATCGGCGACCGTGCAGCACAGACAGCCGTTGGCCAGTTCGATGATGTCCCGGCTGGGGCAGGCATTATCGGCACAGTCGGCCAGCAGGCTTCCGTCGACGCCGACATCGCCGAATTCATTGACGATCACGGCGATGCGCCGTCCGCCGTTGTCCGTCAAAAGGCGGCGGATCAGCGTGGTCTTGCCGGCGCCCAGGAAACCGGTGACGACCGTGGCGGGGATCTTGGCGGCGGGGGTCATCGGCAATCCTTCAGCACCAGCGGAAGGCCGGCGGCGACGAACACGACCCGCTGGCAGCGGGCCGCCACCGCCTGGTTGATCCAGCCGGCATGGTCGCGGAAGCGCCGTGACAGGGCGTTGTCGGGAACGATGCCCATTCCCACCTCGTTGGCCACGAACACCACCGGACCCGGCAGGCCGGGCAGGTTGTCGGCCAGGTGGACGGTGCGGGCCTCGATATCGGCTTCGGCAAGCAGCAGGTTGGTCAACCACAGGGTCAGGCAATCGACCAGAATGGGGCGACCGGGCCGGGCATGGCGGCGCAGGGCGCCGATCAGGTCCTGTGGCTCTTCGACGGTGATCCAGTCGGGACCACGGCGGGCCTGGTGATGCGCGATTCGCTCGGCCATTTCGGCATCGCCGGCGAACCCGGTGGCCAGGTAGATCTTGCTGGGATAGCCGGCCAGCAGCTTTTCGGCGTAGGTGCTTTTGCCCGAACGGGCTCCGCCCAGGACCAGGGTCAGCGGCGGCAAGTCTTCCTGGGGCGCCGCGGGCGGCGCAGACATGATGTGTGGCAAAGGCGATCCTCCCTCCGAGGATGGGTCCCGGGGCCGTTGCCGAGGAGGTCTCCTGACTTCGGGGTCATCGACCGCAGCGCCTTCCCGTCCCAGAGGTCTGGGGCAGTGGCGCGTGCCGCGGTCTCTCCCTTCACAGTTGCGGGGGCAGTGCCGGATCTGCCGGACTTCCCTGTCTCGTAACGGGTGGCAGACCCTATCATTGTTTTCCGGCGTCCCTCAAGGCCGGCGATGATGGGCGCTCAATAGCTCACATGCACCGAAAGCATATAGGTGGCCTCTTCGCGCTGGGTGATCGAGTCCCGATAGGGCCACAGATTGTCGGCTGTCAGTTCGAAGGTGACGGTTTCGTTGGCGTGCCAGGCGATGCGCGGGGCCAGGGTGTAATAGGCATCGAGGGCGTTGCTGACCAGCCGCGGCCGCCGGTTCTGATAGGTAAGCGTGGTCCCGACGGACGGCGACCCATATTGCAACGCAAGATCGGCATCCCAGTCGCCCCAGGCATAGCCGACGGTGGCGTTGGCCTGATGCTCCGGCAGGGTTTCCTGCAGCCGGTGGTGTGCATGATCGCTGATGGATTCGTACCAATAGTTCACTCCCCAGGTCCATCCGGTCTTGGCCCGATGGCCAAGGCTGACCGTGGTGCCGTCGGCTACCGCTCCGTTGGTCTCGGCCCGACGCTGGACAATGGCCCCGTTCAGAATCGCGAAGGGAGATCCAAGCTGGCGCAGGATCATCTGGTGAAAGGCGCTGACGCGCGCGGTGATAGCCCACTCGCGGAACAGGTGATCCCAGCCGGCCTGGTAGTCATAGACCACCGCCGGTTCGACGTAGGGAGCGGCGCGCGAGCCACCGGCGCCGGCAATCCGTGGGTTGGGATTGCCAAACCGGTCGAACGCCGTCGGAGTGTTGGGCGTTTGCTGGCCGAAATTGGCCAGCGACGGCAACTGCAGGCCGCGGGCGAACGACAGGCGCAGCGAATCGTCGTCGCCGATGCGCTGGATGGCGGCGGAATTCGTGCTGAAGCCGCTGACGCTGCGGTCGAAATTCTGGTTGCCGGTCGCACTGAGGTCCGGCGCCGGTCCGCTGCGGCCGAACTGGGAAAAGTCATAGCGGACGGCATTGACGACCGCCAGATCGGGCGAGAACGCATGTTCCCACATGGCCGAGCCGCTGCCCAGGTCTTCGGACAGGGTTCCAAGCGTCAGGGCGCCGCCGTCCAGGCCGTCGTGATGGGCCTCAAGGCCCAAGCGGACGCTGTCGTTGGGGCCGGTCTTCAAGATATCGCTGACCTGGCCGACGATCGAGCGGTCGGTCACGCTTTGCGACGGGAAGAAGGCCGTCACGAAGGTCGGGATCATCAGATGGCTGGCCGCGACCGATGCGTTGATGCGTCCGATCGCGGTATCGCCGATGTATCCGGCCTTCAGTGAATTCGAGATGACCCGGGCATCGTAGGAAAAGGTGTAGGCGGCCTCGCGTTCCGAAATGTCGGTGTGGGATACCTCCAGGCTGAGGCGCGAACCATCGTCCAGGTCGACGCCGCCATCAAGGGATGCCGAGCGTCGCAGGGGATCCTTGGCCAGGGTGTTGCTGCCGGACCACAAATGGCTCATGCCGTAGTCTGTCGCATGATCGAAGGCCGCGGTCAGGCGCAGTCCGGCGCCGTCGCCCAGTGACTGGGTGGTCGAGCCGGAGAAATCGTAACGGCCGTGATTGCCCATCCGCGCGGTGGCGTTGTTGACCGGATCGTAGACCGGGTCGAAGGTCACGATGTTGACCACGCCATCGACGGCGTTGAAGCCGTAAAGAGCGCATTGCGGACCTCGGATGACCTCGATCTGGCGAATTTCCTCCAGTTCGACCGGCAGAGCGGACCAGAACAGGTCGCCGAAGCCGTCGAAGTAGATCTGGCGGCCGTTCAGCAGGACAACCACCTGGTTGCCGATGGTCTGCGGATAGCTGCCGATGGCCACCTGCGGCGATCCGCTGGACGCGTGGACCAGGTCGACGCCGGCGACCCGACGCAGCAAGGTGGCGACGTCGCGCGATCCCGAGCGGGCGATGTCGCTGGCCGTGATGACGTCCATCAGTACCGGCGTGTCGGAGACGCGCTCCGGCTTGCCGGTTGCGCTGGCGGTTACCGGCTCATCGAAGAGGTTTTCGTATTTGCCATAGTCCAGGTCCTGGCCCCAGGCAGCCGGAGCGAACAGCAGCATCAGTCCGGCCAGTGCCGCCCCCACCGCTTTGCGATGGACGGCGTCTGGTGGGGCCGCCGACAGCACGCATGAAGGAAGGGACATGGACGGCACCAAAACCCGGGAGACGGAAGAGTGACTAAGGCTGCAGATGGTTGCGAACGACACGGTCGGCGGTTCCGCCTGAACGATGTCCTCGGATGACTGACTGCCCGGTCGACCGCGTCCCCGCCCCTCCGCGCTCCCCCAGAGGCGACGGTTCGGCCTACCGGGGGTAATGTTATCGCAGTGGTGGCTTTGCCGGAAGCTCGTCGAGTCGGGTCAACAGATATTCCAGATCCTTCGAATGGAATGCGATGCCCAGCATCTCGTACTGGGTCAAAATGCGCTCGATCATCCGGCGCCCGTAACGCTCCCGATCCTGCTCGCCGCCGTCGAAGGCGTTTTCCGATGCCACGTCGACGGCGCAGCGAAAGGCCGGATAGAGGGGCGGGGGCAGGCCGGCCTTGGCATAGACCGCCCGGAAGCCAAGGTCCCCGGAGTCGTGGACCAGGATCGAGGCGTTCATCCGGGGAATGCCGGCCAGTTGGGCCAGTCCCGTTTCAAAAAAAGTCATGTCGCCCATACAGACGGCCCGCAACATGATCGATGGGGTCAGGCGCTGGTGTTCATGCAGGTGACGGACCAGGCCCTCGACGTCCTCGCGGTCGGCACCGGCCGACAGGGTGATGGTGGCCCGCTCGCGGCTTTGCCGCGCAATGGTGTCGGCCACCGCACCCGACAGATTGTGATTGCGGATCAGATGCTCACGCCATTGGTCGGACACCATGGTGACCAACCGTTCGGCCACCGTGACCGGCAGGTTGGCCCGGTGGACCAGCGAACCTTGGATGGCATCCTCGCCGCCAAAGTCATCGACGATGGCCTGCAGGGCCTGTTCCGAGATCTCGGCTCCCTGGTTGCTGACCAAATTCTCCACCACCTTCGGATTTCCGGTCTCGACCAAAGCATCCGAGACACTGGAGGACAAGGTCCGCCGTTGAGTGATCGCCAGCTGCTTGACCGCACCCTGGCTGCGCACGATCTCGACCAGATCGTCGTCGGTCAAGACGCGGGAGAACTGGAGAATCGGCAGGGCTACGGTGTCGACGTCATGGGCCAGGTTGACGGCGACGTCGTGGGGGAGGGCGTCGCTTTCCTTCAGATGGATGGCCAGGGCGGCACGGACGCGAACTTCGGCATCCTTGGCCATCAGCCGCAAGATGTCGGCTGCCAGGCGCCGCTCGACATCCGACAAACCGCTGCCGTCGATCTGCGATGCCAGCTTTTCGGCCGTCTCGATCCGAACCTCAACCGACGGTTCGGTCAGCAGTTTCTGGACGTCCTGATGTGTAAGCTTGCTCTTGACCATGACGATGGTTGCCCCGCTATGGCTTTGCGCCGGTCGATTGCCTTCCGTAATTATTATCGTGCGTCTGTTCAGATTAAAAGACCGAGATTTAGATGGTCTGGATTATATCATTTTTCGTAAAATTTTCTGCAGCCGTCGTCAGCACTTGATCCATTTCAAGGTCGCGGGGGCCCCATCTCGTCGGCAGTTCTTTGCAACAGGGTCCCCAGGGTCGCCAGCGCGCTGGCCAGTTCGCGCCGGTCCGCCTCACGGGTCGCCGCCGGATCGCTGGAATCCGGAACATGGCGCAGGACTTCCAGGGCATAGCGAGCGGCCAGACGCCGCGTCGGATACCCGGTTTTGGCCAGATCGGACACCCGGTCGATCTCCTGGACAGGATTGTTCTGGAACGTCGTGCGTAGATATCCCTCGACCCCGCCGCTGGACTGATAAAAGTGGTCGTAAAGAACCTGATCTTGTGACGACAATTCACTTAATAAATCATAAACAAACCACCCCAAAGTCATTTGCGACAGGTCCACGCCCCGTCTTGTCTGGTTAAGAAGTTTTTCCGCCGTCAGGGCGTCGTCCATCATGTCCTGACGAAATTCCTGTCTGATCTCGGCGTCGTCTTCACGTGGGCTGGCGCCGTGATTGGCGCAGCCCGTCAGCAGGGCAAGACCCAAGGCGATCCCCACCATCGCCGCTGCGCGGCAGGGTGCGCCAAGGGTGGCAAAGGCGTGTCGAAATGGTGCTGTGGTCAAGGCCTGTCGTCCTTGTGTCCCGGCAGTTCGCGGCCAGCGCGGCATCGCCGGCACAAATGGCGAAGCCTACCAGGGTATGAAATCAAAGAGTTCGGATCATACCAAGAGTCTTTGGGATGATCTCGGACAAAGTCGGCAGGCGGATAAAACGACGGAAAGCGCGGGCGGCGCGGCTATTCCGCTTCAGACTCTTAAAGTGCGCTGGTGGCGCGTCGCAGAGATTCCGACGGATTGGTTTTGGTTCCGTGTCGCGGGGGGGGCGGGAGGCCCGCCCCATTCACGCCGATAAAGGTTGCCGCCAATCCGTCAAAACCCCTGCGACGCGTTCCTAGAGGCCGTAGCGCGCGGCCATGTCGGCGTCGCGGGCGGCGACCTGGCGGGCCAGGTCGACGATCACCTTAGCCTGTTTCCAGGTGGCGTCGTCCTGCATCTTGCCGTCGATCATCACGGCGCCGGTTCCGTCCGGCATGGCCTCCAGGATGCGTTTGGCGAACAGGACTTCATCGACGTCGGGACTGAAAATCCGCTTGGCGATCTCGATCTGCTTGGGATGCAGCGACCAGGCGCCGACGCAGCCCAGCAGGAAGGCGTTGCGGAACTGCGCTTCGCAGGCCTCGTCGTCGGAAAAGTCGCCGAACGGGCCGTAGAACGCCTTGATGCCGTAGGCGCGACAGGCGTCCACCATCTTGGCCACCGTGTAGTGCCACAGATCCTGCTGGAACATTTGGCGCGGCCCCTGGTCGGCGCGGGGGTCCTCGATGACGCCGTAGGCCGGGTGTCCGCCGCCCACCCGGGTGGTCTTCATCCCGCGTGAGGCGGCCAGGTCGGCCGGACCCAGGCTGATGCCATGCATGCGCGGGCTGGCGGCGGCGATGGCCTCGACATTGGCGACGCCGAGCGCGGTTTCCAGGATGGCATGGATCAGGATCGGCCGGCGGACCGCATGGCGCGCCTCCAACTGGGCCAGCAACTGGTCAAGATAATGGATGTCCCAGGGCCCCTCTACCTTGGGCAGCATGATGACGTCCAGCTTGTTGCCGACCGAGCCGACGATCTGCTGCACGTCGTCAAGGAACCAGGGCGAATTCAGACAGTTGACGCGGGTCCATAATCCGGTCGGCCCAAAGTCGCAGGCCGCCGCGGTGGCGATGAAGCCCTCGCGGGCCTGGCGCTTGGCGTCGGCGGGGATGGCGTCCTCGAGATTGCCCAACAGGACGTCCACCTGACCGACCATCTCGGGGATGCGGCGACAGAGCTTCTCGTTGTGCGGCGGGAAAAAATGGATCATGCGTTCCAGCGCCACCGGCAGCTCCCTAAGCGGCGCGGGCGCTCCAATGGCCAGCGGTTCGAAGAACTTCTTGGGCGGCTTGACACTCACGGCGCGGACTCCCTCTGTTATATTCATGCGAGCGGAAAACGTTCGAAGAAACATTGTTTCTGTTGCAGTGCATAAGAAATGTCAATCGGCCGTTCGTCAGGGGCCCCGATCGGTTCCGATCAAGGCAGGCTGGTGCTAAGAATGGAGCCATGATCAGACTTCGACACCTATCTCCCGCCGACCTCGACCTTGTGTGCCATCAGCGGGCGGCGATCTTTCGGGAAGCCGGGACGCCCGATGATGCCATAGACATCATGGCGCCGGCCTTCCGCACCTGGTTGGCGCCCCGTCTTGCCGATGGCCGATATTTCGGATTTGTCGCCCAGACCGGTGACGGCGTGCCGGCTGGCGGAATTGGGTTGATGGAGATCGAGTGGCCGCCGCATCCATCTCACCCGCTTGAAGACCGGCGAGGCTATGTATTGAACGTCTATGTCGATCCGCGGTACCGCAACCAAGGTATCGCGCGCTTGCTCATGGAGGCGAGCGATCATGTCTTTCAGGAACGGGGACTGAGCTACGTCATTTTGCATGCCACCGACGCGGGACGCCGGTTGTACGAACGCATCGGCTGGCTTCCGACATCGGAAATGGCCAAGCAACTGCCTCCGGCCTAAGGCCTGAAGCGCCTTATTCCTTTATTGAGATGGCGGCGGAGTCAGCGTCAGCTTTTAGACCCGTCCGGTGGCGCGCAGGCCGTGGACGAGGTCGTGATAGTCCGGCTCGGTATCGGCCGATAGGATGCCGTGGCGGATGAAGAAGTCGATCAGGACCAGTGGCACATTGAACTTGAAGCGCTGGCCGGAGGTCAGGATGGCCAGTATTTCGGCGGGTTCCATCAGATGGAAACGGCCGACCTCGCCGTCGGTGTTGACGGGACGGAAGTCGGCCGGCAGGGCGATGTCGTAGACGAACATCACATCCGGCTTCAGTCCATCCGGAGTTGCCATGCAGTAGCTGACGGCGCCGGCGGGGCGGGCCTGCAACGCCAGGTCGCGGGGCATGCCGGCTTCCTCGAAGGCCTCCTTGACCAGATTGTCCATCAGGCCAAGGCCGGCGGGTTGGCCCCCGGCCACCACATTGTCCAGCTTGCCGGGTTCGACTCGACGGTCGGCCGAACGTTCGGCCACCCACAGGCGTAAGCCCCGGCCGTCATCGACGTACCCGTTCACATGCACGCCAAAAGCGGTGATGCCGAAGAACGGCACGAAGGCGCGGTCCAGCAGCAGCAGAGGGGTGTCCCCCCAGCGGCGGACCACGCGGTATAGCTCACCCAGTGGAGGCGGCAGGATTCCCGCCGCCGTCAACGGCCTGGCAATTTCGGCCATCGCCTCGGTGCGGGCTTCTGCCGTGGTCAGGGTCTCGGCCAGGTGGATGCCTTGCGCCGTGGTCCGAAAGACGGCGGGAAAGTCACCCAAGCGGTCGGCCAGCGCAGGCCGCAAGGCGCCGACCGAATGTCCCGCCACCAGGAAGGGACAATAGTCGGCCGGATCGAAGCTGTTGCAGCGGGTTACATGGTCGAGAAGGCGCATGGGTGCCAGGGTGCACCGCGGCACAGGCGTCGTCAAGCGGATGGCGGAGCAGCCCTGGGCGACGGACCAATCCCCGATCAGGCAAGAGTGTTTTGGTTGTCACCATAAAAAAAATGTGGTTATTGTGACGGACCGGGTTCCATGCGTGGACAGAACACCTCTGGGTGGATAAACTGTCGCGCCGGCTTTTCCCTTGGGGGTTTGGAATGGGTGTCCTCCCTTGCCCAATCGAAAGTGGGCGTCGCGTGGCGGAGCGGGGTCGTGCACAACCGTGCGTATCGACTGCCGGCGCCACCTTTCATCGGCGCGCGGTACCCGGCTCGCATCCGAATATTTCCCTGCACCTCTCGGCCGCCGCGTGGCGTGGTCGTGCGGTCGGTGTGCCGGCAGGCCCGGCCACCTGGTCCGATGGGAGGATCGTCGGACGGCGATGAAGCTTTGGCGGCGGCGGGCCTGTCCCGCCCTCGCGGTTCCCGATGCGCCCCGCTTCCTCGGTCGAGGAACGGGTCGTGGTGCCTGAAGCCCCTTTAGGAATGAGAATTCAGATGGAAGACCTGAAGCTAGCAGCGGACTTTCCGAGCGTCGGTTACGACGCCTGGAAGGCCTCCGTGGAGGAAAAGGAACTGAAGGGCGCACCCTTCGAGAAGAAGATGGTGACGAAG
>Ga0326727_10011682_pt1 | contig 20317 bp, 16 predicted proteins | sample MB2enrmetagenome_FD_207643 | JGI IMG/M metagenome (GOLD analysis project Ga0326727, IMG submission 207643) | Lab enriched peat soil microbial communities from McLean, Ithaca, NY, United States - MB29MY | ecosystem: Environmental > Terrestrial > Soil > Wetlands > Peat | place: USA: New York...
CGAAGAAGCCGAGCTGAGATTGGTAAACCAAACGGCTCCCGAAAAGAAACCCAAATCGAGATTGCCGGCATTCGCGTTCAGACTGACTGTCACACCGGTCGAAGCGCCAGCGGAAAGAAGCCCGCCGCCGGACGAGACTGTGAGCCACGGAACCGTCGGCGCAGCGGCCCAGTTGATCGCCGTTGTTCCGGCATTTGTCAAAACGAAAGCAGTCGCTGATGGATTGAACGGCCCTTCGGGAGCCCCGGACGCCATGAATCCGGACGCCGGGCTGATCTGCAATGAATCGGCAAAAAGCTGGAAGAACGTGCCATGGCGAAATCTTCCTCCATCCGACGTCGCGCCGTAGAAATTTCCATTCGCTCCCCCAACGAGCCCAGCCGTCGTGTTTTCACCGGAATCCTGATTCAGCCAGGCGACAGTCTGCAGGGACCCATTGGTGGTCAATTCGAAGATTGCCCCCTTGCGGTTGGCGCCGCCCCCCGCCTCGCCGTAAATGCGCCCATTGGCGCTTTGCACCAGGAAGCCGCTGGGATAATTAGCATTGGTCCGCTCGCGCTGGAACGAAACCAGCGGCGCAAAAGCCCCGTTCGAAGAGCACCGAAACGCCGTCCCCACGCGATTGGTGCCGCCATATCCCGTTGTCCCGTAGAAATTGCCATCCTTTCCAAGAAGGAGTGAATTCGGGGAACTCCCATACATGTCTTGCGAAGCGCCAAAAGAGTATAGAGTGGTCAACTGACCGTTCGGCAGAATCTTGAGGATGGCGCCATAACCATAGACACCGCCATCTGGGCTTGTGGCATAAATAGTTCCATCGCTCGTGACATTCAGGCTGTTGATATCATAGCCGTCGTTTGGATTGCTTCCAATTGTGTAAACATTCGTTAAAGCGCCATCCGGGGTTATCTTGAAGATAACTCCAGAATCATCGGAGCCGCCATGAAGAGTTGTGCCGTAGAGATTCCCATCGCCGCCCTGGGTTAATATTCCAGAAGGCGAATACCCAGAGGGTGTGGTACTGTAGCCGAGGATATTAGTGTAGTAAAATGGCAAAGTAGCCAGGCTTCCATTGGTGGAAAGCCTGAACACGGTTCCCTCTAAGTACACGTTGGTGCTGGACCCCTTTCCGCCGCTCACGATGCCGCCGTATTCGGTCGTTCCGTAAAAATTGCCATCGGTTCCCAATAGGAGAGCGTTAGGGTAGAACCCGTCCAATGGAGTCCCGTAACTATTGGTCACAGCCCCAAACGAGTAGATGGTCCTGAATGAGCCTGAGGGTGTAACCTGGTATATCGAACCGTATCCAATCGGGCCGGAGTAGGGATCATAACTAGTGTAAGGGGCGACGCCGTAGAAATTGCCGTCGGCGCCCTGGACAATCACGTTGTTGGGGACGGAGTTCGTGAAGGAGTAGAACGGTGTCAAATTGATGCGGGGCGAATTGAGTGTGGCCGTCAATGTCTTCGACGCCAGGCTGCTGCCCAGGTTTCCTTCAGTAAAGCCGGTTACAACTCCCCCGAACGTCACATCCGCAAATGAGTTCCAGACAAATTCGTTGCCTTGAAATTGCGGAAAGGCCGCCCGCGGGCCGCCGTTGGTCCCGCTGAAATACGCCGCCGCGGACACGGTGTAATTCGAGTTGGCGGTCAAGGTCACCGGTGGACCCGTCAGAGAGGCGAGGATATTGGTCAGCGTCTCTCGAAATTCCAACTCTCGCCGGGCCTGGTCCGGCGACAGGTTGAAGAGGGCTTTCACGCCGGGCGGTCGATCCACGCGGATGAATTGGGACGCAGCCAAGTACAAATTGATCGCGTTCGTGAAGGCGCCGCGCGCCGCGTTCAGGTCATTGGTTGTAGTGACGGTGAAGGCGTTGGTGTAAGTGGCCAGGAGGGCCGCCCAGGACTCCTGGTTGAGGATGGTGGAGATGTCAGTCAATTGCGCGTCCATGTTCCACGAATAGATCGTGTAGGAACAGAAAACCGCGCTCTCCAGCATTGCCTGCATCATGAGCACGTCGCCATAATCGACTGTCACGTCTGAAAGATGCGTCTCGTTTTCTGTCAATTCCACGGAAAACCGCGGACCGGTGACCATGGACAGGTTGTGCTCCGCGTTGGTAAGCGTGACCAGAACGTTGGTGCGAATTTGGGCGGCAAACTCATCAGCGTTGACTCCCACAGGCGCCACCAAATGTCCATCGCTGCGCGGCGCTCTGGCCGTCCAATCATACAGATTTCTGCCGCTCTCCGGGATTCCCAGGCTCGAGAGGAACGCGCTTCCCGCCGGCTGATCGGGCAGGGTCGCCAATTGAGTGAGCGCATAAAAGAAATTGTTGGTCGGGTTCGCCGGAGACAATGCGACCGCGTTGGAAAAACTAAGGTTGGCCGCATCCAGGTTCATGGCGCTAAGGTAATTGATGCCGTCATCGAAATATTGCCCGGCCGTCTGCGCCAGGACTGGCGGGGTCGTCAGGAGGAGAATGCAGGTGAAAACGGTTCTCATGGTGTTGGCTCTCATAATCATTCGTGGTTGAAGTCAATGTTCAGATGCGGACGGCAGGCCCGGAAAGCCGCTGCCCAACTCAGGTGTGTTGAATAAATGATTGGTGGCAGGCGGGTCCGTTTGCCAGACAATCTGCCCGCTTTGGTTGCCGATGACCCGAAGCGTGGCTCGCTGGGCGTGAATGTGCGTCTCCGCGGAGTCATAACGAATTCCATCGAGCAATTCCCATCGTCCATCAGCCGCGACAAGGATGCGGCCGGCTTGGAGGCTGTTCGTGACGGAGCCGGCAACCTGGATTCTGGCTCGGCGCAGTTCCACTCTTTTGGAGCCGCGTAGATCCAGCCACTGCTGCAACCGTGCAAAACTGGCGGCCACAAGTTCCGGGCGCTCCACCTGGATGGTAACTCCCTCCAACACGCCGATCGGCAAGACTCCGATTTTGAAGAACCCTGCTTGTTGATAATCTCCATGGGCTCTTTCGACGCGAACGACCGCGGAGGGCTGTGGCTCCTCTCCCAGATAAAACGGAATCACCGAGCCTCTTAATTCCATCCCCCCTGCAACAAGCAGGTCGGTCGCCGACTGCGCAAACACCCTCCCGAAGAGCAACCACGCCAACAAAACAACCAGGCGAAATCTCATATTCTCCTTCGAGCGACACAAGACCTTTGCCTCACACTCTGAATGCGGCATGAACGCGTGGATCAACGTAATCACTTCCTAAATCGTGGGGCATTTAAATGAGACCATTGGTGGAAGTCAAAGGAAAATGTGGCGAGTTCCGCTGCGCGCGCAAGGCCAGTGACAAAGTCGCTGCAGCGGGCCGCACTTCCCGGTTGCAGGAGACGACGTAAGGAGTCTCTAATCAAGAGTCTCCGGAGGGAGTGGGATTAGGCTGTGCATAAAGATCGATCAGAGACTCCTTGCGTCGTCTCCTGCAGTGATTTGGAGGACCTTGTCAGTGGCCGTGACTGCGCGCCACGAATGGCGGGGCACCGACAAAGCGGTGCCCTCCGGAACGGACCGTAGCTGCGCTCGTCAGAACGCGGCTCCGACTGGAGGGCAGTGCTCCGTCACTGCCCTGATATCGGGGCACCGACAAAGCGGTGCCCTCCGGAACAGACGGTAGCTGCGCTCGTCAGAACGCGGCTCCGACTGGAGGGCAGTGCTCCGTCACTGCCCTGGAATCGGGACACCGACAGAGCGGCGCCCTCCAAGTCTAATCATTCGGCCACCGGCAAGACGGTGCCCTCCAGAAACAAAAACGCCGCCGATTTGCGTCGGCGGCCATATCACCTCCTTTCTCAGTTTGTCACGATGAGTGCTGTCCAATCTCCCGCAGGCGTCTGTCTCCTGGCGATTTGATCTGGCAGTTCCACGGTCGCCGGGATTGCCGCTGCACGGGCAACCGGCTCTTTGCGCTGATGGCCTCGGCTTTCTTGCAGCGCTGCCCAGGCGAAAAGCATCGCAATGACCAGCAGCCCGAGGACGACCTGGGTGCCCTTTGACGGGGAAAGCATTTCAATGGTCGTGGTCGCGACAATGGCCAGGGGCACGTGAATGGAGAACACCGCCAGCGAATGCCGTCCCAGCAGCGCCAGAGGGGACAGCGGGGCGGAGGGAATGCTCGGATTTAGAGCCAGCAACAGCACAACCCACGCGCCAAAGTTCAGCAGCCGCAACGGTCCCAACGTCCATTTGTCCATCCAAAGGTAGAGATCCGGAGGAAACCATGCCTGCGGCCAGCATCCGTGCCGACAGACCACTCCCACCAGCACGATTGCTCCCCCCAAAACCGCGAACGGCACTCGATGTTCGCTCCGGATAAGTTTTCGTCGAATCGCAGTCTCTCCAAGGGCCAATCCGCTGACCCAGAGAAACTGCCACGCCAGCAAGTTGAAAGAACCCCATCGCAAGGGGAGTAACCTGGACGGATCCCCGATAACTCCCGCCTCCCATTTGAATTGTGCGACCAGCCAGATGAAGGCTGACACGAACAAAACCATTTTCCACCTGTATCGGCGGGCTGCTGTCAGCACGAAGGGTGTCGCGCCGAGCAGCACCACGTAAAGCGGCAGGATATCGAACAGCGGCGGTTGATGGAGCAAAAGCGGTAGAAGGGCCAGGCTTCCCCAGGGATGCATGAGAAAATCATGGAAATGATCGGCCAACGGTGTCAGTCGAGCGCCCAACGCCCAGGCGAACAACGCCGCAGGCACAACCAGCCCCACGTGGATAAAGTAAATCTGCTTGCTCCGGTTCCAAACCCGGCGCGACATCGTCCCCCAACCCGTTTGCCAGTATGTTTTTCCGTAAACAAAGCCGGCCAGGGACGCGCCGAGAAAGACAAACCCTTCGGCCGCGCTGGTGAAACCAAACGGCTCCTGGAGCGCGCGTGACAAAGGCGTCGGCACATGCACGGCCGCCATAATGATCAGCAGCAGACCCCGAAGGGTATCGAGCCTGATGTCCCGCGATTTAGAAGCTGTGTTTATCATGCGCTGCCGATTCGTTGAATCCCATTCATCGTGAGCGAGCGCGAAAGGCAGCTTCGATGAAAACCGCTTGCGCAAACGCGTCCACGAGGACCCGATTGCCCTTCAGTCCATGTTCGCGAATTCAGAACGCGCACGAAAATGCAGTGTGCTGTCTGGTTATTCATCACATAAGATGGCATGAACATCCCTTTGGCATGGTGCGTGCCAAGCGTTCTGAAATGGCTCGGGCATTCTGCCGCAAGGAGTTGTGGCGGTTGCCCTGCGATCAAACCCGGCGCGGCTTGTCCCTTTGTGACCAACTCGCGCAAATGTATTCCTGTGGCGGCGACCGGAGGGCAGTGCTTCGTCACTGCCCTGATATCGGGGCATCGACAGAGCGGTGCCCTCCAGAACGGGGCGTAGCTGCGCTCGTCAGAGCGCGGCTGCAACTGGAGGGCAGTGCTTCATACGCGGCTGAGGCGGCACGTATTTCGCAGCGTGGTCCCTCAACGGCGTACGAATTAGCGATGTTGCCGCCAGTCAGCACTGGAAAATGCTAAAAGTTCCTCTTGACATAATCATTCGCTACTGTAATGATACTCCTATCACCCTCGCTCACTATTCCTGGATTCCTTCCAAGGCTTCTGGGCGAGCTTGATTCGGTCAACGCAATGAATTCCGCGAAACGGAATCGCTGCAAACAGGAAACAGTTATGAACACTCGTGCCTTAAAGGTTCTCGCTGTCAGTCCGGGTCTGTGCGCAGCCGCCGGGAACTTCGGCGCGGCAGTCACGGTGATAAATCTGCACTCGGTCAACGGGCCTCCCAGCGATGGGCATCCTGCCGATAACGAAACAATCAAACCATCAACCAACCAATGAAGGACAAACCTATGAAAGGAATACTTCCAATCTGTCACGCCAAGGTGGCTTCGATGCTGCCCCGTCTTGTGATCCTGCTTGTGGCCGCGGCGTCGGTGCTCACGGGCTGCTCCAGCGGCCCGAGCAAGGGGCAACTCGCCAATGCCATCAATGAAGAGATCAAGGAAAAGGTCTGCTTCGCGCTCCAGAACAAGAATATCCCGACTTGGCCAATGAGGGTCCAGCGACCGCTTGGCCTCATGTCGGAACAGCAATTGGATCCAATCCTGGCCGCCATGCAGGCGGCAGGCTACCTCAAGATTACGCAGGAGAGACAGCAGCAGGGCTTTGGCCAAGTGCTTGTCGATGTCATCACACCCACTGACAAGGCGAAAGGGTGGTGGGATGCGCAGACTGGCTTCTGTGTCGGCACAAAGGCAGTCTCGGAGGTTCAGGAATGGACGGATCCTGGCAAAGCGCCCGGCGGGGCGATCCAAGTCAAATACACCTGGCATCTGACGGACGTTCCGTCGTGGGCGAAGCGCCTTGAGTTCAAGGATATCCCGGGCATGACCACCCCGGTGCCTGGCGTGACCATCGTGCAAAAGACCAACAAGGGATGGAAGGTAGCGCTGGCATTTAGAGAAATGCAATAAGCGCAACCGTGAAAATCATGAATAGTTCAACAGCCTGCTAGAAACCATCACACCCGAAAGGAATATCAATATGTTTTGTAAACAATGCGGAGCGCAGATTATGGACATGGCAACGGCGTGCGCAAATTGTGCGACACCTATCCAGCCAGCGAATCCGGGAGCGGCAGTCACCGACAAGGTGAAAGCCGCGTCGAAGGATTCGCTCCAGGCCTTCCTGAAGTTCGCCACAAACCCGGTGGCGGGTTTGCCGGTCGCGTATGAGAGCCTGGGGGCGGCGCGGGCCTTGAGCGTCGGCATCAGCTTCGGAGTGGTATTCAGCCTCTGTGTATTGCTCGGAGCCTACCGCTTGATCCCCGAGTTTGTCCGGCCTCCGGGCGTGGGCGGCTTTTTCAAGCTGCTGGTGTGCGCGTGCGTCCCGTTCGTTTGTCTGGCCGGTGCCGGCGCGCTGGCGCGGCTGGCGTTTCGCGGCAAGGGGGGCTTGAGCAACGACAGTTTCATTGCCGGGGCGTCGTTGCTTCCGTTTGGCTGCGTCATGCTGCTGTCCACCATTTTAGGCGCGGGAAACCTGGAGGTGATCGGCGCGCTCGCGGTGTTTGCCCTGTGCCTGACCATCCTGATGCTTTTCGCGGGTTGCACCCGCATCACCATGATGTCCGAGCGATTGGCGACGATTGCGGTGCCGTTGATGCTGATGTTGAGCGCGTGGTTCACCAAAATCATCTACGCCGCCATGATTCACTCGGCCATGGGGTCTCCGATGAATCCAATGAACCCGATGTTTCAATGAGGTGACAACGACGTGTTCTAACTATGCGCGAGCTGGGGAAAAACTCTCGACCGCGTATGCGCCGATGTTAGCTCTTGAATGGCCGTTCCTGTTGCTAACTGTTCGTGAAAGAAGAAAATTAAAATGAAAACTTTGTTATCACGGTTTATTGGAGTCGCGTTGCTGGCAGTGCTGAACTGTTATGCCGACGTGAAGATTGAGGAGCAGGTGGCGGGGCTGTCCAAACCGCTGACTTGGGCGGACCTCGTGAACCACCCCGAGCGCTGGCCGGCGGAAGTCAAGCTGACCGTTCAACTCAAATTTGATGGCGACACCCTCACTGCAGGGACAGTCGTGCGTATTGATCAAGTGACCGCAACAGAAGTTCAGTAGGTGGCTCCGCAGGGCTTCACCTTTAGGGCTGGCCCGGCAGAGTGCAATCTACTGCAAGCCGCCAACACGTTTTGGGCCGCGCTTACTCCCGATCAGAAGGCACTGACGCTCCAAGCAATCCAGCGAGATCCGTCACTTTGGCCCGGCACGGTGAAGATTTTGGAGCCATTGACTTTCGGCTCCCTGCGGATTGATTCCGGCACCGTGCTGACGGTCAAGGAAGTTAATGGCAACGAAGTGAATCTAATCCACCCCGGAGTCAGAGGTAACCTTGTCGTTTCGGCACAAAACACCGATTTGTTCGCTCGCGCTCGCGAATTAGTGGCGACGCCGTTGAATGAGCGCCCCGGTCGCATGGCGGACCTCCTGAAGGCGGCAACTATTGACGTGGACGGCAAGCCGGTCGCACTCCAGCCAGCACATTACTATGTGATTTATTTTGCCGGTTCTACATGTCCCCGATGTAAAATCTTCACGCCCCAATTGGTGGAACATTTCAATAAGACGCTGGCGAACCGTAAAGACGTCGCCTTCGTAACCTGGCCATCGGATCAGGCCACTTCCCTGATGTTAACCTATGCGCGGAAAAATATGATCCCTTGGCCGACCGTTCCTCTCGAAAAGATAGATGTATTGAGCAAGGAAGAGGAAATGCTAAGTAGAAACGGGGTTATAAATCTCCCAGGCATTCTTGTAGTTGACCGCTTTGGATCTCCCTTGCTTGCGACCAGCAAGCTCAATGGTCAACCGCTTGACGCTGCCAACGCCGCGTTGGCGCAACTCGACACCGTCCTGAAGGACGGTTCGATCAAACCAGGCAACTAGCAGTCGCACCGTTGCTGACCATCACCTATGCCGTACTGGGGCACCGACAGAGCGGTGCCCTCCAGAACGGGGCGTAGCTGCGCTCGTCAGCGCGCGGCCAATCCAACATGGCGAAGTCACCCGCCGCTTTTACGTCGGCAGCCACAAGGGACATTTTGGCTCTGGAATAAGCAAAATACGGCAGGTGTTTTTGGCGCTCAATTTGCTGCAACTGAGCCATTATTCGGCATGTTTTGAGCGTCAGAAAGGCAGGGCGCAAGCCGAAAGGCTGTGGTGTGGCGCGTCCGGGAATTGACGGGTGATTGAACAGTATGCAAGAACTCCAAAATGATCCTGGCGGTCGAACTCGGCGCATACTTGTCGTTGACGACAACGAAGCGACCCATCAGGACTTCCGCAAGATCCTGGCATGTCGGTCCTGCGTCCTGGACGACATGGAAGCATTGCTGTTTGGCGAAGCGCGGCACGTGGAACAGCCAACCACGTTTGAGATAGACTCCGCTTTCCAGGGTCAGGAGGGCTTCGAGATGGTCCAACGCGCGCTGATGGAAGGGCGGCCCTACGACCTGGCGATTGTTGATTTCCGCATGCCCCCGGGGTGGGACGGCATCGAAACGATAGCCAAAATCTGGGAGGTGGACCCGCAGCTTCAGATGGTGCTTTGTGCAGCTTACCTCGGACAATCACCGGACGAAGTCAGAATGACATTGGGTCGGTCCAACGGCTTGGCCATACTGGGGAAACCCTTTGAAACCGCCAATGTGCTGGAACTGGTCCACACCATGACCGAGACGAGTCGTTTAGTCCACCCGGCTCAACTGCCCCTGCAACACATTTCCAGCCAGACACCGCTTTCTCGGAAGAACGGCGCTCTGCCAGTGCCCTGACTCCGCCGTTGCCGGGCCGAGGGGAGAGCACCCTCCGAAACGCGCACGAATCCCAATGCCGCTTCACCGCTCTTTTGTGCTTGAGCGACCGCCCAGTTGACCACGCCCCGCAATATCTACGGTCCGCTGGACACGGTCCTGCGATTCTGAAAAACTCTGCCGCAGTGAAACAATCGATCGTTACACTGGATATGGAGGGAGTGCTTACTCCCGAAATCTGGATTGCGGTTTCCGAGAAAACCCGCATCCCGGAACTGCGCCGCACCACCCGCGACGAACCGGACTACGACAAACTCATGCGCGGCCGCCTGGCGATTCTGGACAAGCACGGCTTGAAACTCTCCGACATCCAACGGGTCATCGGCACGTTAAGCCCACTGGAGGGCGGCAAGGAATTTCTGGATGAACTTCGTTCGAAGGCACAGGTGATCATTCTGTCCGACACGTTCGAGCAGTTCGCGACACCGTTGTTGCGCCAGCTCGGCTGGCCCACCCTGCTCTGCCATCGTCTGGTCGTCGCGAACGACCGCATCACGGGTTACCAGTTGCGCATCCGGGAACAGAAACGCGAAGCCGTGGCCGCTTTCCGACGAATGAACTACCACGTCATTTCCGCCGGTGATTCGTTCAACGACACCGCGATGTTGCTCGAGGCCAGCATTGGTTTTCTCTTTCGCGCGCCGGAGAATGTGAAGAAGCAATTTCCCCAATTCAAAGCCGTCGAGACTTACGCCGATTTGCTGAAACTGATCCTGCAGGCGATGGCATAGGGGTTTTCCCGCAGAGCACGCACATAGCTGGAAAACTGAAATCTGCAATAACTACTCTGCCCTGATGTCCGTCAGTTTCTTGGGGCGGCGCGAGGATTCCACGGCTCGGCTCGGGTGTAGCGGCTATGCCACGCTGCGGGCTCTGCGCGAAAACCTTCAATCCTCCGCTTTGAAGGCGCGGGAAATCAAGTCCCGCACCGCCCGCCTCGGTTCTTTGCCTTCGTAGAGCAGCGCGTAAACCTCATCGGTGATCGGCGTGGGCACCTTCTTCTCCCGCGCCAGCCGATGCGCGGAACGCGCCGTGGGATATCCCTCCGCCAGTTTCGGCTGCGAGGCTTGAATGGCCGGCATGGTTTCACCGCGGCCCAGCCGCTCACCCAAATCACGATTGCGGCTCTGCCTCGAAAAGCACGTCAACATCAGGTCACCCAGGCCGCTCAGGCCCGAGAACGTGTCCGCCTGGGCGCCGCACGCCACGCCCAGCCGCCGTATCTCGGACAGCGCTCGCGTGACAAGGCCGGCCTTCGTGTTGTCGCCGTAGCCGAGGCCGTCGCTCACACCCGCCGCGATGGCAATGACGTTCTTCAGCGCCCCGCCATATTCCACGCCCAGGATGTCCGCGCTGCGGTAAATGCGAAACTCGGGGCGATGGAAAAGTCCCTGGACGGTCCGCGCCGTGGCGTCGTTCTCACTGGCACAAACCACCGTGGTCGGAATGGCGAGCGCCACCTCGCGCGCAAAGCTCGGCCCGGAAAGGACGGCCACGCGACTGGCGGGGGCCTGCTCGCACAGTATGCGGCTCATGGTCTCGCCCGTTTCAAACTCGATGCCCTTGGTGACACTCACCAGAATGGCCAGGTGCCCTTTCAACTTCGTGGCCACCCGCCGGAACGCCTGCGACGGAACGGCCATCACCAGACACTCCCGCCCGCCCGCCGCCTTCTCAAAATCCGGTTCCACTCTCCAGCCGGTCGGCAGCCTCACGCCCGGCAGGTAGTGTTCGCTGCGCCCGCCGCGGAGTTCCTCCAGCGTCGCGGTGTTGACGTCCCAAAGCGTCACCGCGTTGCCGTTTTCGTGCAGCACCTTTGCCAGCGCGGTGCCCCAAGCTCCGGCGCCGAGAACAGCCACGTTCATGGCGCCGCCTCCTTCCTCCGGAATTGAACGCGATTCTCCGTCCCTTCCACCAGGCGTCGGATATTTCGACGATGCTTGAAAATCGCCAGCGCGCCCATCACGCCCGTCACCGCGGTCAAGCCGGCGTTGTGACCGGTGGTGAACCACGTGGCAAAAGGCAGGGCGAAAGAGGCGGCAATCGAGCCGATGGACACGTAGCGGGTGAGCAAAAACAAGACCAGCCAGACGCCGGCGATGATGACCAACGCCCAGGGCACCAGCGCGGCGAGCGCGCCGGCCGAAGTGGCGATGCCTTTGCCGCCCTTGAACCCAAGCCAACAGGTGTAATTGTGGCCGAGGATCACCGCGAGGCTCGCCGTGATGCGCCAGCCATCCCCCGGCGCAGCCGGAATAATCTGCGCCACGACCGGCGCGGCGATCAGCACCGCCAACCACCCTTTCAGCGCGTCCACCAGCAACACGAATACGCCCGGCCCTATTCCCAGGATCCGAAGCGCGTTGGTCGCCCCGATGTTGCCGCTGCCCACGGTGCGGATGTCAATGCCGCGGGCTTTGGCCACGAGAAACCCGGTCGGAATTGACCCCAGCAGGTAAGCCACAACGGCAACCAATATGTAGCCCAGCGCTCGCACGTCGATACTGTATGAATCAAAAACCCAAAGTTAAAGCTGATTTCCAGTCTGGGCGATCAGAGCTGTGAGTGCAAATTCAACAGGAGTCACGTAGTGGCACAGTTCGGTGGGGCGAGACTCCCGGCGGGCCGCAGCGGTGACAGGAGGGCACTACTCCGTCAGTGCCCCAAAAAATCGGGGAAGTGACAGAGCGCTTCCCTCCAACAAACTGGCGGCTCGCGCCTTCGCGGCGCTGGGTGGCTTCGTTTCGGCTTTCGGTGAGTCGGCGGCAATGGCACACTGCCGGCGTGACGACCACAGGCAAGGTTCGCGTGGCGGTTCTGGGCGTGGGTTCGCTCGGCAAAGAACACGCGCGGATTTACTCCGAACTCGCCGCGGCAGGCCAGGTCGAGTTTGCCGGTGTTTACGACGTGGCCGCCGAGTTCGCCCGCAAATGGGCGCAGAAATACCGGGTGCGCGCGTTTGACTCCGCGGCCCAGGCGGGCGCCGCCAGCGACGCGCTCAGCATCGTCACGCCGACCGGCACCCACTTCGAGCTGGCCCGGGCGCTGCTCGAGCAAGGCAAACATCTGCTCGTGGAGAAGCCGATGACCGACAACGCCGCGCAGGCGGCGCAACTGGTGCAACTGGCTCAGCAGAAGAACTGCGTGCTGCAAGCCGGCCATGTCGAAAGGTTCAATCCGGTATTCAAATACCTCGCCGCCGTCGCCACGGAACCGCGATTCATCGAAACGCACCGGCTCTCGCCCTACCCCGCCCGCAGCACCGACATCGGCGTCGTGCTCGATCTCATGATTCACGACCTGGACGTGGCGCTGGCGTTCGTCAAATCGCCCGTGACCAGCGTGGACGCCGTCGGCATCCCCGTTTTGAGCAAATCCGCCGACATCGCCAACGCGCGGCTTCATTTTGCCAACGGTTGTGTCGCCAATCTCACCGTGAGCCGGGTCAGCCCGGAGCGGATGCGGAAGATCCGGGTGTTCAGCGGCGGTCCGATGCCGAGCTACATCTCGCTCGATTACCGCGCGCAGGAAGGCTTCATTTACCGGATTGCCCGGGATGACGAAACGGAAAGTTCGCTCTTGAAGAAGCTCCTGGCATCGAAGGATTCGACAATCGTCAGCAAATTTGGCGGCCGGCGCATCGTGCGGGAGCCGGTGCCGATTGCGAAGGAAGAGCCCTTGAAACTGGAGTTGCAGCACTTCGTCGAATGTGTCCGCGAACACCAAACCCCGATGGTCAGCGGCGAATCGGCCCGGCGCGCGCTGAATCTGGCATTTGAAATCACGCGGCAGATTCAAGAGGCCAAAGTATAGGTCGTATAAGACCTGTAGGCCCTATAATCCAAATGAAGCGCAAGCAAATCATGCTCATCGCGGGCGAACCCAGCGGCGACATGCTGGCGGCCGAACTCGTCGGCGCGCTGCGCGCAGAGTTGATCGCCGCGGAGATGGCTTACCCGCCCGACCCGCAGCCGCTCCAGACCGCCTTGGAACCGCGGTTCTTCGGGGCCGGGGGCCCCCGCATGGAAGCGGCGGGAGTCGAACTCGCGTTCGACATGGCCCGGCACTCCGTCATCGGCCTGTCCGATGCCTTAAAGAACTATTTCAAGTTCCGACGCCTCTTCGACCAACTCTATCGCCTGGCGCTTGACCGCAAGCCGGACGCGATCGTTTGCGTCGATTTCTCGGGGTTCAACCGTCGTTTTGCCCACGTCGTCCGGCAACACGCGCGCCGGCGGCAGGATTGGTTCCATAATTGGCAGCCCAAAATCGTCCAGTATGTTTCGCCCCAGGTCTGGGCCTCGCGCGAAGGCAGGGCCTACCAGGTCGCCCGCGATTACGACCTGCTCCTCTGTATCTTTCCGTTCGAACAGGAATGGTACGCGAAGCGTCTCCCGCATTTTCGAGTTGAATATGTCGGGCATCCGATCGCGGATCGATTTGCGATAGACGATTTGCGATCGACGCGCGCATCGGCGAAAACTTCGTCAACCGAAAATCGTGAACCACAAATCCTGCTTCTGCCCGGCAGCCGGCCAAACGAATTGAAGCGTCACCTGCCGGTCATGCGGGCTGCCCTGGATCTTCTGCGGAGTTCCTACCCCCGGTTACGCGCGCAAATGGTCTTGCCGGATGAGGCGCTCGCGCAGCAGGCGAAGTCGCTGAACCTTCCCGCCGATGTCAAAATCCGCAGTGGCGGACTTCCGGAAGCGCTGGCGGAAGCCGACATAGCGATCGCTTCCACCGGCACGGTCACCATGGAGTGCGCCTTTTTCGGCGTGCCCAGCGTCACGTTGTACAAAACCTCCTGGTTCAATTACCTGCTCGCCAAACAAATTGCCAGGGTGAAATGGTTGACCATGCCCAACCTGCTGGCGAATGAAGAGGTTTTTCCCGAATTCATTCAAAGCGCGGCCACACGCGAAAACATCTCCCGCGCCGCCCTCGAACTGCTCCGGGATGAGAGCCGGCCAACCAAGGTGAAAGCCAGGCTCTCTCAGGTTGTGGATACCCTGGGCGGGCCAGGCGCAAACCGCCGCGCCGCCCGAACCATCGTTCAATTACTCGAGCATCGGACCTCCCCGGCAAGTGGTGTGTCTTGAGCGGAAGGCTTGTGGGACGAGCGTCCTCGCGAGCCGCCTGATGGATGAGTCTTTCGGCTTGCGGCTCGTGAGGGCGCTCGCCCCACCACACTGCGCCGCTGCAGACGGTTCCGGTAACCCGATCACTTCAACGCCGATTGAATCTCCGCCAGCGAAACACCAAGGGCTGCGCGCGCCACGGGATCGAGCACAGATTCGGGTGCGCTCAGGTGAATCGTCCGATGCACGTGCGTGAGGCTCTGGCCAGGCGCCAGCGCAGCGGCGGGCGAGGACGACTCGAGTTCGTAAAACGGGCCCAACGGTTTGGCTCCCGGGGCGGGCGGGCCGTCGTTGTAGCTGTTGGCGGCGTCTCCGCCGTAAGGATTATCCTGAATTTTCCACAACGAGTTGACGTAGTCTGTAACGCCGCCAGGGTTGGTGAACTGCACAATCGTCAAAACCTGGTCGGCGGCGTCGTAACCGCCCAGCACGGCCCGGCTGCGGCGCGGGTTAATGCCAATCTTGCTGCGGAATTTTCCATCGCCGCTGAAATAAATCACATCCTCCTTCACTTTCAGCCTCTCCGGAGGGATGCTGCCGAAGTAATCCGAGGTGACCTTCGCGCCCAACACCCTGTCCGGGCCGGGCACAATTGGCACTACAATGGTGGTCGCTGGCGAGGGATTAAACATGCCGAGAATCCAGATCGAGAGAAGGCCGGTCGGCTTTTTCCATGGCTCCTTGCCGGAGTTGGTGATGCGGTTATCGGTTTCGAACGCCACCAGGTCCACCCCGGGGATAGGGCTGACGCCAAGTTTCTGCCACGCGGTGGCGGAAGGCAGCAGTCGCACTTCGCGGGTCACTTCCACCTGAAAGCGCGTGCCGGAGAAATTAGTCAGTGCGAATTCGGCAGTGAACTCCGCGACTTCAGAAGACTTGCTGGCCACGCGGTAGGGCATCGTATCGACAGGCGGGGGCGTGAACCAGTGTTCCAGATCGAACGGCGCGCCCTTTGCGAAAAAGATCGAAAACTGCCCGCCTTCAGGCCCGAGCCAGAAACGGTCTTCGCCGCCAAAGACGTTGATATGCGGCTGCGGTTTCCCGGATGCGATCAACTCGCGGTTGATGAACCCGTAGCTCAGGCCCCCTTCGCCGCTGGCGGTGCTGGTCATCACGCGCCCCTGCCAGGCTGGGGCGATGGCGACCTTCGCCCGGCCGCCTTTGTCGCTGAGCACGATCAGGCCGGTATGCTTCTTCAGGAACTCGGTATCGTCGGCGAACGTGTTCGCCAAGGCGGGATGGGTTGTGGCGTTGGTCATCACGAGGGTTGCTGCGGCAAGGGTTAAGAGGTTCGTTTTCATAATGCCTGATCAGCGGGAACAAACACAGTTATCCGTTGCGATCGAAGAACGGGTTCTTGCCCGTCACGCTCAACGGAATGCCGAGCGCCTGTTTGACTTTCGCGCTGAACATTCCCAGGTCCAGGCACGCGCGGCCAATGGAATACATCACCCGGTTATCCAAGTGAAACCGCCCGGCGACCTCTGCCGCCGAGGCGGTCGCGATCCCGAGATCGATCGAGTTAAACGCGCAGACGCCATCGGCCGCCTCCAAAGCTTCGCAGGTCGGTTTGCCGCAACAGCCGCAGTTTAACCCGGCCGTATTGGATTCGACACCAATCACGACGATCGCCGGAGAGTTTTCAATATTCCCGGCATCGCGCGCCAGGCTGGGGCGGTTTTCTTTCGCCGCGATCTCGCGCATTTTGGCGATGAGCTTTTGCTTCGTCAGTTCATCGTCAATCGCCGCGGTTTTGATGTTGTCGATCCCACGGGTTTTGGGGGCGGTGCGGGCCGCCGCCAGCATCAAGCCGGCGACCTGACAGACCGCCTGTTTCTCGAGTTCGGCTGAAGTCTTCATGGTTTTGCCACTGCCGCCAGCTTACGACCGCCGATTGCCGAGGACAAGAACACGAAACCAGGCTGCATCCGTCCCGCAAAACTGGCAAGGACGCACGGCAGCGCACTCGGGTCCTGGCCGCGCGCAACACGGCCCCGCCGCTTCAATCGCAGCCTCAACCATGGCCCCCTGCGAGCCAAAAGCCCAGGAAAACGTTTCTCCGGGCTTTTTTGAATGACTGGCGGCGACCTGCTCTCGCAGAACCTATAAGACTACTACGATCGGCAAGGCTGTGTTTGACGGCCGTGTTCGGAATGGGAACGGGTCGGACCACAGCTTTATGGCCATGAACGATTTCATATAGCCGCGCCTCACGGTGGCTCCGAGTGAACCGCCACTTCCGGGACAAGCCGGAAGCGTTATGGGCGCTGGGCTCGACCACCGCTTCCGCATCAGGTCCATTCTGGAAGACTACTCGTCACCATCTCGATAAGTGAAGTGAGTCAACGGGGGGGCGTGGCGCAGCAGTCCGCCGTCAGTCATGTTCATTCAACCTATAACCGCCGCCGGATTCAAAACCGAACAAATAAGGCCGGAATTGGGGGAGTGGAGTGCGGGAAATACGAGAAAAGCCGCAATATCGTTCATTGCGCGGCCTGAGGCGCCCTGGATAACTCCACGCGCCGAAACGTCACGCCGATCGTCTGGCCGTTCACCTTCCAGTGCCCCACTACTTTATTATGATTCGAATTAACCTTTCCCTCGAAAGAACCTTCGCCCGACAAACCCATCACCTTCACGCCGGGGCGGCTGTAAATAACACCCACCGGCAGACTTTTCGCATCCAGGTCCGGGCTGTCCAACTCCGCTCGGAAGGCGCCCGGTGCCGGCTCGTTAATCCTGACCTTTACATGCACCGCGTAGAACGGCCAGAACCATGGCCGCAAGGTTGCCTTCCAAACGCCCTGCAGATCGGAATTCCCGAGCCGCGGACAATCGGCGTCGCGCAAGGGCGATGCCGATGGCATGAGAACCCGACCAGGAATCCTTGCGCCCCGCCACGTGACGTTCGCGCCATTGCTTATCATGATCTCCCGGGCGCAGCCTGTGCAGTCGTTCCCGGCGAACGTGACGCGGCAGTCGAACAACTGATTATAATAGTTGGTCTCCGAGAGCGGGAAGAGTTCGCAACTCGGTCTGCCCCATTCCTGCAGCAGCAAGCGGGTGCCATCGCGGTGCACGACCCTGAGGCGGTCCTCCCCGGCACAATATTGCCCGACGTGTCGATCCAAAACCTCGGCGCCAAGCGGCACCGTATCGGCCGGCTTGGGAGACTTGTTCCGCAGCAAAACCCGGAATTGCTCGAGATCGTCCTCAGCGCGGCAATTGGACAACACCACGATTGCGCGGTGCTCTTTCAAATCAAAAGCGATCAACGAGCTGAAACCGTAAGTGCCGCCCGTGTGGCCTGGGACGGCCTTCTTCACGAGCGGGGTGAGGGCCACGGACGTCAAGCCCAGCTTGGCGGAGGCGAGCTTCAGCATGTCGTTGGCGGTCGAAAACAAGGCACCCGCCCCGGGGAGGTTTTTTAATCCGATATAGTCTGCGGCCCGGTTTGCGGGCGCATGGCCGACGGCCCGGCGGGCCTCGAGTCCGGGCGTCAGGGTGATGACCGTGCTGTCCATCTTCAGAGGACGACAAATTCGCTCACGAACCAGCGCCTCATAATCCTGGCCGGCCCTTAAGGCAATGACGTGGCCCAGCAATGCCACGCCGAGATTGGAATACTCAAATTGCTCGCCGGGATCACGGCGGAGTTTGCACCTCGAGAGGAACTCGTAGAGATGGTTGACGTCATGAGCGCAATCCATGTCGCGCGGCAGCCCGGAGGTGTGCAGACTCAAATCCCACAACGTGATTTGCCGGCCGCTCCGTGTGGGCATCCGCACGAAGGACGGCAGGTATTTTTGTACCGGATCATCCATGCTCATTTCTCCACGCGCAACCATGTCATGCAGCAGCAGGTGCGTGAACACCTTCGTGATCGAGCCGATCTCAAACAGTGTATCCCCGTTCACTTCGGCACTGTTCTCGTCACCCCTCTTGCCATGGCAGATGACCCGGGTGCCCCGGGGATCGACCAGGCCCACAACCACCCCGACCCCCAGATTATCACCGTCGACATAGTCCCGGAGCATGGTTTCAATCTCGGCATCGGAAAGACCGGCGGGCGGTTCGGTGGTTCCGGAATTCGACCGGGCTGACGATACTGCCGCCGGAGCGCTGAAGGCCGAACCATCGACACAATTGACCTGGACCGAAGTCACGCGGACCAGCCACTCGCTTTCTTCCATCCGGCAGCGGATGCGCGTCGGGAAGCGGAAGCCAGCAAACTTCTGGTATTCCAGAAAAATGGTGATGCGCGACGCGGGCTTGTCCTCGACGGTGACCTGTTCCGATATGCCGGCGAGGAAAAAATTGCTGGCGTTGTAATAATGCGTCTGTTCACGACCCGACAGGGTTGTCAGTTTCAACTCGTAGCATTGGGTGCCTTGGAACAGAGTCTCTCCGATGTAGGCCACCGAGCGATAAGCGCGCGGGGCAACCGACCAGGCGAAGAACGCCGCCGCGTCCCGGCTTTCCAGCAACTCCTGGCCGCTCTGCATTTCGGGGACGCTCCCCGGTTGTGTTTCCCAAGCCGCCTGGCCGTCGCAGAGGAATTCGTATCGGCTGCCGCCCCCGAAATCAAAAATGGTGCGCGCCTGGCCAGGTCGGGCGGCCAGCAATTCCCAGGCACACCGATTTCCCCCGGCGATATCCGCGGTGCCCTTGCAGTGGAAAGACCGGACCCGTGCAGCGGCGGCCTCTCCGCCGCGCGCGGCCAACGTCCGGCGCAGAATTTCTTCCGCTGTGATTGGCGCGTTCTGGGGCACGCGGCACGGGGCGGGCTCCCGTGCGGGGGCACCCGCCGCCCTGGCGGCAGAGACTAGGACAAAGCCGCAAAGGCACAGGAGAGGGAAGGCGTCTTTCATACGCGATGCGACCAGGCAGCGTTTGGCTGGACTCGACTATACCAACACCTCAAAAGAAAGCGCAATCCGCGGGTTAGCGATGACCACGTTTTCAGTGCTATTCCTGCCACACAATAGTCGAGGACGAGATCGACGACGAGGAGGATGTTCCGTGGCGTAGTTGCCAAGGGCGAAGAACAAAAAGCCCGGAGACGCATCTCCGGGCTTTTGAAAGGCTGGCGGCGACCTACTCTCGCAGAACCTATAGGACTACTACCATCGGCAAGGCTGCGTTTGACGGCCGTGTTCGGAATGGGAACGGGTCGGACCACAGCTTTATGGCCACCAAAAACTCATGCGTTAAACCGTTGAATCGTGAATCGTTAAATCCGGCTGCGCCGATGTAACGATTGAATCCCTTTAACGATTTAGCCTTTCAAAGAGCGTGTTCTCTGAAAACTACACACAGGAACACAGGACTTAACAATTCGCGAGTTTAAATCGCATCATTTTTCTTCAGAGAAGAAAAATGAAAGCGATCAAGCCGCACGACCGATTAGTACTGGTCGGCTGAATGGATTACTCCACTTACACGTCCAGCCTATCAACCCGGTAGTCTGCCGGGGGTCTTCAGGGAGCTTGCGCTCCGGGAAACAATATCTTGGGAGGAGCTTGGCACTTAGATGCTTTCAGCGCTTATCTCTTCCGCACATGGCTACGCAGCGATGCCCCTGACGGGACAACTGCCACACCAGAAGTGCGTCTAACCCGGTCCTCTCGTACTAAGGTTAGAACCCCTCAAGTTTCCTGCGCCCACAGTGGATAAGGACCGAACTGTCTCACGACGTTCTGAACCCAGCTCGCGTACCGCTTTAACCGGCGAACAGCCGGACCCTTGGGACCTTCTCCAGCCCCAGG
>Ga0326727_10011686_pt1 | contig 20311 bp, 20 predicted proteins | sample MB2enrmetagenome_FD_207643 | JGI IMG/M metagenome (GOLD analysis project Ga0326727, IMG submission 207643) | Lab enriched peat soil microbial communities from McLean, Ithaca, NY, United States - MB29MY | ecosystem: Environmental > Terrestrial > Soil > Wetlands > Peat | place: USA: New York...
AAATGATAATTGGTTGACCAGCTAACATACGTATTCCTCTGATGCTGTAAAAGATGGAATTAAACTTCTATATAAATTAATCTGTCTATGGTTCTGATAAGTTAACGGGTGGTTGATAAATTTGGAGATAAGTGATAAGTCGCGGGTGGTCAGCGCGCAGGGAGTTCTAGTGCGTTAGCTAGAGATTTTAAAATACAAGAAGTTTTGAAAATGACCATATGGCATCTTCCCTCGATTATGCCAATAGCTGTCAATATATTTCACTATATTATAAGGTGAGAAAATTTATACAGTCTAAAAAGATAACGCAATCTGAGAGGTGGTCAGAATTAATGGAGTGGTGTTGGAAACCTGATATCAAAAGATAAGACAAAAAAATTGTCTTAGTTTGATGCAATAAGACCGTATCAAATTAGCAGGTGGGGAAAATGAACGCAAAAAGATTAGCTGCATTAGTGATTTTGGCAATTGCAATATTTGCCTTAATCGCTCCGGTAACGGCAATGTCGAATAATCGTGTGAGTCCTTACACGAATGGAGGGATAAAACCCGGTTACATACCAATTCAGCCAGTTCACCGCGTAACATGCCGCTCAGTACCAATATACGTCTATTCACCCAAAGGGGTAACAACATCATACCGGTTGGTATGTAATTGACTTTTTTCCCCTTTTTTTGTCTATCTTTTGTAAATGAATAAAAATTAGAGAAGATATACCCCTATTTCACCGCCAACCCGATCATCGTTTCCCAACGGTTCCCCATCAGATTGATCGGGATATTTGCCAGTTGTGCCGGGACTAATCCCCCGATTCCCTGATGTGGTCGGATGTAATTATAGTAGGTCTGCATCCCAAGAGCAAACTCCTCAGCACTCACGGGGTTGTCAAGTGAGCGGAATACCTTGGTGCGCTCCCGGAATGTCCCGTTTAATCGTTCAAGGATATTGTTGTTCGGTTTGGTTTCAAAGTCCTTCAGCCGGACATGCGGGTTCTGGATCCTACCAAGGCCATAGAACTCTGCCTTGATTGCCTCCTTGTATGCCATCAAACCATCGCTTACAATCGCGTCCGGTCGAACTTCGGTGATCTCCTTTGCCTTTTGTAGCGGCTTTCTGGCATCCTTGGTATATCGTGTCTCAGTAACCTGACATGCGAGAAGGTAACGGGTCTTGGCATCCATGAGGTTCCATATCCACTGGTAGTAATTTTTCTCCCCCTCCTTTTTGATGTACACCGTTGTTTCGTCGATGTGCCAGATGTTACCGACTTCCGCCTTGTATTTCTCAGCGTATTTGCTGAGGAGTTTCAGGTACTTCCGGATCCATTCAAGGACTGTCGGCTGTGCCACACTGACACCTTCGACTTGCTTCAAGTGATCGACAATCTTCCTCTGTGAAACGCCCTTGAAGTACAGGTCAAGCGTGAGGGTAATTGTTTTCGGGCTGTTTTTCATCCGGCAGAATCCCCTATCGATGACGAACCGGTGACCGCAGTCATGGCAGCGAAATCGCTGATTCTCGCCAAATGTTGTTTTCCGGATTCCCCACTTAACTACGTTCTCGCTCTTGCATTCCGGGCATGTGACTTTTGGCTCAGCATCTTCAATCGCGGCGGGTGTACTTTGTTCCTGAACATCCCCTGCGATCTTAAGCGAGAGCTGGACGGCATAGATGTGCTTGCAGATCACGTTTCGGGTTGTGTGGTCCGGGCAAGTGCAAGACCAGGTTGCCTGCGAATGAATGGTTATCTTCCGGTCTTTCCGGTCTTTCGGGAACATCCGAGTAACGTGATAATACGCATCAACCGACTGCGACCTCACGTCCCATTCATTCTCGTTGTTCTGAATTACGGTACCGGGCTGGCTGAGGATCGCCAGTCCCCTTAATTCTCTTGGATCGGTTAGTTGGCGGATCATGTTCAATCATCTCTTGTTGTAAGTCCACTGACGTGGTTATACACATAACCACATATGTGTTTAAACTATTTAACGATTGTGGTTAAGGGGAAAAGTGTATAAACAGGGAGGAGCATTATAATAATTGAGGGAGAAAAATGGGCAGAATAGATGTTATCCTTCCAGATGAGTTAGAGAACGAATTCCGCATGGAGGTTGCCAAAGAATTAGGGATGAGAAGGGGCAACCTGACGATAGCATTGCAGGAAGGAATTAAGTTATGGATAGAAACCCACCGGCAGAGAAGGAGTGAGATCGCAAAGAAAGCGTGGGTAACACGGAAAGAGGGTAAAGTAGATCAATAAGACCGTCTGATTTCACTTAATAATATATACGGGGATTCGTACATCAGGTTTAATGGAATACTATACAGATGAGAGGGGGATACTTTACGATAAAGTAAAGTATCACACTCGAAAAAAACACGCTTTTCTTAAAGGATATCTGGACATCTGGGTTGAAAGAGTTAGACACAACCCCCCAACATTGGATATTTTCGATCTTTATGCCTCTACAGGATTGTGCTATTGTGAAGAGGCTAAAAAGACAGGTCTGCCTGAAGTAATTTGGGATGGATCTGCTATTATTGCGGCTAAAGCCCTTTCACGATATTCCAAAGGACGACTCCTCTTTTTAAATTCATATAATACAGTTGAGAAAATGAGAAAATCGCAAATAAATAATTTAATTGCTTTATTAAGAGGGTTAGATTTCAAAAAGTCAAGTATTCTTATATCATCTCCGATAGAAGATGCTGTGACCGAAGCAAGCAAACATATTGATCCTAGATATCCCTCTTTATGGATACTTGATCCTTGTGCGGCATCAGATTTGCCTTGGAATATTGTTGAAAAAATAGGGAATATGCGAGCAACTTATGATTACAATGGTGAGATGAGAATCCGAAAACCAGAACTAATTATTTCGTTAATGACGGAAGATTTACAGAGATTTGTTGACATTAGGCCGGATATAATCAGTTCATCTTTGGGTATGAACGAGGAAATATGGAGACCCAAGTATGAAGAATTAAGGGGTGGGGGTCTGAACACAAGGGAGGCTATGATTGAACTTTATGCCGAAAAATTGTCTGAACTCTATGAAAAACCACCAATATTAGCTGCCGAGATTAACATAACAAATGAATCAGCTATTGCATATTGTATTTTACTATTAACCGATTCCCCAGCTGGACATTATATCGCTAAATTAAAATTATTACCAGAATTTAAACAATGGGAGATTACTGAATGGAGATTGAATGCTAGACAAATTACAGCAGAATTAAAAAGAGATCCAGCGCAAAAAACGTTATTCTAATAAATTTGTAAACTCCTTTTTATGTAGTATTTTTTCCCATACCCCTCCAATTTCTCAATTAGTTCCCTCTTAAATTTAGACCAATCCACATTGTTTTGCTGGGGGTTATAATTCAATTTCCCTATCTTGTAAAAATCTACAAAATCTTTTGTCAGATCGATTAATTCTAAAGATTGCTCCGGTATCCATACGGGTTCAAGAGAGACATAAGTGAAAATCCCAGAATCGTGCGCCTTTTTTAACGAGTCTATCCGCTCATTGGTCTTTGCCGCACCCTTTTCAATTTCAATTTGGTATTTCTCATCGGTAAAAACAAGCGTGGTTCCGTATTCACTTAATTCAGGCCGTGCGGATAAGAGATCAAAATCTCTTTCTGAACGTTTCCCTCCTTTTGTTAAAATTGAGACTTTCAGATTGTGATCATGGAGGATTTGTATCGCTTTTCTTGTGAGTTGTTCCCTTATGTCTAATGGTTGATACGGGTCTGTGGTGAAAGAAAGTAGAATTGTACGTTTTTCCCCGATTTTTCCTAGATTAATTGCATCCTTTTCAAATTTGGCGATAACATCTTTCCTGACCACGGGCTTACAAAATTCCTCTCTTGAAATATGCAGCGTAGCTGGAGCATAACAATAAGAGCAACAGTGGCTGCATCCCCGATAGAGATTAGCAGCTAATTCACAATACTCCCTTGCCCTACCCCGCGATTCGTAGATGATAGATGTGTTCATTTCCATTACCTTTTATGAGTTCCAAGAATTATAATTCATATGCGCGCCAGAACAACCGTGACCTATCACCAACCGCAAGCACGGTTGATCAACCGCCAACCTATCAGAACCCTGTCTATGGTTCCAAAAAATAAAGGACTCAGTCAATCCGGGATATTTTGAAGAGCGAATAGACCGGCACGCCATCAATATCCCTGATGCCGCGCTTATCGAAGATCACCCAGATGGCGACCGGTGTAGCGCCGTGCTTCTTGAGGTATTTCACGACTTCACGCATTGTATTCCCAGAAGTGATCACGTCATCCACAACAATGCAGCGCTCCTGTGCGATCTGGGCAAAATTTCCGCTGATCGATCCGACCGGGTGTTCGCTTGCGTTCTGTTTTGCCGGGTGGTAGATGGCCAGTTTTGCATCTTCCTGCACGGCAATAAGCGTGGCAAGGGGAATGCCGGAGAGGGCAATACCGACAATGACCCCGGCAGCAGGTGAAGACCTGAGTTCATCCTGCTGCGGCCCGTAAAACCGTTTCAGGAGCATCACGGCAATTTCATCCAGCATCGGTGCATGGCTGCTCACTGCGGTCCAGTCGATATGGACGTCTTTTGGAGCGGCGGAGCCTTTTGTCTGGGTGAGGAGCCAGGTCACCGTCTCCATGGAGAGCGAGAGCTCGTCTGCTATCTGGCCCGGGCTGTGCCCTTCCGAGAGGAGCAGTTTCGCCCTGCTGATCAGATCGTCAAGCGAAGACATGAAAAAGAAGATTCATCGGATTCTATTTAAGTTTTCGTCTGATTTTTGAGCCGCAGACGGGGCATTCCCCGCCGGTCTCGAAGTAACGGCCGCAGCCGCTGCACCGGTATTTCCAGACAACCTTCTTTGCCGGCCGCTGCAGAAGAGGATGTACAGCAATTCCCAGCTCCGATGCCACATTCTGGATGGCAAAGTCATCCGTAAAGACCGCCGCCCCCAGATCGAGGGCGAGGGCGAGCAGATCACAGTCTGTACCGGAAATCACGGGGGAATCGCGGGTTGTACGTGCAGCAGCCCGGACCCGATCCCCACTCTCTGCACTCGGAGAGATCACCTGCAATCCCTCAGCGGATAGTTTTTCATACCGGCATTTTGCGTGGAGGTCGATCAGTTCTGCGATTAGGGACGGGGTCGTGTACAGGGAACCGTTGACCGGGACTTCCGAGAAAAAAACCGTTGCATCAAGGACGCATTTCATGGACGCTACCTGTGATCGTGAACGAGCGGCAAGAAACCTGTGCCCCTTATCCGGAACGGAGCGCCGCAACGATATGCCCGGCGGCGGTGATCCTGCTGCAGCCCCGTTCAATCGTATCACTGCAGATGATGTCGCGTATACCACTTGCCTTCAGGTGGGCATAGGCGCCACCGATCAGGACCCCGTGGACACAGGATGCGTAAACTTCGTCTGCACCCTGGCGGTACAGCATCGCCGCAGCCGTCGCGATCGTCCCGCCGGTCGAGATGATGTCATCGACGATCACAACCGACCGCGATGCCGCGCCGAGCTTCTTGGGGGCCATCTTTACCTCACTCCCGCTCAGCCGTGTCTTTTCAAGGTGGTCACAGTCCCACCCGCCGACACCCGCCACGTCCCGGGCAAATGCCAGTGCACCATCATCGGGTGCGAGGATCAGCGGATCCTCGAGGCCCATGGATTTGATGTAGCACCCCATCTCGGAGGCAAGGGAGATATTGGATGCCGGGATACCGAAATACCCGAGCACCCGTTGCTCATGGATATTGACCGTGAGGCAGCTGGCCACCTCCTCCCCAAAGAGGTGCGCAATCGCGCGGGCACTGATCGGTTCTCCAGTCCGGAACTGCTTGTCCTGGCGTGCATATCCCATGTAGGGGATGATTAACCGGTTAGTCGAGTCGTCACAGGCATCGATCAGGAGGAGCAGCTGGACCAGCGCATCGTTGTCCGTGATACTTCCCACGATTATCGTCTCGTCATCAAGCTCCCCGGTAGCGAGGTAGAGTTCACCGTCAGGAAAACGGGAGAATTGTACATCGACAACCGTCGTATCGAGCGCTTCGGCGATTCGGGCCGCAAGAATCTGGGATCGTTCCGTGCTGATCACTTTCATGGTACCGTTCCTTACGCAGCTGGGGTGGAAGCGTGGACAGCTGCTTTTACTATGTACCCATCAGTCTTCGTATTTTTATGCATTGTTTTTCAGCCGGAACATAATTGGCAGTCTTGTTTCTGCACTCAGCTGAAAGTACTTAAACTATTATGCATCAATTTATATAGACTCTGAAGGGTACAAGAGGTAAAATTCCCAATGGAAATTTCTGAACAATCAGTGCCGGTGCATGATGAGAGCCGCACCGAACATCAGGACATCATCACCCCGCCGGCTGCTCAGCCAGCCGCCCAGGAAGTCGCCGGGGCCTCCTCCCAGATTGAAGTACCGGCCAAATTGATCGACCAGGTGATCGGCCAGGAGCATGCTGTCGAAGTGATCCGGAAAGCTGCGATCCAGCGACGGCACGTCATGATGATCGGGAGCCCGGGGACCGGCAAGTCCATGCTTGCAAAGGCGATGGCCGAGCTCCTCCCCAAAGAGGAACTGCAGGATATTCTAGTCTATCCCAATTCCGATGATCCCAACAACCCGGTCATCCGGACCGTTGCCGGGGGCCGCGGCAAGCAGATCGTCGCCGCCCACAAAGCGGAGGCCAAAAAGAAGATACAGTTCAGGAACACCCTTCTGATGATACTTCTCATCGGCATCATCGGCTATGCATTTATCACGTACCAGTGGTTGATGGGGATCATCGCGGCCGCTTTTGTCTTCATAGCATTGCGGTATACCACGCCACGGGAGGAAGCGATGGTGCCAAAACTCCTCGTTTCCAATGATATGAAGAACATCGCACCGTTCATCGACGGTACCGGCTCACAGGCAGGCGCACTCCTCGGCGACGTCCGGCACGACCCGTTCCAGAGCGGCGGGCTGGAAACTCCCGCACACGACCGGGTCGAGGCCGGTGCAATTCACCGGGCACACGGCGGTGTGCTGTTCATCGATGAGATCAACACGCTGACACCCCACTCCCAGCAGAACCTGCTCACGGCGCTCCAGGAAGGGGAGTTTCCGATCACCGGCCAGAGCGAGCGCTCGAGCGGTGCGATGGTCCGCACCGAACCGGTACCCTGCAGGTTTGTGATGGTCGCCGCCGGGAACCTTGACGCCATACAGGGTATGCATCCGGCGCTCCGTTCGCGTATCCGCGGGTATGGGTATGAAGTATATATGGCGGAGAGCATGGAGGATACGCCGGAAAACTGTCAGAAATATATCCGGTTTATCGCGCAGGAAGTGAAAAATGACGGGAAGATCCCGCACTTTCACCCGAGCGCGATTGACGAGATCATCCGCGAGGCACGCCGGCGCTCGAACCGGAAGGGGCACCTCACCCTGAAACTTCGTGATATGGGAGGGCTCATCCGGGTCGCCGGCGACATCGCCCGGCAGGAAGGAGCGACGCTGACTACAGCGGCACATGTGGTCACGGCAAAGAAGACGGCACGGTCGATCGAAGACCAGGTCTCTGACGAAGTCACCAGGCACCTCCGGGAGTACGAGATGACCGTTGTCGAGGGAACGCGGATCGGCCGGGTGAACGGGCTTGCCGTCACCGGGAGCGACGCCGGTTCGGTACTGCCGATCATGGCGGAAGTAACCCCGGCTATCGGGAAGGAAGGCGGGGAAGTTATCGCGACCGGGCTGCTCAAGGAGATCGCTCAGGAGTCTATCAAGAATGTCAGTGCGATCCTGAAAAAATTCACCGGCAAGGATGTGAAGAACATCGATATCCACATCCAGTTCATCGGTACCTACATGGGAGTGGAGGGGGATTCCGCATCCATCAGCGTTGCGACTGCCGTGATCAGTGCGATCGAGGGGATCCCGGTCCGGCAGGACGTTGCCATGACTGGTTCCCTATCGGTCCGCGGGGACGTGCTGCCGGTCGGCGGAGTGACTTACAAGATCGAGGCGGCGGTGAAAGCCGGGATAAAGACCGTGCTGGTTCCCCGTATGAACATCAACGACGTCCTGATCGAGGAGCAGTACAAGCCCCTCGTGACGATTATCCCTGTTGATACGATTGACGATGTGCTCAAGAATGCGCTGGTCCCGGAGAACGCGGAAGGATTCCTTACTAAACTCAGGAAGATGGCGATGCGATCGACCGTGATGATCGCAGAAACGCCTGTCGTCAACAAGACCGTGGCGTGAACGCGATGCCCGGCAGCCGGTATTACGACCTGCGACACGTGACCGGGCAGGTCACCCATATCGATATCGACAACGGTGTTGTCGAATCTGCCGGCACCTCGTTTTTCAGCAAGGCCGTGATCAGGGTTCTCGGCCCCCGCGGATGGGGTATTCTGCAAATTGACAATTACATCCCCCTTCCCGGAAAATTTGCCGAACTTCTCGAGTCGGCCGGCAGGCTCGCGCAGGTTACCGAAGAACCGGTCAGCCTTGCGGACGTCTCCCGGGCGGTCATTCCGGTTCCTGCGGTGCAGGAAGACTGCCGTGACGTGAGCATCGAAGAGAAGTCCATGCTTCTCGCTGAGATCGAACGTGCCGCGATCCATCCGCGGGTCGTCAGCCGGCGGGCTGGCTACCTGGAAAGGATTGAGAATGTTAGGTTTTCCGATAGTTCCGGCGACGAATACGCTTACGGGATCTGCCGCTCCGGTTTTTCGGTGATGGCCGTAGCCTCACATAACGGGGATATCCAGATGGGGTACGAACGCGAACACTCCATTCACGGCTTCAACCTCCGGCACCGGCAGGAGACCGGTAAAAAAGCGGCGGATATCGCGGTCGCGCTACTGGACGCCGGTGCGGTAAAAGGGGGGAAGATGCGTGCCGTCCTTGACCCGGAACTTGCAGGTGTTTTTGCCCACGAAGCAGTGGGGCACGCGAGCGAAGGGGACCTTATCCACGAGGGAAATTCTGTCCTCAGGGACATGATCGGGAAAACGATCGGCAGTGCGCACCTCACTATCGTGGACGACCCTGCGATTCCCGAGTTCGGGTTCGAGCCGGTCGATGCGGAGGGTGTAGCTGTCGGCCGGACAGAGATCATAAAAAATGGCATGGTAAATGCATTCCTCCATGACCGGGAGACCCTTGCGGCAGTGGGAAACGGGATCGCCGGCCATGCCCGTGCCATGCCGGGTGAGCCCCCGCTCGTGCGGATGAGCAACACCTTTATCGAATCGGGCGATGCGACGACCGATGAAGTCTTTGCTGAATGTAAAAACGGGATCTTTCTTGTGGGTTCCCGGGGAGGCCAGGTCGATCCGGGCCGCGGCATATTCCAGTTCAATGCCGAGTACGGGTACCTTATCGAGCGGGGTGAGCGCACGCGGATGGTACGCGACGTCTCGCTCTCCGGGGAGATCCTCTCGACCCTTCACGGGATCGTGCTCTGCGGCAACGAGCGGGTGATGCATCCTGGATATTGTGGAAAGGGCGGGCAGAGCGTGCCGGTGAGCGACGGTGCGCCGCATGTTCTCCTTTCCGAAGCGGTGGTGGGCGGCAGTGGAATGGATTGAGGCGCTGGTACGGGAAGGCGCAAAGCGGGTCGAAGAGATCGAGGTCTATTATGCCGCGGGTACCTCGGTCTCAGCCGACCTGAAACAGCGTCGCGTGAGCCTGTGCACTTCTTCCCGCGACTGCGGACTCTGTATCCGGACCGTTGATAAGGGGAGGATCGGGTCGTCGAGCACCAACGACCCGGACCAGTGGCGGGCCTGCCTTGATGCAGCCATTGCGAGCGGAAGCCTTGCCACGCCCCAGGCATGGGAGGGACTGCCGGATCCGGCACAGATACCGGACGCCGATCTCTCATTTGATCCTTCCTTACCGGTCGAGCCGGATCACACCCGGGACCTGCTCTCGTCCCTGCTCGAGGGGGCGGCGAAATATCCCGACGCCACAATCACATCAGGTTCTGCGGGGCTTGCTACCGGGAAGGTCATCCTCGCCAACAGTCGTGGGATCCGGTACTCGTCCCGGCAGACCGGTATCTCGGTCTCGCTGGAAGCGATCAGCGGGCAGTCCACCGGGTATGAATTCGACCATGCAAGCTTCCGGGAGCAGGTCGATCCACGGTCCGTGGGCGAACGGGCAGCCTTTTTTGCATCCCGTTCTGCGGGTGGAGAGGATATCGTGACGGGCGGGTACGATATCATCCTCTCGCCCATTGCTTATGCCGACCTGCTCTCCAATGTCTTTGTGCCGGCGCTCTCCGGGCGGAACGTCCACCAGGGACGTTCGCGGCTTGAGGGGAAGATCGGCGAATCCGTCACGGCACCCGGTATCTCGATGTTCGATGACCCCCACATCAGCAGGGCAAACGGGAGCACCTGGTGGGATGCCGAGGGGACCCCGACCAAGCGGGTCGATTTTGTCCGGGACGGCGTCCTCGAGCAGTTCGCGTACGACCTCAAGACTGCGTACCGTTTCGGCAAAACGACGACCGGCAGTGCAGTCCGCGGTGGTTTCACCGGCATTCCCTCTATCGGGCACCACAACTTCATTGTCGACGGGAAGCGGGAAGATATCACCGGCGAACGTGCCGTGTACGTGCACAGTGTTGTAGGAGCACACACGGCAAACCCGATGAGCGGGGATTTCTCCGTGGAGATCGGAAACCCGTTCTGGATGGAGGCCGGGGAATTTGCGACGCCCATACGGAGCGCCATGCTGGCCGGCAACGTCTTTGACCTGCACCGGGAGATCGCCGGCCTCGGCAGGGGGAGCCGCGCCATCGGTTCGTACATCCTGCCTTCGATAAGAATTAATAAGCAGCATATCATTGGTAAGTAAATATGACCAATCTCATCCTTGCTGCGGTTCTCATTATCGTAATCGCCGCACTTGCATATTACTTCGTGAAAAAATTCGCGGTGCTGGTCATCAACGCGATCCTCGGCCTCATCGTGCTGTTCTGCCTGAACTACTTCCATGTAATGCAATGGATCGGCCAGTCCGATCTTGGTTACAGCATTGCCACGATCATTGTCAGTGCCATCGGCGGGGTACCGGGCGTTTTGATTCTCATCCTGCTCAAAATCTTCGGGATATCAATCTAAAAGGGCCGCGAACCTTCGGCAGCCGGATACAACTCAGGTTTTGTAGAAACATTCCCCCGGCACGTGTCATGCCCGTTTGCGGCACGGGCCGGTTCGTGGACATCCCTCTCATTCCTGATGTTCAGTCCGTTCCGGAACGATACGAGACCATCGTGTGGCAAACACCAGAGATTATGGACCTGATAACGGAAGAAAAATGTCCTTTCATTGTTGTCCTGCACGTCAAGTGCTAAAAAAGATTCATGGAGCAGACCGGGCTGTAATCATTACGGCCCCCGGTTACAAGATCCCTGATGATCTCTCCAGAGCGTTCTAAACAGCGTTTTTAAAAGACATTCGCCTCAGAGTAAACCAGGACCTGGTCGCGCTCGATCTCGTACGGCTTGATCTCACGCGAATGTGCGGACATCCTCATCTTCACTACTTCGAGCGCGAGATGCACATCGGTCAGGTCTTTATGCCGCATAAACCTCAACAGAATCACGGTATCGGAAAGGTACTCAATCAGGGCATGCCGGCTTGAAAAGACATTGTCCTTATCCGTCTCCGAAGTCATCATGATGGTGCATTCCTTGTCTCTCAGGCCCTCCACGAACCGGAACATCTCATGGCGCCGGTCGGCATCAGTCTCGTAGAGGTCTTCGAACAGGGAGATAGGATCGATCACCACCCGGCTGGCATTAACCTCGCTGATCAGGTTCGGGAGCTCGTTTTTTATCCGGTTGTTTGCCAGATCAAAATCAGTCGGATCGAGCTTGATGACAAACAGGGACTTGTTCAGGTACGGCTCTACATCCCAGCCCTTCTGTCGCATATAACCCATAATCCGGTCCTCCCGCTCCTCAAGGCTGATGTAGATCACGTTCTCCCCGTTTTTCAGCCCATCCCAGACGAATTCAAGGGAAAAGGTTGTCTTCCCGGTACCGTAGGTGCCGATGATCGCACAGATGCTGCCGGGGATTAGGCCGCCCCCGAGCATATCATCAAGTCCGACAATCCCGACTTTGACGCGCTCCTCGCTCATATGACCACCCTGATGTTGCTGACCTCGAATCCCCCGGATGTGGATATACGGACGGCAAATTTCACGAGGTCTTGTTCTTCCAGGTGGGGCATTACCCCCCGGAACTTTTCGAAATAGATCACGCGCTGGCGGCGTGCACTTGTACTCTCCTCCCACCGGAAGAGAATGACCGCGTCAACGATATCGGCAAGCTCCGCTTCCTTTGCTGCGTCCAGGATTCCCTTGCTGAGCAGGAGATAGATAGTAATATTCCTCTTTTTCGATATCCGCTGGAGACCGCGGAGAAATCCCGTCAGGTCCCGCCAGAGATTCGGGAGGGAAGTCTGGGTTGCGATATTGGTAACGGAATCCAGGATAAATACGCTCCCGTCCTCTGCCGCATTGAAAATCTCCGAGAGCCTGAAAAAAATATTCTCATGTTCGGAACGCTTTTGCAGCCGGGTCAGGGTGTCGCTGTGGCTATACCATTCATCCGGGACGATGCTGCGGTCGAAATAGAGACCCGAAAGATCGTCAAACCGGATAGTGCCGACAGCCTCCATGATCCCCGGGGCAGGAAACGACTGGACGATCTCCTGCCGGACATCATCTTCATGCCGCGTGAAGGTGATATACCGGATCTTTTTCGGGACGAGGACATCCGGCCCGGGCGATCCTTTCATCAATACCAGCGTATTGACGATGGAACTATAGATGAACTCGTAATTTCCTGCGCCAATCTCCCCAAGAAGGAGGATCATCGATCCGGAGGGCACACCGCCACCGAGGGTGGGATCCAGTGAAGCGATCCCGGTCGGCACCTTTGTCTGGTGGGGGTCCATCATCCGGCACTCCCGTAAATACAGCCGCAGATTCGCACAAAAAACTCTCTTTTGGCGCTATGATAAAGATATCTGTCCCTCCTGAAAAATGATAGGTCTGAATCCTCCGGCGTGACCCGTACCATGAGTTGATGCCGCGGTTCCCGTAATCTTTCGTTACGATCCCGTTCCTGAATATGCCATGAAAAACACTGCGATTGTCAAAGACCGGACCCGGGTGCAGAGAACGGTTGACCTGTTAAAGATATCTTTTTATATCGTCTCCATTCTGCCCCCGCTTCCGGCGACGATGGCTCCCTCCGGGAGCGTCTTAATGTCACGCCAGACATCTCTGCAAAGCGGGCTCTGCCCCCTCTGCCATAAATTGCTGACGGGGGCCCTCATGGAATTTTCAAACACGCAATTCGCAGCCAACGCTCCAACGACTGGATATAAAACACTATTTATAGAATAATCCCCCGAACTATAAACCAAGAGGAATAAGTGTACACGGGGGATGGAGATCGGTCGTATGCGGTTGTCGGAATTCTTTCACGGTGCGCGGAAAAACCAGTCGGATTCAGTTCCGGAGACCGTCAATAAGTCGGGGCCCGTGATCCGCGATCCCGGTGCTGCTTCTGCCGCTCCGCAGCATGTATCCGAGCAATCCGGGATAACCGCGAAGGAGACAACCGGTACGGGATTCGGCCGGTATCTCCGGTTTTTTAAAAAGAAGGGGCCGGCTGTTATCGAGGAATACGATTTTTCGCGCCACGGTACGCTTGTCGAAGCTCAACTGCCGGAGGGCTACGAGCTCCTCGACAAATACTGGATAGAAGAAGGACGGACTCAGGTATATATCGCCATGAACAAAAAGAGCAACCAGATCGAGTATCTCCTCTTCGAACCTCCGCTCTCGAACTTCGAGTACGAACTGCTCGAACGGCTTCACGAGGATCTCAGGGACGTCCTGATCCTGACTTCAGATGAGCTCAAACGGGATCGCCGGAAGATCCTGTTCGAGAAGATGTACAGCCTTCTCGATGATTACGGTCTGGACCTTGAACCGTCCACGCTCTTCAGGCTCCAGTATTACCTGGCCAGGAATTTTATCGGGTGGTCCCGGATCGATCCGCTGATGAAAGATTCCCACATTGAGGACATATCCTGCGACGGAAGCAGGATCCCGATCTTCCTCTACCACCGGAAATACCGGAACATCAGGACGAACATCGCGTTCGAACCCGATGTCCTCAACTCGCTCGCTATCACGCTTGCCCAGCGTTCCGGTAAGCACATCTCATCGGGATCCCCCCTGCTGGATGCCACCCTTCCCGATGGTTCGCGGCTTCAGCTGACCCTTGGCACGGAAGTAACGACCCGGGGAACCTCGTTTACCATACGGAAGTTCCGGGAAGATCCGTTCTCGCCCATCGAACTGATGGAAAACGGCACCTTCACCAGCGACGAGCTGGCGTATTTCTGGCTCGCCATCGAGAACAACAAGAGCCTGCTTTTTATCGGGGGGACTGCTTCCGGAAAGACGAGTTCGTTAAACGCGGTCTCCTTATTCATCCCGCCTGCAGCAAAAGTGGTGAGCATCGAGGATACACGGGAGATCACCCTGTACCACGACAACTGGATCGCGAGCGTGACCCGCGAAGGGTTCACTGAGGGCGGCAACGCGATCAGCATGTTTGACCTGCTCCGGGCGGCAATGCGGCAGCGGCCGGAATACATCCTTGTTGGGGAAGTGCGGGGACCGGAGGCCCAGACCCTGTTTCAGGCCATGAATACCGGCCACACCACGTTCTCAACGATGCATGCGGGGAGTGTCGATGCCGCCATCCACCGCCTTGAAAGTGAGCCGCTGAACGTCCCGCGTAACATGGTCCAGGCGCTCAACATCATCAGCGTCCAGGCGCTCATCTATCGTGGGACGGAACGCGTCCGGCGGGCGCAGGAGGTCGTGGAGATCGCCGGTATCGACCCGTCAACCGGAAACCTGCGGGTCAACAACGTCTTTGTGTATGATCCCGTCTCCGATCGGGTGACCTATACCGGCAGGTCGCAGGTGTACAGCGATATCGCCCAGAAACGCGGATTGAACAGTGAGCAGCTCGAGGTGGAGATCAAGGTGCGGAAAAACCTCCTCGAGGAGATGAAAAAGCAGGGGATTATCGATTACATCTCCGTCGCATCACTCTTCCACCGCTACCACATCAACCGGGGTGAGGTCCTTGCCAGCATGTCGGATCTCAAAAAGGTACTATGATGGGCATCCGGAATCATTTCCTCAAGTGGATTCACCGGGATATCCTGAAGTATAACCGTCTTCATTCCGATATGATCTCGGCACGCGTGGGATTGACCCTTGACCAGTACCTCTGGCGCTCGGCAAAAATTGCCCTGCTTGCTGGTATCCTGTTCGGGGTTCTGGGCTATCTGGTCAGTGCCTTTTTAACCCTGCAAATCAGTTCAGGCCGTGGAGTATACAACGTTTTCAATATCCAGCTGCCGGATGTAATCAGTATCGCATCTGCTTCCGTAGTTTTCAAACCTCTTTTTGTTCTTTTCTCGTTCATCATCGGGACCTGTATCGCGTACGCCCTCCTCCTCCGGTTCCCGGCCATCGAGAAAAAGAACCGGGAGCTGAAGATCAACCTTACTCTCCACAACGCGGTCGCGTATATGTATGCGATGAGGCGGGGTGGGGCGCAGCTGATGGACACATTTTATGCACTTTCCGAAAACGCGAATATCTACGGGGAGATTGCACTTGAGTTTCGCCAGATCGTGAGGGATGCGGATTTTTTTGGTTATGATGTCATTACTGCCGTCCGCCATCTTGCCGGGACCACGCCGTCTGCGAACCTGAAGGATTTTCTTCAGGATCTGCTCTCCATCATAGAAAGCGGGGGCAGTATGGTGGATTTTCTCGAATCGAGGGTCCGTCTCTACCAGGATGAGGCCCGGTTCGAGCAGAAACAGTTTCTCAACATCCTCTCCATGGTGGCGGAATCTTACGTGACCCTCTTTGTCGCCGGGCCGCTCTTCCTGATCATCATCATGGTGGTGATGGGATTGATGGGCGGACCTGCAGTTCTCCAGCTTTCCTTGATGGTCTACCTGTTCATCCCGATCGGGTCGCTCATCTTCATCGTTCTCATCGATCTTATCTCTGTAAAAGTGGAAAAGACAGAGCGGTATGTACGGGCAAAACCGCTCAACACGTACGCCGATGTGCCGGTGATCGCAAAAAACGGGGAAGAACCGCTGTTCGAACAGTTGAGAAAATACGACCGGATCAGGAACCTGAGCCATTTTATCCGGCACCCTTTCGAAAGTTTCGCCAGCGATGTGAACCTGACGCTGTACATTACCGTCCCGGTTGCAATCCTCTACGCGATGGCCGCGCTTTTGAGCGCCCCCCATTATACGGATATCGAGATATTCATTGAGGTCGTGGACGATCATATGATCATCGCGCTTTTGATCGTCCTCATCCCGTATGCAGTATTCTATGAGGTATGGGCACGGAAAGCGTCGGGGATCCAGTCAATGATCCCGGACTTTCTGGAACGGATGGCCGGCATCAACCGGGTCGGGCTCACACTCATACAGGCGATCGGGATTATGGTGAATACCAACTTGGGAATCCTGAGCTATGAAATCCGGCGGATCAAGCGCGACCTGGACTGGGGGGGGAACGTCACCGAAGCGCTGATCCGGTTTGAACAGCGGATCAGCACCCCGGCCATCGCACGGACGGTGACCCTCATCACCAAGGCGAGCGAGATGAGCGAGCAGATCGGGGAAGTGCTCACCATCGCCGCAAGCGATGCCAAGATGAGCGAGAACCTTAAACGGGAACGTCACTCGGAGATGTTCATTTATACGGCCATCGTTTATCTTTCGTTTTTCGTATTCCTCTTTGTTGTCGCCATCCTCTCCACCCAGTTCCTTCCGGTGCTCGCCCATGTGGGCACTTCCGGCGTCCCGGCTGCAGGGCCGCTGGCGGGAATCGGTACCGTCCCTATCAAAACCATCGATCGCCTTCTCTATCATGCCTGCCTGATCCAGGCTCTCTTCTCCGGGCTGATTGCCGGTCAGATGGGGGAATCATCGCTGGCAGCAGGTGTAAAACATTCCTGTATCCTCCTGATCATATCGCTCGTGGTGTTCAATTTCCTGATCGTATAACCATCAGGATCTGATAGTTTATTAAAAAATCACGGGAGGATAAACATAAATAATTAGATGAAGATGTCGTACTGAGGTGATTGGAATATGTGTACCGTTGGTGGGCCGGTGGATATGGATATCCCGCCGGATCGGGTCAGGGGAAAAGACTACCGGTGCAACGAGTGCGGGGAACGGTTCAAAAGCGTTGGCAAACACGCTATGTGCCCCAGCTGCCAGTCAGAAAATGTCACCGCACTATGAATTATCCTCTCCTTGATGACGTCCTGCTCGTCCGGGGAAACCACTCTTTTTTGCTTGTTGCGAAGGTAAGTGATCCATTCGCGCTCTGCATCGAGACTTTCAGTGAGGAATATTGCCAGGGTGTATCAGCCGGCGATCTGGTTGTTGTATCCGCCCCGGAGGACGGTGCCGTGCAGCCTGCCCTCATGCTCCTTGAGCTCGTCCGGTCGTACCATATTCCCCTGCTCGTTCTCCCAAAAGACCATCCGGGTTCAAAAAGGATCTCGTACGTTGTGTCCGTTGGGCCGGAGATCCTGACAGATTGTTCCATCCGGCGGGGGACTCACCCGGAGCAGCACCTCATCTGCTCTGCCGGGGAACTCTCCGGCATCCGGTTATCCGGGTCGGGAAACGGGGTCGATATATCGCCTTTTCCGGAATCGCTCACGGTTGAACGAATAAATCCTCGTTAACGTAAGGAATTACTCCGGAATCCTTCCGGCACCCTTTTATTTTCGTTTCCAATTCGGGCAGCAGAGCGTAAATAACAATACATATATGGTTTTTTTCCCCACATATTGTACTGCCGTGAGAGGAGGGTTGGATGAAAACTGAGGTCCTACGCGACATCAAAAAAACGGAAGAAGAATACCAGTCGATGATCAGTGCAGCTCAGGAGGAGAAGAAACAGAGACACTCCCAGGCCGAGCTGGAATCTGATAACCTGATCACCAAGGCGCAGAGCAATGCTGAACAATACAAAAAGCTGAAACTGGACGAAGCACGGCGCCAGGCAGCAGGGAAGCACGCTGAAATCATGAACACGGGGAATCAGCGTGCAGCGTCACTGAAAGAGAGAGGAAGATCGAACCTTTCAAAGGCGGTGCAGCTGCTGGTTTCGCGGTTCAGGGAGCAGCTGCATGTTAACGCCTGAACAGATGAGCCGGCTGCTCATCGTGGCATCGCGGGACCAGATGCGTCCGGTCATTGCCGAGCTTTACCGTTTTCACCTGTTTCATATCGAGGATTTTGTCGACCAGGGGAGCGGGGACTACGAAGGTTTCCGGATCGGCACGCCCCTTGCCGGAGCCACCGAGGCTTCCGGTGATCTCATCAAGGTCAGGGCGATGGAGAATGTCCTTTCTATCCATGGAGAAGACGTGGAACCCGCTGGGAAACAATCTCCGTCCGAATTCCGGGCAAGGATCGAGCGCGAGCTTCCCGGCCTGGAAAGCGAAGTCGAGACGCTCACCGGAAGGCGTTCGAAACTGGAGACGAAGGCAAAGGAATACGAACAGAAGATCGCCGAGATCGAACCGTTCAGTTGCATCCCGCTCGACCTCGACCTGTACCGGGGCTACAGGAATTTTACCGTGTTTGCCGGCACGGTAACCCGCGAGGTTTCCCTTGCTGTGCCCAACGAGACGTTCGGGACGAAGATCAAAGACCGGCACTTTGTTGTTGTCATCACTCCCAATGAACACCGGGGCGAAGTGGAGAAGGCGCTTCAGGGAGCGGGGTTCCAGTCAGTGCCTGTCCCGGACGAGACAGGAGTGCCGCAGGAGCGCATCGACTTCTATACCTCGCAGATCGCTGAAGCAAAAAAGGAGATCGACGAGATCAACCGGAATCTGGATGCGATGAAGCGCGACAACACCGGGTTTCTTGCCGCATGCGAGGAGGTCCTGAAGGCCGAGGTCGAACGGACCGAGGCACCGCTCCGGTTTGCTACCACGAACGAGACCTTCGTGGCGGAGGGCTGGGTCCCTGCAAAAAGCGTTGCCGAGGTGAGCGGGGCCCTGGAAAAGGCGACCGGTGGCCGGATCTTTGTCACCGAGGTTCCTGTCGATCCCGAGCATGACGCGGTACCGGTGGAATACAACAACCCGCGGTTTGCACGGCCCACGCAGATGCTGATGGACATCTATTCCCGGCCGACATACACCGAGATCGATCCCACGCTCATGGTCTCTATCGTCTTTCCGCTCTTTTTCGGCCTGATCCTCGGGGACGTCGGATACGGGCTTGTCCTGCTCGCGATGGTCTTTCTGCTCCGCAGGTTCCTCAAAGGTGAGGAAGGCCAGCAGCTCCTGACGACCCTGCGGAACGCGAGCATATCGACCATCTTTTTCGGCCTGCTCTTCAGTGAGTTCCTCGGTTTTGAACTGCCCTGGAAACCGATCCTCTTCTCCCGCCACCTGAATATCGGCGGGGAAGCAGGCGCGGCGGGACCGGCGATCCCCGAACTGATGATCATGGCGATCTGGATCGGCATCCTGCATATCACGCTCGGCCGTGTTCTCGGCATGGTGAACCATGCCCGGCAGGACCACGGGGCACACCGGATGAAGGCGGTCCTTGCCAACTTCGGCTGGATTGCCGTCATGTGGGGCATTCTCGTCGCCATCTGGTCGGTCTTCGCGATGCCGTACATGCCGGACCTGTCGAAGCTGCCGGCGATTGGGGCAGGAGTGCCGCTGGGTGTCATTGTTGGCGTGGTACTTATCGCGCTCGGTCTCGTGTTGATCGCACGGGATGCCGTGCTTGACATCGTTGAAATCCCGACGATTCTTTCCCATGTGCTCTCCTATGCACGTATCGTCGCGGTCGGGCTCTCGTCAGTCGCAATCGCCATGGTTATAAACTACATGGCCATCGGTCTGTTCATCGGGCCCCAGCTGAAAAATATCTCCATTGTTGGCATTATCATCATCATTGCCGGCGTTCTGGTGTTTATCATCGGGCACCTGCTCAACACAGCGCTCGGCATCCTGGGTGGCGGACTCCACTCGATCAGGTTGCACTATGTCGAATTCTTCACCAAATTCTACAAGGGTGGAGGCATAAAGTACAATCCGTTTGGCATGAAACGAAGATTTACGGAGGATTAAAAATGGT
>Ga0326727_10011687_pt1 | contig 20310 bp, 19 predicted proteins | sample MB2enrmetagenome_FD_207643 | JGI IMG/M metagenome (GOLD analysis project Ga0326727, IMG submission 207643) | Lab enriched peat soil microbial communities from McLean, Ithaca, NY, United States - MB29MY | ecosystem: Environmental > Terrestrial > Soil > Wetlands > Peat | place: USA: New York...
TTCCGGAAGGGGTAGAAGAACAGCCGAACGAAAGCAGAAGCAATAAGCCGACAACTGTGGCCGCACAAAACTTTTTCATTACAGCCTCCTTGATTTCTGATTCATGCCAGGGGAACGCGCAAATTTTCAAGCCGATTTTACTCTCATTAATGGCGATAGAGCAACACCTGGGAAAGAACTACTTGCTCGAGTTCGCCAAAAAAAAGGCTCCGCGCTTTCTGCGTACGCCGCGACTGGGCGGCGAATGCTGAGCGCCTAGAGCCGAAATCTGTTTTACATCCCCCGGTCGCGGAGTGGTACACTTCGGGATCGATCATTTGGAGTGACAGGATAACTATGGCTGATGACCAATTTCGTTCAGGACATCCCTTGAGAGTTGCATTACTCGTCCCCGGCATCATTTTGCTGGCCGTTGTTGCCCAAGGCATTTTCCGGGCCGGAGGTTCTCCCGGCATCAAAATTGATCCGGGCGCGGCGGTCATCGGGAAACGAACACTTGTCAAAATCGAGCTTTCCGAACCTCGACGCGGCTTGACCCACGTAACGGTTGAACTCGTGCAGGGCGACAAAACGGCGAAACTCGAGGACAAAAAATACCCGGTCTCTTCCCAGTTCGCATTCTGGGGCGCCAAAACCGCCAAAGATCGATTGATAGTTGAGGCGGGCCGGCAGACCCTTCCCACCCTGACCGGTGGGACCGCCGTCATTCGAGTGACGGCCGAAAGAGCGGGTACGTGGCTTCGGAGCCCGAATCCGAGCGTAGAGGAAGTTGTCCTGCCGGTTCGATTGACACCCCCGTCTCTGCAGGTTACCTCAACCCAGACCTATGTGTCCCAGGGTGGGTGCGAAGTCGTCGCCTATCGCGTCGGCGAATCCGCGGTGCGCGATGGGGTTCGCGCAGGCCCGTGGTGGTTTCCGGGGTTCCCGCTGCCCGGCGGCGGCAAGCAGGACCGGTTCGCGTTTTTTGCCGTGCCCTATGACATGGCGCAACCCGAGGTGCGTCTGGTCACCGAGGATGCCGCGGGGAATACGGCGGAAATGGGATTCATCGACAAGTTCTTCCCGAAGCCCTTCCGATCAGATAACATCGACCTCGACGATGCCTTTATGGGGAGGGTCGTCCCGGAAATTTTATCGCAATCTCCGGAAATCAAAGACCGCGGCAACCTGTTGGAGAACTACCTCGCCATCAACCGGGAGTTGCGCCAGAAGAACGGTGAGGCCATCAAGGCGCTGGCACTGAAATCGAAGCCTGCCTTTCTGTGGACCAAACCATTTTCCATGATCCGGAATGGCAAAGTCATGTCTGCTTTTGCCGATCGAAGAACCTATAGGTATCAGGGAAAAGTTGTCGATCACCAGGATCACCTCGGCTTCGACCTGGCCGTGACGAAGCAGTTTCCGATCCCGGCGGCCAACGACGGTACGGTGATGAGCGCCCGGTATTTCGGAATCTACGGTAATGCCGTCTTAATCGATCATGGCTATGGCTTGATGAGCATTTACGGTCACCTCTCTTCTATCGGAGTGACGGAAGGACAGAAGGTTGCGAAAGGGGACATCATCGGCCGAACCGGCGAGACCGGCCTGGCCGGCGGCGATCATTTGCATTTCTGCACCATTCTTCAAGGGCTTCCCGTCAATCCCGTGGAGTGGTGTGATGGGCACTGGATTCAGGACCGCATTGCGAAGAAGCTGGGCCCCGCTTTTGCCTTTTCGCCTCGATAAAAAATTGGAGATGGCCCGCGGAAGATTTTAGCTTCGGTCCCTATTGATTCATTTCGACTTTATAATACAAAGTACTTGACAATTTTATTTTTTCTGGGACAATCGAGCCATTTGGAGGCGTTCCTATGATGATAGATCCGCCCAATGCGCAATCTGCCCGTGAGAACCTGCTCTATATCCGGAGGACGCTGGAAGCTGCCGGACAGCTGACTGCCGTGCCGGGGAAGGGCCTGATTGTGGCAGGACTCATCGCTATCGCCGGGGCTGTTTTCAATGGCTTTGTTACCGGGGCGCCGTGGGCCTGTGGACCGTATCCGCGCACTGCCCTCGCGGCGTGGGGGCTGGTTCTTTGCGTTTCCCTGGCGATTGTTTGTTACGGGATTTACCGGAAGAGTCTGCAGCTGTGTGCTCCGATTCAGCCCCCGCTGGTCCGCAAGCTTTTATGGAGCCTTTGTCCTGCTCTTTTTGTCGGAGGGCTGCTCACGCACCTTGCCGTCAGATCGAACAACCTGGATTGGTTGCCGGTCATCTGGCTGGGCTGCTATGGCGCTGCGGTCACAAACGGCGGGCAGGTGTCGGTTGCTCCGATCCGCTACATGGGCGTCTGCTTTCTTGTGGCAGCAGGGTGCGCGGCCGCGTCGCCGCCAAGTGCCGGCCTGGCTTGGCTTGCTCTCGGATTTGGATGGCTGCACCTGGTTTATGGTGTTTACATTGCCTGGAGGCACAATGGCTAAGAAGCAAACAGCGACGCGTCCCACTCCCAACGAACTGGACCCGATCATCCACGAACGCCTGCGCCTGGGAATACTCTCTGCACTCGTGGTGCAGGAATCGCTCTCGTTTACGGAACTGCGTGATCTTCTCAAGACCACCGACGGCAACTTGAGCGTACAGGCCCGGCGGCTGGAATCGGCCGGGTACGTCGTTTGTGACAAAAAATTCGAAGAGCGAAAGCCCAAGAGCACCTATCGTCTCAGTCCTGCCGGGCGGGTTGCTCTTGAAGAGTACCTCGAAACTCTCTCCAGTCTTCTCCCGGATCTTGCTCGCGTGCGGAATTCGGGGGAGGGCGCAGTGCGAACCGGAGTCCACCCTCTTCCATCTCACAGCTGAATCGAGCGCGTTGCGGGAGGAGCAACTGGACTGCCAAGACGCTTTATCCAGAGAAGAACTTCACGGGTGAATGCTCATGAACTCAGTACGTCACGTGGCAATCATAATGGACGGAAACGGCCGTTGGGCTGAGCAGCGGGGACTGCCTCGATGGAAAGGGCATGAGATGGGCGCCCATGCCGTACGACGTGTAACGGAGGCGGCCTGCCGCCGGGAGATCCCAATCCTGACTCTATTCGCCTTTTCGAGTGAAAACTGGAAACGGCCGTCGAAGGAGATTCGGATCCTGTTCGGCCTTTTTCTTCGGTATCTGGTTGCGGAACGGCAAAACCTGATCCAAAACAGGGTTCGCATATCGGCCTTTGGAAGACGCGACCGTCTCCCGCCGGCCGTCCGCGGAGCCCTCGCGGCGACGGAAGGCGCAACGCGCGGATGCAAACGGCTCCACCTGCGGATAGCCCTGGATTATGGATCGCGGCACGAAATTCTTGAGGCGGTGCGCTCGCTGGCAGAAGATGTCCGGCAGCAGATCTTGGATCCTGAAGAAATCACGGAGGATCGTATCGGGCAGAGACTCTCTGCCGAGACCATTCCCGATCCCGACCTCATCATCCGGACGGCAGGAGAGCAGCGCCTCTCGAACTTTCTTCTGTGGCAAGCTGCCTACTCCGAGCTTTATTTCTGCCCGAAGCTGTGGCCCGATTTTGACGAAGAGGACCTGGACGGAGCCCTGACAGATTTCCGGTCGCGCACGCGGAAGTTTGGCGCTTTGCCGCGCGCAACCGGCACCTCCGGCTGAGAACTCCAGCCACGAAGTGCACGAGCCGACACGGAAGAAATTGTTTGTCGTGCCGGTTCGTGTGTTTCGTGGTGAAGGCTTTTTATTCTGCGACGGGATTGCGCAAAACCCCGATTCCCGGAATTTCAATCTCGACCAGATCGCCCTTTTTGAGGGCGCTCGTGTGGCCGGGAGTGCCGGTATAGATCACGTCGCCCGGATATAATGTCACGTGCTGGCTGACATAGCTGACGATCCGGTTGGGATCAAACAGCAGTTCGCTGAAACTGCCCGACTGCAAAACGGAGCCGTTGACCCGGGTTTCAATCCGCCCCTGCCGCCAGTCAAACTCGTCGGCGCTGACGATGACTGGGCCCAACGGAGCAAAGGTGTCGCAACCTTTGGCCCGCCACCACTGCAGATCGTTTTTCTGCCAATCGCGCTCGCTGACGTCGTTGCCGCAGGTAAAGCCGAAAATGTAGTTCGCGGCCTTCGTTTCGGACACGTGGCTGGCTGCAGCCCCGATGACGACGACCAACTCCCCCTCGTAATGAACGTTGTGCGCGCCTTGAGGGATTCTGATGTCTCCTCCCGGCTTGAGGAGTGCCGATACCGGCATGTAAAAAATCTCAGGGTTGTTGGGCGTAGGCCGGTTCTGCGCTTCCAGATGGCTTTTGTAGTTCAATCCGACAGCGAGGATCTTTGACGGCTCGCAGGGGCACAGCAGTTCGACGCCGTCGAGCTTTGCCGAGGCCCCCGTCTCCGAGATGCAGTAGTCGGCAGTGAATGGCGTTACGTTGGGGAAAGGCAGCTTGACGATCTCTTTTACTCTTTCTCCGTCGAGGATTCCGTAGGAAACTTTCCCCCGATCACGATACCGTACATATTTCATATCCGCTCCAATTGCTCGACAGTCCTGAGCCATTCCGGAAAAGAAACGCGAATCGTTTCGGGGAGTTGGGCAAAACTCAGGACAAGGTGATTGGGATTCATGTCGTAGAAGTAGCCTGGGTGAACCAGCAGATGATTGTCAAAGAGAATCGCCTCCGCGGCTCTCTCTTCATCGAGTGCCCCTAGTTGGACTGTAAGGTAAAACCCTCCCTCCGGCCTTATGTAGCTGCATTTTTGCGAGGGCGCAAGAGAATTCTCTGCCGCGTTCCAGCATTCCCTGATGCGGCTGGCGAATCCGGTCTTGATGCCTTCACCACGCTCGAAGATTTCGGGTGCTGAAGCCTGGACGATTTCGTTGACGGGAAGAAAGGTGTCGGAAATCAGTTCCAGCGAGCGCATGGCCTGCCCGACTTGGCCCGGATCCCCTGAAACAGCCATCCATCCGAATTTTATTCCGGGCAAGGCAAACATTTTCGAGAAACCGTTGAGGGTGAAAACGAGGGGCGCTGGGCCATCCACCGGTCTTGGCAGAGCCCCGTCGTGAAGCAGGAACTCGCTGAACACTTCATCGCTGATGATCGCCAGATCGTGGCGCCGTGCCACTTCGGCCAGTCCCGCGATCTCCTCGGGTGACGCAACGTGGCCCGTCGGATTGTGAGGAGAGATCAACACCACCGCTCGGGTCCTTGTCGATACGCAGGCTTCCAGTTGTTCGATATCGATGCTCCAATTGCTCCTTTCCCGGAGTTGGTAGGGAATGAGCTTCACTCCGCTCAGCAGGGCGATGTAATCGAACAGGGGGTAGGATGGACAGGGGCACAGGATTTCATCCCCTTCATCGGCCAGAAGCTTGAAACAATACCAATAGGAAAGGCTGGTTCCCGGGGTGACCAGAATGCGCTCCGGGGCGATCTTGTGTCCGTGGGCGCGATAGTAATCGGAAACAGCTTCGCGCGCCGGCCGTTGACCGAATGAGTCCGGGTTATAGGTCTGACACCGGCGGGATCCGTTGACGAGGATTTCTTCGAGGAGATCCTGGGGAAAGACGAATCCCTGTTCGTTGATATTCCCCGAAATGAGATCCCGGATTTGATGTCCCTGGGCTCTCAGCCTGTCTCGAAGCCTGTACAGGACGTTCGGCTCCCCATGAAGTTTCGATGCAATTTTCGAAAACATTTTATGCCGGCAGATTGTTGTCGATGATTGATATTGGAAACGACGACCCGCAGTCTCGAGGTTACACTATTTCCAGTGATCGTAGTTGATCTTGATATAATTTTTCCACTTTCCCGGGACTTCCGCTTCCGGGAAAATCGCATCCACCGGGCAGACGGGCTCGCAGGCGCCGCAATCGATGCATTCATCCGGGTTGATGTAAAGCTGAACGACATCCGCAAAGTCCGCTTCGTCTTTTCGGGGATGAATGCAGTCAACCGGGCATACGTCGACGCAGGTCGCATCCTTCACATTCCTGCAGGGTTCCGTAATGATGTAGGTCATAAATTCTATCCTTCCCAATCCCTTGACAGGCCTCCAGCTAATTCTAGATGCGCGGGCGAAAGCAATTCAAGAATTACGAATTGACCTTCGCCAATCGCCGGAGTGACAAAGAAAAGCATTGGCGATAGTGATCCGGCAGTCGTCTAGGCCGATGGTTGCGATCGGTCACGACGTGCACGGTTTCTCCCGTCGCGAGCAGTTTGTTGTCGCTTTTCCTCCGGATTTCGTACTGATACCGGATGACCCGGTCGGTGGCTTTCGCCAACGCCGTCCTCACGACGATCTCGTCTTCGAAATGTGCCGAGGATTTGTATCGGCAGCTTGCCTCGGCCACGATGAGGTAAAGCTTGTCCCTGGATTCCATATCGGCGTAACGGAATCCCTTTGCCTTGCACCACGCCACCCTGCCGACCTCAAACCACACAAGGTAGTTGGCGTAATAGACAATTCCCATCTGGTCGGTTTCCGCATAACGGACATTCACGATCGTATCGGCAAAATCCGGTTTCGCAGTTTTGGGGGGCATGCACTCATTCCTGGGCGCGGCAGTTTCGGAATCCAAGCTTTTCATTCGTCACTCGTCATTTCTTCTTTGTCTGGTCGGCAACGGCCTGCACCGCTTTGCTGATGGCTTCGGGATCGCCAAGATAGTAGTGCCGGATCGGCGCGAGGTCATCATCGAATTCATAAACCAGCGGAATGCCGGTCGGTATGTTCAGCCCCGCGATTTCGGCATCCGGTATTTTGTCGAGGTACTTGACCAGGGCCCGCATGCTGTTTCCGTGCGCGGTGACGATCAGCCTTTTCCCGGAACGCACGGCCGGAGCAATGGTTTCGTGCCAGTAGGGGAGAACGCGCGCAACGGTGTCCTTGAGACACTCCGATGAGGGGAAGTCCTTTTTATCGAGGCCCGCATAACGCGGATCCCCGGCCAGGGATCGTTCATCGTCCGGATCCAGTGGCGGCGGAGGGACATCATAGCTGCGGCGCCAGAGCCGGACCTGGTCGGCTCCAAACTTGTCCACCATGGCCACCTTATTCAGTCCCTGCAGTGCGCCGTAGTGCCTTTCGTTGAGACGCCAGTGGTTATGAACCGGAATCCACATGAGGTCCATTTCTTCCAAGGCGAGCCATAGGGTTTTGATGGCCCTTTTCAGCACGGAGGTATACGCAACATCAAACACGAACCCTTCGGAGCGCAGTGTGCGACCCGCTTCAATCGCTTCCTGCGTCCCCTTCTGGCTGAGTTCGACATCGGCCCAGCCCGTGAACAGGTTTTCCTTGTTCCAGACACTTTCGCCATGCCGCAGAAGCACAAGTTTATTCACGGAAGTTCTCCTTTAGCCAACGCTATAGATTATTCCATTCTCTGCGATTCAGACACTGTAAATTCAATCATGACATAATTCTCTGTGAGTTTAGGCTGGGGGGTATGCTAATGTCAAAAATGGGGGATGAATCCTATGATGACAACTGAACTGTTGGACCGAAGCCGAAGCGCACTGGTCCTTATCGATGTCCAGGAAAAACTGTTTCCTCACGTTCATGACTATGAACGTGTGCTGGCGCGGCTTGATCTGTTGATTACCGGCGCCAAGTTGATGGGAGTCCCACTGCTGTTGACTGAGCAGTATCCCCAAGGGCTCGGGAGGACCGTCGAGGAGATCCGCCGGATGCTGCCGGGAATTCAACCCCTGACCAAGACAGAATTCTCGTGCGTGCTGGCGGCCGGGTTCAAAGAGCAGCTGGCAGCACTGCATCGAAACCAGATTCTATTGGCAGGGGTTGAGGCGCATGTTTGTGTGGCGCAGACTGCACTGGACCTTTCCAGGCAGGGGGAAAGGGTGGTGGTGGTTGCGGATGCGGTATCTTCACGCCGGCCCCTTGATGCCGAAATCGCATTGCGTCGGCTCGAACAGAACGGGCTCACTCTCAGTACGGCCGAGTCGGTCGTGTTCGAATGGCTGCGCCGCGCCGGGACCGAGGAATTCAAGGCAATCCAGCCGAAACTGAAGGCCTTGACCTAATCAAACGCCACGAACGCCCCAGATTCCACGGATGTCGATTCGGTGCACTCCGTGAAATCGGCGGCGCTTTGCCTTTACGATCCTGTCGATAACCTGGAACGGACCGCACGAAGCAGTTCAACGGCGTTTGGGATTCCTAGCGCCGTGGCGCTCGTTAGAAAAACCAATCCATAGACAAAAAGGACGGCAATTCCCGAGACCAGCGGCGGAACTCCTTTGGTCGCATATTTGAGCGCAAACGCCGGGATGGCGGCACCCAGGGCAATGCCCCAGAGTTTTGCCACATAGGGATAATGCAACCCGGTTCTGCCAATTTTGCGGTTCAGGGACAGGCGCAAAAGAGTGAACTCAATCCATGCCGCCATTCCCGCCGAGACCGTCAAGCCAACCAGCCCCATGCGTGCGGGGAGCCCGAGCCATCGAGGCGCCGGAAAGGCCAGGAGCCACCCGAGCCCGGCGGTCAACAGAACCCGCAGAGTTGCAAACCGCAGCGGCGTACGCGTGTCTCTCAAAGCCCAGAAGGCGGAGGTGTACAGGCGGCCCAGTGTGGATGCGAGCAACCCGACTGTGGATCCGGCCAAAACCGCCCAGACATACTCGACGTCACTGGGCGTGAATTTCCCTGTCTGATACAGCAGGGCGACGATGCTATCCCCGAGCACGAGAAAAGCAGCTACGGATGGGATAATGAAAAAGGACACCCGTTCCATGGCGCTGTCGAGCCTCTGGCGGAGAGCCGACCGAACGGGTTCACCCGAACCGGCCTGGCTGGCCATTTCGGGCAACTCGGCATTTGAAACCGACATCCCGAAGAGGCTGACCGGAAGCAGGTAAATCGTCTGCGCGTAGGCCAGGGCGGCGACCGCCCCCGTATTGGGCAGCAGGCTCGCCAGCATGACGTCGATATAGCTGCTCAGCTGATTTACGCCGCGGCTGGCAATCCCGGGAATGAAATTGCGGATGACCGTGCGGACATTGGAGGAGACCACCTCAAACTGGAAGTGGAAGCGGCCTGCCAGTCTGAATGCAGAAGGCAATTGGATCCCGAATTGCAAAACGCTGCCGGCCACCGATCCCCAGGCCACGGTCTTTGCCAGGGGATACGATTGCATCGTGCCGCCGAATCCGAGCAGCGCCCCGATCATGGCCAGATTCCAAAGAACCGGCGCCGCGTAAGGGAGAAAAAAATGCCGATGGCTGTTGAGGATGCCCAGGCACCATGCGGAAAGCACAAGAACACCGACCCCGGGAAACAGTATCCTGATCATCCGGATCGTAAAGTCCCGCTTTACCCCCTCGAATCCCGGAGCAATGAGATCGATCAAGTAGGGAGTTGCCAGAACGCCCACCAGAACAAGGATCGACATGGTCAGAGCGAGAATGGTGGCGACGATGCGGGCGACCCTGTCTGCCTCCTCCTTTTTGCCGGAGGCCAGCAGACTGGCGTAGACGGGAATGAATGAGGACGAAAGGGCCCCCTCCCCGAAAAGGTTCTGAAGCAGGTTGGGAATTTTCAGTGCGGCCTTGAACGCATCGGCCGCGTCCGAGTTGCCGAAATAGTGAGCGAAGATTCGCTCCCGCACAAGGCCGACGAGGCGGCTGAGCAGGATCCCGGATCCGACCAAAACCGCATTCTGGCTCGAACTTCTTCGTTTCAAGGAAACGGCTTCTTTCATCAGTTTGGCCGGGTGAGCCTCCAGCAAGAGGCTCAGCGCAATTTGAGTGTCGCCAGAGCCGTCAACGCCAGAATGCCGGCTGCAATCCACAGCCGGATGACAACCTTGGTTTCGGCAAGCCCCTTGTGTTGCATTTGGTGGTGCAGGGGCGCTCGCAGAAAAATGCGCCGGCCGAGCCACTTGATCCCGATCTTGTCCTGAATCTGGGAACTGAGCGCTTCGGCCACGAAAAGCCCGCCAAGGATGACGAACAGCATTTCCTGCTTTAAAACGACCGAGAGCACTGCCATGCATCCGCCGATTGCCAGGGCGCCCGTGTCCCCCATAAAAACCTGCGCCGGATAGGCGTTGAACCAGAGAAATCCGATTCCCGCTCCGACAAAAGCGGAGCTAAAAACCGCGAGTTCGCCGGCTCCCGGGAGAAACGGATAGTTCAGGTAACGTGCCCAGATGGCGTTTCCAAGAAGGTAGCCAAAGACCCCGAGAACGCCCAGAACGAATACGGAAGGGACAATAGCCAATCCGTCAAGCCCATCGGTGATATTTACGGAGTTGCCGACAACAAGCACAAAAAAGAAAACGATGGGGAAGTAGATCCATGGCGAGTTAAACAGCGGCTCCTTCACAAAGGGCACATAGAAGGCACTGATCTGGTTTGCCGGAAGCGGAGAAAAAGGACTGGCCAGGTAAGCGACCAGGGCGGCGGCGAAACCGGACTGCAGAAGCAGTTTCTTGGATTCGGACATCCCGCGGTCCCCGGACTTCGCCCGTTTTTTCGCCGTATCGTCCAGAAGCCCGATGAACCCAAACCAAGCCATTCCCAGCATGACCGCCAGCAGATACCCATTCGAGAGATTGCACCAGAGCAGACAGGAAGCCAGGACGCATCCGGTGACGATGACCCCTCCCATTGCCGGAGTCCCGGCCTTGTCCGAGGACGACACGATCCCTGTATCTCTTCGTTGATCGACCAGGCCATGCCGGTGGAGGTACCGGATGAACATCGGCGTGAAGAAAAGCGTCAGGATGATGGCGGTCAGCGCCGCAGCGATCGATCGCGCGGAAAGGTAATCGACCAGGCGAAGAAATGAGAACGGCTCAAAACGGCGGAGAAAGCTGCCAAGAGAATAGATCATTGTGCGATTCTCTTTTCTTTTTTCCTGGAAACGGACTCCATCAGTTGCCGGTAGGCGGTCTTGATCTCGAACTGGGGCGCAAAATCGGTAGACGTCAAAATAAACCTGGGCACTTGGGCCTCCAGAATTTCCAGGCGGGAGACCTCTCCGCGATCCACCAGGTGGAGAATTCCTCGAAGCACGGCCGCCCGCATCTGCCAAATCCTGGATTCCCAAAATCCCAGGAGAGCGGGCAAGGCATCGTGTTCCCCCCCGATTTTGCCTAAAGCCTCCGCCGCTGCTGCGCTAACGTCAGTCGTGGGATCCGTCAAAAGGGTTAGCAGGGCGGCAATGAAATTCTTGGGAGACGAAAGCCGGCTGCTAAAGAAAGCTGCCGCGCGCGCGGCCTCCGCCCTGACCTCATAATAAGGATCTTCAAGTCCTGCGAGAAGCGCTTTTTCAATCTCCGGGGACAATTCATTCATCCGAACCAAAGCCGAAATCACGTTCCGTCGTATGAATCCCACCTGCTCGAAATCGCCGCCCAGGAGCCGCTTCAGCATCGACGCCGGCCTGCGGTCGTGGAAGATCGCCAACAGTGCCGGAATCCGTTCTCTTGCCTGAAGCAAACCGAGCAGCTTGACCCCCAGGTTCCGTTCCTGCCAGGAGGGATGGATCAGCAGCGCGCTCGTTCGGCTCTTCAGATACTCCAGGTCTTCGGGCCGCGAGACGACGCTCTCGGGCTGGTAGGACGCCTCGCATTTTTTCAAGGCTTTTTCGAGCAGCGCCAGCAGAGCACTGTTGCCGGGAGGCGGAATGCTCCGGGGCTCACTCGCGGGCATACCGGAATTCAGCTCAACACCTGTTTCCTGTCCGCGGACCACGCGCTCGATCTGGATAAGGGCGTTTGGGTTCAGAAAGGAGCCACTGTGTTCGCGCATTTCCCGGAGGCGGGATTCGTTCTGCAGCAATGAGAGAAGCCTTTCAGCCAGAACCTTCCCGTCGATCCACTCGGAGAGCGCACCGTCCACCGGAGCGATCTGCTCGTAGAGAATCTCCGCTCCCCCGGCCCGTTCCATCGACCTCGCGTTCAGCACTTGGTGATCGCCTGGCAGATTGGATTTAGGGATGATCAAAGCCGGCAACCCCATTGCCGAAATCTCATTAAGACTTCCGGCCCCTCCCCGGGCGACGACAAGATCACTCAGGACGTATAGGAGTTCGATATCGTGGAAGAATGCACGGTAAGCGTAAAAACCCTCGATATCCTTGAGTTGCTCTTCAGTATATAGCCTCCGCAATCGAGCTTCGGTGTCGCTCATGGAATTGTAATCGGAGCCTTTGAAGAGCCCGACTCCGTGAATCAGGAACAAGCGGTCTTTATAGGGGAGAAGGTATTTGAGCGCGTCGACTAAAGCCCGGTTGATCGTCCGCGATCCTTGAGACCCGCCGAAGACCAGCACGACCTTGCGTCCTTCCGGAACCTTGAGACTGGCTCGTTCTCTTGCCTCGTCACGGCTGACTCGGGTGATCCGCCTCCGGAGCGGATATCCCACCACAGTGCCGCGCGCGGGGAAGTAGGACAGAGTTTCCGGAAAAGTCACAAGCACCCGATGGGCAAAGCGGCCCATCAACCTGTTGAGTTTGCCCGGAACGGCATTCTGTTCATGGATAAAAACACGGGAGTTTCCCAGATGAAGTTTACGCAAAAGCGAGGCGGCCATGATAACCGGCGCGGAAACATAGCCGCCGGTTCCAATGATAATTTCCGGACGGAAACGGAGCAGAATAAAGAGAGACTGCAGAATGCCGACCGAAAGATTGACCCCGAACTTGATCAGATCCGAGGAGATGCCGCCCGGAAAACCGGAGGCACGCACGTATTTGATTGGAATGCCTTCCCGCGGCACGACTTCTTCTTCGACTCTGCCCCGAACCCCAACGAAAAGGAAACGGGTATCGGCCGAAGCCAGGACCGAACCGATCGCCAGTGCGGGATTGACATGTCCGGCCGTCCCGCCGCCGGTCAAAAGAATATGATTGGGTGTCCGCATTCCAGTCCGTGCCAATAGGCCTTCAGGGGAGGTTTCCACTGATCCTCCGGCCATATCCCTCTATCTGGACCTTCTGCCGCCCTTCCAGAGCCAGACAACAAAAATACAAATGCAAAAAAAACCGGCTAGCAGAAAAATCCAGATGCCGGATTGCTGAATTCCCATGGTGTCTCTTGAAGTGTATCAGGATTTGATGAATAAGGAGTTGCGGTTATCACAAAATTTTGAAAAACTTCGGGTTTCGAGTGGTTCAAAGTGAGACCGCTATGCCCCGTACGCCCTTTCTGACCAACCTCGAAGGCATTCTAATGGGTCACCGGGCTTTGCGCAAGCGTCCTGGCAAGGGCCATTGCGCGGCGGCGGCCGATCGCCGGAGGGAATTGCTGATCGGAGCTTCCATGCGACTCTTGGTCTCTGTTCTTGTCTGGACAGTCGCATCCTTGACGAATGTGATCGGACAGGGAAAAGGCCCATCCATCTCTATAGAAAATTCGAGCCGGGATCTTGGTAAAGTCACTCAGGGGGAGGTGATAAGGCAGGTTTTTGCGTTTTCCAACAAGGGTTCCGGGACTCTGGAAATTCTGGGTGTGGCGCACTCCTGAGGGTGCGAGACCACTTTGCTGTCAGCAAAGAAAATTGCAGTCGGAAAAAGCGGCCAAGTCAAAGCAAGCATTGACACGCATAACCTTTCCGGACCTGTAGAAAAGATGATTACCCTTGCGACCAACGATCCTCGCCACCCGAGTGTGACATTGTCGATTCGAGTCGTCGTAGAGCCGGAGATTGAAGTTTCTGCATCCTCCATTTCGTTCGGAAATGTGCCTGCAGGGAAAGAAGTCGGCCAGGAAATCATTCTGACGATCCCGCCCGGCAAGCCGATCAAAATTCTGTCCGCAGTCTCAAAAGATCCAAATTTTGGGGTGAGAATTGAGCCTGTTCCGGACGGCACCGGCCGGCAATTCAAGCTGACGGCGAAATTATCGGCAAGTGCCAAGCCAGGCTATCATCTCGGGCAGATCATTGTGAAAACCGACAGTCGGCTCACACCGGAAATCGCCATCTACCAGAGCGGAATGGTCTCCGACGCGGGACAATAGCTTTTTGAGGGGACGGCTGTGCCGTTCATCCTGTCGGGCGCGCGCAAGCGCTGCGCAACTATTTATGCAAAAAGTGATTCGATATCCCGTCGTTTTGCCGGTGATTGCGTTTTTGCTATACCTTGCCGGCAGTGCGTCCTTTCTCGGTCAGTGGGACAGCTACGACTACTTAAAGCAGATCGTCCTGCACCAGCTTTCCGCGCTCGGATTTGGAAGGCCGGTCTTCCTCGGTTACAACATCGTTTTGTGGGAATCGATGAAACATATGTTCCGTCTCAGACCGCAGAAAGTCGAAGCCGTGGTGATGATGGGAATGATCTTGGCCGGAGTGCTGGGCGTTTTGCTCTTTCAGGCGTTGGCCCGCCGATTCCTGTCTTCTTCGGCAAGCCGGATGGCTGCTCTTGCATTCGCGGTCTCCCCGATGTACGCCATCTATTCCGGATTCATTATGACGGAAGTCCCGATGCTCGTGGCGTTGATCGCGGCCTCGCTTTTTTTGTGGAAGTCCGGCGATCGCCACCCGGCGCTAAAGGATGCTTTGGCTGGAATCTTCTTTGGACTGGCCATTGGGATCCGGGAACAGGCTTTGACACTAGGCCCCGCTTTTTTGTGGATGCTCTGCAGCCGCGATCAGACTGGCCGGTCTCGGTTTCGATCCATTCTCTGGTTCAGCGGCATGGCAGGAACCGCCATGCTGGCTCCGGTGCTTTCGTTCTTTCTGCTGGATCCGGCCGGTTTTATGGAGCACACCCGAATTTGGATTCACGCGATCCCGATGGGACGAATCCAGTTCTGGAACAACGTGCAGGCCAGTCTTCTCTGGGGCGTCGCCATCTGCCCGGCTGCCTGGCTGGCGGCGGCTGTCGCCGGGATCTCTGCTATAGGGAAAAGCCGCCGTAACCGCGAGCCCCAATTCGCTTCCGAACTGGGGATTCGAACACCGATCGTTGGAGTGTTCTGCGGCGTCGTTCTGCCGATCATGGCTTTGTGGCGCGACGCGGATGTGCAGATGCATCCTCGCTATGCGCTGGTTGCCTTGCCGGGCTCGCTCATCTTTTGCGCAACGATCTACGATCGCTGGGTCCGGTCCCGGAAGGGGCCGGTGATGTGGGCCGTGGCGCATGTGTTCGTTTTCGCTCTCGCGATGGCCGTCCTTTCCCCCTATCGTCAGGCCGAGACCGAAAAAATGAATTTTGCCAGGATGATGCGGGACGCAGTCCCCGGCGAGGCCCTGATCATAGCCGGAAGCTATAGCCCGATCATCGACTATTTTCGAGGGATTGGAGTGCGGCCCGAATGGCGGATCCTCTGGTCAGGCTGGGGATTTAATGCAGCATCGGCCGATGATGTGGTTCGGAATTCATGGGCTGATCACGTCCCGGTGTATCTCAGCGAGGAGCCGTTGGGCTGGAGATATCTCGAGTCCGAATACCTGCACTATTACTATTTCTTCAAGAACTGCAAAAAAGAGCAGGTCGCCCCGAAATTGCTGCGCGTCTATCCCTATGAGTGATTCCTTCCTCACCCCGGACGGAAGGTCGGGTCCGGGAGTCAGGAATCAAGTTACGGCAAGAACCGCTCGGGATGAGCGAGTTTTTCGGGCAAATACGTGTCGATGACATAATTCAATCCGTGCTTGGCGAGCGCCTGCTGTTCCGCGCGGACCCCCATCTGGAGCAAATGTTCGATCGCGTGGACCCAATCACGATAATGCTTGATGAAGGGATCGTTTTTGATTGCATCCCGGGCGCGCTTGATATCGACATCTTTCAGGGGGTGTGTCGGCAATTTGTAATCGACGATATCTTTGGGCGTGATGCCCAAAAACCGTGCCTGCGGCACGCAGAAGAATTCATTCAGATGCGCGGCGTTACCGGACCCCACTTTCAGAGTCCTATAGATATTGGTGATCCCGTAGGGATCTCCGTCAACGAACACGTAAACGGGAATTTTCTTGAAGTCTGCCAGCCGTCGTATAAAGCGGCGGCAGGCCCGCGTGGGGACGCCACCCATGCTGATCAGAATGCAGTTGGCTTTCTTCCAATAGTTGTGCTTGACCAGGCGCTGGAACATCCCCGCTGTCTCGATCACCAGAATAAAATCTGCCTTGGTCTCGAACTGGAGCTGCTCGACTGAAATGGGGATGCTGTAGGCGCCTGAGCCGAATTTGGTGCAGTCGATTCGAATCACGCTTCCCGTGTCGCGGTCGTGGTCGATCACGGACAGGCGTCCCGCTACGTCGCCCCCTTTTTCCTCCGGAATGAAACCCAGCTGTTCGCGGTTGACGCCGAAGTAAGCTTCGACATCGTCCATCACGGTGTCCGATTCCGGTTGTTCGCTGAACCGGGCATCCTCCCAGTTCTTGGAAACGTAATAGGCTTCTCTTTTGGTGGCGATATCGTCATTCTCAATCAGCTCTTTGGACAGGGCAACCATCCGCAGAGTCTGAGCAAACGTTTTCACGGTGTTGACCGTGAGGGTGCGCACTTTCTTCTGGCCGGTCATTTCGAAAAACCCACGCTGTGGCTGATAGCGCACGTTGGAGAGGGATCGGACCGGGAGCTTCATGGTGGGTTTCTTGCGCGCCATGATTTTGCTGTGGATATCCTGCGCGGATCTGTGGATCGCATTTAAGACGGACTTGCCGGTCTTCTGGCTTTCCGTCGCTTTGACGCTGGAACTTGACTTTTTGGGCATCTCAGGACCCCGACCAATGTTGAGGGTTGATTGAACGCGGACTTTCACAGATCTCGGCGGATCCGCCGGCTTTAATCGTCAATCCGCTCCCTGGACCGGCTCCGCTCGAGGACATCCTTAAGCGTCACGACCAGGTCTTTTTCAGCCTTTTGGCTGAGCCCCAGGATTTCACGAAGAGCGATTCCAATGTGGGGGATGTATTTCTCAATGTACGACTTTTTCTTCTCTTCATCCACCGCACGCCTGTGTGCCCGGATGTGGGTCGCCAGTTTGCGGCCGCACTCCTGAAGCGCCAGACGCAGCTCGCGCATGATTTCCGGATAGCCGGCAACCGCTTCCTTGCTCTCGGATGTGAATGGAACCCATACGGAAGCCATGTGGACAAACAGGACGACCGGCCCCATCGGCAGCGCGCCTTTGGATTGAGAAAGGCCGTAGCTGCGCCAATCTATGCCAAGCACGGCCTTGGTGATGGCGCATCCGGACTGCTGGTACTGGAGAGGGACGCGGTTGGCGAAGCGCAGCAGGTCCACAAGATCCTCGCTGTGCAGGCTGCCTCCGTAGGCAAGTCCGACTTCCACCTGGAACGGGTTCCCGCGGTAAACCGCGGGCGCCCGGGTGATGGCGGTGTAGAAATCGGCATCGATTTCCTTTTGGAGCCCCGCCAGTATCTGTTCTTCCCCGATCGGGGACAGGCAATTCGTAGCCGGGCTCATGATTTTTACGCTGTTGATCGCCTTGAAGAGGCGCTCCGCCTCGTGAACCACAATCGCGTGGGGATTCGCGTTCGGATTGAGTTCGGCCGCCCGGCAGATCTCCGAGGCCACGCGGCCGCTAACCCTCGAAAAATCCCTTCGCAGCGCCGCACTGAGCTGTCGGGCCGGCGTTTCCTTCATCATCCGAATCAGGACGCCCAATTCGACGCCATAGGGGTGCGGCTTGATTTCATGCGGCTCCGGCGGGAGCGAATCCGAGCCGCGCTCTAAATGCAGCGTCTCTCCCGTGTCCGGGGCGGTATAAAAGATTTCACAGTGGGGATTGGCGATCGCCGTCTGGCGAACGTAATCGTCGACCGAATGCCGGCCTTTTTTGTAGGTGCCGATCAGCTCGATCTCCACTTTTGTCCCATGAGGCGAATCCCAGTCCACGACTTTGTCCGTAATGATCTGGGGGGCATTCTTGCGCGTGTCGATCTGAATTTCGTAATAGTGGGCCGGCTTGTCTCCTCCCGTGCGAGAGGTGATGTCAATCGACTTCCCCGTGGTCAGCAGTCCGTACATGCCTGCGGCCGAAATCCCGATCCCTTGTTGACCCCGGGCCTGCTTGAGCGTGTGAAATTTCGATCCGTAAAGAAGCTTTCCGAAAATTTTCGGGATCTGCGCCTTGACGATTCCCGGCCCGTTGTCCTCAACCGCTATCCGAAAGCGATCTTCGGCCAGCTGTTGAATGTGGATTTTCAGCCCAGGCAGTATTCCCGCTTCTTCGCAGGCGTCGAGAGAGTTGTCGACGGCTTCCTTGACTGCTGTCAAAAGCGCCTTCTGCGGATTGTCAAAACCCAGAAGGTGCCGGTTCTTGCTGAAGAATTCCGAAATGGAGATTTCCCGTTGCCGCGTAGCCATGCTTTCCGCGGTTTGGCGGGTTTTCGCCTTTTCGGCTGGTGCCTGGTTTTGATCCGGTTCCGATGATAATGGCGCGGACACGATCACCCCTGAGTTTCCATGAAACGTCACATGATAGAGAATACAGGAGCCCTTTGCAATTGCGGATTGTGGATTGCGGACTGCGGGTTTGGTGTCCGTAATCCGTAATTATTTTCTTCCCCATTCTGGGGTATTCTAAACCGATGAACAAGCTGCTCATGCTGTTTGTCATGGCTGCAGCATTCACGATCCCCCCTGCGGCCTCGGGAGGCTTCGATGCCTGATCTGGCTGAACTTGAATCGATGACCGCGCGGTTTGCGCCGGTAGAAATCTCTGCCGACGTGTCGCAGTTGCCCGCCCGGGAAAGGGAAGCTCTCGCCAAACTCGTGCGGGCTGGCTGGATGATGGACTCCCTGTTCCTTCGTCAGGTCTGGGCCGGAAATCCACCCATGCTGCTGGACCTGCTGAAAGACAAGACACCTCTGGGCAGGGCACGGCTGCGCTACTATCTGATCAACAAAGGGCCATGGTCCCGCCTGGATCACAATGAGGCCTTTATCCCAGGCGCTCCGGCCAAATCCGAGGGAGCGAACTTCTATCCTGAAGGGTCTTCCAAGGACCAGATCAATGCCTGGCTCAAGAAGTTAACGGCCGCGGAACGATCCAACGCGATGGGTTTTTTTACAACCCTTCGGTTTGCGGCCGGCCTCGGTTCCGGGCCGGAAAAATTCGTCGTCCTCCCGTACAGCGTCGAGTACCAGGGAGAATTGGAGTTGGCCGCCACCCTTCTTCGGGAGGCCGCGTCTCTGACCGCCCAGCCCAGCCTCAAAAAATATCTGGCGAAACGCGCGGAGGCTTTTCTGAGCAACGAGTATTACGAAAGCGACCTGGCATGGATGGAACTCGACTCGACGATCGAGCCCACCATCGGTCCTTACGAAGTTTATGAGGACGAGTGGTTCAACGCGAAAGCCGCCTTTGAGGCCTTCATCGCGCTTCGCGACGAAGCCGAAACCGCCAAACTGGCGAAGCTGGGATCCCATCTCCAGGAGATCGAAGACCATCTCCCCATTGACGCGAAATATCGAAACCCCAAACTTGGATCCATGGCTCCCATCCGGGTCGTTAATGAAATTCTGGCGGCAGGAGATGGGAATCGCGCCGTCCAGGCGGCAGCATTCAACCTTCCCAACGACGAGCGGGTCATTAAAGAAAAGGGGGCCAAGCGCGTCATGCTGAGAAATGTGCAGGAAGCCAAATTCAACATTGTGCTCCTTCCTGTCTCCCACGCAGTGTTGTCCGCGGCGGATCAAAAACATGTGTCCTTTAACGCGTTTTTCACGCACACGGTCATGCACGAACTGATGCACGGACTCGGGCCGCATGCGATCAGCGTGGGCGGACGGACGACCACGGTTCGCCAGGAACTGAAGGAGACGTACAGCACGATCGAAGAAGCCAAGGCCGATATTTCGGGTCTGTTTGCGCTCCAGTACCTGGTGGACAGGGGTGTATTGAGCTCGAGTTTGCGGGACGACATGTACGATACTTACCTCGCATCAGCCTTCCGGTCGATCAGGTTCGGTGTTTCCGAGGCTCATGGGCGTGGGACGGCAATCCAGCTGAATTTCCTGCTGGATTTCGGCGCATTCTCAGAGGGAAAGAATGGCACCTACTCGGTGAACCGGGCAAAAGTCGTGGACGGGGTGAAAGCCCTGACCCGGGATCTCATGATGCTGGAGGCCGAAGGCAACTATGACCGGGCGAGGCAACTGATCGCGAATTTGGGAATGGCGAGGCCCGAGGTTCAAAGGGCGCTCGACGGGCTGAAGCGGATACCCGTCGACATAGAACCCTCCTTCTCCACCGCCGAAAAACTGGCTGGACTGCCATGAATTTTTGAGGCTTTGAGTTTAAAATAAGAGTACCGAAATCATCCAGTGATCAAAAAGATCGAGGAGTGTTTCTCTGCATGCACCACCTGGCCGAGGACTTG
>Ga0326727_10011689_pt1 | contig 20307 bp, 13 predicted proteins | sample MB2enrmetagenome_FD_207643 | JGI IMG/M metagenome (GOLD analysis project Ga0326727, IMG submission 207643) | Lab enriched peat soil microbial communities from McLean, Ithaca, NY, United States - MB29MY | ecosystem: Environmental > Terrestrial > Soil > Wetlands > Peat | place: USA: New York...
TCAGCGGTCCGAAAGGCGTTTTCCAACCCCTTGGTATCATCGGGACATGGGAACGCCCCAAATTCCCCTCCGCCTCCAAAATCCTCGCCCCGAATCGACCCGCCAACGACTTGGTGAGAAATGCGGGCTAGTAATAGCCTGTCTAACGTGATGTGGTTTTTGGGTACGTGTGATAGAATAGCGCTTTCACCTAAGCCGGAGATCTTGCAATGGGATCAGCTATGTCATCATCCATTACGCAAAAGGCCGACGAACCGAAGCCCCGCACCATGGAGCTAAAGCTCGCGCACAGCCCGGACTCTGACGATGCTTTCATGTTCTATGCGCTAGCGACCAAGAAGCTGCCCACCCATAACCTGGCATTCAAGCATGTCCTCGAGGACATCGAAACATTGAATCAAAAGGCCTTAGAGGGGATTTACGACGTCACCGCCGCTTCCTTTCATGCCTACCCCTACTTGGCGGACCGCTACGTCCTGCTGCCCTCGGGCGCGAGTTTCGGTGAGCGTTACGGACCCATTGTGGTGGCTCGGTCCATCCCCGGCGCGGATGGTTTGCGCGGAAAACGAATTGCCATACCGGGCAAAATGACTACTGCCCACTTGGTTTTGCAACTCTACGAACGCGAGTTCGAGCCTGTTTTCATCCCCTTCGACCGGATTCTTGAAACCGTGAGCCGGGGCGGCGCAGACGCCGGCGTGGTGATCCACGAAGGCCAGTTGACCTACGCTGCGGTGGGACTGCAAAAGATTGTGGATCTGGGTGAATGGTGGCATCAGGAAACTGGCCTGCCATTGCCTCTGGGTGGCAACGTAATCCGGCGCTCGCTCGACCGCCGCACGGTGCGCGCGGTGGCTAAGTTGCTAAAATCGAGCATCCAGTACGCCCTCGACCATCGCGAAGAGGCCTTGAACTACGCCCTGCAATTCGGGCGCGGGCTTGATTCCTCCACGGCGGACCGCTTTGTGGCCATGTACGTGAACGAATGGACGCTGGATTACGGTGAACGCGGCCGCCAGGCGGTCCAGACACTGCTCGACCGCGGTTTCGAAAAAGGTGTCCTGCCCAAGCATGTGCAAGCGGAGTTTGTGGAGATTTAAGAAAAGGGTAAAGGCTAAAGCATAAAGGGTAAAAGGCGGGTAAGATGCTATTACCCGTTATGCGTTAGCCTTTATCCTTCAGCCTTCATCCTTCCCTAGACGAATGCCGACCAACACTCTTCGCCAACGCATCTCTTACACCTCGACGCAACAGAAAATGCTGGTCGCGCTCGCCAGCATGGTGGGGATGCGCATGCTGGGTTTGTTTCTCGTGCTGCCCGTCTTCACGCTTTACGGGCTCCAGTTCACCTCCTCGAAGTTCCTGGTGGGCTTCGCTTTCGGCTCCTACGCGCTGGTTATGGCGATCCTGCAAATTCCCATGGGCAGGCTGTCGGACCGCATCGGCCGCCGCAGGGTGCTGGTGATGGGCATGACGCTGTTCAGCGTGGGATCATTCCTCTGCGCCTTGCCTCCGCTGTTTCCTCAGTCCTGGCAGATTTGGGAATTGATTTTCGGGCGGCTGGTGCAGGGTGGGGGAGCGATCATCTCCGTGGCCTTTGCCACCGTGGCCGATTACATCGAGCCCGAGCAGCGCTCCACCGCCATGGCGATGCTGGGGATCCCCATCGGCGTATCATTTGCAGTGGGGATTATCGTCGGGCCCATCCTGGCGGGATGGTTTGGCACGGCCTTCCTGTTCTGGCTGACAGGGTTTCTGGGCCTAGGGACGGATTTCCTCCTAGTGCGCTACCTTAAAGACGAGGTTCCTCCGCAGAAGGCTCCCGCGCCCTTGGCCCACGTCTTCACCCATCTATCACTCGTCGCTTACGCCGGCGGGGGGTTCCTGATCAATTTCTTCTCATCTACATTCTTCTTCCACTTTCCTCTGATCGCCACCGGCCAGCACCACCTGAAAATGACCCAATATTACATGGTGTTGTTGCCGATGATGGTGATCAGTGCCCTCACCATGTTCGGCTTTTCCCAAGGCGCGGACAAAGGCTGGGGGCGCCCTCTCTCCGCCCTTGCCTACTTGCTGTTTATTCCCAGTTTCCTGCTGCTCTTCCAACCGGCCTGGCTGGCCCAGGACCCCAAGCGCTTGTTTCCGGTGATTCTGGCGGGAACACTTTTCTATATCGGTTTCACTGGACTTGAGCCGATTCTTCCCAGCTTGGTGAGCGAAGCCGCGCCGGGGGCATCCTATGGAACGGCACTGGGGTTTTACAATACCGTGCAGTTCCTCGGAAGCGCGGTGGGAGGCCCCTTGGCCGGTGCGCTCGCCAACTACCCGCCGGAGCGCACGATGTTCACAATGCTTGTGGCCGCGGCAATCGGCTTCCTGCTGATGGTTGCCACCAAGCCGCCCGCTCGCGCCGGGGCCGAGCCTCCGCAACTCGCGCCACCCTAAGTTCTTCTCTTTGCCGATCACCAGGCATCAGAATGGTATTTAGTTATTCTAGTTATTCCTCTGGAAAGTGAGGCGCTGATGAACTATACTGCGCCTCCTTTTTGTGGCGGGGGCGCGGGGTGCCGTCGCCCGAGGGTTCTTCCCATGTGGATTGACAACCTGGCAGTAGAATTCAGAAAACTCCATGGCCTTAAGTGGGGGCGCTGGGCAGCCCTCGTATTGCCCAGCGTGCGCTACCTGTTTGAGACAGAGGTGCATGCCTATGCCTTTTCGATTGCTGCTAACGCCTATCTCTCCTTTTTCCCCTTCACCCTGATCATGCTGGTTATCTGCCGTCGTTGGCTGCATTGGGAGAGTGCCTACCAGATGGTCCTTCAGCTTCTGCGCGTAAGCCTTCCCACCGGGGGGGATTTCATGGTTCGCAACTTGCAGGTGGTGGTGCAAGGGCGGCCGCGCTTGCAGGTGATATCGGTGTTGATGCTCTTCTTCACCAGCTCGGGAGTGTTCCTGCCGCTCGAGATCGCCCTCAACAAGGTGTGGGGAATTCAGGCCAATCGCAGTTTCCTACGAAATCAGGCCATGTCTTTTTCGCTCGCCCTTGTTTCCGGCGTGCTCTCCCTGTGCTTTATACTCGCCGTTACGCCCGTGGAAGCGGGCATTACTTTTCTGATCGGCTGGATACATTCCCAGAGCCTCCTCACCTTGGTGTCGAGCCTTGTCTTGGAGCTCGCCTCAGTGCCTCTGATTGCGGCGATGTATTTCCTGATTTACTTCTTTCTTCCCAACGGGAAGGTTCCCATCCGCCGGGTATTTCCCGCCGCCATCGCCACGGGAATCTTAACGGGGGTGGTGACGTTGATATATTCCCGGACGCACACGTTGTTCCGTTTTCGGGAGGTTTACGGGCCCTTTGCCTTGTCGGTGACTTTGCTTTTTTGGGCGTATGTGGGCTCTCTGCTGCTGCTCTTCGGCGCTCATCTCTCGGCGCACATATTTGTGTCGAATGGGGCCACGCAGGTCGCGCCGGCGTCGAGCGGAGGCCGGTCCACAGGGTGGCTAGACCAGATCAAAGGTGAGTTGAGGCAAAAATGAGCAACCGGCAGCAGATTCAAGAAATCCCAGGCGCCCTGCGCATGACCTTGGAAAAGGCCCACGCCGAGTACGGGGCGGTAGTGCGCAAGGTCCGGTGGGGCGACGGGCCGCTTTACATCTGCGGGGAAGGGGAGTGCGCGGGTTTGGGCCTGGCGGCGAGCTACGCGTTTGAAACCTTTCCTGGCTGGCCGGTGGTGGCGCGCCCGGTGGAGGTTTTCCAGAGCTATGCGTTCCCCCTCCTCCAGCCCCGATCGGTGCTGATTCTGATTTCGGCCCGGGGAGAATGGCCGGAAGGCCTGGAGCTTGCCGAAACTGCGCGTCAGCGCGATTGCATCCTGCTGGTACTGACTAATACTCCTGACAGCCGGCTGACGAAAGGAGCGGATCACGTTTTCTTCACTCGTGCCGAGGTGGACGCGGAATCGCCCGCCATGGCGGTTTGCATGCACGCCGCCCTCAGTTTCCTGGCGTTCGAATCCGCACGCATCCTGAAGCGCCCGGAGCCACAGTGGGATCTGCTGGAAGAAGAAATTGACCATTTGCCCGATAAGCTTGAATGGGTGCTCACGCAGCTTCCCTCGGTGGTTCGGTCAATGGCGGTGGAGGTGGCGCGCCTGCCTCGGCTGCGTGTCGTGGGCGGAGGCTTTTACCACTATCCGGCGTGGCAGGGCGCGCGGCGGATGCGATCCCTGCCCAGCCCAGAGGTGGGGGCCGTGGAAGCCTCGGAATTCTTGCATGAACATGACTACTTCGCCCGGCGGGACGAAGGCGTTTTGCTTCTTTCCGGTTCACATTCGAAGATGAAGAAGCTCCTTCATCGCGGCGCCGCCCAAGCACGGGCGAATGGTGCGCGGGTGCTTTCCCTGACCGACAGTAACGATCGCGACCTCGTCGAAGGTTCGGACCTGGGGATATTAGTCCCGTCGCTCCTCGAAATGCCCGCGGCAACGCTCGCCATGTTCATGCTCGAATGGCTGGCGATGGAAGTCCCGCGGGCAGGGAAGGTATAAGAGCAAGTCAAAAAGCAAAATGTAAAAGACAAAAGGCTAAGGTGAAAGGCCGCCAGTCTTAGATAGCCCGCGAAAACAACAGGATGCCGAGGGTGCGAATTCCCGGTCCACAGTCCCACGATTTTTGGCCGGGATTTATGGGTGTAGATCTCCTACCTTTTGCCTTTTGACTTTTGCACTTTGCCTTTTGACTTACCCGGGCAGTCCCGCCCCCCCCTTGCCTCCCCCCGGCCCGCCCAAATCAGCTCCTCCCCGTGCATAAAGTTGCAAATCTATGGCCCGTCCTTTGCACAAGGAGTCATCTTCAGGCTTTGAGGTATTTCCAGCAGCGCGAATCGACATTTTGCAGCTATCTTTATCAGAAAGCACAAGTCAGGTATCTTGATGGATGCAGTAAGGCGTTAAGATATTAAGTTAATACGGTTGACACGGGGTTCTGATTCTGCTCTAATTGAGGTATGGACGTAGGAAAACGATTAAGACAATTGCGTGAAGTAAAAGGTCTCTCGCAAGGCGACATCGAACGGCGGTCCGGTCTCTTGCGCTCGTACATCTCCCGCGTTGAAGGCGGATACACGGCGCCCTCACTCACAACTCTGGAAAAATTTGCCAAGGCATTGGAAGTAGAGCCGTACCAATTGCTCTTCCAGGGTGAGGGAAAACCGTCTGCGCCCAAGGTTCCCGATCAGGTGAACCTGGGCAAACCGGTCAAAAGGCTGATTAAGTCTTTTGATGCCATGTCGAGCACGAACCGCAGACTGTTGATGTCGATGGCGGACAAGCTCGCCAAGCACTGAGAGCACCCAAGCTGTTCTGTGCGCACCGATCGCGGTTACCCTCGCTTGGCTTCTGCGGGGAAGGTGGAGGATGGCTGTCGGCCCAAGCGCCAAGGCCGGTGCCTGCCCTTTAATCGGAAGCAAAATGAGAGGTACGGCTGTGGAGAGGTGGTTGTGTCTTTTGCGCACGTGGACGGAACCAAGGTAGCGTCTTCCAATTTCGGAGCCTCGCCGTTTCGAAGGGTTGGGCGTTGACCGCAGGTGGTGTTGTGTGTTCAGCGGGCGCGGGAGTGAATGGCGGCTTCAACTTCAAACATGCCTCATACCAGATGGCGATATTTCCTCGCCAAGCCAACACCGTCATCCATCATTTGAAAGACCCGGCCGATCAAAGACTCCGCCCCGAGCAATTGCCGGACCTGGCTGCGGACCTACAGCAGGAAACAGGAGAGCGCGAATGCCGGAAGGTAAGGCTGGCGCGCCTGGGGTGGCTCGAACACCCGACCTACAGATTCGAAGTCTGCCGCTCTATCCATCTGAGCTACAGGCGCACGATTAGAGTTTACTCCAACTTTGGCAATCCGAAAAGCGGGTGTATCGTGATTCGGTGCGCTACAGAATTCTCCCGCCAGTCAACCCGATAAGCCAAGGCTTTCACTTTCATGCCACGCACTCATGGCGATTACCGCTTCTCACCTCCGGCTCAGTGCCGCTGACTTGAGCTCTGTTATTCCCTGCCGGATGCCACGGCCGCTGGACCCCTGCCATGGGGCAGGTGTGGCGCAGCGAAACTCTTCCCCGGAACTTTCGCCAGTTGACCCACGCCGTGAGTTCTGAGATTCTGAAGTGGTGGGCGATCCATTTAAGTGTGTGGAGGTAAGCCTCCGCGGTCGAGTTCCTACACTGCTCACGGGGTAACGTTTCAGTTCGCAAACTGAACGAAGGGGGCAAGTTCAGACCACATGACGGTGTCTGCCGAGAGGTTCCAGAAGGCGAAGATTATCTTTCGCAGAGATCATACCGAGGATTTATGGTCCATTCGGGTTCGCCCGGAGCACCCCATTGCCTTCAAACCGGGCCAGTATGCGACGCTGGGAATCGAGGAGGAAGGCAAGGTGGTGGAGCGGTCGTACTCGATCTGTTCGAGCCCGCACGAGGCTGAGGTGGAATTCTTCTTTGAGCTGGTGATGAGAGGTCGAGTTACCCCTCCGCTTTACCATCGTCAGGTGGGCGATACGGTGCTAATGCGGCGTAACGCCAGAGGAACCTTTGTTTTTGATGGCAAGAGCGGTCACAAGCAGCATCTTCTGGTTTGCACGGTGACGGGGGTTGCTCCTTACGTCAGCATCGCCCGAGCGCTGGCGCGCGCGGCGCGGCAGGGACGCGATCTCGATGTCAAGTTGGTTGTGCTGCAAGCCGCCAGCCGCTCCTGGGAATTTGCCTATCGCGATGAACTGGAAGGTCTGGCCCATGAGTTTCCGTGGTTCAGCTACATCCCCGTCATCAGCCGGCCCTGGGAGGACCCGGAATGGAAAGGGGAAGTAGGGCGAGTGGAAGACATCCTCCGCAAGTACATCGATGAGCCTAGACTCGAGCCCCATCAGACGACGGTCTATCTCTGCGGTCACCCCCAGATGATTGAAAACGGCAAGGGGGTCTTGCGGAGGCGCGGGTTCGGCAGGGAATCCATCCGCGAGGAGGCTTTTGGGGCGCCTCAGAGAGAAGCCCACTAGCGTTGCGAGAAATCCGGTCCATCGCGAAATCCGGGGGTGCGCCGGGATAGCAGAATGCTAATGGGGCATTGCGGCGAGCCGCGCGGCAGCTTGGGGGGGGTTGAAGGGGCTGGGCATTCAGACCGGCGAGGCACGAGATTATCTGCACTGCCATCTCCGCGAATTTGATCTGACTGCCCGCAACCGTGAGGGTGAGATTCTTGTGCCGCCGCGTCAAGAATTCGGCCCGCGAGAAGAGGACCAGGTTGCGGTTTCCGGCCAAGGGGATTTCGCTGAAGTTCAGAGATTGAGCCTTGGAACTACGGAAAAGTGGGGTCCGTCGGCTGATGGACAAACTCGCCGCTACGGCATCAAATGCATCCACTACCGGGAACGCTCGGGATGAAGGTAATAAGCAACCAGGGTTTCCGGCCAGAAAGTGACCCGCACTTTGGCAATCCGGCTTGGGGGAAACAAGCGCCGTAAGTGGCGCGCGGAAAGCAGCCCCAGTTCTTGGACGGCGCCCTTCGAAATATAGGTGCCGAACCAACGGTTGTACTCCACCTGCACGGGGCGTGGCAGAAACTGGAAAAAGGGCAAGTGATGATGGGTTTCAAAGGGGAACCAATAATTGGGAGTAGTAACAAACCAGCTCTTGCCCACACGCATGACCTCTTGGGCGAATTCTTCCTGGCGGCCCGGTCCGAGAATGTGCTCGATAACCGCGTTGGAAAACACCAAGTCGAAACTCTGGTCGGGGAAGGGAAGCGCGCAGCCGTCGAACAGCACGTATTGCGGTTGCGGATAATGCCGGCGCGCCGCCAGAATCTCGCGGGTTTCGTAACCGCCCGCCACAATCCGCGAGGGAAACGGGTAAACGTCTTCAATGGAATATTGAAGAAACACCTCGCCGCTCGCGCCCACGTCGAGCACACGGTCCCCCGGGCGGGGGCAAAACACCTGATTCAACAATTCAAACTTTTTCGTTCGCGACCTGTAGCTTACGTTCTTGAGGATTCGTCGGAATGCTGAATCTTTAGTCTCCCGCACAATCTCTCCCCGCCAACCGGCTCGATTTCCAGGTAGTGAGTTATTTTGCTGTAATCGCAGCAGAATCCGTCCCCATTTTATCGGGACGCTGCCAATGGGTCCCTCGGCTGGCGGATAAGCTCGCCGCTGCAGCATAAAAGCTACCCACCGCCAAAGCCCGGGTTTTCCGGCGAAACTCCAAAGTGCAAGTCAGAGATAGTATACGGGAAATGGCCGAGGAAACAGAGGCTTCCCAAAGGATGGGAAGAATTGAAAATGGGAAGGGCGTGGTCAGACGAGAGTGCGGAAATACCGTGGTTGACTCGGCGGCACGCCCCGGATTTGGTGGACGGGCGGGGCCGCGCCTTGGTGGCAGCCCGGTCGCCGCCGCGCTGGGTCAGAGCTGGCGAATACTCACGGCGCGCCGAATTCGTTCGGGGCTAGCGTGCCGCGTGTTATAATTCCCTTGCTTGAGGACTGCGGTTCGCACCGGCAGCGGGCGGCAGGAAATTCACGACCTCCGGGGGCAAGCTGGAGAAGAACTCATGGCAGTAGATAACTACGAAAAGGTTTGGCACAACGGCAAATTCATTTCCTGGGGCGAGGCCACGATCCACGTTTCCGTGCACGCGCTCCATTACGCTTCCTCCTTGTTTGAAGGCATCCGTTGCTACGACACGCCCCAAGGCCCGGCGATCTTCCGGTTGAAGGAACACACCGACCGTCTGGTGAACTCGGCCAAGATCTACCGGATGGAGTTGCCCTTTACCCGCGAGCAACTGTCGCAGGCGATGGTAGAGTTGGTGCGCGTGAACAACGTCAAGCACTGCTACATTCGTCCCGTGGCGTTTCGTGGCGCGGGCGAAATGGGCGTTAATCCCCTGAAGAATCCCATCGAGATTTACATTCTGGCGTGGGCTTGGGGGAAATACCTGGGAGATGAAGCCCTGCGCAATGGCGTGGATGTGTGCGTTTCCTCCTGGCAGCGGATTGCGCCCAACACTTTGCCGGCCATGGCCAAATCGGCGGCCAATTATATGAACTCCCAACTTGTCAAGATGGAAGCGCTCACCAACGGTTACACGGAGGGCATATCCCTTGACACCAACGGGCAAGTGAGCGAAGGCAGTGGCGAGAATATCTTTGTGGTCCGCGACGGCAAGATCTACACGCCGCCGCTCTCCGCCTCCGTGCTGCCGGGCATTACGCGCGACTCCGTGGTGACCCTGGCGCTCGAAATGGGCTATCCGTTGGCCGAGCAAAACATCTCGCGCGAAATGCTTTACATAGCCGACGAAGTTTTCTTTACCGGAACCGCGGCGGAAATCACGCCCATCCGCTCCGTCGACCGAATCGTGGTCGGCAAGGGCCAGCCCGGCCCCGTCACGCGCGCTTTGCAGGCACGATTCCTGGGGATCGTGCAAGGCCAGGCGGAGGACAAATACGGTTGGCTGACCTTGTGCCACCAGCCCGTGGCTGCGGGCCGTTGAGCGCCGCGCCTGCTCCCGGAATTCGATGGATGGAGGGCGATAGGTATCGCTTTGACGCCTTCCGGGGGGGCTAGTTTGAACGAAAACCAGTGGACATCCGCAGAGAGGGTTCCCGATGGCTAATAGCGCCGAGAGTCTGAACATTGACACACTGCTTCGGACTGCCTGCGAAAACAAAGCTTCCGACTTGCACCTGAAGGTGGGAAATTATCCTTATCTCCGTGTGGATGGCGATCTCCATCCGCTCACCCAGTACACGCGCATTTCCAGTGAGGACATGCTGAATATGGCTTTCAGCATGATGACGAACCGGCAGAAACAGAAATTCAAGGAAAATGCCGAACTCGACATGGCTTACGGCGTTGCCGGATTGGGCCGTTTCCGCGTCAATGTGTTTCAGCAGCGTGGCAACGTGGGCATGGTGCTCCGCGTTATTCCCACCAAGATTCGCACCCTGGAGGAGCTGCTTCTGCCGCGCGTGACCGACCGGATCTGTCAGGAACCTCGTGGCATGGTGCTGGTGACCGGAACGACGGGAAGCGGCAAGTCAACGACCCTGGCGGCCATGGTGGACCGCATCAATACCACCCGTACCCACCACATTGTTACCATCGAAGATCCCATCGAGTTCCTGCATCGCGACAAGAAGGGCTTTGTCAACCAGCGCGAAGTGGAAGTGGATACGCCGAGTTTTAGCAGCGCCCTGCGCGCGGCTCTCCGCCAGGACCCTGACGTCATCCTGGTGGGCGAAATGCGCGACCTGGAAACCATCCAGACGGCGCTAATGGCAGCGGAGACCGGCCACCTGGTGTTTTCCACCTTGCACACCACGGACGCCACGGAGACCATCCAGCGTATTATCGCGGTCTTCCCGCCCCCGGAACAGAAGCAGATTCGTATGCAGATGGCCAGCACCTTGAAGGCAGTCATCTCGCAACGCCTGGTGCGCAAGGCGGATGGCATCGGGCGCGCTCCGGCGGTGGAGGTGCTCATCATCACCGAGTATATTCGGGATTGCATTATCAACCCTGATAAGACCCGGCTGATTCATGACGCCATCTCTGCGGGCACCTCGCAATATGGGATGCAGACCTTTGACCAATCTCTTTATGACCTTTACAACCAGGGGCTGATCACGCTGGATGCCGCCTTGAGCAATTCCACCAACCCCGACGAGTTCAAACTGCGCATCGCCGGCATCAGCAACACGGCCGATGCCGCCCGCGAAGAGATGGAGAAAGCCAACCAGGTTGAGCGGTTTGCGAAAAAGTAGGCAGATCCCCCCGGATCCCCTCACGGCGGCGCTGCGCATGCTGGCGCGCCGTCCTTTCTCCATCGCGGAAATGCGGCGGGCCCTCGAGAAGAAGTGCCCCCAAAGCGAGCAGGTGCCCGAGGCCATCGCCCGCCTGCGTGAACTCGGTTACCTCGATGACCGCAAGTTCGCTGAGCAATACGCGTATTCGCTCGCCCAAAACCGGGCCTTCGGGCCCCATCGCCTGCGGCGCGAGCTGAAAGCCAAGCTCGTAAACTACCAGGAAATCGAGCGCGCGGTCGACCGCGTCTATCAGGAAACCCCGGCGCAGGCGTTGCTCGAGCAGGCGCTGGCCAAAAAGATCCGCACCCTGCGCCGCCCCGTTACGCGGGCGCGCTTCCACTCCCTCTGCCAGAGCCTTATGCGCCTAGGATTCAACGCGGGTGATATTATAAAAGCGGTGCACGCGCGGCCGGAACTCAGCCCAGTGGCGGAAGAGGTTGAGCCGGTGGACTTGGATGCTTTGGGGGAAGAGCCGGATCCGCAACGCACTTAATGAGTACTGCAAATTAAAGTGACAAGGCCCCCTCCCCCCCGCCCCCCCCCCCCCCGGTGGGGGGGCGGGGGGCGGGGGGGAGGGGGTATATCCGTCACCTTATTATGCAGAGGTCAATAAGGCTCTGGACGCGAGGCGGTCGAGCCATGACCAACGGGGCCTCTGTGCCCTCTGTGATTTCGAGCTTCAACACAGAGCCCACAGATCGTCTTTGTGGCCTCTGTGTGAAATTCGTCTCCCAAAAGCAAAGGACCAAAACATCACATGCAATCGAATGAAATTCGGAGCAAATTCTTGGAATTCTTCGCCCAGCGCGGGCATAGGATTGTGAGTTCGTCGTCGCTTGTTCCGGCGAATGATCCGACGCTGCTGTTTTCCAATGCCGGCATGAACCAGTTCAAGGATGTGTTCCTGGGGCGCGAGTGCCGCGATTACGTGCGTGCTTGCTCGTCGCAGAAGTGCGTGCGCGCGGGGGGCAAACACAACGACCTCGAGCAAGTGGGCCGCACAACTCGCCATCACACCTTCTTCGAAATGCTCGGCAACTTCTCCTTCGGCGATTACTTTAAGAAGCAAGCCATCCCCTGGGCGTGGGAACTTATCACCAAGGACTTTGCCATCCCTCGCGAAAACCTCTACGTCACGGTATTCCGCGAAGACGACGAGGCCGAGGGAATCTGGGCGCAGGACGTGGGGGTGCCGCGCGACCGCATTTTCCGCCTGGATGAGCACGATAACTTCTGGCAGATGGGCGATACGGGTCCCTGCGGACCGTGCTCGGAAATCCATTACGATTTGGGTCCGGCGGCGAGCGCCGAGGGACACACTGACTGCAAGTTCCCCTGCGAGTGCGGCCGCTACGTGGAGTTGTGGAACCTCGTCTTCATGCAGTTCAATCGCGACGAACAAGGAGTGATGACTCCGCTCCCAAGGCCTTCGATTGACACGGGCGCCGGCCTGGAGCGGTTGGCGAGCGTGCTGCAAGGCAAGCTCTCCAACTTTGAAACGGATTTGTTCCGCCCGCTGATTGACGAAGCCGCCGCACTCGCTAATGTCGAATACGGCGCAAATCATGACACCGATGTTTCCCTGCGCATCATTGCCGACCACGCCCGGTCTGCAACTTTCCTGATTTCTGATGGCGTGCTGCCCTCCAACGAAGGCCGCGGGTACGTGCTGCGCCTCATCATGCGCCGTGCCCTCTACCACGGCCAGACCCTGGGCCTGAATGATCCCTTCCTCTATAAGATCAGCAGCCGCGTAGTCGGCAAGATGAAAGATGCTTATCCTGAACTCCTCCAAACCGCGCCCCACGTCGCCAAGGCCATTAAGATTGAAGAGGAGCGTTACGCGCTTACGACTCGGAAAGGCTTGGAAGAGCTTGAGAATACGATCGTGCTAAGGTCCAAGACGTCGGGAATTCCCTTCAAAGTCTGGAGAGAGAAATACCTCGAAGGTGGTGTTGAAGGTATTTCGAGCTATGCAACTTCCGTGCTTGGCCTCCCTACCGAATTCCTCAAAGGTGCGGCGGCAGATGATAGAAAGGGAGGGTTCCTGGGTGCGGTTGGGCGCAAGGATTTGTTCAGACTCCACGACACGTTTGGTCTCCGACCGGATTTCGTCGAGGATGTCGTTAAGAATTACCGGCTCTATGTGGACCGCGCTGGCTACGAAGCCGAGATGCAGCTCCAGCGCGAGCGCGCCCGGGCGTCGTGGAAGGGTGCGGAAAAGAAAGTTGCCTTGCCGGTGTTTTCGAAGCTGGCGGAAGATGGCAAAACGGTCTTCGATGGCTACACGCAGACGACTTCCACCGATTGCCGCATCATGGCGTTGATCGAGAAGGGCGAGCCAGTATCGGAAGTGAAACCTGGAAGCGAAGTGGAAATTGTGCTCGACCACACACCCTTCTATGCCGAGGCCGGCGGCCAAGTGGGTGATACGGGCCATTTCCTTGCCTCCGCGACGGACCACGAAGTTGCGCACAATTTCAACACGTACTATCCCGTGAGTGGATTGATCGTTCACAAGGCTGTTGCGCGCGAGGGACTTCGGATGGGAGACGTGGTCACCGCTGTTGTTGATGCCGGGAAGCGGGATGCGACGCGGCGGAACCACACCGCGACGCATTTGCTCCACGCGGCTTTGCGGAAAACATTGGGGACGCACGTGAAGCAAGCCGGTTCGCTCGTGGCGCCGGACCGCCTGCGCTTTGACTTCACTCATTACACGGGCTTGGGCGAACAAGACCTGCTCGATATCGAAGACTTGGTGAACGGCCACATCCTGAAGAATGAGGAAGTCGCGACGACCGTCATGGACCTTGACACGGCGGTGAATTCGGGGGCCATGGCGCTGTTCGGGGAAAAATACGCGGACCAGGTGCGCGTCCTCACGATTGACGATTTCTCGAAAGAACTCTGCGGCGGGACTCACGTGCGCAGGACGGGTGACATCGGCCTTTTCAAGATTATTTCCGAAGGAAGCGTGGCGGCGGGCACGCGGCGCATTGAAGCGTTGACCGGCACCGGGGTGCTCGAACAGATGAGAAAGGCCAGCGGGACGCTGGCGCTACTCTCCGAAGCCCTGCGCGCAAAGCCCGGCGAATTGATTGAGGCCATCGAGAAGCTTACCGAAAGTGAGAAGAAGCTCCGCAAAGAACTGGAGGCGCAGCAAATGAAGCGTGCCGCCTCCGCCGCGGGCGATCTGGTGCAGCAAGCACGCGAAATCAAAGGCATACGAGTGGTCGCAGCGCGGGTTGAGGTGACGGACCGTTCCGCCATGCGCCAAATGGTGGACGACCTGCGGGCGAAGTTGCAATCCGGCGTGATCGTGTTGGGTAGCGTTGCGGAGGGAAGAGTGTCCCTTATTGCCGCCGTCACCAAGGACCTCACCGCTAAGCTTGATGCGGGCAAGATCGTGAAGCAGGCGGCCACTTACGTGGAAGGTTCCGGCGGCGGGCGCAAAGACCTGGCGGAAGCCGGAGGCAAGAACCCTGCAAGGCTCGATGAATCCATCCAAGCCGTCCCCGGCATCATCGAGCAGATGCTTTAGTTGCAATTCTGTTCGGGTTCTCAGGAAATCACCATTCGATGCGCCTCCGGGTGATTTCCTTACCCGGCGCGCCAACCTCTCCCCCAGGTTCGAACCGGGCGCAATTGCGAAAAAGGGCGAGCCTCACATGCGGTGGGATGGCATCGGGTGGACCTCTACACGGCGGAGATTTCTGCAATCAGAGTGCGGGCATTAGGAGGGCGATCGTTGGGAATCTTTTGAATCATTCTCATTACCAATCTCGCGACGCTGGGCGGAATGCTCAATTCGGGGCGAACCCGGTCGACGGGGAGCGGCGCTTCCTGTACCTGGCGGAAGGCGATTTCAATGCCGCTGCCTTCAAAAGGCCGGCGTCCGGTCAGCATTTCGTAAAAGACGATCCCCAGGGAATAGATGTCGGATGCCGGCAGGTAGGGTTGCCCGGAGATTCTTTCCGGCGGCAGGTAATGGATGGGGGCAAGGAGTCCGGAAGGCAGGTCGGAGTCCGAAAGCTCGGGGAGAGACTCTTTCACCCGGTCCAGGCTGAAATCGATGATTTTCGTTTGTTCCGATTTGCCGGCGCCGGTCAGCAGGATATGTTCGGGTTTGATCTCGCCGTGCAGGATACCCAACTGCTGGCCGGCTTCGAGCGCGGAGGCGATTTCCCAAACGATGCGGCAGGAGCGGGTAACTCCCAGGGAAGTTTCTCGGTCAATGATTTGCCGAAGGCTTGTCCCCTGCACGTATTCGCTGACGAGGAACAGCACTCCATCTTCCGCCTGGCCGAGTTCGATGATACGGACCACGTGGGGGTGCTGGAATCGTTGCATGCGCTGGTAATACTCGGAAAGCTGATTGATGAGGTCGGCAGTAGGAACGTTCCACGGCGTCACCAGCTTCAGGGCACAAACACTGCCATCGCCCGAATCCAGAGCGGTGTAGATCGGCCCCATACGGACTTCCGCAATCTTATCGAGAATCTTATACCGTTGGGCAATCAGGCTCCCCTTCTTCCAACCCTCAAAATAGGCGGGAACGGTAGTGGCTTCCCCCCGGGATTTTTCTGCCGCGGAATTCCCGCCTTTGGGGGGAAGGGGCGCCAGCACCGCGCTTTCTCTTTCGCAGGCTTCAATAATCTTGATGACAGCGGCGCCGGTGGCGGGGCGGTTAAGGGGCGTCTTCGCCAGCATTGACATCACCAGGTCGGCGATGCCGCGGGGAGTGCGCTGGCTGGCTGGCTGATCCTGCAGTGGCCGGGGAGCTTCACTTACCTGCGCCAGGAACCATTCCGCCTGAGAATCCGCGTGGAAGGGCAGTTCGCCGGTGAGCATTTCGTAGAAGACTAATCCCAAGGAATAGAGATCAGAGCGGCCGTCCAGTTCCTTCTGCAGGACCTGTTCGGGCGACATATACTCGGGCGTGCCGATGGCGAAGACCGTGCCGGAGGCGGTCAGGGCCATGGCCCCGGCCTCTTCCTTCAGCCGCCCTTCACGGAGCTTGGTAATGCCAAAGTCCAGGACTTTTACCAAATCCCCCTGCTCGCCCTTTACCAGAGCTATATTCTCGGGTTTGATATCTCTGTGGATAATACCCAATTGATGCGCGGCGTCAAGGGCGGAAGCAACCTGCTTGATGATGGAGCAGGCGCGGGCGGTGGGCAGCGGCCCCTCGTGCTGGAGGACGTCGCGGAGCATGCGTCCGTCAATGTACTCCATCACGATCAAGTGGCGCCCGTCCTCGGTCTCGTCCACATCGTCTACCCGGACGGCGTTGGGATGTTGCAGGCGGCGGGCCACGAAGGCTTCGCGGTGAAAACGCCGGACGAAATCCTCTCGCTCGGTCAGCCCGGGGTCCATCACCTTGAGCGCGCGTACTTCGTTGAACAGCAGATGGAGCGCCTTATAGACGTGCCCCATCCCGCCCTTTCCCACCTTGGCGAGGATGCGATATTTGTTACGGATGGTTGTGCCCACGGCATAAACCGTAGGGTCATCCAACTCCGCGCCGTCGAGTGGGCAGAAGGCGAACTCATCGGGGTAAGGCGTTTGGCAGGAAGTGCACCGTTTCATCGCAGAAACTCTACGAAAAGAGTCAGAGTATAACACTTGGAAGGGGATAGCAATCAATTGTCGTGCCGAATCGCACTGGACACCTGCCGCCAAGCTTGGCAAAATGATGAGTGCGTTCAATTCGGGGCGTGGCGCAGCCTGGTAGCGCGCTTGCCTTGGGCGCAAGAGGTCCGCGGTTCGAATCCGCGCGCCCCGACCAAAACTCGCTACGACCCACTGAATTAGAACTTTCGGTTCAATCCCCCCTCCTCTGCCCGATGGCGAGCGGCAGGGAGCAGACGCACTTTATTCCGCCCCCTGTCATTCGCTCCCCTTCGAGTAGGGAATGAGTATAGGGCATGATCGCACGCCCGAGCAGGTATCGCCGGACCGGAGGTGAAGCATCGCTGTCGCCTCCACGTCCAGCCGGCGCCGCCACGCCAGCTTCTCTTCCCAGACAACAGCATTGAACGCGCGCAACCAATGAGGTACCATCCTCGGTTGCTTCTAGGAGAAGACATGAGCCGATACTTTCGCATTGTTACACTGTTCGTTGGGGTGTTGATTTTTATTTGTGCGGCGTTGGTCCAAGCCGAAGTCCCGGAAAAGCAACCTGACGGGATCGTGGTTCCGATTGGTGTGGGCTTTCTCAAATTGCAGGTCCGCGCGGACAACATCATTCGCTTGGCATACTCTAAAGACCGGTCCTTTTTCGACCGTCAAAGCCTGTCTGTCGTGCCTCGCCCGGGTCCGATCCCGGCTTGGCGCTTGTCCAGCACCGGTAATTTGGCAACCCTCACCACAGCGAAACTCACGGTGTGCCTGAATCTTGCCTCGGGCGTGGTGACGTTCCTGGATGCGTCGGGGAAGCCGATTCTGGCGGAGAAGAATGGCGGCCGGTCCATCATGCCGGCGGAGGTGCTGGGAGAAGAAACTTTCCATGTGCAGCAGCAGTGGGAGCCCAACGGGGATGAATCACTTTACGGCCTGGGGGAGAACCAACTCGGGCTTCTGGATATCAAGGGCTACGACCTCGATTTGTGGCAGCACAATGGAACGGACGCGGTGCCCTTGTTGGTTTCGAGCCGCGGCTACGGCATCCTCTGGGACAATACCTCGTATACACGTTTTGGCGATTTGCGCCCGTTTGCGGCAATTCCCGCCGGTCAGCTTTTCGATGGCGACGGCAAACCGGGAGGCCTGACCGGCTCGTACTATGCGGGAGCGCACTTCGACCGGCTCATCGCCAAACGGAGTGACGCCAACATCGACATCGACATTCCCGATGGCAATCGGCACCCCAATCAGGTCATCCACCCTGATTTGCCTGACGGTGACGTCAGTGTGCGATGGGAAGGCGAGATCGAGCCGGCGGCGACGGGGGATTATCTCTTCCAGACCTTCTCGAACGACGGCATCAAGCTCTGGATTGGCGATCAACTCGTCGCGAACCACTGGCGCCAGTCCTGGCTGCCTTGGAAGGATTTGGCGCGAGTCCACTTGCAGGCCAAACGCCGCTACCGCGTTCGCCTGGAGTGGACAAAGGACCAGGGCGGACTGACCGCGTTGAATCTATCGTGGAAAACCCCCGCGCCGGAAGCCGCGACCTCGCTCTGGTCGGAGGTCGGTGATGGTATCGACTATTACTTCGTGTATGGACCGGAAATCGACCAGGTGATCACGGGATATCGGCAGATCACGGGAGCGGCGCCGATGATGCCGGTGTGGGCTTTCGGCCTGTGGCAGAGCCGGCAAAGGTATAAGACGGCGCAGGAAAGTCTGGACGTCATCGACGGCTTCCGATCGCGCGGAATTCCTTTCGACAACATCGTGCAGGATTGGTTTTATTGGAAAGAGGATGCATGGGGCTCGCAGCAGTTCGATCCCGCCCGCTTTCCTGATCCGGAGGGCTGGATTCGCAGCATTCACGAGAAGCATGCGCGCTTGATGATTTCCGTTTGGGGGAAATTGTATCCCGGCACCGAGAATTTTGAAGCCCTGCACTCGCGCGGGTTTCTTTACGAACCGAACTTGCGCGAGGGGATACATGATTGGGTCGGCTATCCTGACACGTTTTACGACGCCTTCAACCCGGAGGCCCGCAAGCTGTTCTGGTCCCAGGTTAATCGCGGGCTATTCAGCAAGAAGGTGGACGCCTGGTGGATGGATGCGACCGAGCCGGACCTGCTTCCCACCCCCACCCTCGACGGCCAGCGGACCCACATGAATCCCACCGCTCTGGGCACGGGCGCACGCATGCTGAACGCTTACCCCCTGGTAAACAGCGAGGGCGTGTACAGTGGGCAGCGGGAAGCAGCGCCGCAGCAGCGCGTGTTCATACTCACGCGGTCGGCATTTGCCGGCGCCCAGCGATACGCGGCGGCCACCTGGTCGGGCGACACCTCGTCCACCTGGACCGCGTTGCGGGCGCAGATTCCCGCCGGATTAGGCTTTTGCCTCTCGGGAATTCCCTACTGGACGATGGACGTGGGCGGATTCTCCGTGCCCGCGCGCTTCTCGGCCGATAATCCGAAACCCGAGCACGTGGAGGAATGGCGCGAACTCTACACCCGATGGTTTGAGTACGGCGCCTTTGTGCCGTTCTTGCGCTCCCACGGCGAATACCCGAACCGCGAAATGTGGTTCTTTGGAAGCGAATCGGATCCCGCCTATCAGACTCAGCTCAAGTTCGACCGCTTGCGCTACCGTCTGCTGCCTTATGTTTATTCCCTCGCCGGAGATGTGACGCAAAACGCCGGCACCATGATGCGCGCGCTGGTCATGGATTTCCGTGCTGATCGCAAAGCCCGCGAGACGTCGGACGAATACATGTTCGGACCGGCATTTCTGGTGAGCCCGGTCACGACCTACAAAGCCCGGAGCCGGGCGGTTTACCTGCCCTCGGGGACGAACTGGTATGACTTCTGGAGCGGCACTCTGCATGCGGGAGGGCAAACCATCGACGCGCCCGCGCCTTACGACTCCCTGCCGCTCTACATCCGGGCAGGTTCGATTGTTCCTTTGGGCCCGGAGATTCAGTACACCATGGAGAGAAAATCGGACCCCATCACCTTGTTCATTTACCAGGGGGCTGATGGCGCCTTCACTCTCTATGAGGACGACGGGCTCACGTACAGTTACGAGAAAGGCCAGTTCGCTCGCATTCCCGTCCGCTGGGACGACGCCGCGAAGACGCTCACGATTGAGAAACGCGCGGGATCGTTTGCCGGGGCGCTGTCCGAGCGCACTTTCAATCTCGTGCGCGTGTCGAAGCAGAAACCCATCCCATTTTCGTTCACGCCCCAGGCCGATCGCACGGTGCGTTACAGCGGGGAGAGAATCGCTGTGAAACTCGACTGAGGGTCCCTCCGGCGGGCGGTCGGGTCGTAGCCCTCTCCGCCGGGGAGAGGGCGGTCTTTCGTCGGCTGTCGCAGAAGGAAGCCAAGGTACTATACACTGAAGCGGTGCTTGCGAACTTGCACGAAAGGAGCACTAGAATGAACGATCATCAACCGAGCCTTTTTGTTTTGTGCAGCAGGACAGCCGTCGTTCACACCATCACGTACTTCTTCATGGGAGTTCTGGCCTCCACTTTTCTCAACTACAAAGAAGCCTTCGCTCGTCCTGAGATGGCTTGCTGGATGCGGCAACTCAACGATCCGATGATCATGGCCGGCCCTCTCTTCCAACCGATTCGGGGGGTGGTCTTTGCCTTGGCATTCTACCCACTTCGCGATGTCCTTTTCGGCCGAAAGGGTGGCTGGCTCGTCCTTTGGTGGCTTCTGGTAGCCCTTGGTATCCTTTCCACTTTTGGCCCCGCACCCGGCTCCATCGAAGGCATGCTCTATACCCTCATTCCCCCGG
>Ga0326727_10011690_pt1 | contig 20306 bp, 15 predicted proteins | sample MB2enrmetagenome_FD_207643 | JGI IMG/M metagenome (GOLD analysis project Ga0326727, IMG submission 207643) | Lab enriched peat soil microbial communities from McLean, Ithaca, NY, United States - MB29MY | ecosystem: Environmental > Terrestrial > Soil > Wetlands > Peat | place: USA: New York...
GGGCATCGCCCGGTGAGTTCGGGAACGCTGCCGACAGACGGGATGATGTTTGCGTTATCCCTGGTCGGTGTGTTGTTGATGGTGGGAGGGCTAAGCTATTTACCTGCTTTCGTAATGGGACCTCTGGCCGAGCACCTGCAGCTATGGCGTTGATTGCGCGGCCATGCGCCAGAACGCCGACAGCGCCTGGCCCTCCTGTTCTTCGTGCCGGGCGCGCAGGGATTCGATGTCGCGGTGGTGACGATCCAGCATGTCGACGACCGTGGACTCCAGTTTGCCGGCGGCGACCTGGGCATTGAGCATGCGGATGGCCACGCCGGGTTGCAGGCCCTTGCGGTAAGGCCGGTCTTCGGTCAGTGCGGTATAGATGTCCGCGACCGCCATGATGCGCGCGCCCAGGCTCAGTTGGCTGCCGCGTCGGTGAAACGGGTACCCGCTTCCATCCAGCCTTTCGTGGTGAAACGACGCCCATTCGGTGATATCGGACAGCCCGTCGATTCTGCGCAGGATATCGTGGGTGATATAGCTGTGCGAGCGCATGCGCGCCATTTCATGCCGCTCCAGCCCGCCCTCGCGGTTAATGTATTCATGCGGAATCGCCAGTTTCCCGGTGTCGTGCAGATACCCCGCCAGTCTCATCTTGGCGGATTCGAAACGGTCCATGCCCATGTGTGCGGCCAGTGTTTCCGCGCAGATCGCGACGCCGGCTGAATGCGTGGCGGTGAAGTGGCTGCGCGAATCGATGATCAGCGACACGAACTGCGCAAACGGCATCATGCTGTCGAGGTCGAGCGAGATGTTGGCGAAGGGGGCCAGTGTGCTCAAAATCTGGTCGAGGTTGCTGGAAAAAATATCCAGCCAGAATCCTTCGGTTTGCGAGGTTTTGAGAAAGGCATCAACGAAGGCTGGATGAAAACGGCTGTCGCGGTGGCTTTTGATCTTGTCGCGGATCAGGTCGCACTCGGCCAGGATGTTGTCGCCGCCCCGCGCCAGAATCTCTACACGGTCGGCCAGATGGATCAGGTGACTCAAAAGCGGAACTTCTTCGCCTTCGAAGTAATGGCCCTTCCCGTGATCCCAGGGCACGTGGTGAAAGGCGACCAGCGGCGCATGGGCTTCGAAAGGGCCGAAACGCGTCAGCAACTGCGCACCCATGCGTGAATGCAGGTGCACATTCTTGGCTTCGAAATTCAGGATTTTCAGGCGATCCTGCAGCGCCAGCGCCCCGATGTCGTGGAAGATCGACGCGATGAACAAACCTTGATAATCGTCAGAGGCGATGCCCATGTCGAGTGCGATGCGTGCGGCGATCAGACAGGTGCGTTTCTGGTGAAAACTCAGTGCCGGCGCAAGCAGGTCGAGGGTGGTCGAAAGCGCCGACAGCATATCGAACAGCCTGACATGCAGCGTTGCTGCTGGCGCTGTATTCGTCTGGTTGCTCTGCATGGCGCGACCCCTCCTGCGATTACGGGTTCATCTGTGAGCGTACGTGTAAAAACGGGTAATAACTCGTAAGAATTTTAGACCATACGCCAGTAATTTAATGATATGCCGCTCATTAAACGAAAAAAATCCCCGCGTTAGCGGGGACGGTGTTCTTGAGTCGGGGACGGAGCGCTTAAAAATTGAAGCGCGATACGCTGGTTTCGAGTGAATGCGACAAGCGTTCCAGCGATTCGATTTCCCTGGAGGCCTTTTCCATTTCGATTTTGGTTTCTTCGACCACGTTGGCGATGCGCTCGACTTGCTGGGCAATGCTGTTGCTGGCCAGACTTTGCTCGCGCGTCGACCCTGCCACCTCCTGCACCCGGTCCAGCGTCAACTGGATGCGTCCGCGAATCTCGCGCAGCACAACCGCCGTTGCCTCGGTCAGTTCGACCCCCTCGCGGGCTTGCGGCAAGGACTTGTTCAGCAGCTCGACCGAGGTGTACGTGTCTTTCTGCATGGCCTGAACCATCTGTTCGATCTCGATGGTCGAACGGGCGGTGCGCTCCGCCAGTTTGCGCACTTCATCCGCGACCACGGCGAAACCCCGTCCGGCTTCGCCTGCCCGCGCGGCTTCGATGGCCGCATTCAGTGCCAGCAGGTTGGTCTGATCGGCCACATCCTTGATCATGGCGGTCATGCTGCCAATCGCCTCGGCGCGTTTGACCAGACCGCTGACGCTTTCACTCGCCGCCTGTGCGGAATGCGCCAATTCCTGAATTTTGCTTACCGTTGCCAGCGCCTTCTGCTCTCCCTGATGAACAAACTCGGCCGCCTGGCGCGAGTCGGCTTCGGTATCCCGGGCATTGTCGGCGATGTGATTGATCGCAACCGTCATTTCTTCCATGGCGACCGCCATGGAACTGGTGCCTTCGGCCTGGTGACTCGCCATGCCCAGCACCTGGTTGGTGGCCGCGGATACGCCCTCCGCGTTGTGCTCCAGCTCGCTGGAAGCCTGACGGATATTGCGTGCCAGGTTACCCAGACCGCCCAGCATTTCTTTCAGGTTGGCCAGTACGCTGTTGATATCACCTTTGAGCGGAAAATCGGACGACAGATCGCCACTGGCCGCACGCTTCATGATCGCCATGAGCTGCACGGGCTCTTCACCAAGCTGGCGGATAATGCTGCGCGAGATCATCAGTCCGGCAATGCCGGTGAGCAGCAAGACCAGCAACAGACCGATGCCGTAGTGCAGCGATTGGTAAAGCAGAATCTCATTGATATCGTCTGTATAGACGCCGGTGCCGATCGACCAGTGCCACTCGGGAATCGGTGCGACATAACCGATCTTCGGCAGCGGGACCGTGCTGCCGGCGCGCGGGAACCAGTATTCCAGAAACGCCGGGGTCTGGTTTTGCGCTACGGCGGTGATGGCGTCCCATAGCTTGAAGCCTTTGGCGTCGATCTTGCCCAGCATGATCTTGCCTTCAAGCTGCGGGCTGCCCGTGACCATCATGGCGCGGCCATCGGCGTTATAGATGAAGTAGTAATTACCGTTGTCGTAGCGCATGGAACGGATGGCTTCCATGGCCTGTCGCTGTGCCTCGGCGGTGGACAATTTGCCGTCGTCCGCCAGTTTGACGTAATGATTCGCCACACCGGCTGCCGATTCGACCAGACTCTTGATCCGTTCGCGGTGCGCGTCCAGTTCTGAATTACGTAAATTGAACAACGAAAATCCGGATAGCGCGACCATACATAGAAAGGCGATGGATAACACCAGGGCCAGTCTCTTTTTTACATCCATGCGATACAGTGAATTCATTCCCTGCCCCCTTGGCTCGGGCAAAAAAACTTCAGTCGGGCCTTAAACGCCCGGATTCTGAATTTTTGCTGGCTATTATTGAAAATTCGATGCCATTTTGACTTTTCATCCTTAAGAATAGTAAAACGAAAGACGTTGCGGTGCTGATGTTTTGAAAGGAAAACGTGGTGATGCGTTATGACAAGCACGGACGCCCGCTGGGCATCCCGGTCGAAAACTGGAATGGAGCCCAGCCGCCGTCGGCGGTGGTCCTCGACGGTCGGTATTGCCGGATCGAACCGTTCGATGCCGCGCGCCATGGGGCCGAGCTGCGCCAGGCCTTCGCGCTGGACGTTGAGGGCGTGAACTGGGCCTATTTACGTCCTGAACCTCAAAGCGATGAAGAATGGTCGACCTGGTTCGCCGATATGCAGCAAAGCCAGGACCCGTTGTTTTTTGCGATTATCGATGCGGATTCGCGTCAGGCGACGGGATTTTTCAGTTTGATGCGCATCGATGCGCCCAACGGCGTGATCGAGATCGGCTGGGTGCTGTTTTCGCCGCTGCTGCAACGCACGCGTGCTGCGACGGAGGCATTGTTCCTGATGCTGCGACAGGCGTTTGACTGGGGGTATCGCCGGGTCGAGTGGAAATGCAATGCGTTGAATGGACCCTCGGAGAGGGCGGCAAAACGTCTGGGGTTTACCTTCGAGGGGGTTTTTCGTCAGGCACGGGTGCAATGGGGGCTAAACCGCGATACCACCTGGCTCAGCCTGCTGGATCACGAATGGCCCAGGGCCCGCCATGCGCTGGAGCGCTGGCTTGCCCCGGATAATTTCGACGAGAACGGTCGGCAGCGCCTGAATCTGGAGACGTGCCGGACGACAGAATGAGGTCCTTAGCCCGGTGGTTTGGCGGGGACGGCCGTCGTGTCTCCGCTGCCGGTGACTTTGGTCAGCAGGTCGGGAATGAAGCGTTCCGAGAAGCCGGATGCAAATGCCCATATGGCCATTTTTCCGTAATCGGCGCCATTGACCAGATACACCTGAAATCCCTGCCAGCCCTTGGGGACGCACCCGGCTGCGCCAACACCGATCACCGGGATAAAGGCATCCCTGAACAATTGGGCACCCAATCCGGCAGCGAATACGCAGAGCATCAGCATGCCTGAAAGCAGGCCGCTTGCCAGCGACAGATAGAGCCCCCATGACCCGTTCATCAGGGCGGTGGTGTCTGCGTCATTCGTGCCGCCGCTTTGCGTGCTGATGTTCTGAAGGCGCTGCAAAATACTGAAAAATGCACCAAGAACACCGAAAGTGCCGGAAAACGCCATGGCGTGTACGGTTGGGACCGGTGTGCACTGCAAGGTGCAAAGCAGGGCGATAATCAGCAACGTGAGCATCAGCAGATGCAGTCTCAGGCTGTCGCGCGCCTTTTCCCGACTCAGGATGCGGTAGTAGGCGCGCTGTCCCGCGCGGGTAGACGTCATGGCGCTGATGCGTCTGGCCTGGCTGGCCTGTGCCTGCGTGGCGCCTGGCGCATCGGCGGGTAATCTGGGCACGATGGCGACCAGGTCTTCATCCGGCGCGAGCCGTATCGCGAGCATTTCGAGTTCGAACAGCTCGTCCCAGTGATAGCTGTCCTGTGCGAGAAGCACATCGGCTCGCTGACGTTCTTCAGGGAATCGGGTGGTATCGTGTGGGAACAGTGCGAATATGCTGCGAACGCGCAGTACCATCGCCTGTGCGCCGTTGGCGATGTCCTGCCGCTGGCGCTCCAGCCGGATCGCCTGCCGGTCGTCTTCGTTCCAGAAGACGGGAATCAGGACGGCTGGCGCATTTAACCTGAACCAGCGCCGGACACTGTCGCAAAGCCATTGTTTCATTGCCTTGTGCCTCGGTGGTGAACATCTGCACCTTAGCACGGCGTAAAATCATGACCGCTGGCTGAAAGGACATTTCTTTTTCAATAACAGGCAATCGCTGATGACAACACTGAAACCCTCTTCCATGCCGGAGCTGTTGACGGCCCGCTATCGCAGTCTGCAACCCGAAGGTCCGGTCGCCGACAACGACTTCTTGCGCGGACTGCTGGCGCACCGTTCGGTGCGCAACTATCTTCCCCGCCCCGTGCCGGATGACGTGCTCAGGGCCGCGATCGCTGCAGCGCAGTCTGCCTCTTCGTCGTCCAATCTGCAGGTATGGAGCGTGATTGCGGTGACCGACCCCGCGCGCAAGGCAAGTCTGGCGGTGCTGGCGGGCAATCAGCGGCATATCCTTGAAGCGCCGTTGTTTCTCGCCTGGGTCATCGATCTGTCGCGTTTGCAGCGCCAGGGGCTGGCGCAGGGCGAACAGACAGCCGGACTCGACTATCTCGAAAGCTTTGTGGTGGGCGCGGTCGACGCCACGCTCGCGGCACAGAATGCCGCGGTGGCGTTCGAGTCGTTCGGTCTTGGCCTCGTTTATATCGGCGGTATGCGCAACCATCCCGAGAAGGTGGCCGAAGAACTGGGGCTGCCGGCGTCGAGCATGGTGCTGTTCGGCATGTGCGTGGGCTATCCCGATGCGGGCAATCTGCCTGCGATCAAACCGCGGCTGCCACAGTCGGTGGTCTTGCACCACGAGCGTTACGATGCCGTCGCCGAAGCGGAAGGGATCGCCGCGTATGACCGCGAAATCGTCAGCTATCTGGGCGAACGCGGCAGCGTCGGCAAGCCTTGGTCGGAGACGGCGGTCGAACGCGTTCACGGGCCCGAATCGCTCAGCGGGCGTGACCGCTTGCGCGAGGCCTTGTCCAATCTGGGGTTCGGACTCAAGTAACCCGCCTACCTGCCATCCCCGCGCTGGATCCCCTCTTTCGAGGGGATGACACTCTGAAGTGATTCCAGAACCGTCGCCCTCGCGAACGCGGGGGCCCAGCCGATTGGCGAAGGCAGTGACCGGAACGAGAACGCCCGCCAGGCGCGGGTGTCAAGCGAATGACGCGGGCGCGGGCTAAACCGGCCAGGCTCGTTCCAGAATGGCGGCGTGCTGTGCGATGGACGGCAGCGCGCCAACCATCTTGCCCCATTCGCCATCGAACCGGCTGGCGATAAAGGCATCCGCTGACGCTTCCGGTGCATGCTCACGCATCAACCGCGCCTGAATCATCAACACCAGCTGCTGGGCATAGCGTCTTGCCCGCGCCTCGCCCTCATCGCCAGGCGGCAATGCTTCGCGCAGCGCCGCGAGCGACGGTTGCAGACGTATATCCCCGCCGCACACCTGTTCCAGGTCGTCGAGCAGCGCATGCAGCATGTCGGGCTCGCGGTTGATGGCGCGCAGCATGTCGAGTGCCATCAGGTTGCCCGAACCTTCCCAGATCGAAATGACCGGCGCCTCCCGGTACAGGCGCCCTGTGGGGCAATCGTGCATGTAACCGTTGCCACCGATCACCTCCATCGCCTCGGCCGACAGCTCGATGCTGCGCTTGGCGACCCAGAGTTTTGCCGCCGGGGTGACGATGCGCCGGACGGCGCATGACAGCGTGTCTGCACGGGCATACGCCTCGGTCAGCCACATCATCAGCAGCGTTGACGCCTCGCTTTCCAGCGCCATATCGATCAGCACATTACGCATCAGTGGCTGATCGGCCAGGCGCTTGCCGAATGCGCTGCGTTCACGGGCATGGTGAATCGCCTGTACCAGGCCCTGGCGAATCAGACCGGCGCTGCCCATGACGCAATTGAGCCGGGTATAGGTGGCCATTTCGATGATGGTCGGGATGCCGCGACCCGCTTCGCCGACCATGCGCCCCCACGCCCCTTGAAACTCGACCTCGCCGCTGGCATTGGACTGATTGCCGACTTTGTCTTTCAAGCGCTGGATATGGACCGGATTCTTGCTGCCGTCCGGGCGGAAGCGCGGGACGAAAAAGCATGACAAACCATCCGGCGTGCGCGCCACCACCAGATGCGCGTCGCACATCGGCGCCGAGAAAAACCATTTGTGGCCGGTCAGTTCGTACTCGCCGCCACGGCCCCCCGCGCCGAGAGGTGCGGCAATCGTGGAATTGGCGCGCACATCCGACCCGCCCTGTTTTTCGGTGACGCCCATGCCGATCAACAGGGACGCTTTCTGCTCCAGCGGGATATCGCGCGCGTCGTAGGTGCGCGAGAACAGACCGGCGGAAAGCCTTGAGAACAGCGCAGGCTCTTTCTGCAGAACGGGAATGCTGGCAAAGGTCATCGAATTCGGGCATTGCGAACCGGCTTCGATCTGGCCATGCATCGAAAAACCGGCCGCATAGGCCGCCCAGGCCCCGGTATGGGGATCGGAGAAGGGTAGTGAAACCAGATTGTGTTCGCGCAACATGCGCATCATGCCGTGCCATCCCGGGTGATACTCGACTCGGTCGATGCGTCGGCCCTGACGGTCGAAAACCTGCAGCTCAGGCTTGAAGCGGTTTGCGGCTTCGGCCATGGTTTGTGTTTTTTCACTGCCGAGACGGGCGCCATACTCGATGAGCCTGGACTCGTACCCCTCTGCACCGGCGCGGCGCACGGCTTCCTGCAGCGGGATATCGGTGCTGTAGACGTTGTAGTCCCGCAGTTCAGGTACCACATTGGCGACGGTGTGGGTCTCCCAGCTCATGTTCTCTCCATCGAAATCGCTTATGGATTCAATTAATGACAATTGAGTATAGGGTGGGCGGGAGCGATGTAAAGAAAACGGGCGCTTTCGCGCCCGGATGGATTCGGAAAAAGACCGGAATCAGAGATGAGTGATGACCGTATCGGCCGGCAGGCGCGACTTGGGCAGTTTGGCATTGAAATCGTCGGCGCTGCGATAACCCAGCGGCACGATAACCGAACTGGTCAGCCCCTTCTCGCGCAGACCGAGTTCTTCATCCAGCTTGAGCTGATCGAAACCTTCGATCGGGCAGGCATCGATGTTGAGCGCTGCGGCCCCCAGCAGCAGCGTGCCTACGGCCAGATAGACCTGTTTTTCCATCCATTGCTGTGCGTCGCGCCGTTCGAAGCGGTGCGCATTGACGAAGTAAGAGCGGCCGGAATGCTGCCCATCGCGTGCGGCGGAATTGGCAAAACGGCCATCCTGCTCTTCCTGAGTCAGCAATGTCTTGAGATAGGCCTCGTCAATCGACGCACGGCTGCAAAACACGACAACATGCGATGCATTGCGGATTTTGGCTTCGTTGAAGGCATAAAAGCCGGCGGTGGCGCTGGCGACCCGCGCCTTGCCTTCGTCGGTTTGCGCGATAAAAAAGTGCCAGGGCTGCGAGTTGGTCGACGATGGCGAAAACCGTAGCAGGGTTTCGATTTGGGCCATCAGATCCGCCGGAATCTTGCGCGACGGGTCAAACATTTTGGTGGTGTAACGGGTCATGGCCAGATCGGCGATATTCATGATGTTTTCCTGAGCTGAACGGTTTTCAATGTCAGGCAAATTATCGTTGTTGTTCTTGTATTGAAAAAGGGGAATAAACGCTAAGCAGTTTCGCCTGGATTTTGAAAATGAGGCCCTGCGTGCTTCGCATTTCTTTAAATTTTGGAATAGGACAAAAAGTTTAAATATCTGCCGTGGTGTTGCACAAAGACCATCTTAAATTGCGGCCGGGGAGAATAAGTCAGATTTTGTTTACATTCATTCACTTTTTGTTACGATGCCTGTTCAAATCTATTTAGGAGTGTTGAATGTTCGCACGTAAGGCATTTTCACTGATTGTCGCAACGGGATTGCTGGCGACGCTGGCCGGGTGTGCTTCCGAAAGTTCGCAGTCGCTGGCGGTCGCGCAGGTCGCCACGGCGGGTCAACCCTATGCGGGCCCGCGTGCACCGATCGCTATTGGCAAATTCGATAATCGGTCGAGCTATATGCGTGGCATTTTCTCCGATGGCATCGACCATATCGGCAGCCAGGCGAAAACCATTCTGATTACTCACCTGCAGCAGACCAATCGCTTCAGGGTACTCGACCGCGACAATATGGAAGAGATCAGGCAGGAAGCCGGACTGCAGAACAAACAACAAAAGCTGAAGGGCGCGGATTACGTCATCACGGGCGATGTCACCGAGTTTGGCCGCAAGGAAGTTGGCGATGTTGAACTCTTCGGCATTCTGGGCAGCGGCAAGAAGCAGGTGGCCTACGCCAAGGTCGCGCTCAACGTGGTCGATACCTCGACCTCGGAAGTGGTTTATTCGGTACAGGGGGCAGGGGAATACACCTTGTCGAATCGCGAAATCGTCGGCTTTGGCGGTACCGCGAGCTACGACTCGACCCTTAACGGCAAGGTGCTCGACCTGGCTGTTCGCGAAGCGGTGCAAAAGCTGGTTGGCGCCATCGACGCCGGCACCTGGCAGCCCCAAAAACAATAACCCTCCGGGGAAGAGAATATGAATATGACGCATCCGAAGCGCGGCGCTTGCCGCCTTGCGCTGACTCTGGCGGCCTGCGCCCTGCTGAGCGCTTGTGCGAGCGCGCCGCAGACCATGTATCAATGGACGGGCTATCAAGACCATGTGTATGCCTATCTGAAGGGCGACACGTCGAGCGGTCCGGAAAAGCAGATCGCCGAAATGGAAGCCGATCTGCAAAAGATCCGTGCCAAGGGCAATACGCCGCCTCCGGGCTACTATGCCCACCTTGGACTGTTGTATGCCAACATCGGCAAGTCCGATCTGGTCGTGCAGAATTTCAAGGCAGAAGAGCAATTGTTTCCTGAGTCAGTCCCGTATATGGACTACTTGTTGTCCAAGTACAAAAACTGAGAGATCGCCATGTTGAAATGCATGATCAAATCCGCGCCCCTGTTTGCACTGGCCGCACTGCTGGTCGGTTGTGCCAGCCCGGCGCCCAAAATGGACTACACCGCTTTCAAGGAAAGCAAGCCGCATTCGATCCTGATTCTGCCGCCGGTCAGCGAGTCGACCGATGTCAATGCGGGGAGCGGCGTGATGGCGCAGATGAGCTATCCGCTGGCTGAAGCGGGTTACTACGTATTGCCCGTGACGCTGGTCAGCGAAACCTTCAAGCAGAATGGCCTGAGCACCGCGAACGATATCCAGGCGGTGTCGCCCGATAAGCTGCGCAAGATCTTCGGCGCCGATGCCGCCCTGTACGTGGACGTGACGAAATATGGTGTGACGTATACGGTTTTCGATAGCGTGGCGACGGTGACGGTCAAGGCAAAACTGGTTGACCTGCGCAGCGGCAGAAATCTGTGGCAGGGCAGTGCCATGGCCTCCAACGCCGGAAGCCAGAACAACTCCGGCTTTGGCCTGATCGGGCTGCTGGTTCAGGCTGCGGTCAAACAGATTGTCAACCACGCGACGGATGCTTCGTATCCGGTAGCGGGTGTCGCCAGCCAGCAGCTGTTGGCTGCAGGTCGGCCCAATGGCTTGCTGTATGGCCCGCGTTCGCCGCGCTACGGAACGGATTAACCCTGATTGACAGAAGTCACCATCAAGAAGGGCGGCCTGAGCCGCCCTTTTTTTGTGCGGGTTCAGGGGAGTTTCACAGCCTGAAAATCACTGAAGAATAAAATCCCGGGCTGGTTCATGTTGTCACGGGTCAAAACGATGACGCCACTGTCCACATTTTTTGCGGGCATCGTGGCCCCGTGTATCTCGCGATACGCAATTGCCACGCCCAGATAGCCCATCTTGAATGGCCGCTGCACAAGCAGGGCCAAAATGGTTTTGTCTTTCAGGGCCGTATAAAGATCGCTGTTGATATCGAACCCCACAAAGACGACGTGCCTGGCCAGTCCCAGGGTGCGCAATGTGGCCAGGGTTCCATCGGTGGTGGTCTCGTTGGGGGTGAAGATGCCATCAAATTTGCCGGCCAGCGGTGCGAGCACCTCTGCGGAATGCCGGCGGGCCTCTTCGGCGGTAATCCCCACGTAAGGGTCGGCGATTACGGTCAGTCCTGCCTTGTGCATGGCAAAGACAAATCCCCGCTCACGCTCGTCCGTCGATTGCACGCCATTTTTCAGGCGGATCAGAACCACACGTTTTCCGCCGGAGCGTTTTAACTGTTGTGCCAGTTTGTCTCCCGCCAGCATCCCCGCAACATAGTTATTCGTGGACACCACCGCAACGACATCGGCCTTGCCGGTATCCCGATCGATATAGACGGTCGGGATGCCCTTTGCCCGCAACTGGGCGACCAGGCTGGCACGTTCGGGCGCATTGGGCGCCATCACCAGGGCTTTGCACCCCATTTTCCAGGTTTGTCCGGCGAGGTATGCCTGTCCGAGACTATCGGACTCGTTCTCGGGGGTGCTGTAAACAATATCCACGCCAAAATCGCGGGCCGCCGCCATGGCCCCCGCACTGACCGCGTTCCAGAAACTGCCTTCGATTCCGGAAGAGACCAGCGCGATACAATCGTCCGCCCACGCGGGGGATCGTGGCACGATCAGTGCCGCACATAGCATCGCGCAGCGGAGCAACGGGCGTAGCAGGCGAGGGAGGCACATAAGATCGGTACTTTATATAAATAGTGAAAATGTTTAATTCATTCCTAGCTTATCCCTTGCAGACAGGCAACGTTTGTTTATGCCGGCAGCAAAAAACCCCTGGCCGGCAGGGGTTTCACGTGAAACACGAACAATTTAAACAGCCGCTTGTGTGTGGCCGGTGGCCTCAGAACCTGACCACCAGTTTGCGTTCGGCAACGAAATTCGGGCGGATGACGCTGTCTGCCTCGATGAAATAGCGTGCAGTATCGGCGAGCACCTGCGTGCCGCTGCGTCGGCAAAGTACGGTACCGGTCCCCTCGTTTGTCATCAGCTCGGTCATCAGGGCGCCTCGCTCGCTGGCATCGACCAGATGCGCGGTGGGTACGCCCCGGTCTACCGCATCCATGGCGGCGCGAATTTCACGGGCAGCCTCTTGATCGGCGTGTTGCGTCAGCCATTCGGAAAGGACGCGGCGGTCGGCGATACCCTTCTTGAGTCCGGCCTTGTGCAGAATGTCGTGTCCGCTCACCAGCATCAGCGAGTGTGCATTGAGCCGGAGTGCAAGCTGCGCCGCAAACCGTTCTGGTCGGAGGATCCGCAGATCGCCATCCGCATCGGGTGCGCACGACATCAGAACCGGAACCATCTGGTTGGCCTGCAGCAGGTTGATCAGGGTCATGTCGGCCTGGGTCAGGCCCTGTGGCTCAACGCCGGAGCGGGTTGCGGTCGCCCAGTGCGCATCCTGCCCCTCCAGGCCGACAGCCCTGACGCCATCGCGGTTCAGTCGCCGCACGATGTCGGTGTTGAGAGCGGCCATACCGCTGTACGAGGCTGCCGGATCGGCTTGCGGGTCCGGCATGCCATGAACCACGACGGGCCTGACCCCCAGCAATGACAGTAAGGCGATGTCTTGAGTCAGATACTCGCGCATCCCCTCGTCAGAAAGTATCTCACCCGGTAAACCGATCACCACCGTCTGGCCGTGCATCGCCTGTACGAAAGGCAATGATTCACTGAGGCAGTGCGCGTGAGGCGCATCAATAGCAGTCTGGTTCATGATCAGGACTGGCTCCAGTCAAGCAGGACACGACGCATCTCATGGGCGGTTGCGCAGGTGTGCAATGATTCGCGAACACCACGTTCGTTCAATAGCCGGGCGGCATCGGCAAGCCGCTGCAAATGCTGTTGGGACGCCCGTTCGGGCACGAGCAAGATAAAGAAGAGGCCGACGGGTTTGCTGTCGGGGGCATCGAAGGGGATGGGCAGGGCAGGACGAACGAGGATGGCAACCGGTGCTTGCAGGCCGGCGAGGCGGGCGTGGGGGATGGCAACGCCCTGGCCCAGACCGGTCGAACCCAGCTTCTCTCGCTCACCCAGCCGGTTGGCGATCTCTGCCGCAGACCACCCATGGTGCAAATGCAGGTACTTTCCAACGGTGTCGAACAAATGTTGCCGGTTTTGTATGTCGACATTCAGTATCAGGTGCTCGACGTCGCATTGTCGGGCCAAGGTATTCATCATGGTAATGGCATCCTCGTCTCTGACGATCAAATTCATCCAGGATTCCGTGGGGTGACGCCAGGCGCGTTCCCCGGGGGCTGCACTACCATGCTAAGCAGGGAAATATAAAGATGGCATAAAAAGGAGGGGGAGGACTCGCCATCCGATCATGCTGTCAGGGTTTAGGTGACGGCTGATGGCGGCAGCGCTTCGACCGTTGCCGTGACGCCTTGATGTATATGATTTTGTACGCAATCATGCATTCACTTGAGAGTCAGTGGAGTGTCAACGTGAATGCCCCTCTCTGCATCAGCAAAAAAACCGGGATCGCTTTCCTTCCCCTCGTCGTTTCCTTCTCGGCTCAAGCCGATCTGGTCAGTCAGGAATTGATCCGGCAGCATGAACGGGAAAACGCATTGCGTCAGTCCTTGCAACCCCGTGACGCTTCACAAGCCCCCCCGCATCCGACGCCTCGGGAAGCGCGTTTCCCCATGAATGAAACACCCTGCGTTATTTTGCGCGACGTCCGGTTGACCGGTGCATCGAACGATAGGTTTCAATGGCTGTTGTCCACGTTGAACGAACTTGATGGCCCGGTGAGGGGGCGTTGCCTGGGAAGCCATGGCCTTCGTCTGATCGTCAGCCATATGCAGAATGCGCTGGTGGATCGGGGGTTTGTTACATCCCGTGTTTTGGCCGAACCGCAGGAACTGAGCAAGGGCGACCTCGTTCTGACACTGATCCCGGGGCGCATACATTCCATCCGTTTTACCGGAAACAGCAGCCCGCAGGCGACGTCGTGGAATGCCCTTCCGGCTCGGCCGGGCGACCTCCTGAATCTGCGCGATATCGAACAGGCGCTGGAAAACTTCAAACGGCTGCCTACGGTTGATGCCGACATTCAGATCACGCCATCCGAAGCCGCCGACGCCCGACCGGGCGACAGTGATGTGGTCATCGCCTGGAAGCAAACCCTGCCCTTTCGACTGAGTTTGTCGCTGGACGATTCCGGCAGCAAAAGTACCGGTCGTTATCAGGGCAGCCTCAGCTTGTCCCATGACGGCATGTTGGCCTTGAACGATCTGTTCTACGTCAGCATCAATCATGATCTGGATGGAAAAAGCCGCCGGACTCGGGCGACAGAAGGCTATGCCTTTCATTTCGAAGTCCCTTTCGGATACTGGCGGCTGGGGCTGGACAGCAGTCGTTATGAATATCGCCAGGCGGTGTCCGGCGCTTACCAAACCTACCTTTACCGGGGCAAAAGCGACCGACAGGAGATCCGCTTGTCGCGCGGGCTGTACCGCGATGCGGTGCGCATGTTCGGGGGGCATCTGCAGGGCTGGGTCCGGTCCTCCAGCAATTACATCAATGACGCGGAGATTCTGGTTCAACGGCGTCGCATGACGGGCTGGGAGCTTGGCGTGACGCATCGGGAGTTCATTGTGGCCGCCACGCTGGAAGCGTCTTTGGCTTATCGGCGGGGGACCGGTGCGCTGGCTGCACTTCCCGCGCCTGAAGAAAACTTTGGCTCGGGAACCTCCCGCCCGCAACTTGCCACGGCTGATGTCCTGTTGACCCTGCCTTTCAATATGGGGCGTTTCCGGTGGCGTTATAACGGACGCTGGCGAGCGCAATGGAACCATACGCCTTTGATCCCTCAGGACCGCTTTTCCATTGGCGGACGCCATTCGGTGCGAGGTTTCGACGGTGAGAACACCTTGTTGGCCGAACGGGGCTGGTGGTTGCGCAATGACCTGGCCGTCGGTCTGGGCCGAAGCGGTCAGACACTGTATGTCGGGCTCGACCATGGCGAAGTGAGTGGGCCTTCTACTGAATATCTGGTAGGTCGGCGTCTGACCGGTGGGGTGGTGGGGCTGCGCGGCAGCTTCAAAAATCTGAGTTATGACGTATTCCTCGGCCAGGCTCTTAACAAGCCCGAATATTTCCGAACGTCCGACACCACCGCCGGCGGCAGCATCCATTTGACTTGGTGAGGTCTTCCTGATGAAAGCCACCCCTCACATCATTGCCCCGGTTTTGCAAGGCGACGCATTCAACGAAGCCCTGGTGTTGGGCTCCAGCGTGTGGCTATGGATGCACTCCGCTTCTCATCGCAATACACCGCTTCACGGGCTGTCCAGTCTGTTATTGCCAGCCATCAAGCTGGGGCAGTTTGTTCTGGGCAGCGAGCAAGACAAGCCCGTGTTCTATCTGTCCTGGGCCAGGATGAGTCCCGATGCCGAAGCACGCTATTTGACGCGACACCCCATGTTGATGCAAGCCGCAGACTGGAACAGTGGAAACCGCATCTGGCTGCTGGACTGGGTCGCACCATTCGGACACAGCCTGAGCATGCGCCACGTCATTGCCCGCCTGTTTGCGCCCCATTGTTTCCGTGCATTGCACCATCGCGGCAATGAGCGTGGTCTGCGCATCGTGAATTACCACGGCATCGCCGTGTTGCCAGGCGAAGCCAAAGCATGGCGCACCCTTAATCCTCCCGTTTTGCCAGAGGGATCGTCGCATGAATAAGCACCTGCACCGTATTGTCTTCAATGCAACGCGCGGCCTCAGAATGGCCGTTGCCGAACATGTCTCAAGCCATGGCCAGCCCATGACGTCCACCTCTGGCCATGCCGCTCGGAGGGTGTGCCTTGCACATTTGCTGGCCGGAGGACTGTCTTTCGGACAGGCAGAGGTCGTGCTGGCGGAGATCATGGCGGATCCGACGGCCCCCAAAGACCAGCAGCCGATCATCCTCAGGGCAGCAAACGGTGTACTTCAGGTCGATATCCAGACGCCCAGTGCGGGTGGCGTCTCAAGAAATACCTATAGCCAGTTCGATGTCGATCGGCAGGGGGCCATTCTCAATAATGCCCGCACAGCCGCCCAGACCCAGTTGGGCGGCTGGGTCGCCGGCAATCCCTGGCTGGCGGCGGGAAGCGCCAGGATCATTCTGAACGAGGTCAACTCCAGCGATCCCAGCCTGTTGCGCGGCCCGGTAGAGGTGGCCGGAGACCGCGCGCAAGTGGTCATCGCCAATCCGGCGGGCGTCATTTGCGATGGATGTCACTTCATCCATGCCCATCGCGCCACCTTGACCACAGGCAGCGCCATGATGAATGGCGGTCATCTGGAGGGTTTCCGGGTCGGAAGAGGGCATATTCTGGTGAAGGGGGGCGGCATGCTGGCGAAGCAGGCCGACTATGCCGATCTGATTGCCCGGTCCGTGGAACTGAATGCCGGCATCTGGGCCGCCGAGTTGCAGGTGCACATCGGCCCCGCCCAGGTGAGTGCCGATCTGAGCCGGTCGACCGCACTGCCGCCCGACAGCCAGGCTCCCCGCTTCGCACTGGATACGTCCAGCCTGGGAGGAATGTATGCCGAAAAAATCAAGCTGATCGGAACGGAGCACGGCGTTGGCGTGCGCATCGCGGGGGAGATCGGCGCGTCGGTCGGCGATGTGGTCGTCAGGCATGATGGCCGTCTGGAAAACCGGGGGCAGGTTGTGGCAATCCGGGATGTGCAGATCACGGCTCCGGATCTGGACAATGACTCCGGTGGCGAGATCGGGGCCGGGGCGACCCGATTGACGATTGCCGGCACATTGAACAACCGCGGGTTGATCGATGGTCAACAAACCTCGCTGGCGGGCGGTACGCTGAACAATATCGGGACGGGGCGCGTCTTTGGAGACCACGTCGCCATTACGGCGGATACCGTGAATAACGATGCCGAGATCGATGCGGCGGCCATTATTGCCGCTCGTGAACGGATGGATCTGGGCGTCTCGACGTTGAACAACCGCGAGCATGCAGGGATTTTCAGCGTCGGAGACATGGCCGTCGGTGGTGGGCTGGATGCCGATTTACAAGCGACAGGCCGTGCCGTCACGCTCAATAACCGCAGTGCCCGGATCGAATCCATGGGGCAGATGGCGCTGGCGTCCGAGACCATCAACAACACGAACGAGCATTTTGCTTCGGAGATGCAGCCAGAAGGCGGGCCACGCTATTTCACCGAATACCAGGGCGCCGGTTCTCCCCGGCGATATCCGTCAAATGACCCGGCTACCTATGTCTATAACGACGAGTCCGATCATCTGATGACGCCGGACGGCTGGTACGAGCAGTGGACACGGTACGAATACGAGCGCAACACAACCGCCACCACGGTGACGCAGACCGATCCGGGGGTGATCTCGGCGGCCGGCGATATGCAGATCACCGCCACCACACTGGTGAACGATAAAAGCCATATTCTGGCTGGCGGCACCCTGACCGGGAAAGTGCAGGACCTGCAAAACCGTGAAGCCACCGGCCAGCGCATTGAGACGGATACCGGCCATGCCACCTCGTATTGGCGGGACCATAAAAAAGGGCGGGACGGTACGGGCAGCGACCAGGCGGCCTATCGACCGCCGCCGGTCATTACCGATATTTCCTTATCGACGGTCAGATTCGAGCAAAACGTCAGCCATGATCCTTCGGCACGTCGCATGGCCGCGCCCGATAGCGACAACGTGGCAAGCCTCCGCTCGCGGGTTATCGAAAACGGTCTGTTCCGGTTCAATAGCAATCCCGATGCAAAATATCTGGTGGAAGCCGATCCACGGTTTACCCACCACAAACGCTGGTTAAGCTCCGACCATCAGCTTCAGGCCTTGTCTATGGACCCCGCCCTGTCGCAAAAGCGCATGGGGGATGGATTCTACGAACAGAAACGTGTGCGCGAACAGGTGGCGCAATTGACCGGACGCCGTTTCCTCGATGATTACCGCAATGATGAGGCCCAATACCGTGCACTGCTGAATCAGGGCGTAACGATTGCCAAGGCATGGAACCTGCGGCCGGGTATTGCGCTTTCGCCCAGCCAGATGGCCCGCCTCACCAGCGATATCGTCTGGCTGGTCGAGCAGGAGGTTTCCTTGCCAGACGGATCGACGACCCGGGCGCTGGTTCCTCAAGTCTATCTGCGCCCGGCGCCAGGTGACTTGAACGGCAAGGGGGCGCTGATTGAAGCCGACCGCCTGGAACTCGATCTGGCCGGAGTGCTCGACAATCAGGGCACCATTGCCGGCCGCCGGGTGGTGTCGCTCACGGCGGAGACCGTCGAAAACTCCGGGGGCAGACTCTCCGGTCAGGACGTGAGCGTTGAGGCCAGAACCGATGTCAATTCGGCCGGGGGAACCATTGATGCCGCCAACAGCCTGTATGTGGCCGCTGCGCGAGATGTGAATATCGCGTCGACGACCCGCAGCAACCACAATGCGCAGGGCAGTATCTCTCAGGTCGATCGCGTGGCCGGTCTGTATGTGTCCAACGCCAGCGTTGCAACGTTGCGGCTCAACGCGGGACGCAATCTAAACCTGACCGCCGTTGAAATCGGCAACAGCAGCCGCGAAGGATCAACCCGGCTCGAAGCCGGCAACGACCTGAACCTGGATACCGTCAAGACCGGGAGTCAACAAACGCTGGTGTGGAATGGCAAAAATCACCGTCAGAGTGAATCGAGTCAGGAGCGCGGCAGTCGCCTGCAGACGCAAGGCAACATCACGCTGCTGGCGGGGCGGGATGTCAACGCGAGGGCCGCCAGCGTGACCAGCGATCAGGGCGAACTGATCGTCCAGGCCGCCAACGACATCAACATCATGGCGGGGCGGTCGCGGGAGACCGTCGACGAGGTGCATCAGCATTCAGGAACCAGCGGCGTGTTATCAAAAAGCACGATTTCCACGCGAGATTTTCTGGATCAGACGCTGGCGCTGGGTTCTACTCTGTCGGCAGACCACGGCCAGCTTGTCGCGGGGCATGACATGAAGATCACGGGCAGCAATGTGGTCAGCACGCATTCGACGCAACTGCGGGCGGAAGGCAAGGTAACCCTGGGTGCCGACGTGCTGTCCACCATCGAGCAGTATGTAAAATCCGAAGCCACCTCCGGTGTCTTCGGTACCGGCGGCGTTGGTCTGACCTTTGGCTCACAGCAGCAAACCGTGGATCAGCACCGTGTATCGGGTACGGCCTTCGCCTCTACCGTTGGCAGCACCCAGGGCGACGTCAGTATCCATTCCGGCCAGCGCTATTCCCAGATCGGCAGCCATGTCGTGGCGCCAAAGGGCAAGATCGACATCACGGCACCCAAAGTCGACATCACCGAGGCGCGAGAGGCCGGCTCGAACACGACGACGAACCTGTTCCAGCAAGGCGGACTCAGCGTCGGGGTGACCAGCCCGATTCTCAACGCCTTGCAAACCGCACGGCAAATGAAACAGTTTAAGGGCCAGACAAGCGACTCCCGCATGCAAGTGCTGGCGGGGGCCACAACGGTCCTTGCCGCAAAGAATGCCTACGACGCCTTTTCCTCGAATCCCGGCACGGCAGGGGGCATCAACCTCAACATCAGCGTGGGTACCAGCGAGAACCTGCGCCAGACGACGCAACAACATGACCATTCCGCAAGTGCACAGATCATCGCCGGTGGCGATGCGGCCATCCGCGCAACCGGCGCCGGTCCGGACAGCGATCTTCTGGTGCGGGGCAGTACCATCAAAGCGGGCGGCAACATCGACTTGCAGGCTGACAACGCCGTCAGGCTGCAGGCCGCGCGCAATACCGATGAACAGAACAGCAAGGGGCAAGGCCAAAGTGCCAGCCTGGGGGCCAGTTTCGGCACGGATGGCCTGCTCTTTACCGTCAGTTTCAGCGGCAGCCGGGGCAAAGCCGACGGGGCCGACGTAACCTGGACACACACCCATGTCGATGCAGGCAAGCGGCTTACACTGCAAAGCGGTGGCGATACCACGCTGCAGGGAGCGGTCGCCAGCGGCAAGCAAGTGGTCGCCGATATCGGCGGCAATCTGAATATGGAAAGCCTGCAAGAGACCAGCCGCTTTGCCAGCACCCAGAAGAGTATCGGCGGCAGCTTGTCGGTCGGCTACGGAAAAATAGGCGGCAGCTTCCACTTGAGTCAGAGCAAGATCAACAGCGACTACGCCAGCGTAACCGAACGATCCGGCATTCATGCGGGCGATCTGGGGTTTCAGGTCGAGGTTCAGGGCGATACCGCGCTGAAAGGCGCGGCGATAGCCAGCACCGAAGCCGCCGTACAA
>Ga0326727_10011691_pt1 | contig 20302 bp, 10 predicted proteins | sample MB2enrmetagenome_FD_207643 | JGI IMG/M metagenome (GOLD analysis project Ga0326727, IMG submission 207643) | Lab enriched peat soil microbial communities from McLean, Ithaca, NY, United States - MB29MY | ecosystem: Environmental > Terrestrial > Soil > Wetlands > Peat | place: USA: New York...
CGCATCGCGCGCATCTCGTCCATCCGCGCCTTGGCGGCGTCGCGCACCGCCGCTTCGAACGGCGCCCAATTCTTCTCCTGCTCGGGCGTGAGCTTCAGCGCCGCCTTCATGCCGGCCAGACGCGCGTCGAGCATGAAGGCGCGCGCCTCCGCCCGATCCTGCATTTGGCCCGCGCCGGGCGACGCGTCGCCCGGCGCGGCCGCGGCGCCGAGCGCAAACACCGAGCCCGCCAGCGCCGCCGCGGCGAGAGAAGCGACAATCAACTTTTTCATCGGAACCCCTTTCCGGTTGGAATGCACGGCGCGAGGCTGCACCGCGGCGACATTACTTTCAAGTTACATCCGCGTAACGACTTTCAAGCAACGTCCGCGTGACGAAGCGGCGAACCGACAGCGCTATTGACGCCGGCCCGCGCATCCCCCAATGGTCGGCCCGCGAGGAGAGACGGCGATGGGCGAGAGCGGCGTGATCGGCAAATTGGCTCGGGGCCTGGCCGGCGGGAGGGGCGTCGTCAGCGCCTGGGTCAGCGTCGACGACGCGGCAGTCGCCGAGGCGCTGGCGCGCGAAGCCTTCGACGCGGTCACGCTCGACATGCAGCACGGGGGCGTCGATTTCGTCGGCGCGTCGCGCGCGATCCTTGCCGTCGCGTTGGTGGGAAAGCCGACCATCGTGCGGATCGTCGTCGGCGATTTCGCCTCGGCGAGCCGCCTCGTCGACGCCGGCGCGGCGGCGGTCATCGCTCCGATGATCAACGGCGCGGACGACGCGCGACGATTCGCCGAATTCATCAAATTTCCGCCGCTGGGGCGGCGCTCGTGGGGACCGCGCGCGGCGCTCGGGCTCAGCGGCTTGATCGGCCCGGCCTATCTCCACAGCGCCAACGCGATGACGCTGGCGATCGCGATGATCGAGACGCGCGAGGCGCTGAGCGCCCTCGACGAAATCTTGGGCGCGCCGGGGATCGACGGCGTGTTCGTCGGGCCGTTCGATCTTTCGATCGCGCTCAGCAGCGGCTCGATCGTCGATTCGGACGGCGCCGAAGTCGAGGCGGCGCTGTCGCGGATCGTCGAACGCGCCCGCGCGCACGGCAAGTTCGCCGGGATCTTCTGCTCCGACGGCGCGCGCGCCAAGGCGGCGCTCGCGCGCGGTTTTTCCTTGTGCTCGGCGGGGACCGACCTGACGCTGCTGCGCGCGGCGGCGCGTCTCGAACTCGCCGCGGCGCGCTGAACCTCGGCGGCGCGCGGGCGAACCGTCGATTTTCGCGCCGAAGCGAAGCGCGAATCGGCAAACCCGCTTGCCGAGCCGGCGGGCGCAGCGCATTATCGCCGCCTCGGCCGGCGAGGAGGCCGCGCGCGGCGGGTTGCAGCGCGTCGCCGGCGCAAGCGGAGACGGGTGGGGGATTCGGCGATGCGCATCGAGCCGGTGTTCTTGTTCGACCTCGACGGCACGCTGGTCGACAGCGTCTATCAACACGTCCTCGCGTGGAAGGAAGCGCTCGACGCGGAAGGCATCGAGTTGTCGGTTTGGCGCATCCATCGCAAGATCGGCATGAGCGGCGGCCTGTTCACCAACCAGCTTCTTCGCGAAACCGGGTTCGAGATCAGCGCCGAACGCGTCGAACGGCTGGGCCAGCTTCACGCGGCCGCCTACTTGCGGCTCGCCGACGGCATTCGCCCGCTTCCGGGCGCGCGCGAGTTGTTGTCGTGGCTGACCGAGGCCGGCGTTCCCTGGGCGATCGCGACCAGCGGCCGCATGCAGACGGCCGCGGTGAACCTGATCAAGCTCGGCGTCGATCCCGAGCGGACGCCGGTGGTGACGAGAGATCAGGTCAAGTACGCCAAGCCGGACCCGGATCTGTTTCTCGCGGCCGCGGAAAGGCTCGAGGCGCCGATCGAAACCGCGGTCGTCGTCGGCGACAGCATCTGGGACATGCTGGCCGCGACGCGATGCCGGGCGTTGGGGGTCGGCGTTCTCAGCGGCGGCTACGGTCCCGACGAGCTTCAGCAAGCCGGCGCCTTCCGCGTTTACGACGACCCAGCCGACCTGCTGTCGCATATCGACGAGGTCGGCGGCCGACGATGAGGCCCGCTCGGGCCTCGCCAACGGCGCGGGAGAATATGTCGGCGCGAGTTGGCGAAGCCACGCGCCCGAATCGCCTGCGCCGGCCCGCCGGCCTCATCGCTCGATCGGAGCCGCGCGCCGAATCGGGCGCCGAAGGCGTTCCGCTTCCTCTTGCTCTTCGCCGCCGTTCGCCATGCGGACGAATTCGCATCCGGCGCCCTGCGGGCGAGGGCCCGGCCGGCGCGCGCGCTGTCAGCGCGGCGACGACGAAACGGAGCGGGTGGGGAGAGACCGCTTCGGAGAGAAAAACGCCAATGATTTCAAAGATCGCTTTGGCGCTGCCGCCGCCCCCACGACCGACCGGGGCGCCGAGGCCGGCGAGCCCGGCTTTATCGGCCTCGGCGGCCGCCGTCGCGAAGCCGCCGTCGAAAGGCGCGATCATTGGCGGCGACGGCCGCAGCCCTTATAAGGCCGCCGGTCGTCGCGTCGTCTCCCGTGCCGCGCTTCCCTTGCCGCGCTCCAACGCCCGGATCAGCGCAATCGGGCGCTGCGGAGACGACGCCGACCCGGTTCCGACCGCCGCCGCGACGGCGTTCGATCCGACGTCCGAAGCGAGATCGTCATATTGAGACAGGCATTGAGACACATCAAGGCGGCGCGGCCCGCAACGGGTCTAGGAGCTGTGGCCGAGTTTAGGAAGATGCTAAACTACGAAGGGGACGCCAGGATGCTCCGGATTCGCATCCACGGTCGCGGCGGCTAGCCTCGCTTCGCTCATCGTTATGACGCTCGGCGATCAGGCGGTCGGCGCGCCGAGCCATATTCGCAAAGCCTGCCGCGGGGCCCTGGCGATACGCTAGACCAATTCTTATATGAAGAGAACCAATGAACATCCAAGCACGAAAAGAACAAATGATCACGCGCTATCCGGGAATTCCCAGCGTTATCCACGGCAACGGCGCCGTAGCGGAAGTGATGGGCCACGTATGCGGCGGCGTCATCGGCTATCCGATCACGCCGTCGACGGAGATATCGGAAATCTACGAGGCGTTTCGGTCGAGCGGCGGCCGCAACGTCTGGGGCAGGCATCCGTTCTTTTTCGAGCCGGAAGGCGAACATTCGGCCCAGAGCGGCGCGCTCGGCGCGGCGCTGACCGGGGGCAAATACATTTCCAACGCCTCATCCAGCCAGGGCATTCTGTACGGGCTGGAATCCCATTACGTCACCGTCGGCAAGAGGGTCGGCGGCTTCGTGCTGCAGATCGCGGCCCGCGTCGTCTCCAAGCACTCGCTCAACGTGATGGCCGGCCATGACGACGTCTACGCCCTGCTTCAGTCCGGCTACACGATCCTGTTCGGCAGCAATTCACAGGAAGCCGCGGATCTCGCCGCGATCTCCTACAAGCTCAGCGCCCTGTCGCTGATTCCGGTCGCCAACGCCATGGACGGCTTCGTCACCAGCCACATGCTGTCCGAAGCTCTGATGCCCGAACCGGAACTGCTGCGGGAATTCCTCGGCGACCCTTCCGACCGGATCAAGTGTCCGACGGTGGCGCAGGAAATGCTCTTCGGCGCCAAGGGCCGCGTGTTCCAGCTCAAGCAATACCTGGCGCGGCGCCAGAACGATCTCGCGCCGAGCGACGCAAAGTCCCTGAAGGCCTTTCTCGATGAAGCCGCGAGCGACGTCGAGCGCGATAACGAAGGCGCGCTGATCGAGCGCACGCTCGCCTGGATTCCCGAAGAACTGCGCAGCCAGTGGCGCCGGCAGTGGCTGAACGCCTACGAAAGGGGGACGCGCCAACGCGTGCCTGCGCTGGTCGACGTGAACAATCCCGGCCTGACCGGGCCGGTGCAGAATCAGCCCGACTTCCAGGCCGGTTCGGTCGATCACCGCACGCACTTCGTCAGCGAGGTGCCGCATTTCGCCCGTGAGGTGATGAAGGAATACGCCGCGCTGACCGGGCGCCACTACGCCCCGATCAAGACCTTCATGTGCGATGACGCCGAGACCGTCATGATTGGCCTCGGTTCGGTCACCGACGACGCCCAGGCGGTCGCGACCTATCTGCGCGGCCAGGGCAAGAAGGTCGGCGTCGTCTCCGTCAAGCTGTTGCAGCCGTTCCCGGAAGCCGAAGTCGCCGCCGCGCTGCGCGGCAAGAAGGCGGTCACGGTGTTGGAGCGCTGCGACGTCACCGCGCTGACCAGCCTGGTGACGGGAGCGTTGTTCAAGGCGCGCGAGAACGCCGACGGCGTTCGTCATCCCGGCATCCCGCCGATCGACAAGCTGCCCAAGATCACCACCGCGATCTTTGGCCTGGGCGCGCACGACTTGCAGCCGCGCCATCTGGTCGCCGCGTTCAAGAATATGGAGACCCGCAACGTTCCGTTCGTCTATCTCGGTTCCCAGTTCTTCTCGAAAAACGCGTCGCCGCGCGTCGCCGCGTTGCAGGAAAAACTGAAGGCGGCGTATCCCGAGACCGAGCTGATGGCGCTGGAAACGGAGCCAAACCCGAGTCTGCTTCCCAAGTCGGCGTTCCGCATCCGCTTCCATTCGGTGGGCGGTTACGGGACGATGGCGACGGGCAAGCTGTTGACCGACATTCTGGCCAGCGTGCTCGATCTCCACTCCAAGGCTTCGCCGAAATACGGCTCGGAAAAGAGCGGCGCGCCGACCAACTATTACATCACCCTCAGTCCCGAACCGGTGCTGCAGAGCAATGCGGAGATCGAGGACGTCGAAATCGTCGTCTCGCCGGACCATAAGGTGTTCAGCCACACCAATCCGCTGCGCGGGCTGGCGGAAGGCGGCACCTTCATCCTCCAGTCGCGGCTTTCCCCCGTCGAGGTTTGGCGGGAGCTGCCGGCGCAAGCCCGCAAGACCATCCGCGACAAGAAGATCAAATTCTTTGTCATCGATGGGTTCGCCGTCGCCAAGCCGCATGCGCCGACGCCGGAACTCGAAACCAGGATGATGGGCATCGCCTTCATCGGCGCGGTGTGCGGCCATGTCGACCGGATCGTCGCCGGCTCTTCGCAAGACGCGATGTTGAAGAAGATCCGCCAGGATCTCACCAAGAAATTCGGCGCGAAGGGCGGCGCGGTCGTCGAGGGCAACCTCACCGTGATCCGCGAGGCGTTCGAAGCGACGCACAAGATCAACTACGACGATCCGGAATTCGCGGCGGTGGAGAAGACCCCGGCGCGCGCGAACGGCCGCAGCGTGGCGATTTCGGCCTCGATGTGCCGCGTCGCCGGAAATGAGTCGAGTTCCCGATTCTTCGACCGCGAATACTATGACGACATCGTGGGCGCCCCGTTCCGGGACGGCACCATCGCCGAGGCGCCGGTGCTGCCCGGCGCCGGCATGTTCATGCCGTCGGGAAGCGCTGCGCTCAAAGACAAGGGAATGTTCCGGCGCGATGTGCCGGAGTTCATCGCCGATCTGTGCACCGGCTGCATGGAATGCACGCTGGTGTGCCCGGATGCGGCGATCCCCAACACCGTGCACGAGATCCACGACCTTCTGCTCGCCGGCGTCGGCCAGCTCGACGTCGCGGAGGCGCAACGCGAGGCGCTGCGCGGTCAGGTCCATGCGCTCGGCGAAGCGGTGCGCGAAGTCTATCGGCGCGAGAAGGCGCCCAAGCCCTTCCACCAGATCGTGGCGGCGGCGGCGGACGCGCTCGACATCGACAACGCCGTGTTGCGCCGCAACCTCGGCAGGCTGGCCGACGCGTTGGCGGCGTATCCGGTCGCCAAGACCCGACCGTTCTTCGACGCGATGGAGAAGACGGTTCCCGGCAGCGGCGGCCTCTATTCGGTCGCCATCGATCCGTGGAAGTGCAGCGGCTGTCTCGAGTGCATCGACGTGTGCGGACCGCACGCGCTGGTGGAGCGTCAGCAGGACGCGCCATTGCTCGAAACGCTGCAGACCCGGTTCGATTTCCTCAGCCGCACGCCCAACACGCCGAATCGCTTCTTCGACGATGCGACCAAGCCCGACGGCGACACCAAGCGGCTGATGCTCGATCGCAACAACTACTACGCGACCACCGGCGGACACGGCGCTTGCCGCGGCTGCGGCGAAGTCACCGCAATCCGGCTCGTCACGTCGACCAACCACGCCATCCACGACAGGCGGCGCAAGGAGCACATCCGCGAGGTGGAGAGGCTGATCGAACGGTTGAACGCCAAGCTGCCGACCGTGAAGAACAGCGAACGCGATCCGAAGCGGCGCGAGCGCGTCGCGCGGACCATCGAGACGCTGGAAAAGCGGCTGTATATGCTCGAGGGCGGCCCCACGGGCGCCGGGCCAGCCAGCGGTGGTCGCCAACGCGACCGGCTGCAGCAGCGTGTACGCCTCGACGTTCCCGTTCAACCCGTACAACGACCCATGGGTCAACAGCCTGTTCCAGGACACTCCCGCGGTCGCCAAGGGCATCTTCGAGGGCCTCAGCGCCGAGGCGAGCGACGACGTCCGCGCGTTGCGGATCGCCAAGCTCGATCTCGACGACGCCTACGATCCGCAGGTCCATGACCGGTTCTTCGAACTGTTCGACTGGTCCGAGTTCACCCCCGAGGAGCTGTCGCTGCTGCCGACCGTGATCAGCATGGGCGGCGACGGCGCGACCTACGATATCGGGTTCGGCGCGCTGTCGCGGCTCTTGAGCACGACGACGCCGATCAAGGTCGTGGTGCTCAACAGCGGCGCGTACTCCAACACCGGCGGGCAGGCGTCGACCGCCAGCCTGACCGGCCAGGATTCCGATCTCAGCCGATTCGGCGCCGCGCACAAGGGCAAGCAGGAAGATCGCAAGGAGCTCGGCCTCATCGCCGCGTTCCACCCGACCGTTTTCGTGGTCCAGACCTGCACCGCGCTGCAGGGGCATTTCCTGAAGAGCGTCATGGCGTACCTGAACCACAACGACTCGCCGGCGGTGCTGGACGTCTACACGCCTTGTCAGGCGGAGCACGGCATCGCCGACGCCGCGGCCAGCCGCCACGCGCGGCTGGCGGTGGAGAGCCGCGTGAACCCGCTGTTCGTCCACGATCCGCGTCGCGCCAGCGACCTGCGCGGGCGGTTTTCGCTCGACGGCAATCCGGACGCCGACAAGGACTGGGCGACCAACACCATCGAGTACGTCGAGGACGGCGCGATCAAGCTGATGGAAACGCCGCTGACCCCGGCCGACTTTGCGCTGACCGAAGGGCGGTTCAAGAAGCAGTTCCGTCGCCTCGCCGCCGACGCCGTCGGCGTGCCGGTGCACGAGTACATCGACCTCAGCGCGGCCGATCAGCTAGGAAAGACGCCGTTCGTCTGGTCGACCGACGACGACAAGAAGCTGATCAAAATGGAGGTGGCGTCGACGGTCATCCACCTCGTGCACAATCGCCGGAAATACTGGCGCACCCTGCAATATCTGAGCGGGCTCGATGTCGCGAAGCTGGATGCGGACCATCGCGTCGAGTTGGAGGCGCTGCAACGCCAATACAAGGAAGCGCTCGACGCGCGCGAAACCTCGATCGACTCGATCGCGCGCGCCATGTCCGAGCTGGCGGCGTCGTCCAGCGCGCCGCCGTCGGGCGGCGTGACGGCGGCGTTGACGCCGGGCGGGGGCGCGGCGGCCCCGGCGGCGGCGCCCGTCGCGGCGGCCAACGGCTCGGCGTGGGTCGCGCTCGCCGACGAGGACGTCGCCAAGTGCAACAACTGCAAGACCTGCTATCAGGACCTGCCCGAGCTGTTCGAAAAGACCAGGATCGTCGTCGACGGCGTCACCAAGGAAGTGGGCCACATGATCCCGGGAGCGCTCGCTCGCGTCAAGCCGACGCCGGAACTGAAGGCCAAGGCGGCTCGTGTCGCCGCCAACTGCGACGCGGAGATCATCCATGCGAATTGAAGCGTCGAGCCCCGCGGGCGCGAAACGCGACGAACTCGAGCGCTACCGTGAGGCGAGCCGGGCGCTCGAGTCGACGCAGAGCGAGATCGAAGAGCTCGAACGCAGCCAGGCGTTCGATGTCTTCCAGAAGCAGCTCGGCCTCTTACGCAAGCGGCTGCTGAACAGCCCGCAATCGCTGCGGCAGGTGTTCATCGACGACGGCGCCCAGGCGATCGTCTGGGAGTTCAAGCAGGAGCAACTCGGCGGCCAATTCACCAAGACGCTGTGGAGCCTGCTGCTGCGCGACGACGACATGAGCGCCATCCTGCAGCGTTTCATCTGGGACCTGCCGCTCAAGTTCAAACGGAAGTTCATCGCGGCGATCGACGCTCATCTGTCCGACCGCTATCCGATGTTCAAGAATCTGTCGAAGGGCTGGCCGGCGGCGAGCTTCATCCCGCCCTACATTCGTCCGCCGGAGGTTCGCTCCAAGGACTTCGATCTCGTCAACCAGGGCTATCTCGGCTACGCGAGCCTCGGCTACAGCGCCCGCGAGGTCGATCTGTTCGTCTGGCTCGAAGTGCTGCGCGACAAGCAGTGCGACGACCGGCCGTGCGAACTCGGCGTCTTGGCGGGCAAGAAGACAAAAGGCGGCTGCCCGGTCAAGATTCACATTCCCGAAATGCTCCAGCTGATGGGAACGGGCAAGTTCAAAGAGGCCCTCGAACTGATCGAAAACTGCAATCCGCTGCCGAACGTCACCGGCCGCGTCTGTCCGCAGGAACTGCAGTGCCAGGGCGTGTGCACCCTGACCGGTCGGCCGATCGAAATCGGCCAACTCGAGTGGTTCCTTCCCGAACGCGAGAGGCTGAGGCGCGGAAAGGACGCGGCCGAGCGCCTGAAGGGCTACGTCAGTCCGTGGGCGAAGGCGGAAAAGCCGCCGATCGCGGTGGTCGGGTCCGGCCCGGCCGGCTTGATCAACGCCTATCTGCTGGCGGCGGAGGGGTTTCCGGTCACGATCTTCGAGGCGTTCCACGAACTCGGCGGCGTGCTGCGCTATGGCATCCCCGAGTTCCGGCTGCCGAACACGCTGATCGACGACGTGGTCGGCAAGATCAGGCTTCTCGGCGGCAAGTTCGTCACCAATTTCGTGGTCGGCAAGACGGCGACCATCGACGACCTCAAACACGCCGGCTTCTGGAAGATCTTCGTCGGCACCGGCGCCGGCCTGCCGCGCTTCATGAACATACCGGGCGAGCACCTGCTGGGCGTGATGTCGGCCAACGAGTTTCTCACCCGCATCAATCTGATGCAGGCGCGGATCGAGGATTACGAAACGCCGCTGCCGGCAATCGCCGGCAAGCACGTCATCGTCATCGGCGGCGGCAACACCGCCATGGACGCGGCGCGCACCTCCAAACGGCTGGGCGGCATCGTGACCATCGTCTATCGCCGCACCCAGGCGGAGATGCCGGCGAGGGTCGAGGAACTGCACCACGCGCTGGAAGAGGGCATCGAGCTCAAAGTGCTCCGCTCGCCGCGGGAGTTCGTCAGCGATAAATCCCATGCGGTCTGCCAAGCTATCCTCGACGTCATGGAGCTCGGCCCGCCGGACGAGTCGCACCGGCGCGCGCCGGTGGTCACCGGCAAGACCGAGACGATGGAGGCCGACCTGGTGGTCATGGCGCTCGGCAACGCGTCGAACCCGATCATCAAGGACTCCGAACCCGACTTGCAGACCACCAAGTGGGGGACGATCAACGTCGACGGCGGTTCGCAGAAGACCTCGCTCGCGGACGTCTATTCCGGCGGCGACGCCACCCGCGGCGGCTCGACCGCCATCAACGCCGCCGGCGACGGACAGGCGGCGGCGCGCGAGATCGTCGGCGAAATTCCGTTCTCCACCGCGGAGATCAGGCAACGCGTCGAGAGCGCCGCGCGCTACACCGACGAGGGCCAAGCGCCCCAGACCATTCTCAAGAAGGTCGATCTCGCCGGCGGCATCGTCGAGTTCACCGTGCACTCGCCGCTGATCGCCAAGACGGCGCAGGCGGGTCAGTTCGTGCGCGTGCTGCCGACGCCGAACGGCGAATTCATTCCGCTGACGCTGGCCGATTGGAACGCCGAGGCGGGAACTATCGATCTGGTCATCCAGGGAATGGGCGCGAGCACCATCGGCATGAACACGATGGAGGTCGGCGAAGCGTTCGCGGGGATCGCCGGGCCGCTCGGCCAGCCGAGCAAGCTGCACCGCTACGCGAGCGACCAGACGGTGGTGTTCACCGCCGGCGGGGTCGGCTTGCCGCCGGTCTATCCGATCATGCGGGCGCACTTGAAGATGGGCAACCACGTCACGCTGGTCGCCGGCTTCCGGTCCGTCAACTTGTTGTTCTGGATCGGCGAGGACGAGCGCGTCGGCCGGCTGCAGAAGGAGTTCCCGAAGCTCTTGGACGTGATCTACGCCAGCAACGACGGCACCTTTGGCGTGAAGGGCTTCGTCACCGTGCCGCTGGAAGAGCTGCTCAAGCAGAACAAGGCCGGCAAGGGCCGCAAGATCGCCGAGGTGGTGACCATCGGACCGCCGTTGATGATGCGGGCCGTCAGCGAGCTCACCAAACCCTACGGGACGCCGACCGTCGCCAGCCTGAACTCGATCATGGTCGACGCGACCGGCATGTGCGGCGCCTGCATGGTGCCGGTGACGCTGGACGGCAAGCTGGTGCGCAAGCACGCCTGCATCGACGGGCCCGAGATCGACGCGCACATCATCGACTGGGACAAGTACCTGCCGCGATTCAACCAGTTCAAGCCGCAGGAGCAACACAGCCGAGAGAAACACGGCCTCGCTTGAAGCCGCGCGGAACGGGGGAGGGGGAAGCCTTTCCCCCGAGACCGGCCGAAATTCGCCAATCGCGACGCCGAACCCGCCGCCGAGCTTCACATCCGCTGGGAAGGGCCTGAGGCTCGACTGGTCTGCAAGGCCTGCGCCCGGCTCGCGGCGGCGGTGATGAAGGCGGCGTAGCTCCAGGAAAGATGCTTCGCGGACGTCTGGGCGCCGGTTGTGCGGTCGAACTGTTCCGAGAGATCGCCGCCGATCGGCGTGAAGGCTCGCACCGTCCGCATGATCGAGTCGCCGCGCTCGATGGCGGCCGCCGCCAACGCGCGGCTTTCAGCCTCGCCCTCAGCGGCGATCAGGCGCAAACGAAAGCGCCGGTTGTCGTTCGTGACGGGCATTCCGGCGCCGGAGAGGAGCGCCGCCGCCAACCGAAAATAAAATTCCGCCGCGCCGAGGGTCGCGAAGAAATAGGCGCCGCCGCTGTAGTAGGCGTCGCTCGCGTAGCGCCCCATCGCCGGGCCCCGGCCTGCCGGACGATCGCGGTTGATGGCGTATTCGGCGTCAAAGAGTTCTTCCAGCGCGGTCAGGGTCGCCTGCGCTCTGGGGTCGAGCACGCTGTGGGCGCCGCTCGCGCGCGCCGCGTGAAGCACGGCGAGGACGACGGCGATGTCGAGCTCCTTGCCGGCGTCCGCTGCGCCGGCGCGTGAGCGATAGAACCCGGCCGCGTCGTTCCAGAAGGCGTCGAGCCGGCTAAGGATTTCGGCCGCCGCGGCGGCGCAGGCGCGGGCGCGGTCGCCCTGTCCGATCTCCGTGAACCATTCCGCGCCCTGGGCGAGCGCCTCCGCCTGCACGAGCTGGGTGTAGTAGTGACGCCCGCTTTCCTCCTCCCAGATGTCGAAGGAGGGTTCATGGGCGCGCGCCAGCGTGAACGCGAGATCGCCCGCAATGAGTTGCCGCGCGCCCCAGCCGACCGCCGCGTCCAAGTCCGGCCTTTGACGGCGCCAACGCAGCAGGGCGAGGATTCGCAGCGCCGGCCCGTCCGCCTGCGGACGCGCCCAACGGATGAAGTCGAGCGCGCCGTCGGGATTGACGCGGGTCTCCGCCAGCGCCGCCTCGCCGAACGCCGCGGCGATCTCGGCGTCGGGGCGCACGTACTGCAGGAACGAGGGCTGCACGCGGCGCCTGAAATCGCCTTGCCGCAGCAACGCGCGGCCGTCGAGCCCCCGCAAGAAAAGGCTGAATTCGACGAACTCCCGGAAGCGGACGAGAGCCGCGCCGTCGGTAAACCCTTCAGCCAGCGCGACCCGCAATGCGTCGATGACGATCGCCGAGTCGCGGAACCAGTGAAAGAAGTAGTCGGGGTCGGGATCGTAGGCCGCGGGGACGGGCGAAGCGAGCACTGATCCCGGTCGCGGGACCACCCTCTGTCCGAAGCCGGGGCGATCCTTGACGAGATGGGCGGCGGAGATGGCGCCGGCCATCGCGCTCGCGGCGAAGCGCGCTTCGCCCGCGATCCATTCGTCGAGCCCGTTCATGATTCGGTTCACGCCCAATGAGGGCTGCGAAAGCCAAGCTTTTTCATTCCCGCTTGAATCTCGGGGACGCCCATGAACAGCTTCCACAGCAGCCCGCTGCGATAATTCTCGATCATGACGACAATCGGCCCTTGGCTGATCGCCAGGAACGTGTCGGCATACCAGCCGCGCTGCTCGCTGAAGCCGTCGACGAAACCGAAGCGCCCCCAGATTCTGTCGCCGAGATCCTGGTAGAAGTGACGCAACGCGGCCATCGCCTTTTCCGGCGCGTAGGGAAAGCTCGACAAGGCGGCGGAGGGACTGATGACGCCACGGTCCTTGCCGGGAGAGTTCTCGGCATAGCCCGCGAACGTATCGCCGGCGCTGAGGCCCCAGCAATTTGGCCCGTATCCTTCGTAGCCGTTAGGATTGCGCAGGCAGTAAGCGTAGTTGATGGCGGTGTGATTGACGTTCTGGCGCCAATAGTCGGCGTAGGCGTCGCTCAATCCGCGCGGATCGACGCCGCAAAACGAGAAATGCGCAAGGAAGAGCGGCCCGCCGCCGTCCGGCCCGAGCGGCAGCTCGACGCCTTCGAAACTCCGTCGGTTGAGGAACTCGCGGCCCGCGGCCCAGCCTTCGTGATAGGCCTCGGCCGCAATGGCGTAGCGCGGGGCGGAAGCCGCCAGAACGTAGGCGATGAGGCATTCGTTCCAACCGTGGATTTCATGGTTCAGCGCAAAGCCGTTGGTGGGGCTCCAGTGCCAAGTCAGCGCCTTGCGGCCACCCTGGGTGAACCAATCCCATTCCGCCTCGCTCCATAGGTACGCGATGCGCTCGCGCAGCCGGACCTCCTCCGGAGCGTCGCGGTCGAAATAGGCGCGCACGCACAACAAGCCCTGGAACAGGTACGAAGTCTCCACCAGGTCGGCGCCGTCATCCTTGCGGCTGAAGGGGATGGTGGCTCCCGTGTCGCCATGCATGAAATGGGGATACATGCCGTGATAGCAGGTCGCCTTCTCCAGGCAATCCAACATGGCCGTGAAGCGGGCCAGCGCTTGCTCTCGCGTCACCCATCCGCGCTCGCAGGCTACGATTATCGCCATCGCGCCGAAGCCGGAGCCGCCGACGGCGACGGCGGTGTCTCGGGGATCGGCGAGCCGATGACGGCGATCGCGCGCCAGCCCGCTGATCGGGTGAGCGCCCTCCCAGAAATAGCGGAACGTCTGGCGCTGAACGAGGTCGAGCAGGCTCTCGTCGGAGAGTTTCTCGCCTCGTTTGGCGGCTTTGGCGTGCGGATTGGGTTTGGCGGGATGCGACATGGGCGGCTGCCTACAAGGACGAAAGGGCTTCGCTCGCGGCGTCGATCGGGTCAAGGGCGCCGCCGGGGCCGGCCGGCTTGAAGGTCGGCCCGGTCGGATCCGTCACCAGATGCAGCGTGCGGGCAAAAAAGCCGCCCTCGCCTTCGTCATTGCCGATATTGATGACGCCGACATCGGTCAACCGGCCCGTGAACAGCGCCTTGATCCGCGTGCGCGAGGCGGGATCGACGAGGTCGAGCGCGTCGTCGACCACCACCCATTGCGGCCTTTGCAAGATGATCCGGACAAAGGTCAGGCGATGTTTCTCGTCGTCGTTCAGCCGCCGATCCCATCGGTCCGCCTTGTCAAGAAGGGGTCGAAGGCGTTCCAACCCGACCTCGGCGAGCGCCTCGGCGATGGCTCCATCCTCGTAGACGCCGGCGGAATGCGGATAGGCGATCGAGGCGCGCAGGACGCCAGGCGGGACGTAAGGGTGGGTCGGCACGAAGATGATGGATTGGCGAGGCGGAAGCGCGATCCGCCCGCTTCCCCAAGGCCAAAGCCCGGCGAGGGCGCGAAAGAGCAGGGTCTTCCCGGCGCCGTGTTCGCCGACGATGAGGATATGTTCGCCGGGTTTCAGGTCCACATGCGTCTCGCTCAGCATGATGCAGCCCGCCGGCGCGGCGACGTGAAGGTCGTCGATGCGGATCGACCGAACGCCCGCCTCCTCGAAGGCGATGCGGCTGGCGGTCAAGCCGAGCCTGTCCATGGTCAGGATCGTCTTTCGGAAGCTCGCGACGCGCAACAGCGTGGCGCGCCAATCGGCAATGCTGGAGAAATTGTCGACGAACCACCGCAGCGACTGCTGCACTTGGCCGAAGGCGCCGACCACCATCATCAGTTCTCCGAAGCTCATGGCGCCCGCGAAGTAGCCAGGCGCCGCCACCAGGATCGGCGCGACGATCGTGAACCATCCATAGCCGGCCGTGACCCAGGTCAGTCGCGTCACTGCGCCGACGATGCGCCGCGAGACTTCGAGGACGGATTCGAACGTCGCTTCGAGGCGCCCCTTCTCATCGGCTTCGCCGCCGTACAGCGCGACGCCCTCGATCTCTTCGTTGACGCGCACCAGAGCAAAACGCAGCTCCGCCTCCCGCGCGTAGCGCTCGGCGTCGAGGGCGATCAGCGGGCGGCCGACGCGCCAGCTCAAGTACGACGCGGCGCCGGCGTAGAGAAGGGCGCACCACACCATGTAGCCGGGCGGGGAGAAGGTGTGGCCGGCGATCGGCAGATACACGCGTTGCGACAGCGACCAGAGAACGCCGATGAAGCACAGCAGCAGGAGCGTCGATTGCAGCAGGCCGATGCCGAGGTCCGTCGTAAGATCGGTCAGATGTTGTGCGTCCGCGTGGAGGCGCTGGTCGGGGTTTGCGCCCATCGCGCCCGAATTCGACAGGCGGAACGCGCGCAGCGGCATAAGCCACTCGTTCAAGAGGTCGCGCGTCAAGCCTTCGCGCAGGACCACCTTGGAAGTTTGGTTGAGCCACGTCTGCGCCACGTTGAGGACGAGCAACACGCCCGCCACTTCGGCGAAGACGCCGAGCTGCTCGACGAACGCGGACATGTCCTTGCGCGTCAGCGCATTGTAGAAGGGTCGGTTCCAGGCGTTGAGGCTGATCTGCTCATAGGCGGTCGCCCCCACCACCGCAACGAGCGCGACGGCCAACAACAAAAGCCTGTTGCGCTGGCGCGACGCCCAGAAAGCCGAGGCCATTCGCATGATCTCGGATGAGAGGCTGTCGTCGGCGAGAGCCCCGCCGCCGCCATAGGACGGCTTGCTCGATTGTTCGGCCATCGATTCGTTCCGTTGCCGCGAGGCTGTTTGGGACGATGCGACCAGGACGGCCGCCGCGGAGCGTCGCCCGCCGCCCGGTTCGCGGGCGACGTCGAGAGGCGCCCGGCGGCGCCGCGGCCGCCGATTTTGTGGTCTAATGGAAATAGCGGACTGAGGCCATCCCCTCGCAACCTGCGGCAAGGCAAGAGCATGGGACGCATCGACACGTTGTTGGCGGCGATGACGCTCGAGGAAAAAATCGGGCAACTCACCATGGTCGCCTCGTCTCGCGCGGTCACCGGTCCGGCCAAACTCGTCGACGTAGCCGAAGACGTCCGCGCGGGTCGCATCGGCGCCGTGCTGAATCTTTGGGGCGCCGAGGAAACGCGCGCCATGCAACGCCTCGCGGTCGATCAATCCCGTCTCGGCGTTCCCCTGCTGTTCGGCCTCGACGTCTTGCACGGCCACCGGACGATTTTCCCGGTTCCGCTGGCGGAAGCGTGCCTGTTCGATCCCGCCCTGTGGGAGAAGACGGCGCGCGCGGCGGCCGAGGAGGCGACGATGGATGGCGTCGCCATGACCTTCGCGCCGATGGTCGATGTGGCGCGCGACCCGCGATGGGGCCGCATCGTCGAGGGGCCGGGCGAAGACCCCTGGGTCGCCTGCGCGTTCGCCGCGGCGAAGACGCGCGGCTTTCAGGGCGATGATCTTAGCGCCGCCGACAGCCTCGCCGCCACGGCCAAGCACTTGGCGGCCTACGGCGCCGTAACCGCCGGCCGCGAATACGCCTCGGCCGATCTCTCCGAGCGCACGCTGCACGAGGTCTATCTGCCGCCGTTCGCGGCGGCGGTCGCGGCGGGGACGGCGGCGATCATGCCCGCGTTCACCGATATTGCGGGCGCGCCAACGACCGCCAACGCGGCGCTGCTGCAAGGCTGGCTGCGCGGCCGCCTCGGTTTCGACGGTGTGCTGGTGAGCGACTACAACGCCATCGCGGAGCTCATCGATCACGGCGTGGCGGGCGACATCGCCGAGGCCGCCGCGCTCGCCCTCAGGGCCGGCGTCGACATCGATATGATGAGCGGCGCCTACGCGAAAGGCCTGCCGGACGCGCTGCGACGCGGTCTCGTCGGCATGGCCGATGTCGACGCCGGGGTGCGGCGCGCGCTCGCGCTGAAAGAGCGCCTCGGCCTCTTCGACGATCCTTATCGGCGCGGCGCGGCCGGCGCCGGCGCGATCGGACAAGGGGCGTCGCGCCGACGCGACCTGGCGCGCGAGGCGGCGCGGCGAGCGATCGTGCTGCTCGCCTGCGCGCGCGGCGCGTTGCCGCTGTCCCCGGACATACGCCGCATGGCCCTGATCGGCCCGCTCGCCGCCGCGCGCGACGAAATGCTGGGGCCGTGGGCTTCGGCGGGCCGCGGCGAGGAGGCCGTGTCGATCTTCGAAGGCCTCGCGGCGGCGCTGCCCAACTGCCGGATCGACTCCGCCGCTGGCGTCGACATCGTCGGAGGCGATGCGCGCGGCGTTTCCGCCGCGCTCGATCTCTGCCGCGGCGCCGAGGCGATTGTGCTTTGTCTTGGCGAAGGCGCCGCGATGAGCGGCGAGGCGGCCAGTCGCGCCGATCTCGGCCTGCCGGGGCGCCAGCGCGCGCTCGCCGAGGCGGTTCTCGATCTCGGCAAGCCGGTCGTGGCGCTGCTCTCCTCGGGGCGTCCGCTCGCGCTGCCTTGGCTGTTCGAGCGCGCCGACGCCGTTGTCGCGTCCTGGTTTCTCGGCGTCGAAGCCGGCCACGCCATCGCCGACGTTCTCACCGGGAAGTTTAATCCGACGGGAAAGTTGCCGACGACGTGGCCGCGCTGCGTCGGCCAGGCGCCGATCTTCTATGGCCAGCGCCCAACCGGACGGCCGACCAAGGCCGGCGAGCGTTACAGCAGTTCCTATCTCGATCTGCCCGCCGCGCCGCAATTTCCCTTCGGCCACGGCCTGTCCTACAGCCGATTTGCGCTCCACGACCTGCGATGCGATGCGAGCCGGGTGAAGGCGGGCGAAAGCGTCGAGATATCGGTGACGGTCGATAACGTCGGCGGCGTCGCCGGCGAGGCGACGCTCTTCCTGTTCGTGCGCGACTTGGTCGCCAGCCTCGCCCGCCCCGTCCTGGAGTTGAAAGGCGTGCGCAAGATCGTCCTGGCGGCGGGAGAGCGGGGACAAGCGACGTGGCGGCTGCCCGTCGCGGCCCTGGCGTTCATCGGGCCCGCGTTCGAGCCCGTGCTGGAGCCCGGGCGATTTGCGATTTCCGTCGGACAAAGCGCCGATCCGGCCGAACTCCTGACCGGCGTCATCGATCTCGTCGGATGAATCGAAAAAGCCGGCGTCGCTCGCGATCGTTTCCCGACCCATACGGATTGCAATCCGATCGCTTGCGTCGTCGCTTCGACTCCGCCCCTTGCGCCATGGCCCCTCCCCAAGGCCGAGGCGGTCCGCTCGGCGATCGGATCATCGGGCGATGCGGCGAAACCGGGAGCGACGAAGCGGACGAAATTCGTCGTCCCAAGGGGCGTTCTAACCGCCCGTCGCGGCGAAATCGAGATAAGCCGTTGAAGAGATTGGAGCGGGTGAAGGGAATCGAACCCTCGTATTCAGCTTGGAAGGCTGCTGCTCTGCCATTGAGCTACACCCGCTTCTGTTCGATCGGCCCTTTCCCTCAGACGCCGCCGCTTGGAGCGAATCATTGCAATCCGGCGGGGCTGAGTCAATGCGCGGCGACGCGTCGAGAGTACCGAACTCGAGTCGAAGCTCGCGGCGGGCGGGCGCCGCCGGGAAGCGCCCTCGCGGTGACACGGCGGCGCGCGGCGGCTAGAACGCGGGTGACCACACCCTCGACGAGCCCCGTCCCTTGTCCCCTGTCCCCGCCGCCATCGAAGCGCGCGCGCTCGCCAAGCATTTTGGCGCGACGACCGCCGTCGACGCGATCTCGTTCGCTATCGCGACCGGCTCGGTCACCGGCCTGCTCGGCGGCAACGGCGCCGGCAAGACCACCACGATCGGCATGATCTTGGGGCTCATCGCGCCGACCTCGGGCGCGGTCAGCGTGTTCGGCGTCGACATGGCGCGCGACCGCTATCGCGTTCTCGGGCGCATGAATTTCGAGAGCCCGTATGTCGACATGCCGCATCGCCTCACGGTGCGCCAGAACCTGCGCGTATTCGGCCGCCTCTACGGCGTCGAAAACTTGTCTCGGCGCATCGACGAACTCGCCGAAAGCCTCGCGCTCGGCGCCTTTCTCGATCGGCCCGCCGGCAGCCTCTCGGCCGGGCAGAAGACGCGCGTCGCGCTGGCCAAGGCGCTGATCAACGAGCCCGAACTCCTGCTGCTCGACGAGCCGACCGCTTCGCTCGATCCGGACGCCGCGGACTGGGTTCGCTCGCGCCTCGAGGACTATCGGCGCAGGCGGGGCGCGACGATCCTGCTCGCCTCGCACAACATGGGCGAGGTCGAGCGCCTGTGCGAGCGCGTCATCATGCTGAAGGAGGGCCGCATCGTCGACGACGGCTCGCCGAGAGACCTGATCGCGCGCTACGGCCGCGAGAGTCTCGAAGAGGTGTTCCTCGACGTCGCGCGCGGCGCCGAATGGCGGGAGCGGTCGGCATGAGCGGCGCGAACCCCGACTTTTCGCTCGCCCGCGTCGGCGCCATGGTGATGCGCTATCTCTATCTCATGCGCTCGTCGTGGCCGCGCCTCGCCGACCTCATCTACTGGCCGGCGGTGCAGATGATGACCTGGGGCTTTCTGCAGACCTACATCCGCGCGCAGTCGCAGGCGGCGGGCGTGTCGGGCCGCATGGCGGTCGCCGGCGGCACGCTGATCGGCGCGCTGCTGCTGTGGGACACGCTGTTTCGCGCCCAACTCGGCTTCTCCGTCTCGTTCCTGGAAGAGATGTGGTCGCGCAACATCGGCAATCTGCTCATCAGCCCCTTGCGGCCGATCGAACTCGTCGCCGCGCTGATGACGATGAGCGTAATCCGCCTCGCGATCGGCCTCGTGCCGGTGGCCTTCCTCGCGCAGTGGTTCTTCGGCTTCAACCTGTGGGGATTGGGCCTCGGGCTCGTCGCGTTCTTCGTCAATCTGGCGCTGACCAGTTGGGCGATCGGCCTCGTCGTCGCCGGGCTGGTGCTGCGCAACGGCATGGGGGCGGAGGGCATCGCGTGGTCGATCCTGTTCTTCTTCCTGCCGTTCGCTTGCGTCTATTATCCGGTTTCGGCCCTGCCGGAATGGCTGCAAGGCTTCGCCTGGTGTCTGCCGCCGACCTATGTGTTCGAGGGCTTGCGCGCCGCGATCGTCGCCCATGCGTTCCGCGCGGATCTGATGCTCGAGGCCCTGGCGATCAACGCCGGGCTGCTGGCGGCGGGCGGGGCGTCCTTTCTGGCGCTGCTGCGCAGCGCGCGAAAGGCCGGTTCGCTCTTGCAAATGGGCGAATGACCGGGCGCGTCGCCGCGTTCGCCTCGCATAGACTCGATTCACCTCGTTTTCGAGACTCGAGCGACCGCCGCCCGCCGCCGGTGTATTTTCTTCAAAAGCTTGGGATGCGAGGGCGGTCGAAAATGCCGGCAGGGCGGATGGCGGTTCGGGCGTTGTGGGCGGGCGCGCTTGTCGCGTCGCTCGCCGGCGCGGCGCGCGCGCGCGAAACGGTCGAATTTCCTTCGCCCTATTCGGCGGGCACGATCGTGATCAGCCAGAACGCGCGCAAACTGTTCTTGGTCGTCGATTCGCGCACCGCCATCGCCTATCCCGTCGCCGTCGCCAAGCGCGGCAAGGAGTGGAGCGGGTTCGCCCGGGTCGACGGCAAGTACGTCGATCCGGCGTGGTCGCCCCCGGCGGTGGTGCGCCGCGACC
>Ga0326727_10011693_pt1 | contig 20301 bp, 20 predicted proteins | sample MB2enrmetagenome_FD_207643 | JGI IMG/M metagenome (GOLD analysis project Ga0326727, IMG submission 207643) | Lab enriched peat soil microbial communities from McLean, Ithaca, NY, United States - MB29MY | ecosystem: Environmental > Terrestrial > Soil > Wetlands > Peat | place: USA: New York...
GCCCGCAACTTCTTCGCTGCGCATATCGACGAGGAAGACGTTGGGAATTTTGGGCGAAGCAGTCTCGTGCAGGTCGCGCAAGAGACCCTTCTGCATGAGGTAGACCGCGAGGATCAGCATGACGCCCGTGCCCAGCGCGGCCAGCACCGCGGCCGACTGATTGCCGGGCCGGTATAGATTGGCGAGCCCGTGGCGCAGCGACGACGGCAGATGCAGCCGCGTGCGATTGAGAAAGAAGCGCAACGCGCGCAAGGCTACAGTGGCCAACACCAGCAAAACGATGAGCGCAAGAGTAAAGAGCAGCGCAAACCACGCACCGACTTTGGGCGAATCGGTGAGGACCCAGGCGATGCCGCCGAGCGCGGCTACCACCGCGGCCGCGATTCCCAGTTGCAGGCGGCGCGCCCACCAGCGCGCAAACCAGCCGCCGATGCCGGAGGGTCCCTGCTCGACGAGCCTGCGCAGCACCAGCACGGGCCGCACCGCGCGCACGTCGAGCAGCGGCGGCAGGCAAAAGAGCAGCGTGGTCAGCAAACCGGTTCCCAATCCGGCTAGCGCCGATTGCCAGGGAAACGCGAAGCGCAAATGAATCGTGAGCAGTGGGCCGAAGGCCGCGGGCAGCGCCACCATCACGCCGACTCCGGCCGCAACGCCGAGCAATCCGCCGGCGAGGCCGAGGCTGAGCGTCTGCAACAAAAAGATGCGCAGCAGATCGGCGGAATCCGCGCCGATGGCCTTGAGAATCGCCAGCGTGTCCATGTGCTGCTCGAGGTGCGCGTGCATGGCCATGGCCACGCCGATGGCGCCGAGCACCATGGCGACCAGGCAGATGAGGCTGAGGATCGAGGTCGCATTATCGAGTCCGCGCGTGAGCGCAGGGTTGCCTTCGCGGAAATCGATCACTTGCGCGTCGGGCAGCGCCGTTTCCAACTGCTTGCGCACTGCGGCGGCTTGCGTCCCGGCAGTGAGGCCGCGCGGCGGAATCGCGGGCAGCTTGAGCAGCAGGCGGCGGGAGGCGCGGCTTCCGGGAGCCATTAACCTGGTGCTCGCGAGCGACGCCTGCGAGATCATGACGCGCGGGCCAATCCCCGCGGTCTCGCTGATGCGGTCGGGCTCCTGCTCGAGCACCGCGGCGATGCGGAAGTCGCGCGCGCCCAGGCGCAGCGTGTCGCCGACGCGAGCATTGAGGCGGATGAGAAACTCCTCGGAGACAACCGCCGAGTCGCCTTGCAGGGCCTGCGCGAGCGGCATCGCCGGCGCAAGAACGGCACTTCCGTAGAAGGGATACTCGGCCGGATCGACGGCCTTGAGCGAAACCAGAATCGGCACGGGAGCCGAGCTCACGGAAGCCATGGAGATCGTCTCCGTGATCCACGTGGAGCGAATGCCGCCGGAGTTTTTCTCCTTGATGGCCACGACCTTGCTGTTTTCTTCGTCGGTGGGCGCGCGAAACAAGCGCGCGCTCAGGTCGCCCGCGAGCAGGGAACGCGCCTCGGTATTCAAAGTCTGGCGGAAACTATCGCTCAGGCCGCGCACGCCCACCAGTGCGGCCACGCCCACGGCCACCGAGAGAACCACGAATCCGAACTTGCCGGGAGCGGACCTCAGGTCGCGCCAGCCGATGGCCGCCGCGCGACGCCAACTCAATGCGCGCTTAGCCATTCTTATCCTCGTCTTGGATCTTTTCCTGGTTTTGGACGAGAGCATCGTCCACCACTAGGCCGTCCTTCAAAACGATCTTGCGATCGGCGCGGCTGGCGATCTCCGGATCGTGCGTCACCAGCACCAGCGTGGTTCCTGCCTTGCGATTGCGATCGAGGAGCAGGTCGAGGACGATCTTTCCATTCACCGAGTCGAGGTTGCCGGTGGGCTCGTCGGCCATCACGACGGGCGGCTGGGCGACGAAGGCCCGCGCCAGCGCCACGCGTTGTTGCTCGCCGCCGGAGAGCTGCACGGGATAGTGATCCATGCGCTCGCCCAAACCGACCTCGCCGAGCAAACGGCGCGCCTGCTCCAGGCCGCTGCCTTCGAGATTCAATTCGTAGGGCAGTAGCACATTTTCCAGCGCTGTGAGCGTCTGGATGAGCTGGTAAGACTGAAAGACGAAGCCGATCTTGCGCCCGCGCACCGCTGCCAGCTCGGCCTCGGCCAGATTGTGGATGGGCACGCCGTCCAGCCAGATTTCGCCCTCGCTCGGCGTGTCGAGTCCGGCCAGCAGGCCCAGCAACGTGCTCTTTCCGCTGCCGCTCGCGCCCACGATGGCCACAAACTGCCCGGCCGGAATGTTCAGCGAGATCCCGCGCAGAATCTCCACGCGCCGCGCGCCATTCTGGATCCATTTCTTTGCGTTCTTGACCTGTATCAATGCGGTCTCCTGCCTCAAGTCAGTGTAGCTTGACCTTCTTGGGCGATTGATTCTCCGAGTTCCGGCTACACTTGATTACGTGGACGCGCGACGATTGGTTCAAGCCGCACTCTTTCTGCCGGTTTTTTGGGCCGCAACGCTCTTTGCCGCGCCGGCTGCGGATCGGCCCGTCATCGTCTGCTACGGCGACAGCATCACTGCGGGGCGCGGCCTCGCCTATGGGGAGGCGTATTCCGATTTTCTGCAAAAGAAACTCGACGCCGAGGGCTACCGGTACAAGGTCGTCAACCGGGGAACGAGCGGCGCTACGACCAAGGATGCTTTAGAGGGGCTCAAGTACGTTCTCGAACTGCATCCGGCCGTGGTGATTGTGGAGTTTGGCGGCAACGACGGCCTGCGCGGCTTGCCGGTCGCAGACACGCGCAGCAATCTCGACCAGTTGCTGACGGCGCTGGAAAAAGCCCGCGTGAAGATCGTCTTTGCAGGCATCACCCTGCCGCCCGACTACGGTCCCGATTACATCCGTTCGTTCCAGCAGATCTTCCGCGACCTGGCCGCGCGGCATCGCGTGGCCTTTGTGCCCATGCTCTACCAGAACCTGGTGCACGTGCCCGGAACCATCCAGGACGACGGCATCCATCCTACTGCGAAGGGCTCGGCGATCATCGCCGCCACGCTGCTTCCGGTGCTCAGGCCGCTGCTGCGCAAGGGCCCTTGAGCGGGCGCGACGCCGAAAACAGAAGCAGCCGGGCATTGCGCCCGGCTGTCTAATGCATTAGCTGGCGGAAAAGCTACTTCTTCTTGCTCTTCGCGGCGGGAGCGCCCGTGGTGGCCAGGGTCTTGAGGCGCGCGTTCAAACGGCTCTTGTAGCGCGAAACGGTATTGGAGTGGAGAACGCCCTTCTGCACGCTCTTGTCGAGGCTTGAGACGGTTTCGCGGTACTGCTCCTGGGCAGCCTTGGCATCGCCCTTGGCCAGCGCCTCGCGCAGCGCCCGCAGGCTCGTTCGCACTTGGCTGCGGTTGGCGCGGTTGACTTCGGTGCGAGTTTCGGTCTGGCGAACGCGCTTGAGCGCCGATACATGATTTGCCATGGTTTTGCTTCAATCTCCAAAACCTGAATGTCAGGGGTGGTCCCTTTTTTCAGGGAAAATGATGCGGGGTGGAAGCCCGTCGAGCCGCATCCCTCGCAATCTCTAAGTCTACGGGAATTCGCGGGGTGGGTCAATCGGCGCCGGGCGCAACTGAGGGCCGCAACCCTCGTCGCAACATGGAAACAAAAACGTCGCGCAACGCAGGAATGCCGGTTTGACCCAACTTTGGCAGGCCGGTATACTCAAGTCTGCGACAAGCGGGAGTAGCTCAGTGGTAGAGCATCGCCTTGCCAAGGCGAGGGTCGCGAGTTCAAGTCTCGTCTCCCGCTCCATTCCGCACCACCACGGCAGAGATGCGCACGGGTGCACGGCGGAGTGGGGCAGTTCCGGCCTAAGTTCCGGCCCAAGGCGCGGTACCCAAGTGGTAAGGGAGAGGTCTGCAAAACCTTTATGCGCCGGTTCGATCCCGGCCCGCGCCTCCAAATCCTTCAACAATTTAGACCAGTCGCAAGAGAGAGGCCAAAAGGCCACTGTAGCGGAAATTGTAGCGACTCCCCGTCCTTTCTCACTGAATCATCCCCTCTGCCGTTCCCTGTTTCGGCGATAGCGCCTCCATCTGCCGCGCCGCGTTGAACTGCTCCAGACGCTCCACAGACCGCGCCTGATGCTCTTGCGTGGGATGGGCATACCGAAGCACCATCTGAATCTTGGAATGACCCAGGAGCGCCGCCAGCGTCACAAGGTCAATGCCCGATTCCGCTGCGCGTGTGGCCCAGGTGTGGCGAAGATCGTACAGCCGGAACGGTGCAACCTTGCTTGCCTTCACCGCGCGATCATGGGCATTGTTGACCTTCGGCACAGGCCGCGCCGGGTCCGTGTCGCACGGGAAGAGGAAAGGCGTTTTCAGCCCCACCATGCGCCGGGTAAGGACGTTTCGTGCTGCAACAGTCAACGGAACCCGCCGCCGCGCAGCCTTTGTCTTGCCGTAGGGATTGAAGAGGAACCCGGCTGCCAAATTCACGTTCTCTGGTTGAATCCGGTAAACCTCTTCGGGCCGCATCCCTGTTTCCAGCATGAGCATTGCCACGTCACGGAGCAGCGGAGTTGTTGAGGCCAGATACCGCACCTGTTCATCGAAGCTCAGAACCCTCGTCTGCTCATTTTGCTCCGTCAAGAACGCAACACGGCTGACAGGATTCCTCACGGCCAGGTCTGACTTTACGGCATGGTTGAAAAGCGCCTTGAGGCAAGCCAGTTCGCGGTTCACCGTTGCGGGCATGATCCGCTGCCCTGTCCTCTTTCGGGTGCCCTTCTCTTTGCCCTTGACGGTCTTGTACTCCATCGCGCGGGCCGTTTTGAATCGCTCCACGTCGTCCGGCGTGATCCGGTCAATGGGCTGATCCCCAAAGTGACTCAGAAGCGCCGCGCTGCTAACCCGATAGCGCCGAGCGGTGGCCGGGTGCCGCTTGTGCTGCTGCTCTGACCATGCCAGAAACGACCGCATGGCCGTTTTGAAGCCGGGTGCCTTCTTCCGTTCGGTGATCCCGACTTCACCCTTGGCAAGCGCCGTGCGAAAGGCCGCTTCGATCTGCCGTGCGACTCGTGGATTGCCCTGCTTCGTACTCCGCTGCACGTGCTGACCGTCATGCAGGAAGTGATACCAGTACACGTTGCCGCGCTTGAAAATCGACATCTCATTTCCCCCTCACGAATTGTTTTGACCGCTTTTCCTGTTCCGCCTCTTCCCTTCGATACTTCTTCATGTAAAGACGGCGTCTCTCTTTGAACGATTCTCCTTGTGCGGCGTCTCGCTGGCGGCAGTTGCCCCCGCAATACTTCTGGTGATCGGTCTTGGCGAAAAACCATTTGCGGCACTTTGGGAAGTGGCAACTCCGAATCCGATGCACTGCGTCTACGTGATCCACGATCCACTGAATCGCGTAGTGCTCAAATGCCAACTGCGCATTGTTGCTCCTTCCGGCGAACATCAGATATCGGACTTTGAAGTGAGACTCTGCCCCGGCGAAACCGAAAATGGCGGGAAGCCATCGAAATTTGGACAGACGACCATTTATCTCTCTCAGTGCATTGTTGACTGCAACGTGCTGCTCACTGTTGGTGACGGAAGACACCTTGATCGACTCCATCAGTTGCGCGGCCCGCCGGAATGCTTCAACTAGTTCTGCAACACGCTTTGCTCTCGGATTTCTTTTCATGTTCAGCAGACTGATAACCCCGCCTTCACCGAGGCCCATCTCTCCGCTAGAACTCGCGTACTGATCTCCACCGGGGAAGCTGCTTGTTCGTAACTTACGCGCTGTGCTATTCATACTCTAATTACATTACACTGGTTTCTGTTTGTCTGCAATGCAATGCTTTTCGTCATGTTGGAGGATGTCCCATGACAGTTTCGCTTTTGAGCGTAGAGCAGGCCGCCGAAAGGCTCGGCGGCGTCTCCCGATGGACCCTGTACGCATGGATGAGCAAAGGACTGCTTCGCAAAACCAAGGTCGGGTCACGGGTGATGGTTTCTGAGGCAGATTTGCAAGCGTTTCTTGCTAGGTGCAATCCAGAGGCACACCCTGAGAATGACGGCGATCAGGCTCAATAGAGCGGGACACCCGGATCACCGGACGTTTGGAAATACGCTGCTCTCTTTTGTGGAAGGTGTTCTGAGAAGGAAGCGGGGTGCCGGTCTTGATGGCTGAGGTCAGGACACGGAACACGAGGTAGGAGCACCCCGCATTTCTATGTTGATACACTCCCCGACTTTATGCAAGCCTATAGAAGCTGAGGTAAAGGAACATGGAAAATGCAGCGCGACAATATCGCCTTGAACATATCCAGCATTTCTCTGCCTCGGCATTCTAGTCGAAAGACTGGCGGCGCGGTTAGATGAACCTGCATTCCCATAGCGTCGATAGCAAGTTCGACCAGGGCCTAAATCCCGCACGGGATATGTCGTGGAGTTTGAATGCTGAAACCTTCGGTGTGTCGGGTGGAAGATACGCAGGATTGATACTCTCGCTGGCGCGTTGACAGGCGTGACGGCGGGTGGCCGGAGCGCAGGCGGATGAGCAGAGTCAATCAGACAGGACAATCACCCCTCCGTTTCAAGCCTCTATCCCGATTAAGGCCCCAAGCGAGTATGGGGCAGTTTACAGGTCAAACACCTTGCCGAACGAAGGACGCGGCGCAATCCAATGCGGGGCCTTCACTGCGGATGGCTTATAGTGGCAACGGTTGGGTTACTTATAGTGGCCAACGGTTAGGTTAACAGTTTTAGCTTAACCATCGGTATCGGTGTATCTGAATTCCCCTAACGCGCTTCGCTTGTTCACTGGCACGCTACAAAAAGCGTAGCGGCCAGTGGGACTTTTTTCTTTTCATCTTAGGTGGAAGTGCAAAAGCAAAAGCGCCGAAGAGTACGGGACAATTCTTCTCTTCACGGATGAAAGCGACGCTAGGACCTAATATGCGTACCCTTGTAGGCTTTGCTTGGATGTTCATGACCGAAAACCTCTACGATGGCCAAGGGGATGAACGGACCATCTATACCCTGCTGGACTTCCCCCAAAACAGCACCTACTCCAACGCTGATGGCCTCGGGCAAGCGTATGTTCCGGGTAGTTGAAGGATCTTCAAGAAGGCTCGTCGAGATAACGTCAAAGGTTCTTTGCGAAGATGCATCGAGCAGCTCACTAAGAACTTCAATCCCAAAATCGAATGTCGCACAATAGAGAACTCCGTCGTGAGACTGGATGCGAGTAGTGCAGAACTGCCCGGCATCAACCACGGACAGCACATCCATTTGCCAGGATGTGTAAATCAACATGGTCTTTTGATCGCTTCCTATTGCTCGAAGGTGGATTCCAAAGTCTGGCAATGCATTTGATTGAGTTGGAGCACTGTTTGCGGCATTTCCTATCCGGCCCGGCATGGTGTGGCGTAAGGATGACGGCTGGGCAAACGGTACGGCGGCGATGCTGGCGCCGCAGGCAGAGCAGAAACAGGCGGCCACGGGTTGTCCAGCGCCGCAGTTGGTACAGTAAACACCCGCGTCGGCGTTGGCTTTGTGTTGTTCAGGATTCCTGGCTGGATTCTTAGTGCGCGAAATTGCAAGTCGAAATGCCTTCTCAGACGCTTTGGACGATGACGCTACGTAAGCGCCTGCAATGAAAAAGAGGACAATCCACAAAATGTTGATCTCGAAGCCCGATACGACAATGGTGCCGAGCAGCCAAAAAGCTAAGATGATCCAGTGCTCCTTAAATTGCTGACTCTCTATGAAGTCCTCTTCGGGCGTCGCTTTCTTGGCTGGCTTTCTGTAGAACAATAGGAAGACGGTCAGGGTCAGATTGCAGGCAACTGCATTCAACACAGATAGAACTGAAAAGAGTGTTTTCACTTAAGGCGCATTGACTCCTTTCGCATCAGTTCACCGCAGCTCGGTGCGAAATGATTTTCTGGCCTGCCCATGACTCGGTGATCTTCGGGCGGCAGGCGCAATCCAAACCCAAGTTGTGAACTCCGAAGTCCAACCGCTGCGGGTCCGGCTCTTCCTTGAAGGGAACGATGTGAACCACGTTGTCATACCGTGGGTCTTCGGGGTCGAAGTCGGTGGTGGGAGTGACGATCTCCAGCCTGCTACTTTCAATATTCTTTACGACAACCAGCCAACGCATCGTTACCTCCAGATCGCTCGTTTACTGGTTCACGTCACCGTAGACTTGCGACATGATTGTGTATCCGCTCGCGGTCGGTACAATCCCTTCGTAGGCTCCGGTGGTCGAAATGTCCGCTGTAGAAAGTGCCGAATTGAAATCAGCTACAGGTACCTTGCTCGCAGCGGCCATCGTCTTGATCTCGCCGTTTAGCGTGTTCACAACAGTGGCGCATCCCGCGCTGTTGTAGGGCGCTCCGAGCGGTGGTATCGTCCCCACGACCAACGACACTTGCGGAAACAAATCCTGAGCCGCGCTGATGAAGCTGGGATAGTAGAACGCCGTCGGGTCTCCCGCATCCCCGGCTTTCCCATCCCATGCTGCCGCCGGTCCTCCCTCGCAGGGTTGGGAATCTAGAACGTCATGCGTGCCCAGTATCAAAACTGCCCGCTTCATTCCTGTGCTAACGAGGTATTGAAAGCCGGTGTATTGACTCGGCGTGCAGGACGCGCAGATTTCCGGATCGTATTGCTGCGTGATCTGTTCTGTTGTTCCCGTTGAGATTCCGAAGACTCCGAAAGACGCTCCCCCGGTGCTCATCGCAGACCAGTTCAGCACAATCGAGTCTCCAATGAAGGCGGTCTCAGTGAGTGGCACATATCCTGCTGTGGACGGAGCCGCAGGCGTAGGTGTCTTTGTGACGCCAGTTCCGCCAACGGTGCTCCCGCCACAGCCCGTGAGAGCCAACAGGCACGAAAGAACAGCAATCCACGGCCGTTTCCCCATCACCCCTCCACCGATCAACAGCAAATCTTGCAAATGTAGCCACTTGGCGAAATATAGCCAGAAGGATACATCCATGCTGGAGGGGTGGCAAGTGCGGATATTTGTGCGCGTGTGGGAGAGCGCGTCCGGGAACTACGGAAGGCCAAAGGGTGGAATCAGGACGACCTGGCCCAACACACCGGCCTGGGCCGGACGTATATCAGCAACGTTGAGCGTGGGCGCAAGAATCCGTCGCTCCGGTCGCTGGAAATCTTTGCCACTTGCTTCAAGATGAGCGTTTCAGAATTTCTGAGAGGCGTATAGAAAGCAACATGCGGCAGATTGTTTAGGCACAGCACGCCCATTCGGGCATTCCAAAATTTGGAAAATTCAGCGCAGCAGTGGTTGGGGCATCTGGGGTCAATGCGACCAGCTTTGTCGTGGCGCGGCACATTCTGCGATGGCCGAATTGGTGCAACAATCCCGATGCTCTCAGTCCGCGCTGCAATGTCCTGAATCGCCCAAATGCGGGGGATAGGTTACCGGGGGTTTTGTTCCCCTCTTGACCGCTCGAAACCGGCTATAAAGTGGGGTCCGTCTGTCCCTCATCCGTGGACTACGCTGCCATGATTTTCGTCGTTTGTGGGAACACAACTCGTTTATCCGCAAGCGGTTTCATCCCTTCGCCGATGCGTGTTTGATTTTGTCCCTCGCCCATGAGCGTTTTCGCTGCAATTTTTTGATCCTGTCGAAGTTCATCAGGCGCGAAAGGCACCACTGAACCGTTACATTCGTGGGCTCACGTTGAGGGAGCGCGGGACGGCGGAAGCACAAGCGTCTCAGGGCATGACCACTCCGGTCACGGTTTCTCTGGTTTTGAGTCGCATCTGGCGTGTGAGGAATGTGCAACCGTCAGTCGGATGCGAGCCAGCTTGGCGGGCAGAATTGCAGCCATTTAATCTTAAGCGGCAAGCAAGAGGCAAAAGGAAGAAAGCCGCGCCGTGAGGGGCGGCGTTTTTATGTGGAAATGGGGTTTGTATTTTCGTAATAATGAGTCGTATGAGTTGGACTCAGGGTAGAGTTGCCGAAATTATGTCCAAGGGTGACCGGATAGCTGCCTCTCAGCAGAACGCTCTAACCGTGAGGCAAATTGTTGCTGCGAGTGAGGGGCGTCTTTGGGAGATGCTTGCCGAGGATTTATTGACTAAGACCAAGGAGTTTACGGTCGAATTCTCGCAAGCGGAATTTACTCGGTTGACAGCGGAGCGAAGGGTAAACACTGTAACGATCACGACGAAAGTATATCCAATCTTACGGTTCCAGATTGTCTACCATGTCGGCGTTGGAGTTGATGGAGAAATAAGCGAGATATATTCGGCGTTGGCCGAAGAGAGACTGCGGAAGTTGAACATGATCCGGCTCACGGTCGATCCGCAAATGGAGCCATGCTACACGGACGGCGAACGCTATCTCCATCCTGTGATGGTCAGCGAGGAACTAATGGAGCAGGTGGCACGTTTCTACGAGAACGCCGCACGCAGACCGCATCCTCTAAGCTGAATAGTGCACATTGCCAGGAGGGCCATTCTTGGGCCTCCGGTCCCTCTTCAATCTGCGGAGGAACCCTGAACTCCAAAATTTGGAATGAAAATCTGCCAACATGGGCAAATTGGCGGGTTGCGATTTTTCCTTCGCTGACTGAATGGCGGCGGCGGCAAAGTGCCCCCCGGCCCCTTCCGCGTGAGCGTAGGGCGGCTGTTACTGCGGTGGAGGGTTGGCTACGATCCGGCATCGCGGGTCTAGTCTGAGCGAAGAGCAGACGTGAGCAGCGCAGCCGATGGGCCGCTCACCGCTGACTCGGATGTGGACCGGAGATATGCAACCGTCACCGCCGAGAGACAGGGTGTGTTTCAAAGCGAGAGAGGTGCAACCAAGTGGGGCATCGAGGCGAGATGCACTTCACGGGCCGGAAGGCTTGCGGAAGGCCCAATAGCCTGACCAGCCGAGCAGCAAGATACCAAGCCATAGGTCAACCGGTTGCCACTGCGACCGCTGCATTCGTACCGGCAGGATCGGGTTGAGCAGGAGCGCCACAGCTAGGAAAGCCCACATCCAGCCCCGTGGCCCCGCTTGGTACACTCGCACAGCCCAATATGCCGCGCCCACGGTTGCAGCCGTCCTTAGCACCATGTAGAAGCCGTAAGGGTGCCTTCCCTCTGTGGCGACAATCAGGAGGATTGCCACCAGCACGGTGAGCGCAACTTCCCAAACTCGCTTGCGATCCACGAACGCGCCTCCCGCAGAAAATCATTTCACGGCGTGGGTTGCCGGTGCCGCCGAAATCTTGTATATCTCTGTTTCTTCACTTGCGGCCCTGCACTCGATTGCCCCTTGTAGCGACTGTAGCGGAAAATGTAGCGGGTGCCTGTTTAGATGGGCTTGGACGGGTTGGAATCGAAGAGCCTTAACCCGTTGAAATTATGAGAGCAGCGGAACGGGTACAAACCGGCATAAATGGCCCTGAGAGGTCTGCAAAACCTTTATGCGCCGGTTCGATCCCGGCCCGCGCCTCCAACTCCTTACGATGCTTATGGGTTGGACGGTCCTTCCCCTTCACTGCATTCAGGGTCAGGATTTCGCCTGAGGGCTCGGACGCCCGCAAGACGGCTCAAGTTCGATCCCGGCCCGCGCCTCCAATCCTTTACCCAATCAATCCAAGAATATGTGCAAAATAGATAGGTTCCAAAATTTTCCACGGGTGTGTCCTTTTTCGTGAGTCTTCGTGTCTTTTGCGCATTCTTCGTCCGGTTTCGTGCGGGGACAGGAGCGAAACCGGACTGAAATTCAGCCCTTTTGCTCTTCAAAATCGTGTCTTCGAAACAGGAAGAAATGCAGGTCTGAGCCCGCGGCGCAATCGCAGCGCCTGTGACGTGATCGCTCACTTGGCGATGGGTCTTGCTGCTATCGATTCGGCAGGAATGCGTTGGCGGGAACCAGCTCGGCGTAACTCTCGCCGTCGAGCGTAACCGGCGCGCGTTCGAAGGCACGCAGGCTGTGCCAATCGGCGGCCATGGTCACCCAGCAAACGGCGCCCTTGGCAAGGATGGTGCAGGCGGTCTCGAAGATGAAGGGATTGCCGGGATGGCCTTTGGGCATTCCCTTGGCGCGTTCGATCCAGAAGGCGTGGTTGCCCAGTGTGTAGCGGCCCTCGACGGGCGCGGTCACGTCGAAGGTCTGCTTGAGGCCCTCCGCGGCCCCGGCGCCGAAGTTCGCGAGATTGCCCGGAGCCATGGTTTGTCCATAGCAGGCAAAGGGCAGCGCCGTGATCACCACGGTAGAGGCGGGCGCGCCGTGCTTTGCCGTCAAGACAACTTCCACGCAAGCGTCGCCTCTTTTGGGCCCCACGATCTCGGGGTAGGGCACGATGACTTTGTGAGCCGGAGGCAGCGCTACGAACTCCCAGTCCGAAGGCAGATTGTAGCTGAGGCCGATGTCGCTGTTTTCGACGCGGGCCGGCTGCGCGGCAGCGGGCGCGGCGGGAGCAGACGCCGCGGCTTGTGCCGGCGGTGCGGATTGGCCGGCAGTAGAAGCCGGTGCCTGCGCGAGAAGCGGCAGAGATCCGAAAAGCAAAAGAGAAGCGCCGAGAGCGGCTCTCATAGGTGCACCTTTACTTCGCGGTCAGTCTACCGCAGGCCTCGCGAACGCGACAAGGATTCTCGCGCCAGGGCAACGGCTACTTGATCAGGAAAGCCGACGCCACCGATGCCGCGCCCAGCGCGGAGAAGCCCAGTCCCAGGTACCAGTAGATGCGGCTGCGCGTGAGCAGCGTGACCGACGTGATCACGAGGCCGATTTCGAGTAATGCCTCGGCCAGGTCGAAGCGGTCGGCGCGCGCCTCGGCCTGCTCCACTTTGGTTTGGAGCGCCTCGGCCTGGTCCTCTTCCTCTTTCACCTCGTCAGCCCACTTCTTCAGGTGGTCGGTGTAGGATTTGGCAACTTTGTCGGCGGCGTGCTGGTCGGCAACCGTCACCACGCTGAGCAGATCGGTGGTCAACTCCGTCCCGTAGGCGCGAATCTTGTGCGCCTGGTACTCATTCCATATGTCCGTGGCCTGGTTCTGAAAAACAATCGCCTGGGTATGCGTGCGATGGTCCAGCACCGTAGCCAAGGCCACCAGCACGGCCATCCCGCACATGGTGAAGGCGACGGGCCGCAGCGCCGATTCGCTGGCGCCGCGCTCCGCGAGTTCCTTGAGTTCCTGCGCTTCGTTGGCTTCCATGGCGAGCCTCCCGCTTAAATCTTTGTTGCTTGCTCTGCAATTATTTCTGTCACCAACGCCAGAGCTTTCGCGCGCTTCTTCCTGTGTTGCGCCGTAGTCCAGCACGCCCGGCAGATCGACAACCTCCGCAATCCAGCGGACGTCTTCTTCGCGATCAAAATCGAATTCGATTTCCATCGCCGTGACCTTCATCGTCCGCCGCGACGTGCTGCTCAGGCACGACCTGGCTGGAAGCCAGGAGCTAAAAGCTAGCTGCTATTTCCGCTTCCAGCGCACGCCGTCCTTCGAGTCTTCCAGAATCACGCCCTTTTCCGCGAGCTCGGCGCGAATCGCATCGGCGCGGGCAAAGTTGCGCCCCTTCTTGGCCGCGGTGCGCTCGGCCACCAGCGCCTCAACGTCTGCATCGCTCAGCGATTGCGCGGCAATCAGCTCCGGAGCCACCTCGCCGATGCGGCCCGAAGCCTTCGCCCATTCCAATGCTCGGCGTGTAGGCTCGGCGTCGCGGTCTTCCAGCACGTCGAAGACCGCGTCGAAATCCGCGAGCACGGGCAGGATCGCCTCGCGGTCGGCGGCGAAGAGCTGCCCGCCGTCCATGGCCGCATTGGCCGCGCGCACCAGTTCGAAGATCGGCGCCAGCGCGTCGGCAGTGTTCAAGTCGTTGTTGAGCGCCGCGAAGAACCCGCCGCGCGCGTTCTTCGCCGCCTCCTGCAACTGGGGATTCTCGCCCGCCGCGAGGTTCGCGGCGTTCAGCCGCGCCCGGAAGGTGCGCAGCCGGTCGATGGCGTTGGCCGCGTTTGCCAGGCTGTCGAAGGTAAAGTTGAGCGGCCGCCGGTAGGGCACGGAAATCAGCGCCAGCCGGATCGCCGACGCCTTGAATCCTTTCAGCAGCAGGTCGCGCAACGTATAAAAATTCCCCTCGCTCTTCGACATCTTTCTGCCGTCGACGAGCAGGAAGCGCACGTGCATCCAGTGCCGCGCGAACGTCTTGTGCGTAGCGGTTTCGCTCTGCGCAATCTCGTTTTCGTGGTGCGGGAACATCAGGTCTTCGCCGCCGCAGTGCAGGTCGAAGCTCTCGCCCAGGTACTCCATGGCCATGGCCGAGCACTCGATGTGCCAGCCCGGACGGCCCGGCCCGATCGCCGTCTCCCACGAGGTCTCGCCGGGCTTGGGCGCCTTCCACAGCGCAAAGTCGCGCGCCGAGTCCTTCTCGTACTCGTCCACATCCACCCGCGCGCCGTCTTCCATGCCGCTCAAGTCTTTCTTGCTCAGCTTGCCGTACTCGGGGAAGGCCGCCAGCCGGAAGTACCACGAGCCGTCTTCCACTTTGTACGCCGCCCCCGCTTGGGCCAGCCTCTCGATCAGCGCCACCATCTGCGGAATGTGCTCCGTGGCCCGCGCAATCGTCTCCGGCCGCTCCACGCGCAGCGCCTCCAGATCCTCGAAGAACGCATCCACATACTGCTTCGTGTATTCGCCGATGGGAAGGCCCGCCGCGCCGGCGTTGCGGATGATCTTGTCGTCCACGTCGGTAATGTTCATCACGTGGTGCACGGCTGTGCCGCTCAGGCGCAGGAAGCGCCGCAGAATGTCGATTTGCAGAAAGGTGCGGAAGTTGCCGATGTGGCCGTAGTCGTAGACCGTAGGCCCGCAGGCGTACATGCGCAGTGCCTTGCCGTCGGCGGGCTCAAGCGCATCCAGTTGTCCCGTGAGGGTGTTGAACAGGCGGAGGGTCATCGCTTCCAAATCTTACGGCTCGACCATGGTGGATACGATCCTCCACGTCGCGGTCTAATCGATTCTAACAAGCAGGGCTGCGCGCCGGAATGTGCCGCGCGGTGGGACGCCCCACCCTGAAGTTTGCCCGTGCCCCGTCCTTTCGCCCGGTTCATGGGCGAAAGGGTGGGATAGCACGAACTCCATGGTCGCGCATGGATGCTGCCAGAAACCTAGCCGAAGAGCGCCGCCGACGCGACGCCCAGCAACACCACGATCACCCACCAGCCGAAGACGGCAATGTAGCCGGCGTTGCGTTTCACTCCCGCCACCGTGGCCACGCCGATGCCCATCAGCACCACCATCCAGATGGTCACGGCATCGAACGCCGTCGCCAGCGCGTAGAGCGCCTTGTTGGTTTCCACCGGATCCAGGAAAGCTCCCACGTTGGTGGGCGCAAAATTCTTGATGTTGAACGACTCCGGCGCCATGCCCGCGTAAATCACAACCACTCCCAGCAGCACCTTCACCACCGACGGAAGCCACGCGTAGTAGACCACTGCGAAGACATCTCCAAACTTCGCCCTGCCCCCGAAACCAAAATTAATGGTGCCAAACAGCACCGCGGCTACCACCACCGCGCCCAGCATCCCAAACAAAGGGCCTGCAATGAACACGCCCTCGGTAATCCCATCCGAGATCTTGTACCCTTGCTCCCTTTGTTCCGGGGTGGCCTGTGCCATCCGTTCCTGGGCCTTCTCGCTCATGCGAATCTGGTTCTCCGTGACCTGCCGGATCCCGACCTTCTCGACCACGGCTGCAAAGAGGATGTAGCCAGCCAGCGCCATAACAATCAGCGGCAGCCACCAGCTCCGGTTGCCGCGCTTGATGTCCTCAAAGGTCTTCGACGGCGCCGTAAACGTGTCGGCCAGCCGCTGCCATTGCGTAAGGCCCGCGACAGCCGCGGGTTGCGCTTCAAGTTCGCTCATGATTTCGGCCCTCCGATATGCCTGAAATCCATTTGCCCGTGATTGTACTTGAGGTTACGGCCCGGAATCGAATGAATTTTTGCGGGGCGTAAGGCCAGCCGCTGGAAGACCCTCCGTCTCCCTCGTCTTGTATCCGAGCTTGGCTTTAGCCACGCCGCAAACCGACCGCCTATTCTCCAAGAAGCCAAGTACGCGGCAAAGCCGCGCGCGCCCCTTGACCCCGAAGGGTCACCCGCTCCCAGTACCGTCTCCGCTGTGCTACCCTCATCCCAAACCGTGAATACAGAGAAAAACCAGCTCTACTACGGCGACAACCTCGAAGTCCTCCAGCGCTACGCCAAAGACGACTCCGTCGATCTCGTCTACCCTGACCCGCCCTTCAACTCACGCCAGGACCACAACGTCCTCTTCGCCGAAAAAGACGGTTCGCAATCCAGCTCCCAAATTCACGTCTTCGAGGACACATGGGAGTGGAACAACCAAAGCATGATCGCCTACCAGCAGATCGTCGAGCAGGGCGGGCACCTGAGAGTCCGCTCGGATTCTTCCCATTCTCCCGTGTGGACGAGACGCTTCCAATGTGGTGTACTTGAATCGAAAACTCAGTGATGCGCGAGATGAAGAACGAACCCAAACTTCGGCTGGTTTTCGATGCAGCAACGACGGCCAGGAGCGCCGTTGAGAAGCCTGACACCTCGGGCTCACGTCTCCTTGATGAAATCCTTGACCAAGGAGTCATGCTGGGAGACGCTGGCGAACTCCTAGCCCGTCTCCCACGCCAATGCGTTGACCTCTTCTTTACGAGCCCACCCTATGCTGACGCACGAGCGTATAGCCGCGTCCACCCGGATCGCTATGTCGATTGGTTTCTACCTTTCGCTCGAGCCATGTACAACGCGGTCAAGCCGACCGGTAGCTTAATTCTTAACATCAAGAACCGCGTTGCAAACCGTGGCCCACTCCGCGGCCAGCGCCACCCCTATGTCTATCAATTGGTACTCGCCATGCAACATATGGGCTGGCGATGGGTTGAAACATACATCTGGGCCAAGCCGAATGCCGTACCAGGCAGGTTTGGACCCAGGACCAAGGATAGCTTCGAGTACCTTTACCACTTCGCGCGCACGGCCAAGCCATATTTTGACCTGAATGCATTGAGAATCCCCTATAAGGCCGACCCCGCTGAGATCGAAAGGCGTAAGCGCGATACAAATGGACGGCGCAATACGGGAGCGGGGTTCGGCCGCGACCGGACGAAGACCTACCTGCTGGGAGGTGCCGACCCTGGAAACGTCGTCAGCGTGCCCCAAACCTACAATCAGCACTATGGCGTGGAACATACTGCGGCCATGCCTGAAGGGCTCGCGGAGTTTTTTGTCAAAGCCGCCAGCCCCATGGATGGCGTCGTCCTCGACCCATTTGCCGGCTCCGCTACCACAGTTGTAGTCGCGCGACGGCTCGGACGAAGGTCGGGTGGAATCGAAATACATGAGAAATTCGCGCTCGAAGCCAGGCGGCGAATCGCTGCGAATATCGCAGACGATACGCAGGGCAAACTGTTCGGCGCAGCCGCCGGGTAAAACATGACCCAAGCCATTTCGACCATCGCGCGTATCGTCGAAGCGCCCAACTGGAACCAGCGTGTCGCGCAGATCCGATTGATTCCGCAGCACCACGGCACAGGAGAACATGCCCAAATCTTCGCCGAAATCGCTCGCCTGTTGTATGTACCTCATTTGGCTCCCGATTTTGCGTACATCCATGAGGCCCCTTTTTACGAACGAGAGTACTTCGCCACGGCGTACGATGCCGCCCATCGGGCTACAAGAGGATTTACGGAAGTCACGGAAGACGATCTGAAAAAAGCGATTGAGAACGATCCGAAAACGCTCCTGGTCTTCCGGACCATCCTCGGCCTGACCCGAGAAGAGTTCGCACAATCAACGACCCTGGCGGGACACCCTATTGGGCTGCCGAGCCTCACCCCCGGAAAGGTCGACTCCATGGAGCGGCACGGATCGGCAACCACCGTGGATCAGGCACTGGTCGCGGCCAAGACACTTCGGCTTGTCATGGACGGAACCCTTTTCGGCGAAGCTCCTGCCGGCTTGCGGAGCAAACAGGCGAAGCCGGACACGGCGCACGGCTGGGAAAGTGTCCAAAAATTCGCAACCCGCGGCGTCCCGTTCGTCACGTTCCTCCACCAGAGGCACTACGGCGGAGCCTTCCGGCAAGTCCTGGATGCTACTTCGACGCAACGAGGAAACCTGATCGAAGAGGCAGTGCAGACTCTATTCAACGAGCACCAAATCCCGTTCCTCCGCACAGGGAGCAATAACCAGGCCGAGATAGCCTCAAGGTTCGAGGTCCGCGTCACACCCGCACCGGATTTCGTTGTATTTGACAGCGCAGGCTCCTTGAAGGCGATGCTTGAGTGTAAGGGTACGAACAACGGGGGGACTGCTCGCGACAAGGCGTTGAGGTTTCGAACATTACGCGAGGAATCCATCCGTCTAGGCGGAATCCCACTGATCGCGGTCCTTGGTGGATTGGGATGGGCAAGGGTCAATGACGCTCTGGGCCCGGTCGTTCGCGACACCGAGGGAAGAGTCTTCACCCTCGCAACGCTAAACTCTATGCTTGAGGTCGCTCCGTTCCCGTCACTCGTCAACACGGTCGGCATCTCCTAACCTTTACCTCGACGGCAAACAGCCCGCCTACCCCGCCAACTCTGCTAACTCCGCCAGCCCCGCTATCCCCTCACAATCTCCCCCGTACCCTGTTTCCTCCACCCGTCCCCAACCCACACATCGCCAATCTCAGGCTTCTCCTCCTCCCACTCCGGCTCCGAGGCCAGCAGCTCCGCCCAGGAAGGCCCCTCCCGTTTCTTCTTCTTTTTCTCTTCTGGCTTGCGCTCCTTTCTGCGCTCAGCCAGCGTCACCAGCAGCTTCGCGCTCTCCAGCTTGCCCTCCTTCGCTTTTTCCAGCAGCAGATCCGCCAGCGTCTCGCTCGCGCGCCCCAGCCGCCGATCCGCCGCCCGTTGCAGCCGCTCCAATCCGTTCCCGCGTTTTCTCATCTTCTCGAGCTCCGCCGCCGCGTTCGAATAGTCCTCCGTCCTCTCGCGCTCCCGTTCTTTACCGGGTTCACCCGCTCTCGCGACCGCAACGGCCCCGTCGCTCTTCGTTCCCCGTCCGGACGAGGCTTTACCAGCCCTCCTCATCTTCTTCCTCTCCTTCACCTCTCCCACTCGTATCTCCGCCATCTCGCCGCCTATTCCGGCCGCCCCACGCCCCATCTACTCTGCCGTCGAGCAGCCCGCAAAAAAATTGGGAAGCCTCCCTGGCCTCCCGCGCCGACTCCTACTCACTATTCACTACTCACTAATCACTGCTCCCTAGTCCCCGCTCCCAACACCTTCGTCCACAGCCTCTCCTCTTCCAAGTCCAAGAACCTCCTGCCGTTTACCGGAACCACCCCGTACACAACTTTGCAGCCCATCGCCTCCGCCATGCGGCCCAATGACTTTAGCGTGATCGTCCTCTTCAGCTCCCTCATCTCAAAATCGTTCACCGTCGACCGGCCCACCCCGCTCTTTTCCGCGATCTCCGCCAGGGGAATCCGCAGCGCCTGCCGCACCGCGCGCAGCAGCCCGTTTGTGGGGTTCGGCTCCCTCCCCGCCCCTCGGAAAGGTTTCATCTCCTCATCCAACCTCCGCCGCAGCAACTTCCGGTCCTTCGCTCGCATGTCCAGAATCCCCTCTGATTTCACAGTAGCGAAAAGTGTGCTAATTACCTGCAAATCACGGCCCGGAAAGTTGTTTTTCCAGGCCATTCTTCATTATTTCGCCCGCACGGAATCGGCCAAACCGCCCCATTTTGCCCGCTTCTGCACGGCCATTTTCCCCCTCCCCGATTTCCTCCCTCAATTTGCAGTCGCAGAAGCCCACGGATTCCTGCTCATTTGTCCGGCTAAACACCGTCAATATTTCGCGCCGACTCGCCGTCCCGCTGACTCGCCGACCCGCTAGCTCCGCTAGACTGATTGCTACGACCATTTCCCGCAAAGGAACCTGCTCCCTTGAGAAAATCTGCTCTCTTCACCCCGGCCGCTGCTGCCGCTCTGCTTCTTTTGCTTCCCGTTCTGCGCGCGCAGAAGCTCCAGCTCGCGCCACAATCTCAGGCGCCGGTGCCTGTCTCGCTTGAAGACCGCCGCAAAGCTCTCAACGACATATTCCACGAGTACTGGGAGGACCGGCTCAAGCACGAGCCCGAATTTGCCTCCGTCATCGGCGACAAGCGCTACAACGATCAGACCAGCGACTACTCCGTCGCGGCGGTGAACGACACGCTGGCGCGCGAGCAGAAGTTCCTTCTGCGCCTGGCGGCCATCGATCCCACCGGTTTCACCGACCAGGAGAAGACGAGCCAGGATTTGC
>Ga0326727_10011694_pt1 | contig 20299 bp, 17 predicted proteins | sample MB2enrmetagenome_FD_207643 | JGI IMG/M metagenome (GOLD analysis project Ga0326727, IMG submission 207643) | Lab enriched peat soil microbial communities from McLean, Ithaca, NY, United States - MB29MY | ecosystem: Environmental > Terrestrial > Soil > Wetlands > Peat | place: USA: New York...
CATTTCACCCTCACCCTAACCCTCTCTACATTTACTTCGAATGAACTCAATAAAGTACCTACGGCTGCGGCCTCCAGCCATCGAGGGCGTACATTTCAGCTTAATGCCTCAAGTATTTCGTTGCGACTCAAAGAGGACTGAGGTTGGAAAGAAAGGACTAAAAAGGTGATTTTGGAGGCTGGATTCCCGTACATACACTTCGTTCGGTATTTCGACTGCGGTCTCAACCATTCGCGGGAATGACAAGGTTTTGAAAGCTATGTGCTGACGGCTGACCGCTCTGGTATAATGAAGCCATGTCAGAACCTTTATTAGTGCTCTTCGACGGCAACGGGTTGATTCACCGGGCTTTCCACGCCCTGCCGCCGTTCACGGTGCGCAAGACCGGCGAAACGGTGGGGGCAGTTTACGGCTTCACTTCCATTTTATTGAAGGCCATCAACGACCTGAAACCGACGAATTACGCTGTCGCATTCGACCGCAAAGCGCCGACTTTCCGGCACCTGATGTACGCCGATTACAAGGCGACACGGCCGGAAACCCCGGCGGAACTGGTGGGGCAATTCGGGCGGGTGCGGGAACTGGTGCAGGCGTTCGACATCCCGATTTTTGAAAAAGACGGCTTCGAGGCCGACGACATCCTGGGCACATTGAGCAAACAGGCGGCCGCGCAGGGCATGAATACCGTGATTGTGACCGGCGACGCGGACATGATGCAGCTGGTGACCGATAAAACCAAGGTGCTGTACCCGAAGCCGCGCGGCAGTTTCGGGGATGCCGACCTTTACGACGCGGCGGCGGTGCTGGCAAAATACGAAATCGGGCCGGAGCACATCGCGGATTATAAGGCTTTAAAAGGCGACCCTTCGGATAACATCCCCGGCGTCAAGGGAATCGGGGAAAAAACGGCCGTAAAACTGATTCAGCAATTCGGCAGCATCGAGCAGATTTATCAACATCTGGATGAAGTAACGCCGCCGAAACTGCAGGCTTTACTGCGGGAAAACGCCGAAGTCGCCCGCCAGAGTAAAATCCTGACGACAATTGTGACAGACGCCCCGGTGACGCTCAACCTGGAGGCAACTGAGGCCAGCCATTTCAACCGGAGCAAAGTCGTCGAACTTTTCCGGGAGCTGGAATTTTCGAGTCTGCTGAACAAACTGCCGGAAACGGGCGAACCCGCGCCGGCGATAATACCGGCGGCGGCAACTGAAGCCGCACCGGCCGTAAAAACAGATTATCACCTGGTAAATACTCCGGAAGCACTGGCAGAGCTGGTGAAACGTCTGACAGAAGCCACAACCTTTTCCTTTGATACCGAAACCACCGGCACCAGACCAATGATGGACCAGCTGGTGGGGATTTCGGTCTCACCCGCTCCCGGCGAAGCATACTACGTTCCGGTGGGGCACACCGGCATGATGCAATCGCCGCAATTACCGCTGAATCAGGTCGTAGAACGGCTGCAACCGATTTTCAATGACAGCAGTAAAGCGAAAATCGCGCACAACGGCAAGTTCGACATGGAAGTGCTGGACGGGGTCGGGATTACCGTAACGAACCTGGTTTCGGACACGATGATTGCCGCCTCCCTGCTCAGCGAACCGGCGCTGGACCTGAAATCACTGGCATTCCACCGGCTGAAAATTGAAATGACGCCGATTACCGGCCTGATTGGGACAGGCAGCAAACAGATACCGATGTCGCAGGTAGAGATTGAAAAAGCTTCCGATTACTCCTGCGCCGACGCGGATTTAACCGGCCGCCTGAACGACATTTTGACAAAAGAATTACAGTCCCAGGATTTATGGGAATTATACGACGAAACCGAGATGCCTTTAGTCCCGGTGCTGCTGACGATGGAAGAAAACGGCATCGCCGTGGATACGAAAATCATGGCCGCGATGTCCCGCGACCTGGGCGAAAAAATCAGGAAGCTGGAAACCACGATTTGCGATTGCGCGGGACAGGTGTTCAATATCAATTCCCCGGCGCAACTGGGCATGATACTGGGCGATAAAATGCACATGGATGCCGTCAAAAAGAAAAGCGGCGGCTACTCGACGGCGGCGGACATCCTGGAAGGGTTGCGCGGTGTCGACCCGATTATCGGATATATCCTGGAATTCCGGCAGTTGAGTAAACTGAAATCAACCTATGTTGACGCTTTGCCGATGCTGGTAAACCCGAAGACCGGCCGCATCCACACCAGTTTTAATCAGACCAGGACGAGCACCGGGCGGCTTTCCTCCAGCGACCCCAACCTACAGAATATCCCCATCCGCGACGAAGTGGGCCGGCGCATCCGCGAGGCGTTTATCGCCCCGGCCAGTTCAATGTTAATGGGTGTGGATTATTCGCAGATTGACCTGCGGGCGCTGGCACACCTTTCACAGGACGAGAATTTACTGAACGCCTTCCGCCATGACGAAGACATCCACACGGCCACGGCCGCACAGCTTTACAACGTGCCGCCGGCGGAAGTCACGTCAAACATGCGACGCCTGGCCAAGACAGTGAATTTCGGGGTGATTTACGGCATGAGCGGCTACGGGCTGGAGCAGGCCACCGAACTTTCCCGGGAAGACGCGGGAAAATTCATCACCGCCTATTTTGAAAAATATCCCGGCGTGAAAAAATACCTGGAAGCGACCAAAGAGCAAGCCCGCCGGACGGGGTACGTGCAGACAATCCTGGGACGGAAACGCGTGATTCAGGACATTAATTCCTCCAACCGCCAGGTGCGAGAAGCCGCCGAACGGATGGCGATTAACATGCCAGTACAGGGGACTTCAGCCGACATCATCAAAAAAGCGATGATTAACCTGCACCGCGAAATGCTATCCCGCCAACTGAAAAGCAAGATGCTGCTGCAGGTACACGACGAGCTTGTTTTTGAAGTGCCGGATAATGAAATGGCGGAAATGCGGCAGCTGGTGCCGGAAATGATGGTCAACGCCATCAAACTCAGCATCCCGCTCAAAGTGGAAACCAAAACGGGCAAAAACTGGGGAGAAATGGAGAAATAAATGCCTGAATTACCGGAAGTCGAAACCGTTAAAAATCAACTGGCGCCGAAGATTACGGAGCGCACGATAACGGATGTAACTTTACTCTGGGAAAAGATGGTCAAGGGGCAGGACCCCGCCGAGTTTTTAAAACTGGTTAAGGGGCATAAAATCCTGGAATTGGGCCGTCACGGCAAATACCTCATCGTCCATCTGAGCAGCGGCAACAAGATGATTATTCACCTGAAAATGACCGGTTCGCTGCTGCTGGGCAAAAGCGGCGACGAACTGCCGCAATACACCCGCGCGGTGATTCACCTGGATGATGGGCAGGAAATCTTTTTCCGCGACCCGCGCAAGTTCGGGGTGCTGAAACTGCTGAAAAATACGGCCGAAATTGACGCCAAACTGGGGCCCGAACCGCTGGACAAAGATTTTACGCTGCAATATTTCAGCGAGGGGCTGGCGAAACGCACGGCGCCGGTCAAGGCATTTATCCTGGAACAGAAATTCATCGCCGGCATCGGGAATATGTACGCCGACGAAGCCCTGTTCGCGGCCCGGATCGACCCGCGGCGGCCCGCCGATTCGCTGAAAAAGGCCGAAATCAAACGCCTCTACGACGCCATCCGTGAGGTGATTACGGCGGGCATCAAGTACGGCGGCGCCAGCGTGGTGACCTATTTTCACCCGGACGGGACGGTGGGCACGGCGCACCAGCATTTTAATGTGGCGCACAACCAGAAAAAGATTTGCGCCGTCTGCGGCGGCCCGGTGGAACGGATTGTAGTGCGGGGAAGAGGGACTTATTACTGTCCCAAATGCCAAAAATAGTTTTTTAAATAATCAGGTCTAATAGTCAATAATCAAAATAAAGTACTAGTTTCTAAATTCTAAATCCGAAGTAAATTCAAAATACAAATTCTATCTTTAGTGAGCCTGTCCGAAAATGAACTTTTAAATTGATTTTTCTGGATTCCCGATCAGGTCGGTACGTTACGACTGCGGTCGTAAGTATTTCGCTTTAAGGCTCAAGAATGACAAACCGGCGTCATTGTCGGGCTTGACCCGACAATCCAGAAGATTTCGGACAGCCTCAGAACCTATAGTAAAACTGTTTCTGCCGGTACGCCTTTTTTGGGCTTGATTTCAGGTGATTGACAGAGTAGAATTCTTTACTTAGCACGTAATAATCACGTACTTATTTCCCATAAGAGAATCACATGACAAATGCTGAAAGCGCCAACGGCAGCAATAAACAGGAGTTACGGCGGGACGTAACGGTCTGGGGCTCCTACACCTGGGGTTATGCCGATGTGGGCGCCGATATTTATGCGGCGCTGGGGCTGGTGATTGCGGCGGCCGAGGGACTGGCGCCGCTGGCTTTTGCCCTGGCCGGGGTGATTTACATCCTGATCGGGCTGGGATATACCGAGCTTTCTTCGACTTATCCGGTGGCCGGCGGCGGGCATTATTTTGCTTTACGCGGTCTGGGCGATTTCTGGGGATTCGTGGCCGGCGCGGCGCTGTTACTGGACTACACCATTGATATCGCGCTCTTTGCCGTGGCTTCCGCCGGTTATATCAACTTTTTCCTGCCGCTCATTTTTCACGGGCTAAACATCGGGATGGCGGTGGCCATCGGGCCGCTGCACGATATCAAGATTTTCTGGCTGATTGAGACGATGGTGCTGATTTTATCCCTGATGTACCTGAACATCCGCGGCGTGCGCCATTCTTCCCGGCTCAACGAAATCCTGGGGGCGATGGACCTGATACTGGAAACCACCGTCGTGATGCTGGGATTCATTCTGGCCTGGCATCCCGCGATGCTGGCCAGCCAATGGAATACGGCACTGCATTCCCTGCCGCTGAGCAAATTTATGTACGGGTCCAGCCTGGCGATTATTTCATTTGTTGGACTGGAATCGATTTCCCAGGCCGCGCAAGAAACCAGGCGTCCGGCGACGATTATTCCGCGTACCAGCATCGCGCTGATTTTTACGGTTTTCATCTTCGCGGTGGGTTTTTCCACCGTGGGTTTGGGCATTTTGCCGTGGCAGCAGTTTTCTTCCAACGTCAGCGACCCGGTGGCGCAAATCGCCAAATCCATCCCTTACCTGGGATTTATCGCCGGACCGTTTACGGCTGTACTCGGGGCAACCATATTACTAATCAGCGCCAACACCGGCGTGATGGGCGCCTCCCGCCTGACCCTGTCCATGAGCCAGCTGCACCTGGTAACCGGCTGGCTGGATAAAATTCACCCGCGTTTCCACACGCCCGTGCGGACAATTGTCATTTTCTCGATGATGGGGGCGCTGGAAGCATTGCTGGCGTTCCTCACCCCAAGCGCAATGGACACCCTCGGCAATATGTATGCCTTTGGCGCGACACTGGGGTATATGATTGTTTTTGTCTCCCTGATTGTTTTGCGGTACCGCGACCCGTATTCGCCGCGGCCGTATAAAATGCCGGTCAACGTCAAAATCAAATCGGGCGGCAATACCGTGGACTTCCCGATATTCGGCATCCTGGGCTTTATCGGCGTCAGTTTTATTTTGTTTGAAGTGATTTTTACACATAAAATCGGGCGGATTGCCGGACCGGCCTGGGTGATTTTGTGCCTGATTTATTATGTTATCTGGAGGAAGCGCAACCACCTGCCGATATTCGGCAGCGTGAAGCACAACTGGGAAAAGGAACAAATCGACGTACTAACCAGCGCCGAGGAGTACGACCTGGTAGAAGCATATAAGAATGCGCTGGCACAAAGGGATAAGAAGGTGAAACGGGATGTTTCGAAAGCTGCCCCCACCGACAAAATTCACGATAACCGATAAATACAAGCTGCTGCTGGGCGCCATCGCACTGGTCCTCGGCGCGGTGATTTTGTGGCGCGCCATCGCCGTGGCGATTTCGGTACCGGCAGTGCTGGTCAGCATCGCGTTCTTCGGATTTGGAAGTTACCGGCTCTGGCTCGGTTACACACGCCTCAAACAGCTAAAAGCCAACAGGGAGAAAACCAATGGTACAGATTGAGCCGCTGGGCGTTTTGCTGGCGGCATTGTTTGTCATTTCGGTTGGGGGACTGCTGATATGGATGTTCCGCGTGCCGAAAGGTTCGACGATGTCGGCCGCCCGGGTATACAGCTCGCTCAGTGCCGTGCATAAGGTACTGGTGGCAATCACCGATGCTTTTCCTTCGGAACGGGCCATCGGGCTGGGCTGCCGTCTGGGACAGGAACAGGGCGCCGAAATGCTGCTGCTGAACGTTATCCTGATGCCGTATTCGATGGCTCTGGATGACCCAGCGCCGGAGGAAGAGAAAAAAGCCGCGAACGCGCTGGAAATGGGCGCAGCCATTGCACAAAGGTACGGTTATAAAGTTACCAAGCGCACGGTGCGGAACCGCAGCATCCCGGATGCCATCCTGCATGTCGCAGAGGAGGAAGACGTGGACGCGATTATCCTGGGCGTGGGCGTCAAATCCCGGGCCTCGAGCCAATGGGGCAAGACCAGCCTGGAAATCATGCGGCGGGCGAATTGTGAGGTCATTGTGGATAAGGTGCCGCTGGAAGAGGAACCAATGGCGGCAGAAAGTCAAACAGATATAACGAGCAATAAACAATAATCAAGAGTCAAGAGTCAAGGGGCAAGGGGCAAGAGCCAAACACCTTTAGCTGTTTTCATGTTCCACCTCAGATAAGACGATTGAAAAGGCAGGGGAAAAATGAAAACGAAAAGAGCCTGGTTTCATGATATCCTGATATGGGCGGGGGGATTATATATCATCGGCAGCACCGTCGTTTTCCTGTATCACATCAATTCATTTTGGGTGCCGGCCGGATTGGGCTGCATCTTCATTTTCGCGGTGATTGTTTATTTTGTGTGGGGCGGATTTACGGAAGGGTGATTGATGCACCGGGATACGATTTCCAAAGTTGTTTTATTGACAGAATTTAGAGATGGTAGTACAATCCACAGACGTAGCAAAAAAGCTGCGCATTAGAGAGACAGAACGATGAAAAAAATTGTAATCATGGGATGCGGGCGGACCGGCGGGCGGCTGGCGGGCATGCTGGACGCAGCAGGGCACAGCGTTACCGTCATTGATATTGATGCTTACAGTTTCCGGCGACTGCCGCCGGGATTCAAGGGCAACGCCGTTGTCGGCAACGGCATGGACCAGGAAGTGTTGAAGAAAGCCGGCGTCGAGCAGGCGGAAATATTTATCGCCGTGACACAGGGTGATAACCGGAACATCATGGCGGCGCAGATAGCCAGGCACATTTTTAACGTGCCGCGGGTGATTTGCCGCATCTACGACCCTTTGCGCCAGGAAATTTATCAAACGCTGGGACTGGAAACCATCAGCCCGACGACCATTTTCGCGGAGATGCTGAAGAAAAGGGTGGAGGATTGAGGTAAAAATGTACATCGTGATTGTCGGCGGGGGACGGGTCGGTTATTATCTGGCCAAAGCTTTATTGGAAGAGGGGCATGAAGTCCTGATTATCGAGCAGAACCACATTATCTGCGAGACGATTAACCATGAAATGGGAAGCATTTGCCACCGCGGCGACGGCTGCGAGGTCAGCACGCTGGCGGACGCCGGCACGGCGCGGGCCGCGATGTTCGTGGCGGTGACCGGGGAAGACCAGCATAATCTGGTGGCCTGCCAGATTGCGAAGACGAAGTTTAAAGTGCCGCGCACCATCGCCCGGATTAAAAATCCCAAGAACGAAGGGCTTTTTAAGAAACTGGGCATCGATGTGACGATTTGCAGCACCAACGTCATCCTGGAGCATATCACCGAAGAAGTCCCGACCCACCCGCTGACCCACCTGATGGAAATCCCGGAAGGCGGATTGGAAGTGGTGGAAGTGAGGATAGCGGCGGGTTCGGCCAGTGCCAACAAGGCGGTCAAAGACCTTTCGTTACCGGCCGGCAGTATGCTGTCATTGATTATCCGGAAAGACCAGAAGCCGATTGTCCCCGTGGCGGCGACGGTATTGCTGGCAGGGGACCAGGTGATTGCGGTGACGCCCTCCGCTTCGGAAGAGGCACTGAGGGCGGCGTTAAGGGCGAAATAAGGGATTTTTTACACTCATCCTAATAAGTGAAAATTAGTTTTTTCATACATACGACTCGCTTGTTAAATCCTTTCGGGGTGATAGGTTATCGGCTTTCAGCCCATCGAAATTATCACTCTCCCTGAAATCCCTCTCCCGTCGTGCCTCCGGGACCATGGCCTGAGAGGGAGCGAGATTTAGAACCCGACGGCCAGGCGGACAGGTTATAAACCTTCCCTACAGAACTAAAACTAAACTAACGTTATCGTTGCAGCGTCTCCTCAAGAGATTACGTTCAGATGGATTCGTGGCTACTGGAATGAAACGGGTGTTATGGCGACTGGATTCCCGATCAGGTCGAGAATGACAAGTTGCAAAGGGAATATATTAAATCTTTCCTTTTATCCGCCATATTGACATTTTCCTGCCAATACTATTATTATATTAGCGATTCTTTCATATTTGCTTTTTATTTCGGGAGGATAATGTGGCGGAAACCATGAAGAAACAATCCTGGATAGTCGCTTTTATTATCCTCATTGCGGCCATCGTGGTGACCGCGTCCATTGCATGGACGCGGTACCGTCCCAGCCTGCCCATTGAGATTACGCTGCCGCCGCCGCAGACCGTCAGCGGCAATATTTACGTCGGGGGAGCGGTGAATAATCCCGGGATTTACACGTTTTCCGGAGACGACACGGTGACTTCACTGCTGCAGGCAGCCGGGGGCGTCACGGCGGACGGCAATTCCGGCAGCCTGGAGCTCAACATTGCCGAGGCCAATGTCACTGCGACGCCGCAGAAAATCAACATCAATACCGCCGAGGAGTGGCTGCTGGACGCCCTGCCGGGCATCGGGACGACCAAAGCACAAGCCATCATCGATTACCGCACGAAAAACGGTTTTTTCCGCAACATCGACGAACTGACCAAGGTGAAAGGCATCAGCGCGTCCGTGCTGGCAAAAATCCGGCCGTTCATCACCGTAGCAGAATAAACAGGATTAAATTATTTGTTATTGATTTCTCTCAGCTGCGCCTGGATTGCCGGGATTTTGCTGGGCACAAAACTCAGCATCGCCCCGGTCTGGCTGGCAGTGTCGGCGCTGCCGCTGCCGTTTATTTTTGTCTTCCGGCAGCATAAAAAGCTGCTTTTCACAGCGGCATTGCTGATGCTGGCGCTGCTGGGCGGGATTGTGCGGTATCAAGCCGCTGTTCCTGTTGTCAACGTAAATTCCGTGCAATTCTACAACTATAAAACCGCGGTGGAATTGAAGGGGACGGTCAGCCAGGCGCCGGACGTACGGGATAAAAGCACGCACCTCTACCTTTCCGGCATCGAAATGAAGACCGCCAGCGGCTGGCAAAAACTGAACGGCGAAATCCTGATTTTCGTGCCGCGGTTTCCGGTTTTCAATTACGGCGACGAACTGCTGGTGAAGGGCAAACTGGAGACGCCGCAGGCCATCGACAATTTCGATTACCCGGGCTACCTGGCGAACCAGGGGATTTATTCGACGATGCTTTCCCCGCAGACGTACTTAATCGGCACGGGCAAAGGATTCCGCCCGCTGGGCTGGATTTATTCATTAAGAAACAGGCTGTCAGAGGCAATGGCGGCCACAATTCCCGAGCCGCAGGCATCGGTGGCACAGGGGATGATTCTGGGCATCCGCAGCAATATCACACCTGATTTGCAGAACAACTTCATCAGCAGCGGCATGATGTACATCCTGGTGATTTCCGGTTCGCAGTTCAATATCGTGGCAGGCATTCTGCTGGCGACGGGCATCTGGCTTTTCGGAAAACGACGCTTTTTCTACATCTGGCTGGCGCTGGCGGCAATCTGGATTTACGCGCTGCTGACGGGCATGGGCCCGCCCGCCATCCGGGCAGCGGTGATGGTCAGCATTTTTCTTTTTGCCGACCTGCTGGGGCGACAAAAGAGCGCGATGACAGCCATCGGGTTTGCGGCGGCGGTGATGACGGCAATCACACCGAAAATCCTCGGGGACGCCTCTTTCCAACTGACGTTTTTATCGGTGGTGGGCATCGCTTTGATTACACCGCGGCTGCAGACATGGAGCAAAAATATTATCACCGGGAAACCGGGTGAAGAAGGCTTTTTCGTAAAGACGGCGAACTGGGCTGCGGACAGCCTGTGCGTGACGCTGGGGGTGACCATTGCCATCTGGCCGCTGCTGGTCTATTATTTCGGGATTTTCTCCATAATTTCGCCGCTGACGTCGCTGCTGGTGCTGCCGGCTTTGCCGTACCTGCTGGGCAGCGGCACACTGGCGGCAGTTTGCGGGATTTTCCTGCTACCCGTCGGGCAGATTATCGGCTGGCTGGCATGGCTGGCAGCGGGTTACATGCTGCTGGTGATTAACGGTTTCGCGCACCTGACTTTTTCCGCGATAAACGTTAGGACAATGAATCCGGACTGGATTTGGGCGTATTTTGCCGGGCTGGGGGCGATTTTGTGGTTGATACCAAACAGAAAAGCGGTCGGCGCTTTTTTCCGCCGGACGGCGTCAGCGGTAGACAATATTCCGAAAAAGTGGGCGGTTTCGACACTGCTGGTGGTCGCGATACTGCTGACGTTAACCGCTTATTCGATGCCGGACGCACGGCTGCACGTCAGTTTCCTCGACGTGGGGCAGGGGGACGCGATTTTAATCCAGACGCCGAACCATCAGGACATCCTGGTGGACGGCGGCCCCAGCGCACAGGCCATCGATGAGCAACTGAGCAAACACCTGCCGTTCTGGGACCGGACCATCGAGCTGGTGGTGCTGACGCACCCGCACGAAGACCATTTGACCGGCCTGCTGGAAGTGCTGCAGCGGTACAAGGTGAAGCAGGTGCTGTACCTGAATACGGATTACAACACACCGGAGGCCGAGGAATGGCTCAATTTAATTCAGCAGAAACACATCAAATCGACGCTGGCGACGGCGGGACAGGAGATTGATTTAGGCACGAAAGACACCACGCTGGAAGTGGTGAACCCGACGCCCGGTTCGACGGTGCCGTCGATGGATAACGGGATTGTGCTGAAATTGAGCGACGAAAAAATCAGCTTCCTGTTGACCTCGGATATTTCGGCGGACGCGGAACACGACCTGATAACGCAGCGGGCGGACGTGAGCTGCACGGTACTGAAAGTGGCGCACCACGGCTCGAACGATTCCAGCACGGCCGCTTTCCTGGCCGTGGCCGACCCCAAACTGGCGGTGATTTCGGTGGGCGCGGACAATACCTTCGGGCACCCCGGCGCGGACACGCTGCAGCGGCTGGCGGGTGTCGTGGGGGCAAACAATATCTACCGCACGGACAAGAACGGCACAGTGGAATGCATCACGGACGGGACGAGGCTGTGGGTGAGGACGGAGAGGTGAGAAGGGGGCGTAAGTTCTGAATGAAGGAACAAACTTATTATTTATATCCTCGCGAGCAAACCTTACGGCACTCTGTATAATGGGGTGACGAATGACCTGCTGGGTCGTGTCTGGGAACATAAAAATGATTGTGTTGAAGGTTTTACAAAGCGGTACCGGGTGCATATGCTGGTTTATTATGAACAATGCGAAAGTATTGAATCTGCAATAATCAGGGAAAAACAGATAAAAAAATGGAAAAGACGATGGAAGATAGAACTGATTGAGAAAATGAATCCGACGTGGAAAGACCTTTATATTGAGCTGACCAAATGAATTCTTCTGAAGTGCTCAAGGCAAAAACTCCCTTCTTGTCGTTCCTGCGAAAGCCGAAGGTACTGAACGGAGTGAATGTACAGGAATCCAACACATCACATTACCCGATGATAATGGCCTGTTTTCACAAAAAGGTATATTCCGAAATGTTAACAAAGACAAACGCACCTTTAAACAATAACAGATCATCGTTTCAGGCAAATGTTAGTTTGTTGGATCCCCGAGCAGGTCGGGGAAGACAGTGAGGGGATGTGGAAAAACTGTGGAGTAATTCTGTTTCATCTGAGTAGCTAGTATATCTACTTATTTGACATTAATAATGTCGATGGTATCATTCCGAAAAATTTATCGGCACGATCAGATACTAATTTTGATAGTTTTGGACTATGTGACAATTTTTTATCAAATAGTTGAATACCCATTTTTAAAGCTCCTATTAAATCATCGATATGTATTACGGTGCCAGTAATAGGCAATTCAGCACGATTGATAAGATTTTGAGCATATTTTGTATCAGCGTTACCCCATGTATAAAAAATAGCCTTTGCTTCTCCCTTTAGGCTTAACATTGATTCGTATGTGTAAGAATGAAGAATCGAGCATCTGGCTGCATATAGGTCAATAGCTTCACAGTCTAGTTCAGAATTTGGTAAAAGATATGAATTGACCCATCCTTTAAAATCGCCACGATCATTTTTCTCGTGATCTTTTTCACGACTTAACCAAGCCATAATATCAATAGTGGAATACAACAAAATTAAACTTGGCATTATCGCTCCATTACTGAAATTAATTTGGATAGTATCTACCAGCTGTTTAACACTATCTTTATACAATTTTCTTGTCATAATCTGCCTCTCCCTATTTCAATTATCAAACCTTGAGTATATCCTAGATGAAACAATAAGTAAATATAATAGGAATATTCTTATTACCTATTTTAGATGGATAAGTTGGGACTCAACGTTAGGACAACAAGGGGCTAAATTAAGATAGTGTTTGAATTTGAGATTAATCTGCTGGGCGACTAAATCGGCGACTTGCGCTGTAGAATAACCCCGCAGGTCTTTGGAAACTGGATTCCCGTTTTCACGGGAATGACAAGGAGCATCATTCCAGCTTGAGCAATTTGAGCAGTTCGGCGGGGGTATATTTCCCGGGCTTTTCCTGATTAGCCGCCATTTCTGCTGTGATGCGCAAGAGGGCATCATTAATCGGAGCTTTAGTGCCGAGCTTCGCGGCCAGCCGTACGATTTCCCCGTTTAGAAAATCCGTTTCGACGGTACCCTGCCCACGCACCAGGCTCTGCCAGGTCGAACCCAGCGGCACGCCGTACAAATCATTTTGCGGGCGTATAACGTCTTTTGGCGGACGGACAGCAATATTCTCAACAGTAATCCAGCGTATTCCGGCCCGGGCCAGAATGGCTTTACCTTCGTCCTGCACGGCGGCGGCGATACGGTTAGTCTCGCCGCCGGGAACATTGGTGACGGCGCCGACGGCGTTGGCCAGATTTTCCAGCAGCTTGCCCCATTTACAGGGCATGATTTCCGGCGTGACGAGGACATCATAACCTGCTTGGCGTAAATTCACCGCGACGGATTCCGCCAGAGCATCCTTACCTTCAGGGTAACACCCGATAACAAGCCGGCCGGGAGGCTTGCCACGACTTTCCACTTCGCCATCGTGAATGAAGACGGCGCCGGCTTTTACCATCACGCCGTAAACCCGGGGAAAATACCTATGGGCAATTTCCTCATTGCGCACCCCGTTCTGGAAACAGAAAACCGGGATATCTTTAACAACAGCGGACAGGTCGCGCACGACCTGCTCCGTATCCTGACTTTTGACACAGAGAAAAACAATGTCCGCCGGTCCGCACTCGATTTGATCCGGCGAAGTAACGGCCGGCAATTGCACGATATGGGTCCCGTCCGGCGTCAGTAATTTGAGCCCGGATTCTCGGATAGCGTTGACATTATTCGGGCGGCCGATAAGGGTGACAGGCGTGCCGGAAAGCGCCAGCAGGCCACCGACCACCCCGCCGACGGCACCCGCGCCGCAAATGATGATTCTCATTTTATCCGTCATATGTCCCTCAAATTAATTTTTACCGTTCCGGCCGATTACCAGGATAATGACTACGGCCGCAACACCTAGCAGCGGTGCAGCAACACAGGCGCCGGCTGCACCTGCCAGGGCCATGCTTCGGCTTTTTCTTTTCAGCGTCAGCCAGCCCCCAACGATACTAAAGATTATGCCCAGCAGAAAAATTAACGCCAGCAGCGAAGCCAGCAAATTGCTGCCGCCGAACCCGACGTCCAGAATCAGGTAAGGGAAAGGCGAGATTATCGCGGTGGCACGCAGCAGCGCTTTGACATCCAGGACATGAGTAAAAACGCCGATGAGCCATAAGATATCGAAAACACCGGCAATCAGTATCAGTATCCCCGCAGCCGCCGGCACGCTTCGCTTTCCTGTACCCATCAAATTCATTATACTATGCACCCGGGAACAAAGAATAAACCGGGCAGATACCGCAAACGTTAGTACCTGCGAAGCCCCGTAGGGGGTAGTCCTTTTCGTCAGTACCTTCGTAGCGCCGGGGAATTCGTGCCTGAAAACGACAGAATTACATAAGTAAAAATTTGTTTCCCCCGGGGGAATTCAGTATAATTCAAGGAATACCTGATATTCAGAGGAATTTACAATGCTCAACACGGATGGTACTGCATGAAGGTGGAAATCGACGGCACGACGTATCACACGACGCAAAACTACTACAGCCCGGACTGGTGGGACAAATGGTCAAAGAAAAATTTAAAGAAGAAACGCTGGATATTTTCCAGAACGGCCAAACGTCCGGTTTTTGTTCCCCGGACGGTGGTGAGCCTGCAATATATGATTCTGGTCACGCTTGGACTCATCTGAATTACAGTAAGTGATATTCTAAAACTTGCTTGGGCGCTCGCTTTATATTTCTATGATTTTAGAATGGTTGAACTCGCGTCTAAATCAGGAAAATCACCACGATAATAAATTCCCCGCAAACGGGCCGGGTTACATTTTCAACCACCACTAATTAATTACCTGACTATATTTACTGGCAATTAAATACTCTGGCGACGTAAATAAGCCCACAACGCCCCATCCCTTAATCCCTTTCCCGCGGGGAAGGGAAATTCTTTTTTTGGGTGGCGCGAGGGCAAACGCCCTCGCTTGCCCTAAGTTTCCCCTTTTCCCCTCACCACTAAGTAATTTATACTTAGAACTAAAATGGTTTTTATTTCATCGATGTATACAATCCCGGAAAATAACAGATTAATATATGAGAGATTAACAGCTAATAGCTAGACTACTTTTTCCAGTTTAGCGGCGGTGATTTCAGCCAGCTGATGCAGGTCCTGCGGCACGGCTTTATCTTTCTGCAGCCGGGCAAGGGTCGCTTTCATCCGTTCGCGGCGCTGTTTACGGTCGATGGCGACCTGGCGGCTGCCGCCGACCTGTTCTTTGTAAATCCGCACCAGAAAATCCGAAATTTCCGCAATGGAATAGCCCTGTTTTTGCCAGATTTGCACTTCCCGGATAAACGCAGCATAAGCCTGTTCCAGCAAATCCGACATTTTTGTTTTCAGCCCGGCATCCTGCTGCTGCGCTGCGGCGATATCGGCATAACCTAATGTTTTAAGCAGGTCGCTGTCCGCCGGCAGGCCGAAGGGGAGAATGCGGCTGCCGAGGAATTCCTGGCCGTGGCCAGGTTTCACCCGGATAATGCTGAAATGCCCCTTGAGCGCCTCCTTAACAGCGACATCCTGCTCCAGCACGGTGACGTCGTGCCAGCCGCGCCCTTTGAGCAGGCCCCGGATGCGGAATAAACCACGCCGGAGGTAGAAGGAAAAACCTTTCATCTTGCGGTCGAAAAGCGGGCCGCGCATCAGCCAGAGGTCGCCGGAGAAAAGCAGGTCGTCAGCGGGACGGTAACCTTTGGGCGCCGCGCTGTCCGGTTGGGCATAATCCCGCACGGAATAAATGGCGACAATCTGGTCGCGGGTATGGGAGTCAGGGCTTTGAGGAATCGCCAGGACGTCCAGTTTTTCGGCGCCGCCAAAGGAAACCGGAGTCAGCAGCCGGATGAAGTCCATGCCGAAGATTTTGACGGCGCAACCGCCTTTATCCGGCGAAAGGAATTCGATTTTACATTCCTTCAGTTCTTTGGGGCTGCGCAGGCCGAGCAGATTGCGTTCCAGAATATTGCGTTCGTCTTCAATCGCGCCTTTGAAATTGGCGTGCACCAGGATTTTCGCCCCGGACTGCTTCGCAAGAATGTGCGCCAGGCCGTAATGGTCCGGGTGGCTGTGGGTGATAATCATCGTTTCGATGGCTTTGGGATCGATTTTATTTTCCGCCAGGATAGACAGGATGCTGTCGCGGTGGCGGCGGTCGCCGGTGTCGATTAACGTATGGCGGACAGCACCGTCTTTTTGATAGCTGAAAATGTAAATATTCCCGCCGTAACGGAAGTAAATACTGGTTAACGCCACGCCGCCGCCAAGCTGCTCGCGAACAATTTTATATTGCGGAGTATCCATTTTTTACGCTTATTCCTTCTCGCACCGCTGCTGCATAGGCAGCCGCCTATGCAATTCCTGAAAACCTTAAGCACCTGCTGGGGTAGTGCCTTTCTTCCATGAGAAAAAATTACCCGAAACTTTCTGGATTGCCGGGTCAAGCCCGACAATGACAAAAACCAATATCAGCTTCCAGCTCTGACTGGAAGCTGATATAAAAAATCAACCGGTTAGGTGGTTTCCATGTGGGCGACGGCCACGACCGTATCGCCTTCGTCCATGCGCATCAAGCGGACGCCCTGGGTACTCCTGTCGAGGATGCTGATTTCTTTCACCGGCGTGCGGGTCACAATGCCGTTGGCGGAGATGAACATGACCTGCTGCGACGGGGAGACAATCCTGGCATCCGCCAGTTCGCCGGTCTTTTCCACCAGTTTGATGGTGCGGACGCCGCTGCCGGCGCGGTGCTGTTTAGGATAACGGTCTATCTGCGTCAGTTTGCCGTAACCCTGCGTGGAGACAACCAGAACGTAGGAACCCGGCGAGGCAATGCCCATGCCGACGACGGTATCGCCATCGAAGAGCTTGATGCCTTTAACCCCGCCGCTGGTGCGCTGACTGGTGCGGATACTTTCCACCGGGAAGCGGATGGACTGCCCTTTCTGCGTGACCATGACGACATCGTCCTGTTCCGTGGCGATGCGGGCCGAGGTCAGTTCATCGTCTTTTTCGACGTCCATACCGATGAGGCCGCTACTGCGGACGGCGGTAAAGTGGTCCAGCGAAGTTTTCTTGATTTCACCGTTGCGGGTGCCCATCAGCAGATACAGGTTCGGGTCGAAGTTGGTAATGACCACCATGTCGGAGACTTTTTCTTCCGGCGGGATGGAGAAGAGGTTGACCACGGCCAACCCCTTGGCCACGCGGGAAGTATCCGGCGGGACTTCGTAGCATTTGAGGCTGAAAACACGGCCACGGGTGGTGCACAACAACAGATAATCGTGCGTATCGGCGATGGCCAACAGCCGCACGGCGTCCTCTTCACGGGTCACCATGCCGATGATGCCCTTGCCGCCGCGGTGCTGCGCTTTGTAAATTTGCGCCGGCACCCGCTTAATGAAGCCACGGTTGCTCAGAATTACGGCCATTTCGGCGTGGGGAATCAGGTCTTCCTCGCGGAATTCCTTGATGCCTTCCTGATTGATTTCGGTGCGGCGGTCGTCGCCGAATTTTTCTTTCAGTTCCAGGGTTTCCTGTTTAATCACCGCCAAGACACGGCTGGCGTTGCCGAGTAAATCTTCCAGGTAGGAGATGGTCTTCAACAGTTCGGCCAGTTCGTCCAGGATTTTCTTTCTTTCCAGTCCGGCCAGACGGCGCAGCGGCATTTCCAGGATGGCATCGGCCTGGGCTTTGCTCAAGCTGAAGCTGCCCATCAGGTTCTGCCGGGCGATGTCGGTGGTATCGGATTTGCGGATAATGGCGATCACTTTATCAATATTATCCAGTGCGATGCGCAAACCTTCGAGGATGTGGGCACGGGCGCGGGCGCCTTTCAGTTCAAATTTGGTGCGGCGGGTAATTACTTCGCGGCGGAAATCGATGTATGCCTGCAGGGCTTCGCGGATATTGATAACCTTGGGCTGCCCGTCAATGAGCACCAGCATGTTCGCCGCAAAAGTGGACTGCATGGTGGTGTATTTGTAAAGGTTGTTCAGCACCAGTTCCGGCTGGACATCCCGCTTCAATTCGATAACGATGCGCATGCCCTGGCGGTCGGACTCGTCGCGCAGATCCCCGATGCCGGTGATTTTCTTATCGCTGACCAGTTCGGCGATTTTTTCGATTAAGGCAGCTTTGTTGACCTGGTACGGCAGCTCGTTAACGATAATCTGGCGGCGGGTGCCGTCGTGCATATCGCTGATGTAAGCCTTGGCGCGGACAATCATGCGGCCGCGGCCGGTGGCATAGGCGCTCTGGATGCCGTCTTCACCGAGAATGACGCCGCCGGTGGGAAAATCCGGCCCTTTGATAAACTGGGTCAATTCTTCGATGGTAGCGTTGGGGTTATCAATGAGATGGGCGATGCCTTCACAGACCTCGGTGAGGTTATGCGGCGGAATATTCGTGGCCATGCCGACGGCGATACCGGAACTGCCGTTGACCAGCAGGTTCGGCAGGCGGGAAGGTAAAACGGTCGGCTCTTTGAGACTGTCATCGAAATTGGCCTGAAAGTTGACGGTGTCTTTTTCGATATCCAGCAGCATCTGCTCGGCGATTTCGGTGAGACGGGCCTCGGTGTAACGCATGGCAGCCGGCGGGTCGTCATCGACACTGCCGAAGTTGCCCTGGCCGTCCACCAGCTGGTAGCGCATGGAAAAATCCTGCGCCATACGAACCATGGCGTCATAAACGGGGGCATCGCCGTGGGGATGATATTTACCCAGCACTTCGCCGACGATACGGACGCTTTTCTTGAAAGCGGAATTATGAGTGAGCCCCAGTTCGGACATGGCGTAGAGGATGCGGCGGTGCACCGGCTTCAAGCCGTCCCGGACATCGGGGAGGGCGCGGGCGACAATGACGCTCATGGCATAATCGAGGTAGGAACTTCTCATTTCCTCTTCGATATTTACATTTTTAATTCTTTCAGTTGTCATTTTTTATAGACTCCGATTCGACATCAAGCTCATAGGATTAAGATACAAGCGCAGCGATTTGTGCGTGCAGGGAACCTAAATAATAATAGCACATTTGGGGCTGTTTAGATACACTTAAAGGGAAAAATAAACAGGAATCAAGTATCAATACATCAAGTTGAATAATAGCGAACAGATGCGCGGCTTTTTAGAAAAGAAAAGCAGCCAAGTCATTAAATGAACTGGATCCCGGCTTTCGCCGGGATGGAAGTAGAGAGGCTATTCGTCGCCGGAGTCGTCGTCAAAATCGTCTTCATTCGGCGATTCGGCCAGGGCTTCCGGTTCTTCACCACCGACAATGGTGTAGCCGGGGTCGCCGTTCAAGGCATCCTCCTGTTCCAGTTCGCGGCGGATAACACGGTCGCTGATATCGGGACGGGCGGCTTCGATGCCGCGGGTGGGGAAGGAAAGCTGACCGGCCTGGCCGGGGTCCTGATGTGTTTCGCGGATAATAACGGTGACCGCTTTATCCGTCGAGCTGACGATGGCCGCCGAATATTTGTTGCCGCCGCGGATTAAACGCACCAGGCGCTGGCCGTGACGCGGTTCGACACGCCCCAGGTATTCGCCGCGGGTAGTCATTATATCAAGATTATTATCGCTGACTTTCAGGTTGACGACATCTCCCGCCACCATGTGAGCGAGGGTAGAGGGTTTGGCCAGATTACTTAACTGCACGACGCCGGCCTTGCCGATTTCTTCGATAAATTGCTGCGGTTCCAGTTTATGCGTTTTGGTATCCGCCGAAGTTTTAGTCTTTTTCAAATACGTCAGCCGCTGCAGGTTTTTCTGGGCAATGGCGTTATACTGGTCGATGGCCAGGGTTTTGCGGTAAGCGCCTTCCGCTTCTTTATATTCACCGAGTTCCATATAAGCGCGACCAAGACGGTTCAACGCCTCGACATCACTGGGAAATTTTTCGATAAGGGTCAAATTGATGGCGATGGCTTCTTTCCACTGCCCCTGCAAAGCGAGGGTAATGGCTTCTTTACTGGCTTGCCGCCGCAGCCGGCTTTGTTCTTCTTCCTGGTAGGTCATCCTAGTTCACCCCAAATTAACACGAAACGATACCGTTCTTTACTTAAGTTACCACACTTTAGTGAAAATATTCTGAAATGTCAATAGTATTTTACGTTCGTTTTGTGTCCAGGACTAAATAAATCCTGAAATATTTCCAATTTATTTTTACTATTCTTCCGTTTCAAAGGCCTTATGCAGGGCACGCACCGCATCTTTG
>Ga0326727_10011696_pt1 | contig 20297 bp, 17 predicted proteins | sample MB2enrmetagenome_FD_207643 | JGI IMG/M metagenome (GOLD analysis project Ga0326727, IMG submission 207643) | Lab enriched peat soil microbial communities from McLean, Ithaca, NY, United States - MB29MY | ecosystem: Environmental > Terrestrial > Soil > Wetlands > Peat | place: USA: New York...
CCGACGAATCTCCTCTTGCAGGGCAGGAATTGCCATGACCGCATCGGGAATGGTCAGCGCTTTCATGCATAGATTATATGATCTCCCGATAAATATGTCCAATTATTAATGACGCTGCGTATAAAAACTCGAAACCAGGAATTCCTTAATATTGCTCACCGCCTCCATGATGCTTCCGGCTGGAGCAGGTCGGCCAGGACCGAGGATAGCCTCTCTGGGGTTCAAAGCCTGCAAATTATCGGTCGCAACGAGCAAACCCATTTTCCCTGGCCACCAGGGCCGCTTTTACCAGATGTAATAAGTTTTCGCCTTTCTGGTAATCCTGGCAGAACTCGAGCTTTAGGGCTTTACGGGTTTCTTCTGGCGTAATCAGGCGGAGATTGGCGCAGAAGATATGATAGGCTCCCGCCAGGGCGGCGCCCAGGAACTCACCAGCCACCAAAAGGTCCGAGACCAAGTGGAGTTGGCAGCGCCCCCCGGCTAGGGCCAGCAGCTCCAAGGCCTCACCGGTTTGTCTAACGATCTGTCGGGGAGGCTCCAGCGCCCGTTGCACCGCCGTCGCCAAATCCCCTCCGGAGGCCCGGGCGGTGGCAAGCTGCGAGTAGGCCTCGACGTCGTTTTCCTGCAATTTGCCCAGGTACGCCGCCAGTTGCCTCACCCGCGACAAGGCTTCCTCCCAGGTAAGGGACGATTCGATTGGTGGTTTAAGCCGGCGATTGGCTTCCAGTTGCACCACCTTTTCTAACAGGGCCAGGCCCAGCCTGGCGCCATAGGCCGCGGCCGCCCCCCCACCCGGGTCAGGCCGGGGCTGAGCCAGTTCCTCCAGAAATGAGTCCATCTCGTCTCCCTTAGCGGCTTTTTCCGGCAATTCGCGGGCCTCCCGCCGTCGGATAGGATGGCCCTGGCCAAGCGCTTTAAGTTCTGGATGATCTTCATCTTCCCATCTGGTCTGATCCCGCCACGACCTGGCGATAGTGGGGGGTCGCCCAGCATCCCGGGGAAATCTGCCTCAGCGTTTGGCTAAAAGATAAGTCCCGGCTCTTTTATGTCAACTAGCGGCCGAGATGGCGAAACCTTTGAGGAAGTGCTTGGCCATCCGTCTTCCAAGCCCCTCGTTCGCCTTGCAACCTCCGGAATAAATGTTTATAGTTTAATCAGAACATGGTCATGAACCCTGATCTGGATTGTCACTTTAAGGTATATGAGTCTGCCGCATATGGAAAAAATCCCTGATCCCAAAGAACTGGAAAAGGAACTGAGCGACTACCTCTCCAAGAAATATGGCAGTCGCATCAGGGTCCTGACCCCTCAGCTCATCACCAAACCCGATAAGAACGGGGAAGGAAAGGGCAAAAGCAATATCCTCGGTAAAATCGATTTCAACCTGAAACCAGAAGACTTGGAAGCCTATCTGGACGAATACGTCATCAAGCAGGATGTTGCCAAGAGCATCCTGGCCACCAAGGTCTGCACCCACTTCAACCGCATTCGCCACTCCCTGGAGCAGGAGCGGGAACCGGAATCCGGAGTGGGAGCCATCAAAAACAACATTATTCTCATTGGCCCCACCGGGGTCGGCAAAACTTATCTGGTCAAACTCATTGCCAGGAAAATCGGGGTCCCCTTTATTAAAGGGGACGCAACCAAGTTCTCTGAAACCGGCTACGTGGGCGGCGACGTGGAAGATCTGGTGCGGGACCTGGTCTGTGCCGCCAGCGACGACCTGGAACTGGCCCAATACGGCATCATCTATATTGATGAAATCGATAAAATTGCCTCCGCGGCCCATACCTGGGGGAGCCCGGACGTCTCCCGCACCGGAGTACAACGCGCTCTGCTCAAGCCCATGGAGGAGACCGAGGTGGACCTGAAGGTGGCCCACGACCCGGTGTCCCAGATTCAGGCTATCGAACATTACCGCCGCACCGGCAAGAAGGAGAAACGCACCCTCAACACCCGCCACATCCTCTTCATCGTCAGCGGAGCCTTTAACGACCTGGACAAGATCGTCAAGGACCGCCTCAGTAAAAAGAAGATCGGTTTCCACGGCAAGATGACCAGCAAGGAAGAAGAAAAAGCCTTATTGAAGCAAGTTACTGCCGAGGACCTGATCAAATACGGCTTCGAATCAGAGTTCGTGGGCCGGCTGCCGGTGGTGGCGGTGCTGGAGGAACTTACCGCCGGGGACCTTTACGACATTCTGCGCAACCCCAACAACCCCATCATCACTAGCAAGAAGCGGGATTTTTGGTCCTACGGCATTGTTATCGAATTTGAGGACGAAGCCTTGCGCCTCCTGGCCGACCTGGCGACCCAGGAAAAGATCGGGGCCCGGGGATTGGTGAGCGTCATTGAGCGAGTCCTCATCCAGTTCGAAAAGCGGCTGCCCTCCACGGACCTTAAGGAGTTTGTCGTCACCCCGGAAGTGGTGCAGCAACCATCGGAGGAGCTGGCCCGGCTCCTGGCCAACCCGTATGCCCCGGAACCCCAGGAGCGGTTCCGGAAGGCGGCGCTCCGGGAGCAGGAAATCCTCCGGGAGTTCATCTGGAAACGGGAACAGGAACTGAAGGAGCGTTACCATCTGCCCCTGACCAACGCCCGGGTTGACCTGATGGTGGCGCATTATTACCAGTGGGATTGCGACCTGAAGACCTCCTTTCAGGAGATGGGCCGCCTTTATGAACAGGTGCTCAGTTTCGAAGACCGTTTCCACGCCGAACACGACATTCAACTTCATTTCGATGAGGAGGCGGTGGATGACATCCTGCGTCAGGCCCTGGAAGGCGGCACTTCGGCCTACGTCGTCTGCAGCAATCTTTCCGGCGATTTGGAATACGCCTTGAAGCTAGTCCGGGACCGTACTTCCCAGGATCATTTTATCTTAACCCGGAAAGCCCTGGGTGATCTTGACTCCTATCTTAACCAGCTGATCCAGAACCACTACCAAACCAAGGCCACCTGGTTTCGGGAGTAGCCTGGCGGTATGATCGGGGTTTCCAAATTATATTGCGGCGCGGTGGAACCCGGAGATGTGCTCCGTTATCATGACCGCCGGGCCGAGGACCTGCCTCCCCACCTCCTGCAATTCTCCGCCGACAAGAAGCCGGTGGTGGTCTGGAACGTTACCAAGCAGTGCAACCTCAAATGCGTCCATTGCTATGCCAAGGCCACGGCGGGACCGGCTCCCAATGAGCTGACCCACGAGGAGGGCCTGGCCCTGCTCCGGGACCTGAAGGATTTCGGAGTCCCGGTAGTCCTTTTTTCCGGGGGCGAACCCCTGATGCGGCCAGACCTCTTTGAGCTGATTGACAGGACCGTGACCCACGGCATGCGGGCGGTGCTCTCCACCAACGGCACCCTTATCACCCCCGAGGTGGCCCAAAGCTTGAAAACCCTAAGCCTCTCATACGTGGGCCTCAGCCTGGACGGGATCGCGCCCACCCACGACAAGTTCCGGGGCCTTTCCGGGGCCTTTGCCGCGGCCCTGGCCGGGGTGCGCCACTGCCAGGAAGCCGGCCTTAAAGTGGGGCTGCGTTTCACCGTCAGCCGCCTCAATTACCAGGAGGTGTCGGCCATCTTCGACCTGGTGGAGGACTATAATATTCCCCGTATCTGCTTCTACCACCTGGTCTATGCCGGCAGGGGTACCAAGCTGGTGGAGGAGGCCCTGACTCATAGAGAAACCCGGGAGCTGGTGGACCTGATCTGCGCCCGCACCCGCCGACTCTTCGACGCGGGCCAGTCCGTGGAGGTCCTGACCGTGGACAATCACGCCGACGGCCCTTACCTTTACCTGAAGCTGCTCCAGGAAGATCCGCAGAGAGCCGCCGAAGTCTTGGTACTCCTGCAAATGAATGAAGGCAACAATTCCGGCCGCGGCATCGGCTGCATCAGTTGGGACGGCGAGGTGCACGCCGATCAATTCTGGCGGCACCACTCCTTTGGCAATGTGCGCCGCCGGCCCTTCAGCCAAATTTGGAGCGATATGACCGACGAACTCCTGGCCCGCCTTAAGGATAAAAAGCGCTATGTCACCGGCCGTTGCGCCGCTTGCCGCTGGCTGGACCTCTGCGCCGGCAACTTGCGAGTGCGGGCCGAGGCTCTAACCGGCGACCTCTGGGCCCCGGACCCGGCCTGTTACCTGACGGATGAGGAAATCGGCTTAAAGTAATGGGTGGCTAGGCGTCTCGCCGGCGAATCGGCCTTCAAAAAAAAGCCCGGCGAATCGCCGGGCCGTCCGGGCTCTTTCTTGCTCACCTAAATTATAATAGCCAAGACTTGACCAGAAAACCTCTCCCTCCAAGGTTAATATTCCCTGACCTGATTTATCCCTAAATTTTTCAATTCTGGCCCCCTACCAAACCACATTTAATTATCCCGGAGTATATTTATAATTAATTTATTTCACTAAGAAATTTCTGCTTTGGCAATTGATCGGGCCAGGGAGGGTGTTTGGCAGGCAAAGCTTTTAAAAAGATATTTTTCCTCCGAAATATGTGCTATCCTACCTTCCACGAGATAATTTGGGCTACAAAAAAGAGGAAACTTCCCGGGGTTAAACTCGGGAAGAGAGGTCGCCAAATCCATTTTTGGAAGGCGGTGGCCAGGTTGCCGTTTAAACCCAGATAAGGAGCAAGCGATGCTGCGGCTTCGGGCGAGTGGCCTATTCCTTCTCAGCGGGCTCATTTTTATCCTGTGGTGGCATCTATCGGCGCCTGCCTGGGCCCAACCCCACCTGGTTCCCGATTATGTCTACACCCAACTCAGCCTTTCTTATCAGTATTTGAAGAGCGGTAAAACCGACGCTGCCAGGGTGCAATTGGAGCAGGTCCTCCAGGCCGACCCTCATAACCCCTATGCCCTTAATAACCTGGCCGTGATCAGCGAACAGCAGGGCAGGCTCAAGGAAGCCATGGCCTACCTGTTGGATGCCGAGACCTATGCCGCCGAGTACAAGGAAAAACCGGAGGAGTTATGCCAAGCCGGCGGTCTATGCCTGGCCCTCAAGCCCTCACGCGCCCAGGTTAGCAGAAGCAGCATTGCCGCCTTGGTTCACGGCAACATCAATCTTCTCAAAATAAAAATCGCTGAGCAAGAGGCCCAGGAAAAGCGGTAGCCGGATTCCTGGTTACCCTCGCGGGTTCAGTTATTTGCTAGAGTATCCTACCAGAGGGATATTAGGTTATCATAACTACCCTCGTTATCATGGCACCTGCTAAATTTCGCCCTCAATGTCAGATTAAATCTGAACACGGATCGCTGGCGGTCAGGTTAAATCTTGGTCAATACCCTAAATAAACACAAGGGGAGTTGAACCACCGCCCGCAATGGTCCCACTCCCCTGGGGTAAATACCGGCAGCGGCCGGCCTCAGATTTTGGTTACCTTGACTGCCTGTAGTCCCTTGGGTCCTTCGCTCACCTCGAATTCCACCTTGTCTTCTTCCTTCAAGGTGCGAAAGCCAGTGCCTACAATGTTGGTGTAGTGCACAAACACGTCGGGGCCGTCTTCGCGTTTAATGAAACCATAGCCTTTGGCTTCGTTGAACCACTTGACCGTGCCGGAATAAATCATTGCTCCTCCACTCCTTTTACCTTTGGTTCCTTTGCCGGCTAACGGCCGAGGGGGCGAGGGCCAAAAAAAAACGGCTGGCTCCCGCCATCCCGTTATTATCTTAACTTTGTCGCCCCGAACACCGCATACTTGCCTGACCAAAGGATAGCAAACTCATTAGCACACTTCCGAAGTGACGTCAAGAAATTTCTTTAAATTCCGCGTCCCTGGACTTAAAAATTAGCAAAGGCCGCCGGTGCTCTCCGGAGCCGCCACGCACAACACCACCCCCCGTCAGGTCCAGGAGGCACTTCTCAGAAAGATTCCAGCGGCATATTCAGAAGCAGCTTGAGGTGGTCCTCCCCGCACTCCTTCAGGACCTTCAGGTTATAGCCGCCCTCCAGCACGGTGATCAGCCTGCCCCCGGCGGTTTCCTGGGCCAAGTCCAACAGCAGCCGCGCCATCTCCCGGTAGGCGCCCCGAGTCAGGTTGATTTGGGCCAGGGGGTCCTCGTAATGGGCGTCAAAGCCGGCGGAAATCATCACCAATTGCGGGGCAAATTGCCGCAGTCGCGGCATAGCCTTGACCTTGATCGCCTCCAGGTATGCATCGTCGCTGCTGTGGGGCGGAAACGGCAGGTTCAGGGTATAGCCCTGACCAGGGCCCTTGCCCTCCTCTTGGGCATAGCCTGTGCCAGGGTAGCAATAACGCGGATCTTCATGCACCGAGAGGTAAAAGACTCGCGGGTCCGACTCGAACAAGTGCTGGGTGCCGTTGCCGTGGTGCACGTCCCAATCGAAGATGGCCACCCGCTCCAAACCATAATTCTCCAAGGCATATATCGCTCCCAGGGCGATATTATTAAAGAAGCAGAAGCCCAGGGCCCAGGCCCGTTCGGCGTGATGCCCTGGCGGTCGCACGGCGCAAAAGACGTTATCTACCTGATTTCCCATCACCGCATCCACTGCGGCCATCACCCCGCCGGCGGCCAAGAGGGCGATCTCGTAGGACTCGCGGGAAATGCCGCAATCCTGCACCTGGAAGATGTGCTGCCCCCGCTCGCAGGCCTCCTTGAACCGCTGGATATAGTCGGGATCATGCAGGCGCTCCACCCAGGCCAGCGGGGCGGGGTAGGGTTGAAGGCGCACTAACGACTCCAAAACCCCGCTCTCTTCGAGGGCGGTATTAACGGCCTTCAACCGCTCGGGCCGTTCCGGATGCCAGGGGCCCGGATCGTGCAACTGGTAACGGTCGTCGTAGACATAGCCGGTGCGGCGCATAGTTTCTCTCCTGGTTGACGGTAAGGCTGGTTAGATAATGGAAAGTAACAGGAAGGAAAAGGGGGTGTAAAGGTTTTTTTTATAAAGACAGGCAAATAATATGCTTGGGGGGCACATATCCCATAAGAAAAAGGCGAAAAGGTGAAAGCGGCGAAGATTTTTTCTTCGCCATTTTCCCTTCTCGCCTTGTCGCCCTCGGTTTAAGCCGTCTCCAGGCGCTGCTCCACCACGTCCCACTTTAGGTTGTTAAAGAAGCTGGTGAGGTAATCCGCCCGCTTCAGGCCGTAATCGACCATATAGGCGTGTTCGAAGACATCGCAAATCAGAAGGGGATTGCAGCCGGTAAGATGGCCCACATCATGCTCGTTGACCCACTGATTAAAGATTCTGCCGTTTTCAATGTCTTCGTAACAGACCACCCAGCCGATGCCCCGCATGGTGGCACTGGCCATGAAGTCCTGGAAACAGGCCTCCACCGAGCCGAACTGGGCGGCCACCCGTTTGGCCAGCTTCGGGGCCTTGGCCGGATTCCCGTCCCCCCCCAGATTCTCGAAATAGAGTTCATGGAGGCGCATGCCGTTAAATTCCCAGCCGAAGCGCCGCTTCAATTCGGCAAACTCCGGGGTCCCCTGCTTACCTTCTTTCAGCAGGGCGGTCAGCAGCTCAATGATCTTGTTGGTATTGGTCACGTAACCCTGATACAGGGTGAAATGGTTTTTCAGCAGGGTGTCGCTGAAGCCTTTCATACCTAACAAAAAGGAAAAATCCTTGGCGGTATAGCTCATATCTCGCTCCTTTTTGGTTTCACCGCAACCGGTGTGATCAGGTTTTGACTAAAGATAGTGACGGCTTGGGCTGATGCAAGCTCGCTGAAAAAAATTTTAAAGCCGAAACCCTGCGGGCCTTCGAGGCTAGCGGAGTCGAGAAAAGCCACCGCGCCAGACAAACAGGCCGGAGGACGGGCGGCCTGGCCTGCCTCCTTCCCTGCCCTTTTCATTGCGTCAGGCGTCCTAATGCAGTATATATCAATTTATCGGCATCATTCCAGGGCTTCCAGATCCTCCGGGTCCAAGAGGCCCTGATGAATCAACGCCTTTTCCAGTTGGGCCAGAGCTTGCTTGAAGCCCGGGTAAAGACTGACCGCCAGAGAAACTCCTTTGCGGGTCGGGACCCATTCTCCTTCCTGCTCCCCTGGCACATGCACCCGGATATCGATGAGGCGGTGGCCTTTAAATTCAGACAATGACAGAAATACCTGCTCACGGGCATTTTTGGTAATCTTGCTGATGACTTCGGACATGTTACCCCCTGGGGCCTCCTCCCGGGAAGCTTGATTGGGATTGACTTCGCTTATCTAATCGACCTTGTCAACCCCTTTTTTCCATGCAACTCTATAATACCTTAAGCAGACGCAAAGAAGCCTTCAAGCCCCTGAGCCCGGGAAAAGTGGGGCTCTATGCCTGCGGCGTGACGGTTTACCACGACTGCCACCTGGGCCACGCCCGTTCCTGCGTGGTCTTTGAGGTCCTGGTGCGCCACCTGCGGCGTCGCGGCCTGAACGTAACCTGGGTCAGAAATTTTACCGACATTGACGACAAGATCATCCGCCGAGCCCAGGAGACCGGGACTTCCTGGCAGGAGGTGGCCAGCCGTTACATTGCCTCCTTTCAGGAGGACATGGCGGCCCTGGGGGTGCCTCCGGCGCTGATAGAGCCCAAGGCCACGGAGCACCTTCCCCAGATCATCGATCTGATCCGCCGCCTGGAAGAAAAGGGCTTTGCCTATCAGGGCGCTGAAGATGTCTACTTCCGGGTACGGCGCTTTCCCGGCTACGGCAAACTTTCTGGCCAGAGCCTGGACGACATGCTGGTGGGGGCCCGCATCGAAGTGGACCCCCACAAGGAAGACCCCCTGGATTTTGTCCTCTGGAAGGGCAGCAAGCCCGGCGAGCCCATTTGGCCGAGCCCCTGGGGGCCGGGCCGCCCCGGCTGGCACATCGAATGCTCCGCCATGAGCATGCACTACTTGGGCGAAACCTTCGACCTGCACGGCGGCGGCCAGGACCTGATCTTTCCACATCACGAAAACGAGCTGGCCCAATCCGAGGCGGCCACGGGCCAACCCTTTGCCCGCTTTTGGCTGCACCACGGGCTGCTCACCATTAACCAGGAGAAGATGTCCAAGTCCCTGGGCAATTTCTTCACCATCAAGGAGGTCCTGGCCCGGTTTCCCGCCGAAGTGGTGCGCTTCTTCCTGATCAACAGCCATTACCGCAGTCCGCTGGATTTCTCGGACGCCGCCCTGTCCGAGGCCGAGGCCTCCCTGCTGCGGCTATATACCACCCTAGCCCGCCTCCAGGAGTTCCTCCGGGGTTATCCGAATTTTCAGCCCCAACCTTCCATGGAATGCGTGCCTAACCTGGGCCTGGAGGACCTCCACCGGCTGGGTTCCTTGGGGAGCCGGTTTGAAACCGCCATGGACGATGACTTGAACACCGCCCAGGCCCTGGGTTATCTCTTTGAGGCGGTGCGGCTGCTTAACCGTTTGCTGGAGAAACCCTCCCCGGCACCAGGGTATGTCGCTATCCTCTGGGAGGCGTATCATGGTTTGCGGGACCTGGGCCGGGTGCTGAACCTGCTCCAGGCCAACCCGGAAGAGATGGTCAAGACTCTGCGGCAGAAGGCCGCGGACCTCAAAATCGCCCCGGAAGAGATCGAGCGCCTCATCGCCGAACGGGTCCAGGCTCGGAAAAGCAGGGATTGGGCCCAGGCCGACGCCATTCGGAGGCAGCTCTCCGACCTGGATATTATTCTGGAAGACACCCCGCAGGGCACCGTCTGGCGAGTCAAAAGCTGATTATGGCCTGCGAGTCCGGCCGCGATAGCCGGCTGGCAAAAATTATCTTCCCCGCCCTGCTCCTCACCACCGGTCTTGGCTCGCCTGCCCACCACCGTGGCCCGGGGCCGGCGCTGGGGCTGGCGCTGGGGCTGGCGGGTTCCCCAAGGCCCAGGCTATTCTGGGGATAATTCTGAAGGGCGACAAATTCCGGCAACGCTCCCCGCCTCCTCCGAAAGTGCCTTCCACCCTGATGGTTGCGGCAGAATCCCTTTTTCATTATCCCCTGGAGGCGGTTGATTATCTTCACAGCCATGTCCGGGTGCAGCCAGAATGGCAAATGGTCTAGTTGGATGCCGCCTGCGCCTTGTTCCAGCGCCAGATAATGATTATAAAATGAAAATCAGTCCCTTAATTTTCAAGGAGGAATTTCTATGGCTCTCTTCTTGATGTTCGGCAAGTATTCGGCTCAGGCGATGAAGGAAATCAGCCAGGAGCGCACCCAGAAGACCTATGCCCTGATCAAGCAACTGGGCGGGGAAGTGAAGGCCATGTATGCCATGTTGGGGGAGACCGACCTGCTATTGGTGGTCGCTCTGCCGGGCATCGAAGCGGCCATGAAGGCCTCTTTGGGCCTGGCCAAGATGACGGGCATCTCTTTCAGTACAGCGCCGGCCGTGACCGTAGAGGAGTTCGACCGGCTATCTTCTTAAGTCCGGGGCATCCCAACGGCTCGCTCCCCCTTATGGGATTGGGGGTGGGGGTTTGGGCCATTGGCCCATGGCCCTCCTCCCCAAAAATAACTTGAGACCATTCCGAAAATTTCTTGAGGGAGGGCCGGGGGATTTCTTGCAAAAGGCCCCCCGCCCCTCCCCGCAAACTCCCCTCCCAACCCCTTTTAATATAGCTTAAGCGGTTGGAGATGGGGGTTTGGGAGAGAGGGGGCAGGGGTCTGTGACCCCTGGCCCTCTCTCCATCCTTTTTTTGATTCTTTTTGGGCGGGTGGCCTCAGGCCTCTCTTTAAAATAATGTTATAATAGATAAAATTTGCCGATATTTATTGCATGCCCGACCGTTTCCACTTAGTCACGCCCTTCCAGCCCAAAGGGGACCAGCCCCAGGCCATCCGGCAGTTGGTCCGGGGGATGCAGCGCGGTGAGCCTTATCAGGTGCTGCTGGGGGTCACGGGTTCCGGCAAGACCTTCACGGTGGCCAATGTCATCGCCCAGGTGAATCTCCCTATCCTGGTCCTGGCCCCCAACAAGACCCTGGCGGCCCAGCTCTACGGCGAGTTCCAGGAATTTTTCCCGGACAACGCGGTGGAATATTTTGTCAGCTATTATGATTATTATCAGCCGGAAGCCTATGTGCCGCAGGCTGACCTGTATATCGAGAAAGACGCCTCCATCAACGAAGCCATCGACCGGATGCGCCACTCTGCCACCCGCTCCCTCTTTGAGCGCAACGACGTGATCATTGTGGCCTCGGTCTCCTGTATCTATGGCCTGGGCTCGCCTGAGGCCTACCACGGCATGCTCCTCTATCTGGAGGAGGGCGTGGTAAAGGACCGTCGGGAGGTCCTGGCCAAGCTGGTGGAAATCCTCTATGAGCGTAATGACCTGGATTTCCACCGCGGCACCTTCCGGGTGCGGGGCGACCGGGTGGAGATCTTCCCGGCTTACGAAGAAGACCGGGCCATCCGCCTCGAATTCTGGGGCGACACGGTGGAGGCCATTCGAGAGATCGACCCCTTGCGGGGCAAGACCCTGCGCCAGCTCAAAAAGATCACCATCTACCCCGCCTCCCACTATGTCACCCCGGATTTGGTGCGGCGCCAGGCCATGGCCGCCATCGAGGCCGAGTTGGAGGAGCGGGTGCGCTGGTTCCGGGAGCATAACAAGCTTCTGGAGGCCCAGCGTCTGGAAGAACGCACCCGCTTTGACCTGGAGATGATGAAGGAGCTGGGCTTCTGCCACGGCATCGAGAATTACTCCCGACCTCTTACGGGCCGGGCGCCGGGCCAGCCGCCTCCTACCCTGCTGGACTACCTGCCCCGCCAATCCCTGGTAATCATCGACGAATCCCACATCACCGTGCCCCAACTTCAGGGCATGTACCGGGGGGACCGCTCCCGCAAACAGACTCTAGTGGACTACGGCTTTCGCCTCCCCTCGGCCCTGGACAACCGGCCCCTGAGCTTCGAGGAGTTCGAGACCCGGTTGCGCCAGGTGCTTTACGTCTCCGCCACCCCGGGCCCATACGAAATGGCCCGGGCCAAAGGCCGGGTGGTGGAGCAAATCGTCCGGCCCACCGGCCTGATGGACCCCAAGATCACGGTGAAGCCGGCCACCAACCAGGTGGACGACCTGCTGGGCGAAATCCGGGCCCGGACGCAGCTGGGCGAACGGGTGCTGGTCACCACCCTCACCAAGCGCATGGCCGAAGACCTCACCGAATACTACCAGGACCTGGGCCTCAAGGTGCGTTACCTCCACTCCGACATCACTACCCTGGAACGCATGGAAATCATTCGGGATCTGCGCCTGGGGGTCTTCGATATCCTGGTGGGCATCAACCTGCTGCGGGAAGGGCTCGATCTGCCGGAAGTTTCCTTGGTCGCCATCCTGGACGCGGATAAAGAGGGCTTTTTGCGCTCCGAGCGCTCCCTGATCCAGACCTGCGGCCGGGCGGCCCGCCACGTCCGGGGCGAAGTCTTGTTCTATGCCGACCGGGTGACCCCCTCCATCGCCGCGGCGGTGCGGGAAACCAACCGCCGCCGCGCCTTGCAGGATTCCTACAACCAAAAGCACGGCATCACCCCGGAGTCCATTCAGAGCCGCATCAAGGATGTCCTGGCCTCGGTATACGAGGCCGATTACGTCACCGTGCCCCTGGCCGCCGAAGAGCAGGCCCGTTATCGGGTGGAGGATATTCCCGCCCAGATCAAACGGCTGAAGAAAGAGATGCAGGCCGCGGCCAAGAAGCTGGAATTCGAGCGGGCCGCCTCCCTGCGGGATCAGGTCCGGGCCCTGGAGGCGGGGCAACTCAAGTATGCCTGAGTTTCGATTTTTATGGTTTATGGATGATAGTGCGGCGAAAAAAGCAGTTAACTCATAATCTAAACCTCGAAACTCAAAACTCGAAACTAAACACTTACCCCCCCTTCCCTGCCCTCTGCTTCACTCTCTTCCCTTCGGGTTTGTTTAGCAATTTTCGGAATTCCTGGAGTAGCTTCTTCTGCTGAGGGGTGAGGTTGGTGGGGGTTTCCAGGGCCACTTCCACCACCAGGTCGCCACAGGGCTTGCCTTTCAGGCCCGGGAGCCCCTGTCCGGGAAGGCGGAAGGCGGCCCCGTTCCGGGTGCCCGGCGGTACTTTCAGATGGGTTTGCGAGTTAAGGGTGGGAATGGTCAGGGTGGTGCCCAGGGCGGCCTCCACAAAGGAGAGCCCCGCCCGATAATGGAGGTCCTGCTGCTGTCGGGTGAAGTAGGGATGGGGAGCAATCTGCATTTCCAGGTAAAGATCGCCCGGCGGACCGCCCCTGACCCCGGCTTCCCCTTCCCCCCGGAGGCGCAGGCGGGTGCCATGATCCACCCCCGGCGGAATCCGCACCTGGAGCTGTTTTTTCTCTTTCACCGTGCCGCGGCCGCCGCAGTTAACGCAAACAGGCGTGCTGATGGTGCCGGCCCCGTGGCAGTCCGGGCAAGGGTCGACCATCTTTAAGAACTCCCAGGACTGGCTGATCTGACCCTTACCGCCGCAGCGGGAACACATCTGCTGGTCGGCCCCGGGTTCCATGCCATGGCCGCCGCAACGTTGACAAGTGGCCTGGCGCTCCACCTCCAGGCTGGTGTCCAGACCCCGGAGCACTTCCTCCAGGGTCAAAACCAGTTGGTAAGTCAGATCAGCGCCGGGCTGACTCCGCTCGGCCCTGGCCCGGTGGCTCCCGAAGTGGAAGAATTCTTCGAACATCTCCCCAAAGGAGCCGAAGATATCTTCCAAGCCGCTGAATCCGCTAAGGTCCATGCCGGCCAAACCAGCATGGCCGTATAAATCGTACAGCTGCCGCTTCTCGCTATCCGCCAGAACCTGATAGGCCTCGGAAATCAGCCGGAATTGCCCTTCCGCCAACCTGTCCCCAGGATTCTTATCAGGATGATATTTGAGAGCCAGTTGCCGGTAAGCGCTTTTGATTTCTTCCAGGGTCACCTCTCTGGAGATTCCGAGAATTTCATAATAATCCTTCATCCCAGATGAATGTTCCCCCACTGTCTTTACTGCCCTAATTCTTATCATCGGGACTTCCCTTGTCAAGAATGGCAACCTGATTAGCAGAAGGAGGATAATAAATATGTCCTACAACTATTCTGCTTTGATGGGATCAATAGAGCCGACGACCTCAGAGAAGAATCTAATCGCGAGAGAAGCTGCCCGCTTTCTTGCCCGTTCCGCAAACCACCGCCTGCAAGCTGGCGGCGGCGAGGGGCTGGTTTAACCTTCGGGGCCGGCCTCCTTGCCGATATGACTCACATCGGGAAAAATCTATTTCCAACTGGATTAATTCACTTGACAAGAATTTAAAAGTACATTATTTTGTAATCGGAGGGGTCGGGCCATGAAAAAAATCGCTCTGATCTGTATACTGGCCTTGTTTGTAGCAGTTAATTTATTTTTGATCACTGACACTGGAGGAAATCCAAACCCGATCAAAGGTGCTGTTGTGTTTGATTCAACTTAAGGGGATTGGCGCCAGCCGGCTGAGGTCGGCGGCGATGGGTTTTTTCCCGGTGCCGAAATAAAGGTATTTTCATGCCCCACCAGGCGTGCAGGACCCGGTAGGATTCGGGGTCCTTGTTCAGCCAGGGAGGGCATTTTTTATCTGATGATTCCGGTCCCTCCCTTCCGATGTCCTCATAGTCGGCGGCATAAAGCTAATAAGTCCGCGTCCATTCTCCATTTTTTTCGGCCAGGTCACGTCGCCCGAAGGGCCATATCTCTTAAGGCGCGAGCCAGGGACCCATGGTTTCCTCGTCGCGATGGCCCTCCTCATCCAGCTTCTCCAGCAAATCCAAGGTCTGGCCGGGCTTTTAGACCTTCCGTCGAGGACGTCATGAGCCAAAATAAAGGCTTCCTCAACCGCGGGAGATGCTTCCTCCAGGTTTCAGCGCATCCCTCCAAGGACCCCGACACCAGGGATTCTAAGGTTTGCCAAGCTCAAAGGGTTTACTTAAGTCTGTTCGCGGCAGTTCGCCCGAGGTGCTGAAGGGTTGCAGGATGTTACTGCTGGGGTCCAGGTGCATGCGGTAGTCGTGCTCGGCCTCGTCGATGCGCTTCCGCCAAGGGGTCTGTTTATCAAATAAAAGCTCCAGGAAGGGCTCCAGGTCGCATAAGCGCACGGTTTCATCCTTGGAGCTGGAGGCCAAAAACTTTCCGTCAGGAGAAAAGGCGACGCTGGTAACGTCGTCCACATGTCCAGCGAATACGGCCTTAACCTGGCGGCTGGCCACGTGCCACAGGCGCACGGTATTATCCCACGATCCGGAGGCCAGGAACTGACTGTCGGGGGAAAAGGCCACGCTTGTAAATATCTCCTTATGTCCGGTCTCCTTATGTCCGGTGAGGGGCTCCCCCCAGGGCTTTCCGCTGGGCACCTCCCACAGGCGCACGGTGCCATCCCTGGAAGCGGAGGCCAGGAGCCGGCCGTTGGGGGAAAAGGCCACGCTCCAAACTTCATCTTTATGTCCCTTGAGGGTGTCAAGGGGTTGGCGCCTGGCCACGTCCCACATGCGCACGGTCATATCATCGGAGGCGGAGGCCAGGAGCCGGCCGTCCGGGGAAAAGGCCACGCCGCTGACAGGACCCTCATGTCCGGTGAGGACGGCCTGGACCTTCTGGCTGTCCACGTCCCACAGGCGCACGGTGCCATCCCGGGAGCTGGAGGCCAGGAGCCGGTCGTCGGGGGAAAAGGCCACGCTTATCACCCTTTCCGTATGCCCGGGGTCCGTATGCCCGGGGAGCGTGGCCAGGAGCTCGCGGCTTTTCACGTCCCACAGGCGCACGGTCTTATCATCAGAGCCGGTGGCCAGGACGTGGCCGTCAGGAGAAAAGGCCACCCCCCAAACTTCATCAGTATGTCCGGTGAGGGTGGCCAGAACCTGACGGCTGGCCACGTCCCACAGGCGCACGGTCTTATCGATGGAGGTGGAGGCCAGAACCCGGCCGTCCGGCTGGGAAAAAGCCACGTTGGTCACCCAGTCCCCCTGTCCAGTGAGAGCCAGTAATTGGCGGCTGGACAGGTTCCACAGGCAAAACACGGACACGGTCTTCTTATCATCAGAATCAGAGCCGGAGGCCAGAAGCCGCCGACCGTCTGGGGAAAAGGCCAAGCTGTCAAAATGTCCTTTAGGCGCGGTGAGAACGGCCAGGACCTGATACCTGGCCGCGTCCCACAAGCGCACGGTGCCATCCTTGGAGGCGGAGGCGAGGAGCTCGCCGTCAGGAGAAAAGGCCACGCTGGTAACTATCCCCTTATATCCGGTGAGGCGCTCCCTCCAGCGCTTTCCGCTGCGCACCTCCCATAGGCGAACGACACCATCTATGGAGCCGGAGGCCAGGACCCGGCTGTCTGGGGAAAAGGCGACGCTGGTAAAATCCTGCTTACGTCCGGCGAGGGGCTCCCCCCAGGGCTTTCCACTGGCCACGTCCCACAGGCGCACGGTGGCATCTTTGGAGCCAGAGGGCCGGAGCCGGCCATCCGGAGAAAAAGCGACGGTCTGAGATTCGGAGCCGGAGGCCAGCCACCGGCCGTTGGGAGAAAAGGCCAGGCTTGTAATAGCCTGCTTATCTTCCTGCTTACGTCCGGCGAGTTTTCTCTGCAGCTTTCCGCTGGCCACTTTCCACAGGCGCACGGTGCCATCTTTGGAGCCGGAGGCCAGAAGCCGGCCGTCCGGGGAAAAGGCCACGCTAGTAACCGTCCCTCCATGTCCGGTGAGCGGCTCTCTCAGCACCTTGCGGTTGGCCACGTCCCATAGGCGCACGGTTTTATCCTTGGAGCCGGAGGCCAGTAGTTTGCCGTCCGGCGAAAAGGCCACGCTTGTAACCGCGCCTCCATGTCCGGTGAGCGGCTCTCCAAGCACCTGGCGGCTGGACACGTCATACAGGCGCACGGCGCCATCCTCGGAGCCGCAAGCCAGGAGCCGGCCATCCGGGGAAAAAGCCGTGGTCCCTTGAGGTTGCAGCGTGTCCTCGTTCATGACGGGGAATTGGGGTTGGTCTGCGAGCCGGCCGTAAGCATAGGCCGGTCCTTCCGGGTTTTGGCCCGGGTCCCGGACGGCGGCAAAGCAAGCCAGGGCTCGGAGGGAGTAGAGCCGCGATTCATTCCATTTCTTGTCCCGGCCGTATACCGCCGCCGCCCGGTTAAAGGCCAGCGCGGCGTTCTCGTTGGCCTCGTTGGCCTTGGCAATAGCCTTGGCATTATAATGTTGTACCATTAGAAAGGTAGTTCCAATTCCGCAAGCAACTAGGACAAAAAACGCGGCAAATATTATTTTCTTCTTCTTCGCCTGACGATTCTTCTTGGATTGTTGAATCGGCCTTATCAAAGTGTCATGGCTGAGTTCATAGTAGACATCCCCTAAACGGTGGTCCGGCCGCAAAAGGCGCACCTTTGCCAGTTCCTGCAGTGTTTCTGGCGAAACGTGGAAGCGATGTTGGATATCACCCTGGGCCAGACTCAGCCTCCGGTTGTTTCGACTTATCAAACCATTTTCTATTAAAGCGAGAACATTCCGCCGGTTTGATCTCAGTTGAATTTTGTCAATGGCCCGGTCATAGAAGTTCTTAATGGCCGCCCGCATTTCGTTTTTGCCGAGCAAAAGTTTATTGTCGACCACGACTTCTTTACCAGGCTCCCGGGAGAGACGCTCCTGAACTTTTTCCTCGATGTACTGGCAGAGGATCTGTAGTTGAGTGGGGTCAACTTCGTCTTGTTCGATGCCTTCCGGGTTTTCTTCCGGGTTGCTGAGGAAGTTCAGAATTTCTTGGAGTTTCTCCGCATCATATGAAAAGGGCTCGGTTATTCTCAGGTTGACGAGGTCTTTTTTGGTTTTCTCTGCGATACGCCGCTTATCGAACTCGGCTGGCCCCACGATTGCTTCCTTGGCGTTCTCCCGCTGCAAGGGGGTAAGCCTGAACCCACTTTTAAGGATGGATGGAAGGTCTCGTGCCAGTTCGGCGAGATGGCCAAGATATTCTTCCCGCAAGGACAGGAGAATCTTAACCTTGGGAGGTTTTTCGGAGTAAGGAAACGCAGGCTTCGCTTCGGTTGGTTGGAAATACTGTTCTCGTATTGATTTGGGAATGCTCCCCCGAACCAGGTCGCCCAACTGCTCGCTAAAGGCTTGTCGCTTATCCCGCTCGTAAAAAGTAAAAAGCTCTTCAAACTGGTCGAGAATCAAAACCGGCGTGAGCAAAACATCATCGGGAGACCAGATCTCTAAGGTTTTAAAATATTCCCAAAGGGTGTCCTTTTTCCCAGGGTGATATTCTTCGATAATCCTATCGCTATGTGCTTTAGCAATATTCTCTTCTATTGAACCATATATTGATTTAAGAGGATCCGATTGAGGAAGACCATCGCCGACATAAAGCCGGCAGATCATGGGGAAAAACCCCCGTTCCCGCAATGGCGCCAAAATTCCGGCATTCAACAAAGAGGTCTTTCCGAGACCGGAGCGAGAATAGAGGACCACCAGGTCCTCCACCAGGATTTTATGGAGCAGCGCATCTTTCTCAGTGGAACGCCCGAAAAATAGAAGCCGGCTGAGGTCATCATCCTGGAAAGGGGAACTGCCTGAATAGCGCGACTTCAAAGGGGATATGCTGGAGATCCCCAAACTGGAAAATTGAGTAATGGTTTCGGGCTCCATGGTTCTATCGCTATCTTTGTTGAAAATCGCGCTTTATGGTTTTGGCCAGGTTCTTTATCAGAGGATCTTTGTTTATATCAATAATGGGAACGTGAAGATCACTAAAATCTTGGGGTATGTCACAGTCGTCTAATCTGATTGGGATTATAAATTTAAGCCGTGGCTTGAAACTTTTTTGTCGTTTCTGAGCAATGCGCAATTCATTCCAAACAAAGGTCACGGGTTGCCTAAGCAGCTCATGACTCAATGCGAAGATGAAGTAATCGAACTCTTTAATTCGTTGACCGATTTTCTCCTCCCATTTTTCAGCAGTTTCCAAAAAATCAAGGTCGATACGAGCATCAAGGTTGTTATTCCGGAGCTTTTTTTGCAATTGGCGCACCAAACCTTCATTTTCACGCACATAGCTGATGAAGATAATAGGCTTTTCCAATAACTCTGGTGGATGGGGCGGGAGAGGACCTGGATATTTTGATTGGTACCGGTGGGCGAGCTCTGCCGCAAACTGGGTAAGTTTGGCATTGCAAATTTTGATTTTTGAACCCTTATATTGAATCAACAGGTTTGCTCTTGTGATTTCCTCGATGGATTTCGGCTCGATTCTCTCCAGTGCAAAGGAGCGGTGCCTTTTGGAGCCGATACTAAGGACGTGCAGGAGAACCCGCCAATACCAATGCCTGAAACCGAAACCGAGGAAAAGGAGACATTTGTCTTCATTGATCAATTCACTCGAAATTTTCTCGAGGATTGGGACGCCGGATGCCGCATTCACTAAAAATTCGAGAAAATCATTTTCTGTGATGATAAGTGAGTCGGGATCCTGAAGTGACCCGTATAGTTGGTAAATCAAGGGGCTATCGACCGTGCCCATTTCCACCTGACCCATTTTGAGTCTCTTGAAATTATGGAAGGCCACGATCGGCCTTTTCTTCGGTTCTGACTGCTCCTTGAGTGCATTAAAAAACATATTGTCAAAGGTGGTAGTTATAATCAAATAAAAGGGGAGCAGCGCGAGATCCTTATGAATTTGGCTGGTCTTTTCCTCCTTTTCGGTATAAAAGGCTATGACTTTCTCTTCCAACTCCATTCGGCTCTTTACCTGATAATACTGTGAAACCTGGGGCAGATCATTAATATCTATGTTCCATTTGGAGAGATCTTCTCCGGTATCTCTTGCCAGTTCGTTGGCCAGAATTTCGGTATATGGCCTGAGGTCCTTAACTTCTTCCCCAGGTTGCTGTCCAGGAGCAATTTCTTCCAGGGAAGCATCCGGTCCTAAAAGGAGAATGCATTTCTGACGATAAATAGCGGCAGTGAGCTCGTTCCAATCTCCGTCATGCCAATAAGGAATTTCGTGTTCCATATCGTCCTCCCTTGCGGAGAACCGACTTTAATTGCGATTAACCATCTCCTCGGGTTTGCCTTTTAAGAATTGGGCTATCCAATAACTGCTATATCTTCCGTGAAGCCAATCCCTCTCTATAATTCCATGATAGCACAATTTTCAATGAATTTGTCAAGCCACTAGTGCTGACCTGAGTTTTTTTACCAAAGGGAAAGCGAAAATTTTGGGTTCGAACGTTTCTATACGCAGCGTCATTAATAATTGGACATATTTATCGGGAGATCATATAATCTATGCATGAAAGCGCTGACCATTCCCGATGCGGTCATGGCAATTCCTGCCCTGCAAGAGGAGATTCGTC
>Ga0326727_10011697_pt1 | contig 20296 bp, 15 predicted proteins | sample MB2enrmetagenome_FD_207643 | JGI IMG/M metagenome (GOLD analysis project Ga0326727, IMG submission 207643) | Lab enriched peat soil microbial communities from McLean, Ithaca, NY, United States - MB29MY | ecosystem: Environmental > Terrestrial > Soil > Wetlands > Peat | place: USA: New York...
CGAATTTGCGCGGCCAGTGGTTCTCTCCCCCCTCTCCCCTTGCGGGAGAGGGGTCGGGGGTGAGGGGTCTCGAGGGAAGCGCGATCGTCGAATTCCCCCTCACCCTAGCCCTCTCCCGCCCGGGGAGAGGGAACCATCGCAGTTACTGGATGAACTGCTCTTCCTGCTCTTCGCTGTGGGTGGTGATCTCGCCGGCGTCCTCCAGGCGGCGGACGATGTCCACGATTTGCTGCTGAGTCTGCTCGACGGCCGAGAGGCGGACCGGCCCGAGATACTCCATCTCCTCGCGCAGCAGGTCTCCGGCCCGCTTCGACATGTTCCCCAGAATCTTGTCCTTCAGCTCGGCGCTGGCGCCTTTCAGCGCCATGGCCCACTGCGCGTTCTCCACGTTCTTCAGCAGCGTCTGGATGTCGCGGTTGCTGAGATTGTTGATGTCCTCGAAGACGAACATCAAGCGGCGGATCTCCTCGACCAGGTCGGGATCCTCGCGGGACAGGTTTTCCAGCAGGCTCCGCTCGGTGGAGCGGTCGATGACGTTGAGGATTTCGGCGACGCTCGAGACGCCCCCGGCATTCTCGAACTGCTGGCTCATCACGCTCGACATGCGGTGCTCCAGGCCGCGCTCCACTTCCTTGATGATCTCGGGGCTGGTCTGCCCCATCGTGGCGATGCGGCGGATGACCGACAGTTGCCGCTCGGCGGGCAGGCCGCTGAGGATCTCCGAGGCCTGCTGCGGCGGCAGGTGCGAGACGATGAGCGCGATGGTCTGCGGGTGCTCGTCCATGATGAAGGTCAGCAGGTTCTGGCTGTCGACCTTCTGCAGGAAGCCGAAGGGCAGGGCCTCGATCGACTGGCGGACGTTGTCCAGCGTGGCGCCGGCGCTCTTGCCCAACGCCTGCTCGACCAGTTGCTTGGCCACCTCCAGGCCGCCCGCCTTGACGGTCAGGCCGCCCGGGTTGGCCGAAGCGAAGTCCTGGATGACCGCCTCCTGCTCCTCGCCGTTGACGGCCCCCAGCCGGGCGATCTCGATGGAGACCGCCTCGACCTGCTTCGGCTCGAGCTTGCTCAGCAGTTGCGCCGCTTGCTCGTTCGGCAGGCTCATCAGCAGGATGGCGGCTTTACGGATTTCGCCGGTCCCCATCGCAGCACGTCCCTCCGCGCAGTCCCCAGTACCTCGTCTGGTATCGGCGCGGAAGGGGATTGGGAATAAGGGAATAAGCGGATAAGGGGATGAGGGAACAAGGGGATGGGGGGATGAGAGGTGAGTTTCGCGGGAACTAGTCGACCGAACGGCTCCCGGTGCAAATGGCCCCGGACGACGACCCCAATCCCTTAGCCCCTCATCCCCTCTCCCTCCCACGCCGCCTGGCGGCCGGCCATCTCCTCGACTTCGACGCGGAGCCGCTGCGGCTGCCAGGAGGTCCGCGACCGGACCTCTTCCCACAGCCGGCCGCCCACGTACTCGGCCAGCATCTCCGCCGTCGTGGCGGCCAGCGGCAGCACGCGGCAATCGGACCGCGGAAAGACCCAGCGGCCGCCGACCTGCGGCGGGTGCCCGGCCAGCGCCGCCTCCACCTCCTGCGGGCCCACCGTCACGCGCAGCGCCGGCTGCCGGGCCGGCAACAGCACGGCGTGGTCCAGCTCGGCCAGCACCGCGCGCAGCCGCTCCGCCAGCGTGACGAAATCCACCACGCACTGGTTCTCGTCCAACGGGCCGGAGACCTCCGCCGCCACGCGGTAATTGTGCCCGTGCAGCGGCTCGCAGCGGCCGTCGGCAAACACCAGGAAGTGCGCGGCGCTGAACCCCAAGTCGTCGCCGGCGATACGGACGTGGAAGTTGGGCATCTAGGGCCGTTGCGACTTCCTCGCCGGCTTGTCGAAAACCCCCCCGTCGTCCAAGTCGGGCTCCGTTTTCGACTTCGCGTGCGGCCCGTGCCCCCCCGGCACCTTCTCCTTGGGCGGGGGAGCTTCTTTCAGCTTCGGCGGCACCAGGGCCTTGAATCTCTCCTCGTCCAGATCCTTGTCGTGAATGACCAGCCTGCCGGACTCCCAAACTAGGATCTGGTTGCGCCGCACGGGCGAGCGGTCCCGCGGGGCGATCGGGTCGCCGGCCAGGTCCACGATCAAGTCGCCGGTGAGGAACTCCACGGGGACCTTCTGGCCTTTGAACGAAACGTCGGCCTTGAAATCGACGATCTTGCCCCGCACCACGGAGTATTCGTGCCAGGCGTTGATGCCCAGGTTCTTGCTCCACGACACCACGCGGGTCGTGCCGCTGGGCTCCTGCCCCGGCTTCGTCGGCATCTGCACCCCGAAGGCCAGCAGTTCGATGTCCTCGGGCACGGCGACCGCGGAGCTGGGCGTGGACCAGTCGGCCAGACGCGGATCGCACTGCACGTCAACCACGGCCCCGCCGTCGTCGCGCACGAACTTGACGAGCCCGACGAATTTCGGCTTGACCATCTCCGGGTCCTGCACAAACCGCACGTCGGTGATTCCTTCGTTCGGATTGGTGAGCACGAGGAACACGCGGTAGCGGTACTGCCTGCCCGGCTGCACGTCGAAATCGAAGAAACGCAACAACAGGTAGGCGGGCCCTTTTTGCTCCTCGGTTTCGAGCTTTCCCGCGGCGTGCCCCGACTTGAGATCGGGCTCTGAGCCGAGGTCCTGGGGTTCATCGATGATCTTGGCGGCCGGGGCCGGTTTACGGCCATCGCGGACGTGCAGGGGCTGCCGACCGCTTGGCGGCTGCCGGCCATCGCCCGGCTCAACCTTGTCAGCGACCGGAATTTCGGGAGGGTAGGCCACCTCCGCGCCCCAAACCCGGTCGGACACCTGGGGCAGGGGGCAGCACAGCGCCGGCTCGATGAACTTGCCGTCCACGACATCCGCGCCCTGTTGCGGCCCCTTGTTGGGCGCCCCCTCCGCAACTTTGGCGGCCGTCCACAGGTAGAAAGTGCCCGGCTCCCCGGCGGCGGAACTGCCCGGCGTAACGTCGGTCCGCTCGACAAAGAAGCCGCGGTACTCGGGGGAATCGCGCTTCGGGTCCTGGAGCGTGGCGTTGCCGTAAAGGCCCTTGTACACTTCCTTCTGCTTCCTGACGGGCACCAGGCCCTTCAGCATGACCCAGCGCCGGCCGTGGGCCTGGCCGCCGGCGCCGGCCTTGCCGCCTGCCGGGCCGGGCCCCCCTTGCTCATCGGTAACCACTGGCCCCCGGCCCATTTGGGCCACCAGCCTCTCGACCGGCAGCACCGTCGGCATGCCCCGCAACACCGTGGACGGGCTGACCGGCCGGTACCACGGCGTGACCATTGCATACGAGCGCGGATCAACCTCCTTGCGGAACCCGTGAATGGCCTCGTTGAACTTGAAATCGCCGGCCAGCTTATCGTAGGCCCGCTTGGGGTCATAGGGCCGCTCGATGTTCGCCTTGGCGTTGTCCACCGCTTGCTTCAAGTTCTCCGGCTTGGAGTCCTGGCGGGTGGTCTGGCCCTGCACGATGTAGCCTTTGCGGTCGATCGCATTGTAGGTGACCAGCAGGAAGCACACGGCGATCCCCGCCAGCACGATCTTCTCCGTATGGTCGAGAAAGAACTGCTGGATGACCTTCTTGTCGAGCTTCAACTGGAGTTTCATGCCGGGCCTCCCTTAAGGGCAGCGGGTCCCTGCGGCAGCACTGCCGGCCCACCGGCCGGGGGCTTGCCGGCCGGGGCGGGTGCCGGCGGCGCCGGGGCCGGCGGCGCAGGCGACACCGCGGGACCTGGCACAACCGGCGCGGCGGGGCCGGGCTTGCCGGGACCGGGGGCCGGAGCCGGGCCGGGCGCCGGCACGGTCGCCGGCTTCGGTGCCGGAGTAGCCGGTCCCGGCGACGGCGCGGTCGCGGGGCCTGTAGCGGCCGGGCTGCTGGGCGCCACCGCCCCGCCAGCCGTTCCCTTCCCCAGGTTCTGCCGGTCCGGCGGATTGTAGATGTAGATGATCCCCTGCACTTCCACGGGGACCGCGGGCTCCACCGGATTGATGCACTCGTCCTCCTGCTCACTGGCGGAGGTTTCGGTTTTCGCGTGCGGGCCGGCCCCGTGTGCGGGGGCCGGCGGGTGAAACCCTGCGGGGCCTTGCAGCTTGTGTCCGCCGCCGGCGGCCGCCGGCCCGGCGGCGGCTGCCCCGCCGCCTTCGGGCTCGAAGGCCGGGAATTCCGTCGTCAGCAGCCGGAACTTTCGCACCTCGATGGGCATGTTCGAGTTGGCACACTCCGCGAGGAGCTTGGGGATTTGGCTCTGCTCGATGACCACGCGGAGGTTGATCGGCATCATGCGAAATTCGGCGTAGGGCTGTTGGGCCGGATCGGTCAGCGGCTTGCCCTGGTCGTCGACATAGCGGCCGGCCAGCACACCGGGCCGCGCGGAGCCTGCGGCGGTCCTCGGCCCGCCGGCTCCCATGGCCGGTGGATGGCCGGCGTGCAGGGCGGCCGGCCCACTGGGCGGGGCCATGCCCGCGCCGCTGCCCCCGCCCGCGCGTGCCGCGGCCGGCAGCCGGATCACCGAGTCCTCCGACGCCTGCCAACTGGCCACCGCATCCTGCCCGATCTGCATCGCCATGATCCGCTTCACGGCGGCCATCTTGTGATTTGCCGGCTTCACGTAAGTGGCCGGATCGGCGCCGGTGCTGTTGGTGTTGCGGATGACCCGCAACAGGGCCTCGTACACCCACAGGTCCTCCTGAGCCAGGAGCACCTCGAGGGTGCTGGGGACGTCGCTGCGGCGGGTGAAGAAGCGTTCCTCCATCTTCTGGAAGTCCTGGTCATCCCACCAGACGGTGCCGACCGCATTGGCTGCTGGGGCGGCCGCCGCGGCCCCCTTCCCGCTGGGCGTCCCGTGCGGCGACACCTTGCTGCCCGTCCCGCCTTCCCCGGGCAGGTAGCGGCGGTCGATCACCCGGGCAAGGCTCGGGAAGTGCGCCTTGATCTGGTTGGCATACCACGCGCGGTATTTCAGCTCCATCTCGTTGTTCGGATCGAACTTCTCCAGCGGTCCCCAGCGCTTCTCGAATTCCTGCTCGAAGCCCTCCATCTGCTTGGCCACGTCGGGCAGCGGGTTCTGGCGGCGCTGCTCCTCGTATAGGTAGCTCCACGCCTCGAAGACGTTGTCCCCCAGCTTTCCGTGCAGTTCCAGGATCTTCTTGATGCCGTCTTCGTTGGGATGATTGTCGGTGATGGTCGAGCGGACCTCGTTGAACCGGCTGTTGAGCTGCCGGCTGCGGGCCGCGAATTTCCCCGACAATTGGCTCGTGGCCATGAGCCATGTGGTCAGGCACACGACGACGAGGATCCCGCACAGCACCCAAAAAAGGTGTTTCCTGAGGGCCGCCAGGATGACTCGGACTTTTTCCATCGTGATGGTGTCGCTTGCCGGCAGTGAGCAGTAGTTATCGGTTCTCAGTCTTCAGGACTTGGACTTCACCGCGGGCGGCGGGGGACCCGGCTTCACCGCCGGCGGACCCGGCTTGACCGCCGGCGGAGCGGGGTTGACCACCGGCAGACCGGGGTTGACCGTCAGCGGACCGGCGGGCCCGGCGCCCGCGGGGGGGGCCGCGCCGGGCCCGGTGGGCTTCCACACGAACTGCACGCGGAAATTCGTTTGCGACAAGACGATCTTGTCTTCGGGGTTCTCCGTGGCCGCGGGGTGCGGCCCCCCCGGGCCCGCATGAACCCCCGGCTCGGCCGAGCCAGTCTGGGTCACCGGCCGGTGCTGCAGGAACTCGACAGTCTCGTCTCTTTCGGGCCTGACCAATACCGGCCAGGAGACGCCCAGTTGGGCCATTTCTGGGCTGTTGAGTTTATCCAAGAGGGTCCGCTGCACGAACTCGTGCCCGCGAAGCTGGCCCGTGTTATGGTAATGGTGTCCCATGATCTGCACGATTCGGCCGGGGCCGGTCGGACCGAGGTCGCCGCCCGCAGCGGCCGGCGCGGCCGCAGCAGGTGGGCCGGGCATGGGCGGCGGCGGCGTGGGACCCCCGGCGGGGCCGGCCGGCCCCGCCGCAGTTCCGCCCCCCGCCCCCTGCGGCAAGTACGCCTTCACCGCCGCAAACCAGCTCGCCAAGTCGTCCACCTGCTGGCAGTCGATGGAGGTCACCTGCAACTGCTCCCAGTCGCTCCAGCCGGCGGCATCTTGGGGCACCGGCCGCTTGTCCCGCGGCAGGCAGCCGTCGATCCTGTGCAACAGCGCCAGCCATTGCGTCCGCCCCTCGACGTTGCTGACCAGGTGTTTGCCGATCTCCTCGGTCTTCTTGAAGCGGCCGATGGTTTCGTCGGCCGTGGCCTTGAGCTTCTTGGACTTGTCGACCACCTGCGCGGCGCCCTGCTCGGCGCCCTGCCAGAGGCCCTCGTCCGCCGTGCTGAGCTGCAGCGCGAACGACGTAAAGCTGATGCTGGCGGCCAGCAGCAGCACCGCCGCCACCGCCACCGCCCACGGCTTCTTCTCGCGGATCAGCCGGTCGCGGACGATCTCCCGGGGCAGGAGGTTCGTCCGCAGGCCGCCCAACCCCAGCCCTTGCAGGGCCAGGCCGTAACACACGCCGAAGGAGAGCATGTTCTCCTTGAAGGCGGGATTGGCCATGACCTCCGGGCCGACCATGGTGTGGAAGGTCTCGACCCGCTCGATGTCGTAACCCAAGCTCTGCGACAAGTAGCGGCGCAGCCCCGGCAGCTTGAACGCGCTGCCCAGGGCCACCACGCGGCGAATCTTGGCCGCCCGGTCGATGTTCGTGAAATACCCCAGCGACCGCTGCAATTCGGTCTGCAGGTCGTTGAACACCGGCCGCATCGCCTGGAAGACGGCCTTGGGGTCCTGCGCGGTCGTGGCGTTGCGCTTCAGGTGTTCCGCCTTGGCGAAGGTCAGCTTCAGGTCCTTGGTGAGGGCCTTGGTGAAGTGGCTGCCCCCCAGCGGCACGCTCCGCTGCCACACGCGGAAACCGTTGGTGACGACCAGGTCCGTGGCGTCGGTCCCCAAAGACACGACGACCACCGACTCCGGCGGGTTCTCCGGATCGTACTCCTCGACGCTGGGCAGGTCGCGGAGCTGGTCGAACAACACGAAGTTGTACAGGGCCAGCGGCGTGAGCTGCACGATGTCCACCTCGATGCCCGCAAGCTGGAAAGGCTCCAGCGCGCGGAACACCGCGTCGCGCTTCATGGCGAACAGGCCGATCTCGGTCTCCAGCGCGAAGCCCTCTTCCTCGCTGCCGCCGCTCATCCGCTGGTAGTCCCAGATCACGTCGTTCAGGTCGAAGGGGATCTGCTGCCGGGCCTCGTAGCGGACGATGTCGGGGATCTTCTTGGCCTCGACCGGCGGCAGCTTGATGAACCGCGCCAGCCCGCTCTGGCCGGAAACCGACACCGCCACCCGGTCCCCGTGCACCACGTTGCGCGACAAGAACTGCTTGAGGGCCTCGGCCATCAGCTCGGCCGGGTTGGCGTCGGGCTGCGTCAGGATCTTGGGGTACTCGATGTAGTCGAACGCCTCGACCACCACCTTGCCGGGCTCGTCGTGTGCGCGGCACCGCAGGGCCTTCAGCGCACACTGGCCCATGTCGATTCCCCACACCGAATTGCTTCTAGCCATCGCGCTGCTACTCTGTTCCGGAGGCGCTCAGGGAAGCCAGCCGCAAACGTCGGCCGAACAGCCGGTTTCAGGACGGGTTTCGCAACGGCTTTCCCACTACACCCAATGTACCGCGGGCAAACGGCACGTGTCAACCAAAATGCCCGCCGCCCCGCCTTTCCCGAGGCTCGACTTCCGCGGCCTGGGAGACTATCGTGGATAGGTGAATTTCACGCACCTGACCGCCCTGATGCCATGCCGCACGCTGGAGGACATGGCCCGGGTCCGTACCGCCGAGCCAGCCGCGCAAATTTTATCGGCCTGGACGGCGCTCTGGCACCCCACTTTGGTGGGGACCGCCGGCGTCCTGCCGCATTGGGCCCCCGCCGAAACGCCGCCCGAACAGCCCGCCGGGCACCTCCTGCTCGTCCCCCCCGCGGCCGAGGAACTGCTGCCGGCCGGCTGGCTCGACCAGGCCCGGCAGTCCGGCGCGGTGGTGCTCGGCAATCTCCGCCGCCGCGACGAGATGATCGCCGCCGCCCTGGCGCACGTCGCAGGCGGCCCGGCGACCATCGACCCCGATCTGACGGCGGACTTCCTCGCCCTGGGGTTCTGTCATTTCATCGTCGAGGTGGTCACGCAACAGATGCGCTACATGACCAATCTCGACGAGCCGGCCTTCGAGCGGGAATTGGTCGCCGCGGCCGTAGCGGCGCAAAGCGGCGACGCGGACACTGCGCGGGCCAGGCTCCAGGCGGCCTTTGATCTGCTGCACACGGCCCGCGAATACTATGGATATTCCTCCGACTCCTACCTGCTGGACCTGACGCTGGTTGCCGAAACGACCCTGGGGGCCTCGTTTCGGGAGGCGATCGCAACCTCCCCTCTCCCTTTGGGAGAGGCACCCGCAAGCGGGTACCCGGGGGTGAGGGGACCGGAGGCTGAGGCCCGGGGCCGGCCCATCAATCTCTTGATTTCCGGCCGCGTCCTGGAGGAAATGGCCCGGCGCGAGCCGGATTCGCTGGCGCTCTTGCGGCGGGCGGTGGAGGCGGGCGCGGCGGCGGTGGTCGGGGGCGAATTCCACGAGTTGGAGCTGCCGCTCTTGCCCCTGGAGGCCATCCGCTATCAGCTCGAAAAAGGCTTGGCGACCTACCAGCAGCGTCTCGGTTGCCGGCCGCTGGTTTTCGGACGCCGCCGCTTCGGCATGACCCCGGTCCTGCCTCAGATCGTCCAGCGGCTGGGCTTCACCGGCGTCTTGCACGCGACGTTGGACGACGGCCGCTTTCCCGCCGACCCGCCCAGCCGCGTCCGCTGGGAGGGGATCGACGGCACCGCGGTCGAGGCTTTGCTCCGCGTGCCCCTGGATATCAGCCGGCCGGACGCTTTCCTGCGCCTAGCGACGAACCTCACGAGCACGATGTCCGGCGATTACGCCGCCACCGCGATCTTCGCCCACTGGCCCGGTCACGGCAGCCCTTGGTACAGCGACATTCAGCGGATTGCCCGGCATACGACGATCCTGGGGACGTTCGTCACCCTGAGCGACTATTTCGAGCGCGGCGGCTACTTGGGTCAGCAGAGGCAACACAAGGCGGACGAGTACCGCTCGCCCTACCTGCGGCAGGCGGTCGAGCCGCCGGCGGACGGCGCGCGGCGGGACCCGATTTCCCGCTGGGTCCGCTACTTTTCCCGCCGGGCGGCGGCCGAGGCGATCCAGACGCTCAGCACGCTTGAGCAGTTGGTCTCCCCTCCGGGCACCGACCGCAGGATGGTCGCGGGAGAGGCACCCACGACCACGCCTTGCGTGGTACCCGACCCGGGGTTGAGGGTGGGCCCGGCGGTGATGGCCGGCGATTCCGTTTGCGGTTTCGCGGGGATGATGTCCCCTCTGCTCGCCCAAGTCGACGACTCGCTGGCCGCCGGTTCTCCCGACGATCCGGCCCTCGATGATCGGCTCCGCCGGGAATTGCAGCAGGCCACCGCCGGTTTCTCCCGTTCGGTCAGCCGCCCGGCCGAGGCGCAACCGTCGGGCGTGCTGGTGGCCAATCCCTGGAGCTTTCCGCAGCGGCTGTGCCTGGAACTGCCCGAGTTGGCGGCGGTCCCGGAGGCCGCCGAGCCGGTCCGCTGGGCGGCAGAGTCGGCCGGGCGGAAGGCGGTCGTGGTCGAGGTGCCGTCGCTGGGGTTTGCGTGGATCGGGCCGGAAAACCCGCCTCCGGCGGGTAGCGGCACCCCGGGGCCGCTTGTTCGGCGCGGGTCTCCTGACCCCGCCGCTGCCGGGTCGCGGCGCTGGGGTCTTTTTCGCCGCCGCGTGGCGGAGCCGCCGCCGATGGCCCAACTCGTGGCTCAGCTCCCGGCCGGCGGCAGCGCCCGCGGTGCGAGTGCCGGCAAAGCCGGCGCAGCCGTAACCGGGCCCGGGGCCGCCCTCTTGCGGAACGAGTTGCTGGAGGTCCACGTCGATCCGCACACCGGCGCGATCCGCGGCGTCTTCGACCACAAGTCCCGCGGCCCCCGCCTGGCCCAACAACTCGCGCTGCGGCTGCCGGGCGCCTCCGGCGACGCCGACGACGCCTACTCGATCATGGCTGCCGACGATCTGGCCGTCACCTCGCCCGGGCCGGTGCTCGGCGAGGTCGTGGTTCGCGGCCGCTTGCTCGACCGGCAGGGACGCCGCGTGGCCGGATTCCGGCAGACGACCCGCATCTGGCGCGGCAGCCGCATCATCGAGCTGGACATCGAGCTGGAGCCGGACGAGCCGCTCGGCCCCGACCCGTGGAACTCCTATTACGCCAGCCGGCTGGCCTGGGCCGACGATTCGGCCAGTTTCTATCGCAGCGTCAACCAGGCCGTCTTGCCCACCGATGTGACGCAGATGGAAGCACCCCACCTGATCGACATCCGCGGTGAGAAAGCCCACACTACGCTCCTCTGCGGCGGGCTGCCCTATCACCGCCGCTACGGGACCCGCAAGCTCGACACGCTGCTGCTGGTCCGGGGCGAGACCTGCCGGCGGTTCCGCCTGGGACTGGGCCTTGACCTGCCGCAGCCGATGGCCGCCGCCACGGCCTTCCTGGCGCCGCGGGCGGTCGCGGCGGGCTGCGCCCGGCCCGCAAACGCCGCCGGCTGGCTCTTCCATCTCGATGCCCGCGGCGTGTTGGCCACCCACTGGGAGCCGGTATTGGAGGGCGGCGGGCAGTGGGAAGGGGAAAGCCCCCGGACTGCGTCCGGGGGGTTTTCCGAGCCGGACGAAGCCCGCATCACAGGTTTCCGCGTGCGGCTGCTGGAGATCGACGGGCGGTCGATCACCGTGGGGCTGCGGAGCTTCCGCGCGGTCCAGTCGGCCAAGAAGCTCAGCCGTCCCAGCGAGCCGCCGACCGATCTACCGGTCGAGGGCGACCGCATCGCGTTGGCCCTTGGCCCGCACGAGTGGGCCGAGATCGAAGCGCGCTTCTGAGTGGCCATCCGGAGGGGCCAGACGACGGTCCCTGCCCCCCCGGGGAATGGGCCGGGGTGAGGGTGCCGCCGCAGTGCTTGTCGCAACAAGACCGTGAACCCGGCCTGCTCGAAGTGGCGATCTGTCGTCGGGGCGTCGCTGTTCCTCCTCGCCTTCACCCGGAAGAATGCAATCGGTGGGCAACCACGACTTGTTCTGTCTCGGTGCCGTTGTGCCGCGGCGGTAGTGGTACAGTTTGACGGGCCTGCAAGGGAAACGTGGCTATAACTTACAAAAGCTGGAATTACGCCACTGCCCGATTTCCGGTAGTGGGTCCGATCAGTGTTGCTGGGCGTCCGGCGAGAAATCAGGCCGGACCCGTTCGAGGCCACTCACAAATATGATCGAGCCCGAGACGCTTACGGATGACCTCACTAGAAACCTTGAATTGCCGGCCGATGTTAGCGGCTATGATCCTGGCTGGTCCAGCCTCCATATCTCGCAATGATACGCCCCTCGCCGCCGCCTCTTCATCGGCCCGCCCGTAGGCTGCGGCCAAGTGGTCTGGCGGCACGAGTATTAGGCCCGCCAGGGAATATGCTTGGGATTCTATGAACCCGTATTCGCGCTCTGGGATCGAAACCATGACTTGCTTCCATTCTGCGACGGTTCTGAACGAGATTCCCCGAAAAATCTCTGCGTGAATCAGCCGGTGCGACAGTTCGTGCGCAAGGCTAAAGCGATACCGGTGAAGGCTCTTCTTAAAAACATCCTCATCCACGTAGATCGTTGCTAGGTCGTTGCTGATCGACGAATCGACCTCGTAGGAGTTAAGGAGCCCGGGAATCGGGATGACCTCGATCTGAAAGCCGAATTCGACAATGTCCTCGATTGGGATGGGAATCGTACCGCTCGGGTGATGCTGGCGAAGGAAGTCCGCCGCCACTGGACGCAGTTTGTCGTAGGGCAGATACGGCGCTTCAATGGTCACGATCAAGCTCTGCGTATTTTTTCAATCAACTCATCCAGCATTTCTGGAGCAAACTGATTTCCCCGGAGTGTCCTAAAGAGCGCCGGGAGCTTCGCAAGCAGCGCTTCATCGCTCATCAGGTCCGCTGGTATCGCTCCTCGACACGCTGCGGCCGTGTCAAAGAACTCCAGCCAATCGTCAGACCCGCGGACCAGGCCAAGGGCCGTTGCATACTTCTCCAGCAATTCCTCTTTCTGAGGGGGCGGAAACATGCCTCGTTCAAGGCGACTATAGTTTCCAGGGTCAAAACCATGTTCCAGACAGAAGTCCCGCATGGTCTTGCCGAGTCGTTGACGCAATGTCTTCAGCAGTTGTCCGAAGGCATTAGCACGCATTGTTGCATCCAGTTGTTAGCCATAAGTCCTTGCCACCATTGATGTTATTGTACAACATATACAATAATTGTCAAGCTCAGCTTGACCCGTCGGCGCGGATTAGGTCCTACTAGGGTCTGGTTGCGTAGGTTACGTCCGTTCCAGGTTTCTTATCGGATGACCAAAGGCCGGGCGTGCGGTATCCGCCGATGGTGGGGATATGCCGGTTGCAATGATTTGTCCGGTTTTGTGCATTGACATTGCTGTTTGGGCTGGTAGGCTAAGTATGGCATTGCGAATTGCCACGAAACGGGGGCAAGTATGAAAGCAAATAAGTATGCAGAGCTACTGCCGGAAGTCGCCGCCGACTTGGAGAAACTTGAAAAGGATGTAGAGGGATTGCGAGCCCTTTATAAGTTCCTTCGGAAAAAGGCGGGACTCATTGATCGTGAGAGGCTGGAGGCCCCAGTCGCAAATGGGAGCGAAGCCAGACCGTTGGTGGGGATGAAGCAAATCGAGGCTGCCGTGATGGTCTTACGGCAGGCTGGACAGCCTCTAAAGACGCGGGATATCGCCAGACGCATGATCGACAGTGGCTTTCCAAGCGACGATCCGGCTCGCCTAAAGACAAGCCTTTTCACCACCATGACTAGACGCACAGACATGTTTGCAAAGGCCGGTCCCGGACTCTGGACCCTGGCGAAGGCGGGGTCGCACTAGATCGAAAGAAACCGAGAGAAAACAGGGGGACGGACCCTATGAACAAGTAAAACGACCCCGGCGGAGGCTGTCACCTCCGCCGGGGTCTGTGTCTTGGTTGGCTGCCGAATTAGCCCCGTAACTCAGTGCATAGAGTGCCGGTTTACTAAACCGAGCGTCCCGGGTTGGAATCCCGGCGGGGCTACTTTTGTCAGCCTCCCGTCACCGCTTCGGGGGCGCCGGGTGGGGCTAGGGTCTTATACACCCACGGCCGCCGGTTCGATTCCGGTCGCCTCCAGTCGAAAACCCGCAGCCTTGCGGCCACGGTCGTTCTACGCGCTATTGTACTCGCTCTGAAATCCGTGTCAACGGCATCCCACCCTAATGATCGGCCTTAACCCCCTCAGACTTTCGCAGCTTCCGCGCGAGCCTGAGCAATTCCTGCCGACACCATGTACCCGTTCCCAAGCCAGCGGCCCGCGCCGTCTGGTCGAGGGTGGCTTTTTCCCCAGGCGTCACGGGCACGCGAATGTCCTTGTCCCGTCGCAATTCAGGCGCTTTGGGTTTTCCGGCCATGTAATGATTGTAGCATCTTTGTGGCTACTTGCAAGGCTAGCTTTCGACCGCAAAAAGATTGGATCACAACCTAGTGCGGGGCATAGACTTATGGAACTGACAAATCTATTGGTGGTCGTCCATCCAAGAACTCTCATGCCGGCTGTTCAAGCACCCATCGTTCACGAACGACACCTACGAGAGACTTGTTGCCTGGCTTTTGACTGACCACGCCGGCGGGAGCAGAAACGAGATGCTTGGGATGCCACGGTCCCGTAGCGTCGAATTACTCCGCAAGGCCACACGCTCTTGATGCTCGCTTCGGCTTGTTTCCACACCCCCTACACGAAGGGACTGCCCCGTGAAGTGCGCAACGCTCGTTCTGATGTTTCTGGTTGTGTCTCCCCTCTTTGCCGGCGAACCCTCCAAAGAGCCCGCCGACCTTGCCAAGGCGCGGTTGGACTACGAGGCGAAGGTCAAGGCAGCGGTTGACCCTATCACCGCCGCCTACCTGAAGCAGTTAGACGCCATGATGAAAGCCTACGGGGCCGCGGGCGATCTGGACTCTGCCCAAGCCGTAAAGGCGGAAATCAAGGCCCGTACCGCCGGACAACCAAGCCCAGCCGTGCCCACCCTTGTCGGAAAATGGCTCTGGCCGTCGGGTGAATGCGTGGAGGTGAAGCCGAACGGCGAAGCCGTGTGGCAGGCTAATGGAGGCAAGGGAAAATGGGTCTGCTTGGACAAGAAAGCCCGGCGGTACGAAATCGCCTGGAAGAGTGGCACGGACTACATGATCCTGTCCGCGGACGGTTCTACAGCGATTTGCAAGAACGGCAACCCCAAGTCGCGGGGATTCGTCGCCAAGCGGTCGCCGGAGCCGTGATCGTTGTCCCGACCCTCCCTCGTGATCGTTTTCCCTTTACTCCGGGAAAATTCCGGCCAAACTGTACCACTACCGCCGCGGCGATTCGCTTGACAGTGCCCCAGCGTACAGTAAAATACCGCAGGCGGCGGGAGAAGATATGAGCCTCCCCGTTCCGCGAGGGAACTCGCACCAGCCGAGCCGGCCAGCCCGCCAGCGGTCCCTTTGGACGCCGGCAAGAAGCGGTGCCTTGTCGGGGCCGCCTAGGTGCGGCACGGCGACGTCAGTCACTACGTGCGGGCAGTAATCGTGGCACGGCGCTAATGCCGCCTGAGAACCATCATCCGCCGGGCGAGTCAGTCGCGAGTCGGGTGCCCGCTCCCGCTGGTTCGCGCGGGTTGCTGCCGGCGCTCATCCGGCTTGCCCGGCCGCTGGACTGGATCAAGAACGTTTTCGTCGTTCTTCCGCTTCCGTTCGCCGTGGCGGGGGGGGCCCATTTCGAGGCCGTCTCGTTCCTGCTGGGCCTGGCCGGATTCTGCCTGGTGAACTCGGCGGTGTACGTGCTGAATGACCTGTGCGACGCCCCCGCGGACCGCCTGCATCCGCGGAAGTGCAACCGTCCGATCGCCGCCGGGGTTGTGCCGCCGCTGCTGGCGGGGATTCAAATCGCGCTGCTTTTCCCGGCAGGCATGGCACTCTGTGTCTCCGCCGGAAAACCGGGAACCGCAGCGCTTGTCGGTTTGTACATCGTGCTGAATCTCGCCTATTGCCTGGGAGCGAAGCATGTCGCGCTGCTGGACGTGTTCCTGCTGTCGGCGGGCTTCGTCATCCGCGTCATCCTCGGATGCGTTCTGGTCGGCGCCCAGCCGTCGGGATGGTTGCTGTTGTGCACTTCGGCGCTGGCGCTGTTCCTGGGATTCGTCAAGCGCCGCGCCGACCTGACCGAGGGTCTCGACCCTGGCCATCGCCCCAGCCTGCACGGGTACAGTATGGCGTTCCTCGACCAGGCGATGACCGTATCGGCAAGCCTTGCGATGTTGTCCTACGCGCTGTATTGCATCGAGGCCAAGGACACGGTGCTGACGCCCGGCCGGGAATTGGCCTCCATGCCATTCGTCTTGTATGGGATCCTGAACTATCTGCGCATGGCCTACCTCGACAACGCCGGCGGCTCACCCGTGCACGCCGTGCTGCGGTCCAGGACAACGCAGCTCTGCGCGCTCGGCTGGTTGATCGCCATCCTCTGGGGGCTGAAAAGATGATTCGCTCGGAGAGAACTCTGCTCGGCATGGCGGCCCTCCTGTATTTCTCGTTCCTGGTTTACCTGACCGTCGGTTTGCGATTCAACATGCTCACATCGGATGTGCTGGGCTATTGGCACGACAGCTTGAACTGGCGGGCCCCTTTCAGCACCTGGTGGGTTCCTGGCTACCCTTTGCTCATTGCCGCAGTTCGCGGAATCACTTTCAACCTGGTCCCGCCACTTGGGATCATGGTGGGCATATCCGCCGTCGCATATCTCGCCGCTGTGAGTGCCGTGTATCGACTGGCACTTCACAACCAGTTCCCCTACCCGTTCTTTCTGGCTCTCGTATTTGCCCTTTTCCCACTCGAAGGACTGGCAGGTGCGGTCTACCCACGGGCGGATATTACTGCGATCGCCTTGCTGCTGCTCGCAGTACTTAACCTGGAGAAGCGACGCTGGACGCGGTTCGTGATATTCTGCGGCGCAGCGATGATTGTCCAAAAAGTGATGTGGTTCTTTGTGCCGCCATTGCTGTGCGTCGCCTTTGTGAGGAGCAAGGAGTCTCGCCTGCTATTGCCTTGCGCGTTCCTTCCCCTGGCGGTATGGTGGGTATGCGGTGCAATCTATCACCACGACATACTATGGTGCATGCGATGGAGCTGTAGCCATCTACTTGTTTCCAAGAGCGCCCTGCCGATCATGGACGGCCTTATTACGCCGTTGCTGTCCAATTCCCTGGCAAAGACGTGGAAAGGCATAGCCATCGCTGCGGTTACGCTGCTAATCATAATCTCCGCATACTACAACTTCCGCCATAGGCACTGGGTCGGCGTGTGTATTGCGCTTTCACTGTTTGGCATGGTCGCTCTGGTGAATTCCTACGAGATCTGGGTCGTCGTGCGTTACAGCCCGGTCCTGGTGATCCCGCTGTCGTTTGTTGAGATTCGATTTGTCAAGCCAAGCTCGCAGAGATATATCCGCCTGGTGGCTTGGGTAATGTTGGTTGCCTTCCTTGCCAGCAATTTGGCTTTCGGTTTTTACCAGGCCCGACTCGGCGTCGCCTAACAGCACGTTGCCGCAGGCGGCGTCAGGAGTAGAGTTCCCACTGCCCGACGGCGTCGAAGGCGTTCTTGAAGTGCTCGATCGTGGGGCGGCCGCGGCCGGAAGGCCAGGTGACGGCGACCACGTCGAAGCGCGCGGGGTACTCCAGCAGGCCGTGCCGCTTCAGAAAGGTCACCGCCAGGACCGTCAGCCGCCGCTGCTTCCGCAGATCGACCGCCTCGGCGGGGTGGCCGGCGTCCTGCGAGGTCCGCGTCTTCACTTCGACGAAAACCACCGTGCGGCCGTCCAGGACCACCAGGTCGATTTCGCCGGGCCAGAGGCGGCTGCTGCGCACGAGCAGCTTGCAGCCCGCGCGTTTCAGGTAGCGGGCGGCCGCGTCCTCGCCCCGCCGCCCCAGCGGCTTGGGCGGCGCGAGCCGCCGCAGCCATGCCGCCAGAAGGTTACGGACGCCGATGGCCATGGGCAAAGGGATTGGGGATTAGGAATTGGGGATTGGAGGAACGAGAGAGGAACTGCGCAAGTCCAATCCCTAATCCCCAATCCCTTACTACTTCCCCGCCTTGGGCTCTCCGCGTTTCGACGTATCCACGCGTCGCTCGCGGAGCCGGACGGCCTTGCCGACGCGATCGCGGAGGTAGTAGAGCTTCGCCCGCCGGGCGACGCCGGAACGCTCCACCACGACCTTGGCGATGCGCGGCGAGTGCAGCGGGAACTTCCGCTCGACCCCCTCGCTCTGCACGATCCGCCGCACGGTGAAGGTCTCGCGGCTGCCGGAGCCGGCCCGCGCGATCACCACGCCGGTGAACACCTGGATCCGCTCCTTCTCCCCCTCGAGAATGCGGCAGTGGACCGCCACCGTGTCGCCGATCTCGAACTGCGGGGATTCTTCTTTCAGGCTCGATTTCTCGACCAGGTTCAGGAGTTCTTGGCTCATGATCACGGACCTTTCTAGCTGTGAAGTCCCCTCCCCCCCCAGGGGAGGGTTAGGGTGAGGGCGGTTGGTCGAAAAATGATCCGTCTCGTTTACGCGTCTTCCCCATGCCCTCGCCCCGGGTACCGCTTGCGGTCCCTTTCCGAACGGGAGAGGTGACCAGGTCGCAAGGGGTCGTCTCCGCAAACAAATCGGCGCGGCGCTCGTGGGTTCTTTGCCGGCTGTCTTCCTGTCGCCAGCGGGCGATCTGGCCGTGGTCGCCACCCAACAGGACCTCGGGGACTTCCAGGCCGCGGAAAACCCGGGGCCGGGTGTATTGGGCGAACTCCAGCAGCCGCTCGCTTCCCGAGAAAGAGTCGGCCTGGCTCGACTCGGCGTCGCCCAGCACGCCGGGCACGAGCCGGATGACCGCGTCGATGACGACCATGGCGGCCACTTCGCCGCCGTTGGTGATGAAGTCGCCGATGGAGATCTCCTCCGGCTCGAGCACGAGGCGAATCCGCTCGTCGAAGCCCTCGTAGCGGCCGCACAACAGCAGGATGCGGCCGCGGGCGGCCAGCCGCTCGACGCACGCCTGGTCGAGCCGCCGGCCTTGCGGGGTGAGCATCACCAGGTGCCCCGCTGCGGCGGCTTGTCCCCGCACCGCCTCCACGGCGGCGACCACCGGCTCGACCATCAGGATCATGCCGGGCCCGCCGCCGAACGGGCGATCATCGACCTTCTTGTGCCTCCCCTCGGCCCACTGGCGGATGTCGTGCAAGCGGACCTCGACCAGCCCGGACTGGATAGCCTTTTTCAAAAGGCTTTGGCCCAGGTATCCCTGGAAGATGTCGGGGAATAGGGTTAGCACGTCGAATCGCATAGCCGGCGAGGTGACTTGCGGACTTGGTGGTAGCTGCGGATGTATATCCGCGGATCATCGGGGATTGGGAATTTCGGAATCTGGGCAGGTGCGCGGCTGCAAGCCGGCACGGGTTCAGGCCTCGGCGGGGGGCGTTTCGGGCTCGGCGGGCGGCTCGGCGGGCGGAGTCTCTGCGGCCGGCTCGGCGGCCGGCGAGGCCGCCTGCGGGATCGCCCGCCGCCGCCCCTGCGCCAAGCGGGCCAAGGCCAACCGCTGCTCTTCCAGGTGCGTTCCCTGCGGGCCGTACTTCTCGATCAGCACCCGCACCTTGTCGGACGGCTGGGCCCCCACGCTCAGCCAATGCCGGATGCGATCCGCCTTCAACATGGCCCGCGCGTCGGTCTCCGGGACCATCGGGTCGTAGGTGCCCAACTCTTCCAGGATGCGGCCGTCGCGCGGCGTCCGGATGTCCATCGCACAGACGCGATAGAACGGGCGGTGCTTGCGGCCCAACTTCTTCATGCGAATACGGACTGTCACGGAAATTACCTCCGATTCCTGCCGTCAAAGGGGACAGTCCCATTTTCGCGACCACGCTGCGCGTGGTGCCCGCGAAAATTGGGACAGTCCCCGGTTCATGGTTTGTGCTTGGCGTCCCGCTTCTTGCGGCGGAGTTCCCGGTCGCGGAGCTTCCGCAGCTTGGCCTTCTCCTGCGAGGTCAGCCGCTTGCCGGTGCCCTGTTTCTGCTTGGCCAGCCGGGCACCGGGATTGAGCATGCCGCTGGAGCCCATCTGCTGCATCGTCCGCATTCGCTCCAAGAGCGGCATGGCGGCGAGCTTCTTCATGATGTCGGCCATGGTGTCGAACTGTTTCACGAGCTCGTTGACCTCGTGCGGCTCGACGCCGGCCCCGGCCGCGATGCGGCGACGGCGGCCCTGGTCGACGATCTTCGACGGGTTGCGGCGCTCGGCGGGGGTCATCGAGTCGATGATCCCGCCCAGCCGGCGGAGGTCTTGCTCGGCGTCGATCTGCCCGAGCATCTCGCTGGCCGCGCCCATGCCCGGGATCATGCTCATGATCTTGTTGATCGGCCCGAGCTTCTTGGTCTGCCCCAAGAGCTTCTTGAAGTCGTCCAGGGTGAATTCGCCTTTGCGGAGGCGGGCCTCCTGCTTGGCCATCTCGTCCTGGTCGAACTTCTGCTGGGCCTGCTCCACCAGCGAGACCACGTCGCCCATGCCGAGGATGCGGCCGGCCATGCGGTCCGGGTGAAACTCCTCCAGGGCGTCGAGGTGCTCGCCCGTGCCGACGAACTTGATCGGCACGCCGGTGACGGCCTTGACCGAGAGGGCCGCGCCGCCGCGGGCGTCGCCGTCGAGCTTCGTCAGGATCACGCCGTCCAGCTCCAGCGCCTCGTTGAACGCCTTGGCGCTGGTGACCGCGTCCTGGCCCGTCATCGCGTCCACCACCAGGTAAACCTGGTCCGGTTGCACGCGGCGGTCGATTTGCGACAACTGGGCCATCAGCTCTTCGTCCACGTGCAGCCGGCCGGCCGTGTCGAGGATCAGCACCCCCGCGCCGGCGTCCTTGGCTGCGGCGACCGCGGCCTGGCACAGCGCGACGGGGTCCTTCGCCGCCAAGTCGGCGTAGACCGGCAGCCCGAGCTGCTGGCCGATCACCTGCAACTGCTCGATGGCGGCGGGGCGCTGCAGGTCGGCGGCCACCAGCAGCGGC
>Ga0326727_10011698_pt1 | contig 20295 bp, 12 predicted proteins | sample MB2enrmetagenome_FD_207643 | JGI IMG/M metagenome (GOLD analysis project Ga0326727, IMG submission 207643) | Lab enriched peat soil microbial communities from McLean, Ithaca, NY, United States - MB29MY | ecosystem: Environmental > Terrestrial > Soil > Wetlands > Peat | place: USA: New York...
CGAATCGAGGGTGAGTGGCACCAAAGAGAGTTAGGGACGGAACCTTGGGGACGGCGTGGCACAAGGAAGTCAGGAGGGCTTCGAATGTGAGCGAGCGGTTCCGGTAGCCCACCCTAAACGCAAAAAGGTGCGTTTAGGATGGGGCACCCGGGATCCTCCCGAACAATGTCCGCATGAGTACAGGGGCCAGGCAAAGAGAGGCGGACAAGATCTGCGGGGACATTCTCCTCTTCCCCGCGACTCCATTATGCCTTGCGCTGCTTTGTCGCCATACTCGCTTCGTATCTTCAAGAGGTCTTGAGTTGGATTTCTGGGATAGAAGGCGTGTTTAAACTGCATCCGCAAAACCCCATCTGCGCGGGATCAGGACGGCGCCGGTCGCTTCCAATGGATCAATTGGCTTTCGGCGGCATCGCGAGTCCAGCGAGCAGATAGCATCCCGCGCTCGTCAATACGCAGATCCTGATGCTCGAGTCCATGGAGATCAGGATGGCGAGGAAACTTGCCAGCGCTCCGGCGGCGCCGTTCAATGCCCACATCCAAGGCAGGTTGCGCCCTTGCGACAGAGCGTTCAACCATCTCAATCCGACAGGGAAGCAGAATCCCAGCAGAAAGCCACACGGAGAAACCAGAGCCAGACAAATCAGGACTCTCTGCCACAGCAAATCGGCAGTAAACGCATGGATCACTGGCAGCACTGCAAGAGAATACGCGACTACCGAGCAAGCAGTAACCAGTGCCGGAACTCGAATTTGCCAGCTCGCCTTCAGTTGCCACTTGTCTGAGGCAAGGCTGCCGGCACCGGCCGAAAGAATCAGACCACCCAGCACCACCACCATTGAGTAGATGGGATGCCCGAGGAAGATCGATAGCTGTTGCATCATGCCCACCTCCACCAGGATGAATCCCAGCCCAATGGCGATGAAATACGCCACCGCCCCATACAACGGCTTCATGGCGCCATCTGTCCGGAAGTTCAGCAGAGTGGCCGGCAGAACTATCGTGGTCATGACAAGAATCAGAGCGGCTACCATGAAGACAAACAGGAACAGGATGGCGCGCAAGTTCGCGCCGTGTCCGCCGCTCCTCACGAGCGTCGCAAGGTTCTTGAGGTGCACGGCGTTAAAGAAATACGGCGACGAGTCGAACGTGGGCGAATAGTCCACGTCGCTTCCCTCGCGGAGGGCCGCTAAATCCTCCAGGCTGTCAGCGGCAGCGATCCGCTGCAACTCGGGCTCGAGGATCGGTTCGCCCGGAATTACGACCGGGGTGAATGACATTTCGCCGATGATGGATTTCAGCCCTTGAAGGTCCTGCTGGGAAAACGGCTGGTTACTCGCGAGCAGCGTTGCAACCCCACCTGACCTGACAAGCGCCAGTTGGGCATCCGGATTCCTGACCCCCTCGGCTATCAGCATGGCGCGCGCCACTGAATAGAGCCGGAAGGTCTCCGCGCTCTCGGCGCCCTCGAACCAGCGACTGAATGAAATCACGCCGCCTGGCTTCAGGTGCTCATAGAAGACCTTCCATCCGTCCACGGTGTATAGGGAGTTCTCCGATAGCGTCATCGCACCGGCCGACGTCGCCGCCCAGGTGTCCACAAGCGATGCCTGTATCAGGTCGAAGTGCTCTCCGGATCGGGTCAGGTAGCTGCGGCCTTCATCATTGTGGAGCTCAAACCCGGGAATCTTTGTGAAACCGGAAAACCATTCGAATCGCTTGCTGGTCAGCTCCACCATGGCGCTGTTCACTTCGATTCCGACAATCCGCGTGAACCCCTGGGCCGCGCAATTCAGGACGTCGCGTCCGCCACCGACGCCGATAATGGCCGCCGTTCCACCTTTCCTTAGTTGCGCGCCCACCGAGGTTACGTCGTAGCGCAGAAAGTCCAGCGTTTTCAGATCGCCATTGAACCGTGTGATAGAAGTTGCCGCGCTGCTGTCGATATTCAGGTCAATCTGTTCCACGTTCAGGTTTGGCATCCTGGGGCTGGGACCAAACATAAGCGGTCCGCCCATCTGCGGCTTAGCAGCCTGCACCCTGGAGATAGCATTCCACTTCTCCGCCAGGATGCTGATTCGTTGGTCGATCTCGCCTTTGGTCCAGATCGGCTGGATTCCATGAAGTGTCGACGCATTAGCGGCTGCGAAGACCAGCATCGCGGCCGCGCCATACAGCGAGCGCCGGCGAATCAACGCTTCTCCCGCATAGGCTCCATAGGCCGCCGCACTGGCAAAGAGCACCGCTGCGATCACGAAAATCGCGCTTGGAGCGTCGATCAGACTTAGGAGAAGCACTGAAGCCAGGCAGCCGAAAGAAGCTCCTGCCAGATCGGTAGAGTAGACCCGGCCCATCGCAAACGGCGACCGGGTCAGCGAAATACAGACCGCGACTCCGGAAAAAAAGAAAGGAACCGAGATCACGGCCGAGAAAAGTAAGAAGGTGAAGACGGTCTGCAGGGCAAATGAGACATCCACCGGGATTGCGAGCATGGTTACCAGCGACAGTGGCATGGCGACGGCGGTAGCCAAAGCGGACTGAGCCAGTCTAGTGCGGATCTGCGCTTCCGTGAACCAGTCGGGACGTAGTTGAACCGCGAGTGCTCCCGCGGTCATGCCGAACATCGCCATCGATACCGACACAAAGGCTAAGTAATACCAGCAGATCACACTCAGAAGTCGTGTCAAAACGACCTCGTACATCAAGGTGCTGGCGCATAACAGGAACAGTCCAAGCAGGAAGGATCCCATGCGGCGACAATCCTTCAGACCATCTTCAGTTGCCAACGAATTGACCCCTTCTATTTGACCCGGAATCCCCTTTTTCAGGACTGCTTGCCTCGAATTGTACCGGTGGTGGACCGCCTTTGAAAGATTTGATCCGCATCTGTGGCCGGAAGGCGGAGCGATTCCACACCATTCTGGGCTCGGCCACGTGCGCGAGGGCGGATTTTTGGAAACCCAGCTTAAATGCAGAAGGTGCGTTTAGGATGGGTCACCCCGGCACGATTAAAGTCATGCCCTGATACGAGGCGAATTGCGACCGCAGATCCTTCGGCTCCGGTCGATCGCCGCGGCGAGCGACCTTCGCTCAGGATGACAGTTCATTGATTGAACAAACTTCGGAGGTATTCGACTAAATTCGCACCAGTTCCTGCTGGATGCGGCCGGTGACCCAGGCTTTGCCAGGGGCGGTGAGCATATCGACTTCGCTGCGGACGCCGAACTCGGGCAGATAGATGCCGGGCTCGACGGAGAAGCAGGTTTGGGGCAGGATGCAGCGCACGTCGTGGGTTTCGAGATTGTCGAGGTGGGCGCCGGGGCCGTGAATCTCGTGGGCGATGTTGTGGCCGGTGCGATGGGTGAAGAACTCGGCGAAGCCGGCTTCGCGAATGACGGAGCGGGCGGCATCGTCGGCCTCGAAGCCGCGGATGGGGCGATTCTGTGCGAAGGCCTGCTCGACGGCGGAGATGGCGGCGTCGCGGGCGCGGCGGACGGTATCGAAGACAAGCTGCTCTTTCTTTGTCGGCTCGCGGCCCACGACGCCGGTCCAGGTGATGTCGTAGAAGACGCTCACGGGAGTGTCGAGGCGGCCCCAGATATCGATGAGGAGGAAGTCGCCCTCGCGGATGGGCGCGGCGTGATCGGCGGTGGGCTCGTAGTGCGAGTCGGAGGTGTGCGCGTTGACGCTGACGTCGGGGCCATTCTCCCAGACCAGGCCTTCGCGACGCATGGCTTCCTGGAGCCAGAGGACCATGTCGTACTCTGTGAGGCTGTCGGCGCGATCGACGCCGGAGGGGGGACGCAGGTGGCTGGCGATCTCAGCCCAGGCGGCGACGAGAATGAGGTCGATGGCGCGCTGCGCGGCGGCGTGGCTGGCGATCTGGTCGGCGGTGAGGACAGCTTCAAACTGGCTGACGAGATCGGCGGAGGTGACAATTTCCTTGCCGAGCGAGCGGAGGAACTCGACGGTGCCGGCATCGACCATGGAGATGTACATGATGTCGTTGTTTGGCGAGTACTGCATGGCGATCTTTTTCTGGTTCTGGAGGAGATTCTCCAGCCCCAAGTGCAATTCCTGCCAACTGGAGTATTGGGTTTTTGCGCCGGGCAGCGTGTCGAGGCGGCCCTGCTCGATGCGATGGACGAGCTTGCGGGGTTCGCCTGAGGCGGGAATGAAGTAATACCAGCGGCGCGTGATGTGAGCGTTGGGGTCGAGCGAGAGGATGCTGGTGGCGATGGGATCGCGATGGTGGTGGTCGTAGAAGAGCCAGCCGTCGAGCGCGGATTCGCGGAGGGCTGTTTGGATGGCGTCGAGATTCATACGGGAACATGATACGCGGGTGGAGAGGCAGCGAGTTAGCGGGTCAGCAAGGCAGCAAGTTAGCGCCGTTCCCACCCTAGGCGCAAAGACAAAGACGCGCCGAGGGTGGGGCACCCGGCGAGTCAGCGATTTGGCAGGTTCGCGTGCGCAAGCGCACGTTCGCAAGTTTGCGGCCCCGCCCAAATCCTGCTCAGGTGAGGTCAGGCGGGGGTGCGGCGGCGGTTGCCCTGCAGCTTGGCCGACTGCAGTTTAATCGACACGTGGACCAGGCTGAGCGCGGCGGGAGTGACGCCGGGGATGCGGCTGGCCTGGCCGATGGTCATGGGGCGGATGCGCTCGAGCGTTTCGCGCATCTCGCGCGAGAGGCCGCTGATGGCGCCATACTCGATCCAATCGGGAATGGCGACACCTTCGGCGGCTTTGAGGCGCTCGATGGACTTCTTCTGCTGCTCGAGGTAACCGGCGAATTTGATTTCGGTTTCGACGGCGCGGGCTTCGTTGCGCATTTCGCTGCGCTCGAGCGCGGCGCTTCGGGCCGCCGGGTTTTGGGCGGGGTCCGCGGCGAATTCGGCGAGGAGCGGGTCGCGGAGGAGGTCGTCGCGCAGGGCGGCGAGGAGCGGCTCGATGGTGACTTCGGGACGCTTGAGGAGTTGCGCCCAGGTGAGGCCCACGGTTGCGGGCAACTGGCTCAGGCCGGCGCGCTGGAGCTTTTCGGGATCGACTTTGCTTGTGGTGAGCAGGCGCTCGAGGGCGGCCATGCGGGCCTGCTTCTGCTCGTACTCGGCCCAAGCCTGATCGCTGATGAGGCCGAGGCGGCGGCCGTATGGGGTGAGGCGGCGGTCGGCGTTGTCGATGCGCAGATGGAGGCGGAACTCGGCGCGCGAGGTGAACATGCGGTAGGGTTCGTTGGTGCCTTTTGAGATGAGATCGTCAATGAGTATGCCGGTGTAGCCCTCGGTGCGATCCATGGTGAAGGGCGGCTGGCCCTTGAGCCAAAGCGCGGCGTTGATGCCGGCCATGATGCCCTGGCAGGCAGCCTCTTCATACCCACTTGTCCCGTTGATCTGGCCGGCGAGGTAGAGACCCGTCATGCATTTGACGCGGAGGGTGCGGTCGAGCTCAGTGGCGTCGACGGAGTCGTACTCGATGGCGTAGCCGGGGCGCAGCATTTCGGCCTGATCGAGGCCGGGGATGGAGTGGACCATCTGCCACTGCACTTCCATGGGCAGCGAGGTGGACATGCCGTTGATGTAGACCTCGTGAGTGTTGAGACCCTCGGGCTCGAGGAAGAACTGGTGCTGGGTCTTGTCGGGGAATTTGACGATCTTATCTTCGATGGACGGGCAGTAGCGCGGGCCGATGCCCTGAATGCGGCCGGAGTACATGGCCGAGCGGTGAACATTCTCGCGGATGAGGCGGAGGGTCTCCGGCGTGGTGAAGGCGATGTGGCAGGAAACCTGCGGCTGGACGATCTTCCTGGTGCGAAAGCTGAAGGGCGTGGGGTCAGCGTCGCCGGGCTGCTCCTCGAAGGCGTCCCAACGAATGGTGCGGCCGTCGAGACGCGGCGGCGTGCCGGTTTTGAGGCGGCAGGTGCGCAGGCCAAGGGCGCGGAGGGCCTCGCCAAGAAGGACGCTGGCAGGCTCGCCGCTGCGGCCGGCTGGGTAGCGCTCCTCACCGCAGTGAATGAGGCCGTTGAGAAAGGTGCCGGTGGTGATGATGGTGGCTCCGGCGAGGAGGTGGCGGCCGTCGCGGAGCTTGAGGCCGAGAACGCGGCGGTGGGGACGGGTGGGACGGGGGATCTCTGGTGGGTCGGCCGCAGTGCTATCCCAGGTCCCCGAGTCGGGGTCTAGGGCACCCGCGTCATCAGCCGAATCCGCTTCCCAGGTCCCCGAAGGCGAGGGACCTCCACCCCACGAACCAGGACCTGTCCGCGGTGACCCCGGACCTGGGGCACCCAATTCAGTGGGAGGGTCGGATTCCTCGATGACGAGGTCGACGACTTCGGCCTGGCGGATGTGAAGGCCGGGCTGGGACTCGAGGACCTCGCGCATCCTGACGCGGTAGAGCTGCTTGTCGCATTGGGCGCGCGGGCTCCAGACGGCGGGGCCGCGCGAGGCGTTGAGGAGGCGGAACTGGATACCCACGGCGTCGGCGACTTCGCCCATGACGCCGCCGAGCGCGTCGACCTCACGGACGAGATGGCCCTTGGCGACGCCGCCGATGGCCGGGTTGCAGCTCATCTGGGCGATGAGGTCGAGGTTCATGGTGATGAGCGCGGTCTTGAGGCCCATGCGCGCGGCGGCCATGGCAGCCTCGCAACCGGCGTGACCGGCGCCAACCACAACGACATCGTATTGTTCGGTGAAAGCCATCCAACGCTATTCTAAGGAATCTGTGCTCGCGGCGCCCTTCGATCACGCACGCAAAACCTTGCGATTCGCCGATCTCCTAACCTGACTGTGGATCGCGAGTTGACACGTGTGCAGTCAAGCCCGATTTCCGAAAGAAACCCTCCAGCTCAGGCAACTAATTGATCCTGTTCGGCTTCTCAGTTTACAGCCGTGACGATTCCCGGCTGCACGTTCGGTCGGCCTGGTGGTTTGAGTCGAATCGCGGCTCAGGAGAGTTCGCCATGTCGAAGTGCTTAAGTGTTTCCGGCCTAGCAATCTTCGCGTTTTTGCTTCCAGTTCCCATCCATTCGCAAACAAACGCACCATCGGCCAGTTGCCCCGTAACGTTCGTCAGGATCGGACGCCCGGACTACTCCAATCGATGGAACATCTCGACTCGCGTGCGGAACACAAGCGGAAAGAAGATTGTCGGAATCATCTTCAATGCAGCCGTCGCGGACGCAACCGAGCGTTGGGTATGGATTCCTGAAGGAGACCGTATTGCAGAATTCGACTGGAACAGGGAGCTGAATCCGGGTCAATCGAAGACGCTTTCGTGGTATCTAATCAGCAACTATGATGAGACCCTCTACTTCAATCAGCCCTACTACCACGAACACAGCAGCGGAGGCAGCATTGTGCTGACAAGAGTCCTTTTCGCAGACGGGTCCTCGTGGGAAGACCTTTCAAATCGCGGATCGTGCATGGGATTGTGGTACAGTCCGCATAAAAAGGCCTTCGTCAAGCCCATTCAGTTGCCGCCTGGCCAACAGTGATCTTTATTAATCCGGTCCTTAAGAATGAGGCTTAGGGCGCCCCATCTTCCCCGAGCTTTCTGCGGAAAGGATGGGAAAGCACGGTCTCACCCGATCGGGCCGGGTCGATCGTTTCGGGGGCGCTTACGCGGCCTGGAGTTCCAGAATGATGGCGGCGCCGCGCGGCGTGAGGTTCACGGCGGAGGCGCGGCCGTTCTGGTCGCGCAGAATCGTGGCGCACAGACTCAGGCCCGTTCCGGATATCTCACCGCCGGGGCGCGCGGGGGCGAAGGGATCGAAGGCGCGCTCAGGATGCAGAAAGCCCTGGCCGGAGTGGCTGACGGAGATATGCACCAGATTGCCTTCGCGGGCCGCCTCGAGGCGGATGGTTTTGGAGTCTTTTGGGGCGGCAGCCGGACTTTCGCGCTCCACCGCGCCGATGGCATATTGCAGGCAATGCAACAAGGCCTGGCGCAATTGCTGCGCGCCACAAACAATCCTGGGCAGTCCGGGCGCGATGTTGACCTGGAATTCGATGGAGCGCTGCAGGAATTCAGGACGATAGAGCTGCTCCATATCGGCCAGCAATTCAGAGACGGAGATGGCGGCAGGCTGATCAGCGTGCGCGTGTGAGACGCGGGAGAGGCTCTCCAGGGTGGAGCGAATGCGGCGCGCCTCGTTCACGATGGACTCGACGGCTTTGCGGTCCTGCGCATCGATCGAGGACGAATCCTCGAGCAGCGAGGCATAGCCCAGGATCACCGTGAGGGGGCTATTCAACTGCTGGGTGACGTTTCCGGCCAGTTGACCCAGGCCGGCGAACCTTTCCGAGTCAATGAGCTTTTCAAAGAGCATGGTTTGGCTGCGCGTGGCCTGCACTCGGGCGACAAGCATCTCGATCGGGAGCAGGTCGTCAAGGCGTGGCGGATCGGCCGTTGGGCTGGAGGCGCGCCCGCCTTCAGCGCGAATTCCCCTGAGCAGGAGAGCCCCATCGACGCCGGAGCGGCCGGGCATGGGCACGGCGAGAACGGAGGTGAAACGGAAACGCTCGAGGTCGTCGCCGGGAAGCAGCCAGGGCGAGAGATCGAGTTGGAGCGTCTTGCTGTGCTCGACGGCGAGAGGCGCCGAACCGGGGGCCAGGAAGTTCTCCACGGGAACTCGCTTGGCCAGTTCGCCGAGAGGCCTTGCGATGGCCATTTCCAGGCCAGAAGATCCAGCCAGACGGTACCGTCCCTCGTGCTCAAGCAGCAGGGCGGCCTGGGTGAAGCGGCTGTTGTTGACCACGGTTTCGCAGATATCGGCGCCCTGGCGGTCGAAGTCTTCGACCCTGCGACGGGTAAGCATCAAGTTGGCGTAGGCCTCAAGCTGACTCCGCACCCTGCGCTCACGGTCCCGAGCGACCCTGTTGCTGTTGAGCTCATCCTCGAGCGCAAGCACGATCATGCCTACAGCCGCAACCACTTTTCCCATCACAATCACGCGGATCAGATCGAGGTCGAGCGCCGAGCTGAGGCCAACCCAGGGGACGAAGCGAAGGAAGGAAAGCGACCAAGCCAGGAAGCCGAGCACGCTGAGGAAGACCCCCGGAGAGAAACGCCGGTAGACGAACACCAGCACCATTGCGGTCATGAACAAGTTGGCGCAGACGGCAAAGGTCAATGTTTTGTCCGGTCCGATGCGAGCGCAAATCGAGAACGCCAAGCCGCCCAGAATCGAGCAGAAGAGGACGCTGGGCCAAATGGGCAGGAACTTGCTTGCGCCGCTCCAGAGCAGACCGACCACGAAGGCGATGGATGCGATGAGCGGGAAGATGAGAGACAGCGGTCCGCGAGGCGCGACGCCATGAAAGACGCCAAAGAAGAGGATGGAATAGACGACCAGGAGACAGGCGTATGGAATCGCGTACAGGAATTGGAACCGGCCTATGCGAATGCGCTGCGGCGAAAGCGAGCCCAGGAACAAGGCCGTGGCGACTTGGGTGCAGGTTTGTCCCGCGGCTGCCAGCCAGGGGTAGATCTCACCCCGGAGGCCGCCGGCGCCCGAGGAGTAGAGCAAAACCATCGAGACGAGGGCAAAAAGAAAGCCTAAAAACCACAGCAGCGTGCGTGTGTCGCGGAAGCGGAGATAGAGGTAGCCGAAGGCGGGCAGCAGCAGCGCCGTCAGGAGCAAGGCCGGAGCGTGATAAAAATCGGGCATGGGGGGCCGCGAAATTCGTTCCCTATCTACGGAATGTAAAGATCGCCCGCTGCTTGCGGATCCAAGCCCCGTTCTCGCCTTCAAGAACCGCGGTTAGCGTAAGGGCACGTCCGCCCATCGCGCCATGAGAGGGCGTTCCGAGGCTAGATTGAGGCCTTCCCAAGGCCATGTACATGCGTCTAAAGTTGCAGGAGGGTACGCGTTTTGGCGAATGAAATTCCCGTCCCCAGCGAAGCATCCGGGAATCGCGTAAGGAGGCGAACTTCGGTGGCAATTCGACATTGGATTGCGGTAATCGTCTTTCTGGGCTGCTCTCTAGTGGTTGCGGCACAGGACAAGGACTCGTTCACACCGATGCCGCTTGATTCCGGCTTTGGGCGCATGGATCTGACGCCGCCGCAGATTTCCGCGGAGCAGATCATCAAGGAGTTTTCCGCCAAGGAAACGGAGTTCCAGGAGGCCCTGGATCACTACACGTATCGCCGCGTAGCCCGGGTGCAGACGCTCGGCGACGACAACAAAGTGGACGGCGAATGGTACGAGGTGGACGACGTGATCTTCGACCCCTCGGGCAGGCGCACCGAGAAAGTGGTCTTCGCGCCGGCCAACACCCTGACGCGCGTCATGATGTCGCCCTCCGACCTTCAGGATATCTCGCACGGTTACCCGTTTGTACTGACCACGGACGATGTTCCTGAGTACGACATCAAGTACGTCGGCCGCCAAAACGTGGACGAGGTGGTGTGTTACGTCTTCGACGTGAGCCCCAAGACGATCGCGAAGGGCAAGCGATATCTGGATGGGCGCATCTGGGTGGACGCGACCGACCTGCAGATCGTGGTGACCAACGGGCGGATGGTGCCGGATGACACGCACAAGGGGCATGAGGACCTGCACCCGCCCTTCATGACGTGGCGCCAGCAAATTGACGGGCACTACTGGTTTCCGGTTTATACGAAGGGCGAGGGGATTCTGCACTTCTCGGGCGGGTACGGCTATATGGCTGAAGACGTGCACATCCGCGACGTGATCAAATACACCGATTACAAGCGCTTCGGCTCGAGCAGCACGGTGTTCTACAACGGGCAGGACATCACCAAAAACGGACAGCAGCCGAATCCTCAGCCAAATAACCCGCCGAAATAAGGGAAAACAGAAGGAACGCCGCAGGCTGCGCTTCGTGGGCCGCAAGTGTGCCGAATGCGGAGCTTGAGTGATGCGCAACACGACGGACGCGACTGCCAGATGATTTACTTAAGTGTGGTGACGGGAAGCCTTGAATAAGCGCCCCGTTCGGGAAGACATGCGGCGCCTCCTCCAGCAACTCGCAGTGCAGGTTCTTTGCGGCTTGGTCTTCGCGGCGTGTTGGCGCCCGTTGCCGGCGGCCGCGCAGTCATCGGGACCGGCGCAAGCGAATGAGGGGCAAGCCACTCAAGCGCCCGCGAGCAAGACGCAAGCGGGAGCGGAACCTGCACCCGCAGCGGCGAAGGACGCGAGCGCGGGCCAGGCCGCGAGCCAGGATTCGAGCGGGGAGTCGAGCGCGGACGACACCGCTGGCGGCGATGTCGAGACAGTGTTTCCGCACACCGAGACGGGACGGTACTGGATCTCAGGGCAAGCGAATATTGTCCTGCAGGGTCATGGGGCGTTCCCGGCGAAGTACAGTGGACCGAACAGCCTGACCAACTGGGCGCAGAGCGCAACCACGCACCTGCTGACGCTCTACACCGGATACGAGCTTTCGAAAACAACCGAAGTCTTTGCCGATTTTGAAGACGCAACAGGTAATGGCATCGGGAACTCGGCCGGGTTGGCAGGATACGTCAACCTGGATGCGGTGCGGCTGGTGGAAGGCATGCCGCTGTCGAAGGCCCCCTACCTGGCGCAGGTCATGCTGCGCCAGATTATCCCGTTGACGAGCGAGCGAGTGGATGCCGATCGCGACGAGCTGGATCTGGCCACCTCGCTTCCCGCACGCCGTCTCGAGCTGCGCGTGGGCAAGTTCGACCTGACGGACTTCTTCGACGTGAACACCTATGGTTCCGACAGCAACCTGCAATTCCTGAACTGGACGGTGGACGACGATGGCGCCTACGATGTGGCCGCGAACACGCGGGGTTACACGGACGCCATTATTCTGGAGTACGACGATCGCTCGTGGTCCGCGCGCTTTGCCGAAGCGCTGATGCCGAAGTCCGCGAACGGAGAATATCTGGATGCCGATTTGGCGCGGGCGCGCGCGGAAAACCTGGAGCTGGAAGCGCGGGGCAAACATATTCTTCATCGCCCAGGGGTCGTGCGGCTGTTGAGCTATCTGAATCAGGCCAACATGGGAAACTACCGCGAGGCCAATGCGGAATTTCTTGACGGCGAGACTGCGACACCGGAGATTATTGCAACGCGGCAGCAGGGACGGCATCGCTACGGCTTCGACTTGAACATGGAGCAGGAGGTTGCGGACAATGTGGGCGTGTTTGCGCGCCTGGGCTGGAGCGACGGGCATAACGAAAGCTATTGCTACACCGAAGATGACCGTACGGTGCAGATCGGGGGGCTCGCCATGGGAGGCTCCTGGCGGCGCAGCAGCGATCGCGCCGGTGTGGCGTTTGTAACGAACGGGATCGTCGCTTCGCATCAGCAGTATCTTGCCCTGGGCGGGCGGGGTTTCATGCTCGGCGACGGCGGCTTGAGTTACGGCCGGGAGAAGATCGTCGAGACCTTTTACACCGCTCACCTTTGGCGCGGTTTCTTTATTTCCTACGATTTCCAGCACATCAACGATCCCGGGTATAACCAGGCGCGCGGGCCCGTTGCGGTTTCCGCATTCCGCTTCCACACAGACTTTTGAGGAAGACAGGGAGTAGGGAGTAGGGAAAAGGAAGACGGCGCGGGCGGCAGGAGCGGCGCTCAAACGAATGCATTACCTGCGAACGGCTAGTGCGTGGGTACCGAGGATTCGCGATTGGCGCTGCCTGCGCCCATCAGGATGAGCGAACGCTGGGCAAATGGCGAGTAGACGAGAAGCGTGGTGCAGGCGAGCGCCAAGCCGAAGTTGATGTGATGCAGAAGCAGGAAAGGCGAGAGCGACCATAGCTCATCGAAAACGAGCAGGAACGGCCAGAGCTGGAGGAACTTCCGGCGGAAGCCCGGCGCGCGGAAGAGGACGGCGCAGAGGACGAAGGCACGGGCGGGAATGAGAATGGCGGCGGTGACGATGAGCACGTGGAACACTGTTGTTGCTTTTGGAAGCGGCGAAAGGAGATCGGCAATCTCCGCCAGATTGGCCAGCGCGCCAACATAAAATCCCAGATACATGATCTGGAAGAGGATGAAGAGGGTTTGGACGACCCGATGGGAAGTCCTGGGAAGGTCCTCTGGAGTGGCCAGAATCCGGGTACGAAGCTTGAGTTCAGGCTCCTCGGGACTCGCTGCGTTGGCGATGGAAGCGGGAGGCGAGGATTCGGAGAGTGCGGGCGGCAGATCCTCGCCGGCGGCGATCGATTCGACAGGCGCGAGAAAGCGATAGCCGCGGCGAGCCAGGGTTTCGACGAATCGGGGACTGCCGGCCGTGTCGCCGAGAGCTTCGCGGATGCGATTGATCGCCGAGTTGACGCCGTGTTCGTAGTCGACGAAGGTTCCGTCGGGCCAGAGCTCGCGTGAGATCTCCTCGCGCGTGAGCAATTGGCCGGGCCGCTCCAAGTATCGGTCAAGGAGCATGATGAGCAACTGGAAGGGCTGAGCGTTCAGCTTGACGCGCAATCCCTGCCTGCGCAGCTCTCCCGTGACGGCGTCGGCTTCAAAGATTCCAAAGCGATAGCGCCGGGCTGGCCGAGGGTCGGTCGCGTCATCTGGCATGTCTGAGGACCAGTGTAGCCGATGGAGATTACGGCCGGAATCCGGTAGATCGAGTGAGAAGTTTCCGGAAGTTCAATGGATGGAAGAGGCTGCACGGTGAGAAACAATCGTTCGCAAGTGAGGCGCCGTGCATTGCGTTGCGGGCGAGGGCAGGGTATGGTTCGGTGCATGAAACACGAATGGGTTCGCAATTCGAGAAGATTTCCGGTTGCCGGTGCGCTGCTCCTTCTTCTGGGTGCGGCGGCGCTGGTTGCGGAAGAACCGACGCCGGCAGCGGTTGCGGGGTTCAACACCTATTCCGGGCGAGTAGAGGCGCGGCTGGCGGAAGAGCATCGGACGGCTGACGCTTTTCTCGCGCCTGAGGATTCGGCGCGCCTCCGCAACGGTGAATTGATCATCGAGGAGTTGACGCCTGCCACGGGAGAGAATCTGCCGGGCGCGCTGGTGCACGACTGGCGCGGGACGGCGTTTGTCCCCGGAGCCAAGGGCGCGGATTTCGAGCGGCTGATGCGGGACTTCGATGCGTATCCGAAACACTATTCGCCGCAGGTTCTCGAAGCCAAGATACTCGCGCAGCAAGGCGATCACTATCAGGTAACGATGCGGGTAAAGCAGAAGCACATTCTGACCGTGGTGATGGATACAGCGTATGACGTGACGTTTGGGCAGCTTGATGCACAGCACGGATACAGCGTGTCGCGCAGCACGCAGATTGCGGAGATTGACTCGGCAGGGACGGCGGACGAGCGCACGCTGAGCGGGAGCGAAGGGCACGGTTTCCTGTGGCGGCTGAACACCTATTGGAGTTACGAAGAGCAGGACGGCGGACTGTATATCCAGATCGAGTCGATTTCGTTGACGCGTTCGATTCCTGCGGGCCTGGGGTGGGCGATTGGACCGTTCGTGGAGAGCGTGCCGAAGGAATCACTGGAGTTTACGCTGCAAGCGACGCGCGACGCGCTGCGGAAGTAGTGCCGCATTCATGATGCAGGGAGGAAACGGCCGGGGAAGGAGACGAAGATGGGCGCACAGGTGGTGACATCGAAGAACGGAGTGGGTTTTGAAAGCGCGCGGAGGGTCAACCAGGCGCTGACGGCGCGGATGGAGAAGCGCGCTTTGCAGTGGATGGCGGAGCGCGCGCCGAGCTGGGTGAGTTCGGACCAACTCACCGTGCTGGGACTGAGCGCACAGGTGGGAGCAGGTGTCTGCTATGCCTGGTCGCGTTTCGACCGGCGGGCTTTGCTGCTGGCGATCGTATGCCTGGCCCTCAATTGGCTGGGCGACAGCCTGGATGGGACGCTGGCGCGGGTGCGCCGGCAGGAGCGGCCGCGCTATGGGTTCTACGTGGACCACATGGTGGACATCCTGGGGGCAGTGGCGCTGATGTGTGGGCTTGGCTTCAGCGGGCTGCTGCACTGGCAGACAGCGATCGCGATGCTGATCGCGTTTCTGGTGCTTTCGAGCGAGAGCTACCTGGCGACGTACACGCTGAAGTGCTTTGAGCTTTCGCAGGGGATCTTCGGGCCAACGGAGATTCGCATTTTGCTGGCGATAGGCAGCCTGGCCGCGCTGCGCAGCCCCTATTCGACATTGCTTGGGCACAGAGTGCTGCTTTTCGATCTGGGAGGGACGATCGCGACGCTGGGGATGGCGGCAATGGCGATTGCCGTGACGGTGCGGCACACGGCGCAGCTCTATCGGCAGGAGCCGTTGTCATGAACACGTTGATCCGATGGTGCAAGTTCAACCTGGTGGGGGCCATGGGCATGGCGGTGCAGCTGGCCACTCTGGCGCTCATGAACCAGTTGACTGCGGGCCACTACATGGTGGCTACGGCGGTAGCTTTGGAGGTGACGCTGGTGCACAACTTCGTGTGGCACCTGCACTACACCTGGCGAGACCGGCGCGGCCGCGGCGCGCTGCCCGGCCAGTTCGTGCGCTTTCATCTCTCGAACGGACTGGTTTCGATGGCGGGCAATCTGGCGCTGATGCCGCTTCTGGTGCATGGGGCGCACATTCCAGTGGTGGAGTCGAACGCGATTGCGATCCTGTGCTGCTCGATTGTGAATTTCTTTCTAGGGCACAACTGGGCGTTTGCGGCGAGGGTAGAGGCGAGGCAGGGCTAAAGCATGGAGCCATCGCGCCGATGAGAGGGATCGGGGGGGTGACTTCAGGGATGCGGCGGGTGCCGTAAAGGAAGCAAATGCGGTATTCTGCTTCGTCCTGAGGAATCCCATCGTGACAGGCACGATGTCGAATCACGCGACGTACAAGAATCCCGCGGTTTTGTCGCACCACGCGATGCGGAGGATGGTCGGCATGATCGCGCTGCTGCTTCCTTTCGTTCTTGCCGCCGGCACCATCCTGCTCTCGCTCATCGGGCCCAATCATGCGCTGCCCCACCCGCTGCTGCAGCGATCGATCAGCGACTATCGCTATACAGCGATGGGCGGCTGCGAGGTCGGAAGCCTGTGCGCAATCGCGGCGTTCCTGATGTGCTCGCGCGGATACGACTGGACGGATGAAATCACGGGGTATCTGGCCGGGTTTCTGACTCTGGGTGTCGCACTTTGTCCCTCGGTGAACCCGCGAGACGCTGTGCACACACCGCTGCAGTTGGAGTTAAATACGGTCCACACTGTGTTTGCCGCGCAGATGTTTCTCGTCCTGGCCTATTTCTGCCTGTATCTGTTCCGCAAGACCGCCCCAGGGAAAAGCCTCACTCGCCGCAAACGGCACAGAAACGCCATCTACGCGGTCTGCGGGGCGGTGATCCTGGTCTGCGACACCGTTATGGTCAGCCTGAATCTGGAGGGCGCGGCGCGAATACTACGACCTTTCGACCCGCTTTTGAGCTGCGAAACGCTGGCGCTGATCGCCTTCGGCGTGGCCTGGCTCACCAAGGGCAACGGCATCCTGAGAGACAGGCCGCACAACCACATCCAGGTCTCCTGACTGCGAAGAGCCAAGCGAGAGGGACAGGGTTCCGAAATGCCCTACGGCGAATCCTGCGTCCTTGGGCATCTTGCCGGAGATCCCGGCTTCGACAAGTTCACGAGAACAGCCGGTCTCTCAATGCCCCTTTCCCGTCTTGGTCTGATCCGCGGTTGCCGGCCCGGGCAGCGGAGCCTGGCGATGAATGGGCACGCGAGCATCGCGGGCGAAGTACCACCGCGCCGCAATCGAGAATGAGTTCACTTTCAGGGCAGAGCTGCTCAATTGCGACTGGTAGAAAAAGGCTGAGTAGGTGGGGGCGAAGGAGAGATTGCCGATGGAAGGAAGAACCAGCGCTACGCTCAATGGGATGGCATACTCCGTTTGCGTGGGCAACTCGGCGGAAGGGGAGCGGCCGAAGTAATAGTCGCCCTGCGAGTCGGTGACCAGACTGATCTGCTTGGCTTGTCCGGAGCCACCCGCCTCCCCTCCTCGACCCTTATAAACAAGGTTCTGGAAGTGGAAAGTCCAGTAGAAGCCGGGAGTATGGAGTGTTTTTACGGCCGGCGACCCGACAACCGTGGTGGTGCTGTTCATCACGAATTTAGCCGCAGTGAAGCATTGCTGCAGCGTAGTGTTGGCGCTGACCTGGCAGGTTTTCGGCGTACCTGTCCCGTCCTGGAGGGTGAGCGCCTCCAGGTTTCCGTTCTGCGTGCTGAACTCCATTCCGGTTTCAAGAAAGCTTCCGCCGCCCCAGAACGACTTCGGCTTGGCACCGCCGAATTCGAGCCGGTAGCCGCCGCGATCGGTCCAAGCCGAGATGCGGGAAAGCTTGACCGTGAGTTCGCCAGGCACGGCAGAAGTAGCCGCAAAGGGGAAAAACAAATATGGGGTGTCGATTTCAAGCTGATATTGACGCGGGGTGAAGACCAGCAGGCTGCGCGGCAGCGACCACACGCTGGGCACGGTTTCAGCCTGGCTCCTGCCGTGGAGACGAACCTGCAGGAAGGCGCCCTCGGTGAGATTGTTCAGCACAAACGAAGCGTTGACCGGTTTGCCGGTGAGATTGCCGATGACCCCGCGGTCGTAGGAAAAAGCGCTTTGTTCTCCGAGAGAAAAGGGCGTGAACGATTTGCCAGGGGCGCTGGGGCCGCTGAAGCTCCCCGTAACGCGGTTTGCCAGCTCCAGGTCCAATTCCTGTTGGGCAGGCGCGGTGGCGCGCGAATCAGAAACTCCCTGGAAGTTCTCGACGAACGTATCTCCGCCCACCGGCTGCCGCGAAGTGAAGCTGGCGACGAGTTTGGCGAACTCCACCTGCCAGAGCGGCGCCTGCTGAAAGCGCGCGTTATCGGCGGTGATGGTTTCTTCCGGGGTGCCCGAAGGCGGACCGAGGGCCTGTACCTGCGTGGTGGAACCTTGGAGGGTCCTCAGAAAGTATTCTGACAGGGGACGAGTGACATAGGACTGGGTTAATTCGTGATTGGCGGGCGGAAGGCTCTGCAGCGTGCCGTACACAGCCTTATCCTCGGCAAGCTGATCGCTGGTGAGCAGCCAATAGTAGGAATCGTCAGAGACGGGCGTGCCGGCGACGCAGTAGGTGCTCTGGCCTGCGGTCATTCCGGTACACGTTGGATCGACGGGAATCCACAACGGCTCGTCGTTCTCGCTGATCTCAGTCAGGTTGGATAGAGACGACTGCACGATGCCGTAGGAAATCAGCCACTCCTTGGTGATACCGGAGTCAGCCAATTGGGCCTGCTCGGCCATCTTCTCCTCTGACAACTGGAGGATCGTTTTCAGGTCCTTGCCGGTCACCGCGACGTACTCGATGAAGTCGCCCTTCCAGAAGATGCGGTCGAGGGCAACGTGGAAGCGGCAGAGGAAGTCGGGGTGGTCGTCCGAATCATTGCACCAGGCCACATAGCCGGTGTACGCCGGGCCGATCTTGTCCAGCTCCACGTCGCGGCTCTGCAACAGGACCACGTCGGCCTTCGGGCGCTGCGCTTTTTGCAAGTCCTCGAGGAGCGCGAATTCGGCTCTCTGCTCGCTTGCCGAGTCTGTTCCAACAGTCGACTGCGGCGTTGGAGCATTTTGATACTGGGCCGCCAATTTAAAGAGCAGCGAGATGGTCGTGTCGGTACTTTCGGCTGAAGGCGGGTCAAAGACGTTATCGGGCACGTTGGTCATCGAGAAGCTGTGATCGGCTGCGGAGTTAAGGGTGAGGCGCGAGACTTTTCCAGGGTAGCTGCCAGTCTGAGATGAGTAGCTGGGTTTAGGCGCCACGACGGGAGCGGAGTAGGCGACCTGGGTGGACGCGGGAAAACTGAGCGTGAGCTGGGGAGTTCCAAAACCGGTCTCCGCTTCGCTGAACACGACGTCAACCGGGTGCTGCACCTTGGCAAGGAAGAGCCTTCTCGATACACGCTGGGACAGAACCTCCGCTTCGGTGTGGGGCATCTGGGCCATCACCACGACCGTTTCGAAAGGGCCCTGGTTAAGGTCGGCGGCGCGAAGCTCAGCGCCGCGGACGATGGCCTCGGTGATCGCAACAGGATCGGCGGCAAAGGTCTGGGCGCCACTGCTGGCACTTACATCCTTAGGCCGGTTGCCACAAGCCCCGAAGGGATAGGTCTGGCTCCCTCTAACGCCCGCACACAGGGTGAGATTGGTTTGCGACACCGCTGTCATGGTGCTTTGGCCGGTTACACCGACAATGAGGACCTTGCTGTGGTCTGCCTTGAGCGCCACCGTGTAACCGATGTCCTCTTCTTCAATGGCGATGGTGCGCAACAACCCGTTCTCGGCGGCCACGCGCGCTGGATCCGTGAGGATGAAGCAGGAGCCAATGCTATCCTGCGCGCAATCGCCAAGAATCTTTTGCAGGGCCCCCTTGGTGGAAGTGGCAGAGGTGCTGGCATTGGGAAGCTTGCTGAGATTTTCAATGATGGTCTTCAGTCTGTCTCTGTAAGTGAAGAGGTCGGCTCGATCGGCGGGGTTGACCGGACACTTGGGGGAATCAACCAGATCCAATTGGGTCAAAGTGGCGGAAAGTTTCGTCAGGTCCGCCGGCATGAATTGACCTTTGCCCGAGAGCTCGGGGATCTCCTGACTGGCGCAAGCGTCTTTTCCGGATGAATCGTTCCCAGACTGCGGAGACAGGCGAAGGCGCGTGCCCCACGCCGATTCCAGGATCGCGATTTCATCGCTGACAAGCTCATTCAGCTGCGATCGCCGACTGCCCGTTTGGGCGGCGCTTTCTGACGCCAGTTGCTGCAAGGCCGTGACCGTTGAGTTTACCCCCTGGCCAGATGTGGGCCGGCCCAGCCGGTCGAGACGATCAAGCCAATCGAGCGGCTCGGGCACCGTGCCATCGCCGACGCAGCGGAAGTTGCTCGGGGCGGAAGGATCCTGGCTGAAGAGCAATGGGCAGCGCTTTGCAGCTCCGTTGCCTTTTTCGGTGATGCGGAGGTTGGCGCCGAGGAGTTGGATTTTGTTGTCGGAGTTGGCGATCTCCTTACTCTGCTCCGAGTCATGGTCAGCCTCCGATAGGCTGAGCGCCGCCTGGCGCAGCCAGAGCGCGGTGTACATAAAGTCCTGGCTTCCCGGCACCACGGCGCGGAATCCAGCGTGCATGAGGAAGTTGAGCACATTGTCGCAGTCAGCTTTAGGGGGGACGCGATCATCGTTCTTGTAGAGGCTTTCCGGGCGGGGGGGGGCGCCGGGGGAAGTCTGGATTTGAGGCAGACGGCAGCCCTTGGGAGGCTCCGCGGTAGAAAGATTCTCAAGTTCAATGGAAGCGCCAAACTCGGGTCCGAAGTTGTCGCCCATACCCAGCAGCAACC